>Ga0114931_10005954_pt1 | contig 15061 bp, 11 predicted proteins | sample 2SBtaG_FD_89579 | JGI IMG/M metagenome (GOLD analysis project Ga0114931, IMG submission 89579) | Deep subsurface microbial communities from Kolumbo volcano to uncover new lineages of life (NeLLi) - 2SBTROV14_V59a metaG | ecosystem: Environmental > Aquatic > Marine > Volcanic | place: Kolumbo...
GCGGGGGAGGACTGGCAACCGAGCCCGACTCCAACGGTCCTGCGCAAGCGACTCTATCTGGACGGGCCAGTGGAACGCGGGCGGGTAACGTCGCTGGTGAGATTCCTGCCAGGCGCGGCCTTCCCGCGTCACGAGCATCCCGAGGGCGAGGAGATCCTCGTCCTCGACGGGGTGTTCCACGACGAGCAGGGTGCCTGGCCGGCTGGTAGCTATCTGTTCAATCCAGAGGGGTTCTCTCATGCCCCCTTCTCGCCGGAGGGATGCGCGCTTTTCGTTCGTCTGCGCCAGCACGCCGGTTTGCGAAATTCGGTGGCGATCGACCTGGACCGTACCGGCTGGGTCGACGGACGTGCTCGCGGTATACGAACGAAATCCCTCCTGAACGACGAAGGCGACCTCCCGGTGAGCGAGCTGCTCGAATTCGAGCCCGGTGCGAGGCTCGAGCTCGCGAGACATGAAGGTGGCTTCGAGATCTTCGTGCTCTCGGGGGCGCTCGCCTTCGATCGTCATTCGCAGGTGACGCTCGGCCTTCGGGCTCTCGGCGAGGAAGGATGGGCACGATTTCCAGATGGATGGCGTGGCGTCCTGGACAGCGCTTGCGGGGCGGTCCTCTACGTGCGGCGGGGCCATCTGGTGGCCTGAATCGGGAGTGGAGACAGGGTTCCGATCGCTTCGAACATGACGAAAGGTTAATGCGTCCGTAAGACCGCTGTTAGGAGCTCCGGACTAGACTCACGATACTCCCCCTTGGCCCTGGTACGGTTTCCTCCCCTTTCCCGTCCAGGGCCTGTTTTTTTCCCGGCGTCGTCTCTGGCGGACACGGAGTTCTTACCCGTGGCGGCGCAACGGTATTACTGGAGCCATCGCTTTCTTCGGTTCTTCTCCGGACAGCGCCGGCATCTCGACCGTGAAATGGAATCGGCTGCCGGTCCCCGGGGTGCTCTCGAATTCGAGCGCGCAGTCCAGAGCGCAAAGCAGGCGCGTGCAGAGACTGAGGCCCAGACCCATTCCGCCATGAGCCCGGGTCGTCGTCCCATCGGCCTGGGTGAACGGCAGGAGGACCTTTGCGTGGTGCTCGGGAGGGATGCCGATACCGGTATCTCTCACCTCGAACCGGATCGGCACCGCTTCGAGCCCATCGGTGCCTTCGTCCGATGGCGGCACTCCGTCCTTGGTTCGGCTGATCGCGAGGGTAACCGAGCCATGCTCGGTGAACTTGATCGCGTTCGAGAGGAGGTGCAAGAGGACGCGCTGCAATCTTTCGGGATCGGCCTCGACCCGGTGTGGAAGCCCTGGACCGATCTCGAGGTCGAAAGACAGCCCCTTGCGCTCGGCCTCCTCGGCGGCGGCGGCGGCGACTGTCTCGGCCCACTCGCGCAGGGAGATGGGGCGCAGCGCCAAAACGGCCGGCTCGTCTTCCAGATCGGAGAACTCGAGCACGTTGCTGACGAGCCGCGAAAGGGTTTCTGCCGAGCTCTGAATGAGCTCGAGACAGTGGCGCTGCTCGGGATCACGTGACAGCTCGCGGGCGAGCTCGGCCATCCCGAGTATGCCATTCAGGGGAGTGCGGAGCTCGTGGCTCATATTGGCCATGAACTCGCTCTTGGCCCGATTCCCTGCTTGCGCCCTGACTTTTTCCGACTGCAGAGCTCGCAGGGTATGGCGGGCGAGGCGCACCGCCTCCCGTGTTCGATCGCGCAGGTGGGAGGCGGTAAGGGTGGTAGATGTCAAGTACAGGTTGGCGGCGTAGAGAACCGCGATCTTGATACCCTCCAGCGGCCACTCGACCGTTCCCCCTCCCCACGTGGCCCAGATCCCCAGCAGCCCTGCATAGCCGAGCACCGAGACATGGCCGAAGAAGAGCACGCGTGGGACGGACGTATAGGTTTGGTCGGCCGCACGGAGCATCATGAGGACGAAGAGCGCGCTTTCAGTAGTGCCGGTCAGATAGATCGCATACAGCCAGACCGCAATGTCGGTCGTCATGAAGACGATGGGAAGCGGTGATGCCGGACGATATCGGTGCTTGAGCAAGGTGGTGCTGAGCAGCCAATAGACGAGAGACACGGAGGCGAACTGAGTGGTGGCGGCGAAAGCTCCGATCCCGATCCCGACCAGGTTGTGACCGGCGACGACCACGGTCAGGGCGGTGAGACCGGTCAGCCGGTGGCGGGGCACCAGCTCCGTTTCGAGCTGTTTTTCCCGTGCGCGTTTCTGCTCCGCCGCCCGGTCGGTGTCGAGCTCGATCGGAAGCGATGCCGGTTTGGGAATCTTCCTTCTCCCCGGGCTGGGTGTTCAATCGTGATCGATATCGACAAAATTGTGAGAACCTGAACCTGGAGCCGGGCGCGCGACCGGGCCCGGCCCTCGGCCGGGCGCTCGTTGGAGGGAGTGCTCGGAAAGTCTCGATCAGGCCTTCGTGGCGATGGCCATGATGTAGGTGCCCCTTCCGATCTCCGGGCCGGCAAGGTGCTGATCGAGGGCGTGGGCGATCTCGAACGCCTCCCGGGCCCGGGTATTGTGGACGATGAAGCTCGGCAGAATGGGTTGAATCGTCGGGTAGGTCTCGCACAGCCGGGCCGAGAGCCCCGCCCGCTCGATTGCTTGCCTGACCGTGCCGGTCGTCTCCCCGCGGGCCCGAATCGTGTACACGGAGCTCCCTGACCAGACCTCGAGCGTGTCGTTGTGGGGGTTGAGATGGGAGTGCACGGTCGAGGGCCAGGGATAGATCCAGTGGTTGGCCAGCGCATCTCGATTGTAGAACGACAGGAACGCCCGGCCCTCCGGCTCGAGAACCCGGCCAATTTCCTCCAGGAGGTCGGGATGGAGCTCGGAGGCGGCTCCGAAGTTCGCAACCGCGAATGCGACCGATTCTCGGGCACAGGGGATACCCTCGTCGAGATCACGGGCCTCGAAGGTGGTACCGGCGGGCCAGGGGCAGCGCCGGTCGGCGTGTGCGACCATCTCGGGCGAGATGTCGTAGCCCCTTACTGTTTCGAACCGACCCGAGAGCACTTCGGCGATTTGGCCGGTTGCACACCCTAGATCGAGCGCTACGCCGTTGCTGTCGAGGCCCGAGCAGGCCTCCTGCAACCACCCGAGCTCTCGGTCCAGATAGCTCGCGATGGTGGTCGACCCCTTCCCGCGGCAGAACTCGTCGTAGCGGGGCGCCTCGACGCGGGCAAGCTCGAGGAGGTGTTCGGTGAGCACGGCCTGCTCGACCGGATCGGTATCGAGGAACGTGTCTCTTCCGAGCTCCTCGCACTCGATTTGCTTCGAATGCCAGATCATCAGAGAAACCAGCTCGGACACGTAATCGAAATCGAGGCCCAGCACGCGACATTGGACCTGCTTCTTCGCGAACATCGAGGCCTCGCGGTCCGCGGCCTGCAGGCTCGCATTCTGGCCGGCCTTGATCCGTGCGACCTCGCGGACGAGCAGGGCCCGGGTCGCCAGCCATTCGAGCATTTGGGAGTCGCCCAGGTCGAGTCGATCCCGGATTTCCTCGAGTGACATCATTGGAGTCGTCTCGGTCATTTCGGCAAGCTCACGGTTGTCGTTTGTCAGAGATGGCTCATCCGCTGTCTGGCCTCGCGCCCCTTCGCCGTAAATCGGCCTCCTGTCCTGATCGACTCGGTCGGAATTGGGTCAGAGCGACCTCTCACCTATACTGCGGCGTCGAGACGGGTCGAGGGAGGATGAGGATGCGAGTCCGGGTTGTCGGGTGCGGTGAGGCCTTCGATTCGGGGCTCGGGAACAACGCCTATCTTCTCGATACCGGTCGAGGAGGACGCGCCCGGAAGAGGATCCTGGTCGACTGCGGGTATCAGGTTCCAGAGCGTCTCTGGGCTTGCGGCGTGCACCGCGACATCGATGCCGTCTACCTCACTCACACTCACGCCGACCACGCTTTCGGCATGGTTCCCTTGCTCGGCCGATACTGGGTGGAAAAACGGCAGCGGCCGTTGGCGATCATCGGCCACCGGGGGGTTGCCTCCTATCTGCGAAAGCTCATGGAGCTCGGTTATCCGGGGATGTTCGAGAGGCTTGCCTTTCCGCTCGACTTCGTGGTCCCGAGGCCCGGCGCGAGCATCGAGTGGGGGGGGCTGTCTCTTCGTACCGGGCGTTCCGCGCACCCGGTCACGAACTTCAGTGTCCGATTCGAAGACGGGCTGGCGAGCGTTGCGTTCAGTGGCGACGGTGCCCTCACGCTGGAGACCGAGACGCTCTACCGGGGGGTAGACGTCCTGTTTCACGAGCTCTACACCGTTCGCCGCTCCATCCCAGGGCATACGAACCTGCAGGACCTCGCGCGCTACGTGCACGGCGCTTCCATCGGCACGGTGGTCGTCTCACACCACCGCCGCCGGGACCGGACGCGGGTCTCCGGCGCGGTGGCGGCGCAGGCCGCGGCCGGCGGACCGACCCGCTGGCTCACTGCCGAGCCTGACCAGCTCATCGCGGTGTGAAGGTGGACGGCACGGGGTCGTTCAGTCCCGCATCCACCCCGCCCCCCAGAGATTCAACGTTCGCTCCGTGTGTGGCCAGGTGCGAGGCGGCATGGCCCGAGGCATGTGCTCGCATTCGGCAGAGATCTCGATGCGATTGCCATCGGGATCTCGAATCATGAAGAAGAGGTTGTTGCCGGGGCCGTGGCGGCCCGGGCCCCACCAGATCGGGATCTCGCGCTCGGCGAAATGGTCGGCCCAGTCGCGGATGTCGGTCCAGCCCGACGTTTCCAGGGCGAGGTGGTCGAAGCGAAACGCCTCCGCTCGGAAGCAGGCGAAGGAATGGTGCTCCGGGTCGGAGCGGACGAAGACCGCAGTTTCTACCTCGTCGTCTTCGCGAACCACGGTATCGGAGAGCACGAAGCCCAGCTTCCGTTTGTAGAAATCCGCGACTTCCCGGAGACGCGGGCTGGCGAAGACGACGTGCTGCAGTCTGCCCCACAACGTCGCCCCGCGGTCCGGAGCAGAGGTTTCGGGCAGGGCCGAATCCGGGATGTCGGAGCAGCCGAAAACGATACGAAGGCCTTCTGGATCGGACACCTCGAAAGCGTCGCGGTCGAAGGCGGCGGAATCCGAGCCCCGGATTGCAACCCCGGTTGCTTCGATAGCTTCCCGGAGGGCGCCGAGGCGATTGTGCCCACCGGCGTCGAAGCCCACCTCCGGGACGGACTCGTTGGGTCCCGGCCCGATTATCAAGGTCCGGCCAGGAGCGGAAAGCCTGATGCGCGCTTCGGCCAGGGGCTCGGGTGCCATCTGGAGAGCGTCCTCGTAGAACGCGGCGAGCCGAGTTGGGTCCTCGGACTCGATGCGGCAATACTTCAGGGTGGAGGACCAGAGCGCGTCGCTGACTGACATGTTGTGTTCTCCGGTAGCCGCGGAAGGGCGGTCGAGCCGGCCCGGATCCGAAGCATTGACGGGCCTGGAGAGCAACGGGTACCGATCGCATGATAGTCTGACCGTTGCCGAACCGTAAGCGCCCCCCGGGATCGTCGTTTCTGGGATCGTCCCTTTGGGGCTCCGGCAGTCCAGGGGGTACCGATGCTGAAACCTGTTCGCCGGATCGTCACCGGCCACGATGAAGAGGGGCGCTCGGTGATCGTGCGAGACGACATCTCTCCTCACCAGAAGGAGAATCCGGTGCACCCCAATCGGGGATTGACCGACCTCTGGCGCACCTTCGCGCCGACCCCGGACATTTCCGGGGACTCCGGCAGTGCTGGCGATTACGCGGGAGCCGTGGGGCTGGCCGAGGTGGCGCTCAACCCGCCGCCGGGCGGAACGGTGTTCCGCTTCTTCCAGATCCCTCCCGAATCGGAGTCCGCCGGAAAGTCGTGGGAAGAACGTCAGGCGCAGGCCGACGCGGTCTTCACCGGGATGGGAGCGGCGCACAATCGCGACCGGGAAGGCCGTCATCCCGGCATGCATCGAACGGACACGCTCGATTACATCGTGCTCCTGCAGGGTACCGTCACCCTGCTTCTCGACGAGGAGGAAGTCGACCTGGAGCCGATGGACGTGGTCGTGCAGAGGGGGACGAACCACGGCTGGGTGAATCGGGGCGTCGAACCGGCACTCCTGGCCGGCGTTCTGATCTCTGCCGGGTCACTCGATCACCCTGGTCCGTAGGCGATTCTCCGGTGCTCAACCGCCGATCCATCGACACGGTCGACGGTTCGTCGTTCGGGATCCGCTTTCGCCATCCTCGCTACCGGGACTACTGTTTCTCCCGGCTCCCATGGACGGTCGAGTGGTTGCTCGGGGCCGGCGATGCCGCTCGCGCATTACCCGCAGACACCTTGCCGCGGGGCGCCGCACCGAGAGGCCGACCCGCGGTCGACCGGGTCGTGCTCGTATTTGCCGACAGCTTCGGCTGGGGGCATTTCGAACGTTACCGGGACCGTTATCCGTTCCTAGAGCGTTTCGTTTCCGGGAACGCCGAAAAGGCGGTGGCGTCCAAGCTGACCGCGATGTTCCCCTCTACTACCGCGTCGCACGTCACCTGCGTTCATACCGGGCTGGAGCCAGTGGAGAGCGGGATCTACGAATGGTTCCAGTACCACGAGGCCTATGATGCAGTGATTGCACCATTGCTGTTCTCCTTCGCCGGCGAACGTGACCGGGATGGCATGCTGGCCGCCGGCTGTGACCCGAGTCGGCTGTTCGAAGGCGAGACGCTGCACGAGCGTCTCGCCCGAGCACGGGTCCGTTCGCGCTACGTCACACCCCGGTCGTTTACCCCGTCTCCCTATAACGACCAGGTCTGCCGGGGGGCGCTAGGGTTCGCTTACGAGACTTTTGAGGGCGGGTTGGAGACCGCATCGGAGCTGCTGTCGGACTCACCGGAGGGCCTGGAATATCTACATCTCTACTACGGCGACATCGACGCCGCCAGCCATCGTTTCGGGCTCTATTCGGTAGAGATGGAAGCTGCGGTCGATCGGTTTCTCCGCGGCCTGGAGCGCTGGGTCGAAGCGCTCAGACCTGCCTCGGCGCGGACGCTTCTCCTGGTGAGCGCGGATCACGGGATGACGCCCGTTCGATCGGAGACGACCGTTTACCTGAATCAGAGCTGGCCGGAGATCGGTGAGCACTTCCAGCGTGATCGGGGTGGGGCTCCGATCGTTCCCGCCGGGTCGCCGCGAGATTTCTTTCTACACGTCGAGCCCTCCGAGGCGGAAGCGGTCGCTGCCGCCCTTCGGGAGCGTCTCGCCGGGGTCGCCGAGGTTCATCTGACCGCCGCCTTGGTCGAAGGCGGTCTCTTCGGCGAGGCCCCCCCATCCCGTGATTTTCTCTCCCGAGTTGGAAACGTCGTGGTTCTCCCTTTCGCTGGAGAGGCGGTCTGGTGGTACGAGAAGGGCCGATTCGAAAATCGTCATCGCGCCGATCATGGGGGCCTTACCCCGGAGGAGATGGAGATTCCTCTGCTGGCCTTGCTCGTCTGAGCAGGACACAAACTCGGGTGCGGGCCGGCCCGGTGCCGCCCGGGGGTACAACCGTCCCGTCCGAGACGAGAGGTGAGGAGCGGGGTGAATCGGGACCGCGGATTCGGTAACGTTCACGCTTCGTCGGCGCCTCCCGCTACGGTCTTCCCGATGCCACACGAAGAGACGATGATGAGCATACCGCAACGCATTGCCGCCACGTTACCCCTGCCCCCAGGCGTCGAGGCCACGATCGAGCACGCGCGGTGGGCCGAGGCTCGTGGCTACGACGATGTCTGGTTCGCGGACTCCGGCACCGGGGACGCGCTCACGCTGGCCGCCGGCGTCGGCATGGCGACCGAGCGCGTCCGGATCGGCACCGCCATCATTCCGGTGTTCACCCGTACCCCGGCGGTCGTCGCGGCGAGCGCTCTCGCCTTGCATCACCTGTGCCGCGGGCGGTTTCTACTCGGCCTCGGTGCGTCCAGCCACACGATGATCGAAGGGTGGAACGGGCTGGAGTTTCGTAAGCCCCTCACCCGGGTCAAGGAGACCGCGGAGCTCGTTCGCTCGATGCTCCGCGGCGCCAAGAGCGAGTACGACGGGGAGACGGTTCGCAGCCACGGTTATCGCCAGGAGGCACTTCCGGAAGGGGCGGTCCCACTCTACATAGCTGGATTGAGGGGGAAGATGCTGGAGCTCGCGGGCGAGATCGGCGACGGCGTCGTCGTGAATTTGTTCCCGGCCCGAGCATTGCCGAAGATGATGGAGAGCGTTGCGAGAGGGGCCGGGCGGGCTGGGATGACGCTTGCCGATCGGGAGATCGTCTGTCGTCATCAGGTGCTCGTCACCGACGACGTGGAGGCCGGCCGGGACGCTTTCCGGCAGCTCTTCGTCCCCTATTACGCGACGCCGGTCTACAACCGCTTCCTCGCCTGGTGTGGGTTCGAGGGCGCTGCCGGCGACATCTCCGCGGGGTGGGCCGCCCGCGATCGGGACCGTACCGCCCGGGCCCTGACCGACGAGCTCGTGGACGAGATCGCGATTATCGGCAGCGCAGAGGCTTGCCGGGAGCGAATACGTGAGCTCGCGGCCGGCGGGATCACGACCCACATCATCGCCTGTCCGTCCGGTGACCCCGGGGAGCTCCAACGCACCTTCGATGCGTTTACTCGTGACGAGTTCGAGCTCTGATGGGCTCGGTCTCTGGAGTGAGTCTGATTTCCGCGCGACCGTGCCGTGCTACGGGAGCGGGGATGGGCGGTTTAGGATCCGGATCATCGAGGTGACCCGGGCGGCGGTCGAGATCTCGTGCCTCGTTCAGGGTCTTTCGGTGACCTCGAGCCGATAGTCTGGTGTCGGGTTCAGAGGACAGGAGAAGCGGTACTGCCCGGGCTCGAGGTCGATCTCGTACGCGCGGGTCTGTCCTGGCTCGATTCCCCCGCCGGAGACGCTGGGAAGGGTCGCACGGGCAATGAGTCCATCGCCCCGGAGCCAAAATCCGAGCTCGTAGGGGACGTTCTGGTTCGTAATCTTGAACACGTAGCGGCCCGGGGGCAGGCGCAGGGTGGTGGAGGCCTTCAGGCGCTCTTTACCGGTTCGGTCGTTGATGCGATCACAATCGGCCTTGGACAGTGGGGCGAATTCGTGATCTTCGCCCTCGGGTTCGAGAAACTGACAGCCGGTTTGAGTCAGGGTCACCACCCTGGGGGTCGGTGCCGCGCTCGCTCCCGCCAGCCACCCCAATAGCAGCAGTGCGACGGTGCCCGCCACTGGGCCGCGGGTCTTCGCTTCGCGAGCGATTGCCGCCATCGGATACACGGACCGACTCCTTGCCGCCAGCGGCGGACGTGCTTTTTGCGGTTTCCCGTTCGACCGTCGAGCGCCCCCGGGGTTCCCGGTCTGCCCCTGGTACGAAGTGGCCCGCGCCTCCTCCCCGCAGCGTGCCCGACCCACTCATGCCGCGCAGGATATTCGCTTTCTCGACGTTGGATTCTCCGGCGTCGGCGAATCATGGTGGTTTCCGGCCAAGGTGCGACGGCGGTCCCGGAACGCGCCGGTACGATGCGAGTTAAACTCCGCCGTGGTCGACAAGAACAAGGACGTACGAGGAGTCTTCGATGCTCCAATCGATGCTGTACCAGGCTTACGAGTTCGGACATGCGACAGTGGTGCCGTGGCGGCAGGTCGTGCTGGCCGCCGAGGTCGTCTTCTCCCACCCCGGGAGCCCGCTCGCTTACTCCCCCGCGCGAGGCTACGTAACGGCAGGGTGCCGGGTGTTCAACGAATTGACGAGGCGCTACGGAAAGCCGGAGTTCCATATCGACCGAACCGACGTGGGAGGGGTGCCGGTACCGGTGCGAGAGCAAGTCGTGCGTTCGCTACCCTTCGCGAACCTCGTGCGCTTCGAGCGCGTCGGGGCAGACGACGCGGAACGACACGACCCCAAGATTTTGATCGTCGCGCCGATGTCCGGTCACCATGCCACCCTGCTTCGTGACACGGTGCGCGCGATGCTGCCGGAGCATCGTACCTACATTACGGACTGGCGCGACGCCCGGAGCGTTCCGGTCCTGGCCGGAACGTTCGGTGTCGACGATTACGTCTCTCATCTGCTGGAATGCCTGCGGGCCATGGGTCCCGGCGCCCACGTGCTTGCAGTCTGTCAGCCGGCTCCGCTCGCGCTCGTCGCTACCGCCCACCTGGCCATGACCGGCAGCGCGCTGGTGCCCCGTTCGCTCACCCTGATGGCCGGCCCGATCGACACCCGGGTGAATCCGACGGTGGTGAACGAGCACGCGCGAGGTCACGAGCTCGAGTGGTTTCGAGGCCGGGTGATTACGCGAGTGCCGTTTCCGCATCCCGGGGCGTGCCGGTCGGTCTACCCCGGCTTCCTGCAGCTCGCCGGGTTCATGGCCATGAATCTGGATCGTCACGTCGAGGCCTTCCGAGACTACTTCGACCGCCTCGCACAGGGGGATCGGGGTAGCGTGAAGCAGCATCGTCGCTTCTACGACGAGTACCTCTCGGTGATGGATCTGGACGCGCGGTTCTTCATCGAGACCGTCCAGCGGTTCTTCAAAGAGGACTGGTTGCCCCGGGGGCTCATGCGTTTTCGCGGGCGACGGATTGATCTGACCTCGGTCACCAACACCGCTCTGTGCACCATCGAGGGCGGGCTCGACGACATCTGTGGCGTCGGGCAGACGGAGGCGGCCCACGGTTTGTGTCCGGCTATTCCCGACGCGCTGCGCTACCATCACCTGCAACCGGACGTCGGGCATTACGGGGTCTTCCACGGCTCGCGCTGGCGCCAGGAGATCCAGCCTCGGATTAGAGACGTGATAAGAGCGGCAGAGGACCGGGCGGCCGGCTCCTGACCGAGAGGGTGGGTTCACCCGCTGGCCCGGACCGCCTTCCGGGTTACCACGAGGTATCGTCGAGGGCTTCCCGGGTCGCCAGAGCAAAGCGTGGCGTTGCGCAGCACCCGGGCGCGCTCTTCACGCGATCTCCGTGCCGGAACGTGGGCGCCGCACATCCCAGATTGGCGTGCAGGCGGCCAGAAGGACCAGGACCATCAGCATTTCGAGCGCCACCAGCCCCGCTCCGGTCAGCACCCCGGTCGACGCCGAGACCTCCCCGAGGACGAACGAGCCGAGCGGAGCGGCGCCGAGAAACCCGACGCTGTAGATCGCAAGCACCCGGGCCCGAAGCTCGGGGGGAGCATTTTCTTGGACGACGGTGCGCCCGACCGACATGAGCACGCCTGAGACGAGCCCGAACGCGTAGATGATTCCATAGAAAACGGCGGGCGCGGGCCCGAGCGCGAACCCGGTGGTCAGGACCACTCCCGCGAGCGAGCAAGCGAAGAGCGCGCTGCCCTGGTGCACGATCGGCTCCAGACGAACGAGCAGCAGCGACACCGTTACCACCCCGGCGATGAACGCTCCCGAGATCATGGCCAGGCCGGGCGCTCCTCCATCGTAGAGATCGCGCACCATGACCGGCAGCACGACGTTGAAGACCGGGATGTAGAAGAAACCGACGCCGGCCATGAGGGCTGCGACCGGGGCGATGCGACGGGTGGCGATGATTTGCCGAAACGCGGCGAGAAGGGACCGAATGGCGGAGAGTGGCGGTGCGGCGCCGTCCGCTCCTCGGTCGCTGCCGTAGGGCGGGGCAGGGCGAAGTCGTGAGGCCGCAGTAGCGCCGATCACGTAGAGGGTGGCTTGCAGCAAGAGGAGAGCGGGAACGCCGAGATCCTCGAAGTGCTCGACGCTCCCTGCAAGCGAGAAGCCCGCGAACTGACAGACGAACTGCACCACCATTGCCAGGGTGATCCCCTTTTGCAGCTCGGCGCCGGTCACCCGGCTGAGCAGTGCCTCGCGCGTCGGGGCGACCATGGATTGAACGCTTCCCTGCATGACGGCGAAGCCGAGCATCAGAACGTAGCTGACTCCCGTCGCCTGGATACGCCAGCCGAGCACCAGTACCGGTACGGCCGCCAGGGTCTGCAAGCCGATCAGCAGCCGACGCAGGTCGGTTCGGTCGGCCAGGATGCCGCCCGGGATCATGAGGGCGAGGACCGGGGCGGTGAGCGCCATCTGCGCGAGTCCAATCCGCGCCGGAGACTCGCCGAGCACGTCGACGACCAGATAGGGGAAAAGCACCGACTGGATCCCGAAGGCGGCAAACCAACACGCCTGGTCGGCCAGATACCACCGTAGCTGCCGGTAATCGGTGTCGCTCGCTGCGCTGTGACGCTCTTCCATCTCTCGTCGCCGGCCGAGGTCCTTCGAGCACGTGAAGAAATCACGCGCGATGGCGTCCGCCCCATTGCGCGCTTCGAGACCGTTTCGACGCATCGTCCGGGGAGTACCCCCGGATCGGTTGAAGTGCCCGTTTCGGGCTCCTATATTCGAGTTGGGCCCGGTTATCCGCCGCGCCTGGAACCGGCCGTCCCACGAGGTTGGCCCGAGCATCGAAACTGCATCGATTCGCCCTCGTCGGAACTCGGCGGGGCTGCCGCGGCCGCGATCCGACCGGTTGGCGGATCGGTCGCGCCACGGCATCGCGTGCGCTCACGAGGCGTGCGGTGATGCGGAGGTAGGCATTATGTCCGTTTTCACTCATCCCGAGTTTCACGACCACGAGCAGGTCGTGCATTGGCGCGATCGCGAGACCGGCCTCCAGGCGATCCTCGCCATCCACGACACCACCCTCGGCCCGGCGCTCGGCGGTTGTCGCATGTGCTCCTACGAGAGCGAGGCGGCGGCGCTCGACGACGTGCTGCGGCTCTCGCGCGCAATGACCTACAAGGCGGCGTTGGCCAAGCTCCCCTTCGGTGGGGGGAAGTCGGTGATCCTCGGCGATCCGCGCCTGGACAAGACGCCGGAGCTCATGAGAGCGATGGGCCGGGCGGTGGAAGGGCTCGGAGGCCGCTACATCGTCGCCGAGGACTCCGGGACCAGTGCCAGCGACCTCCGTCTCATGGGGGTGGGGACGAGTCATGTCGTAGGCGTCGCCGAGGTGATGGGGTGGGACGGCCGGCTGCGCGACGGAGATCCCTCCCCGGCGACCGCCTATGGCGTTTTCGTCGGAATGCGGGCCGCGATCCGTGTTCGTTATGGGCGGGACTCGTTCGAGGGGGTGCGGGTTGCAATCCAGGGGCTAGGAAATGTCGGCCGGCATCTCGCCGAGCTGCTCGCCGCGGCGGGTGCGGAGCTGATTGTGACCGATCTCTGGCCGGAGAACGTGAGAATGGTCGTCGAGCGTTACGGTGCTCGTGCCGTATCCTCGGAGCAGATCGTCGATACCGAAGCCGAGATCTTTGCGCCGTGTGCTCTGGGAGCGGTCATCGATGACGACACCGTTGCCCGTTTGCGGGCCGGTGTGGTGGCGGGCTCGGCGAACAATCAGCTCGCCCGCGATCGGCACGGTGATGAGCTGGCTCGGCGCGGGATCCTCTACGCTCCCGACTACGCCATCAACGCCGGTGGCCTCATCGACGTAGCTTCCGAGTACGCGGGCTACGATCCCGCGCTCGTTCGGGTCCGCCTCGACCACATCGCCGACACCCTTGCCCGGATCTTCGCGATCGCTGCCCGGGAGGGGGTGTCGACCCACCGGGTGGCGGATCATCTGGCCGAGCAACAGATCGCTCACGCGCGAGGGCGCGGCCAGCCCATGGCAGCGGTTGGCCCCAGAGCGGCCTGATCCGGTACGGATCGGGCCGGCCGCTCCCTACGAGCCCGTTTCTGCTCGAGCTCGGTCTCGAGGCGAGCGGTCGGATGCCCCTTCCTTCGGGGAGTTTCGCCCTCGCTCCCTTGGGGAGGCGCGGCCGATCGTTCTATAGTTCGGCGGCGAATGCACGGTCAGGGAGGGATCCGCAATGAGCTGGCAGCCAGAGCTCGATGAGCTCGCGAGACGTGAGGCGATGGCCCGAGAGCTGGGAGGGCCGGAGAAGGTCAAGCGGCAGCAGGACGCCGGGCGGCTTACGGTCCGCGAGCGCATCGCCGCCCTCGCCGATCCGGGCAGCTTTCATGAGATTGGTGCCATCGCCGGAATGGCGGAGTACAACGAGGATGGAGACCTGCGCCATCTGACGCCGTCGAACTACGTCTTCGGGCGGGCGCGGATCGAGGGTCGCCGCGTCATCATCGGCGGGGACGACTTCACGGTGAGGGGGGGCTCGGCGGATGCCACGATCAAGGAAAAGCACATCATGGCCGAGCAGATGGCGAATCAGCTTCGCATGCCACTCGTCCGCCTCGTCGAGGGCTCGGGCGGCGGTGGATCGGTCAAGACCATCGAGACGACCGGGCGGGCCAACGTTCCCGGTGTCAAGGGATGGGAGTGGGTGGTCCGGAACATGGCGACCGTCCCGACCGTCTCGCTCGGGCTCGGCTCGGTCGCGGGTCTCGGAGCCGCATACATGGCGGCCAGCCACTACTCGGTCCTCGTCGAGGGTCTGTCCGCGCTCTTCGTGGCGGGTCCGCCGGTGGTGGCGGGCATCGGACAGAACTTGAGCAAGCAGGCGCTCGGCGGTGCGTCCACCCACGCTCGAAACGGGGCGGTGGACCAGGCGGTCGAAACCGAGGAGGAAGCTTTCGAATGCACCCGGCGTTTCCTCTCCTACTTGCCCTCGTCGGTCTATGAGCTGCCGGAACGAGGCCCGGTGACCGACGACCCGGAGCGCCGGGAGGCGCGTTTGCTCGATATCGTTCCCCGCAACATCCGTAAGGTCTACAAGATGAGAACGATCATCGACCTGGTGGTCGATCGCGGATCGTTCTTCGAGATGGGGAAGGCGGCCGGACGTTCCATCATTACCGGGTTTGCGCGTCTCGATGGCTGGCCGGTGGCTCTGATGGCGAGCGATCCCTATCACTACGGGGGTGCCTGGACGGCGGATGCCTGTCACAAGATCATCCGTTTCGTGGATATGGCGGAGACGTTTCATCTGCCGATTGTCTATCTCGTGGACTGTCCGAGGTTCCTGGTGGGAAAGGAGGCGGAAGAGGCCGGTACCATCCGCCACGGAGTACGAGCCATGTCCGCCGTCTGGCAGACTCGGACACCGTGGTGCGCGATGATCGTGCGCAACGTGTTCGGGGTGGCCGGAGCCGCCCA
>Ga0114931_10005955_pt1 | contig 15060 bp, 12 predicted proteins | sample 2SBtaG_FD_89579 | JGI IMG/M metagenome (GOLD analysis project Ga0114931, IMG submission 89579) | Deep subsurface microbial communities from Kolumbo volcano to uncover new lineages of life (NeLLi) - 2SBTROV14_V59a metaG | ecosystem: Environmental > Aquatic > Marine > Volcanic | place: Kolumbo...
CGACGCCCCCGACGCTGGCGAGCGCGCGTGGTACGCCACCGCCAACGGGCTGCGAGAGATGTTCGAGGCAGACGGGGGCGGGGTTGACGAGGGATCGGACGGCTTGAAGGCGATCTTGATCGTGGGCAAGCCGAATACCGGCGGGGCCGGGGCCGTGAAAACGGCAGCGGTCGTCGGGGTGTTTGACACGCGGAGTGGAGCGGCGGACTTCTTCAAGAGGTACAAGAACGCATACAGGCGGAAGTTCTTGACGGGCAGTGTGTGGGAGGGCCCACTTGGGGGAGGGCGGTTTTACGTCCAGGTGGTGTCGAAGGATCCCGTCGATACCGTTCGCAAGAACGTCACGGCCCTGTCAAAGAAACTCGGTCTCGGCCCGGTCCGGTTCGCCAAGCCGAAGGTTGCCGAGTCCGGCGGAATGGACGGGGTGGGGTTCGAGCCGAACGACTCCATTGACGAGTACCGCCGACAGACGGCGGGCAAGCGTGCGAAGGTCGCGCGAGCGAGGCACCGGGTAACGGGGGAGAAGCGGAAGCGGAACCGCGCAAGGCGGATCTTCTATCGCCAGCACAGGAACAAGATCAAGCGGCAGAAGAAGAAGTGGATGAGGCGGACGGCGGCCCGCCGCCTGTCGTTCAACGCCAGCGTGGAACTCGATACGTTTGTCCTGCCGCCCCTGTCCGACGGGGTTGCCGAGCGGCTGGCGAGGGACATCTGCGAGATGGCCCGCCAACTCGGCGGCGACCCCGACGTGGAGAGTGTCGGGGGTGAGACGGTCGTGGCTATACCCGCCGACGTTGCGGACGCGATCGTGGCGTTCTGCGAGAGCGACGACCCCGACGCCGACTTGCTTGATCGAGTGGCGTGGCAGGGGTTGAGGGAGCACGACCCCGACGGCGATGCGTTGCCCGGGGTGGACTCGGCGGCGGACGTAGTAGCGGTCGGATCGGGGGCCGACGAGGCTAAGTGGTCCGCGTCCGTCGAAACGAAGTGGGAGCCCCCGGAGGGGATGTTCAAGAGGGGCGCGGGCGCCATTGCGAAGGCACTGGCCGCGCAGTCCGGGAGTTACCAGCAGGCGATGTCGCGGTTGAACTTCTACGCCAACCGCGCGGGGAGCAACCTGTCGAGCGAGCGAAAGGCGACGCTGGAGAAGGCCAAGGCGATTCTCCGCAAGGCGTACAGCGTCAAGGAATCCACCGAGGGGGCTGACGGGTTCGCCATCGATGCAACCGCGGGCCCCATGGGCGATGGCGGCCCGGCACCCGTCGTGTCCGTTCCGTTGACAGAGGCGACGGTGAAGGACAACGGTAGCAGCGGGACGTATTCGGTAAGAGTATCGCCGGAGGAGATCGCTAGGTGGTACACCACCCGGTGGGGGCCCTGGCGGAGTAACAAGGTGCCCGAACGGGCGTTTACCGCGTACTTCAGCAAGGGGGACGGCGACTACGAGCCCGGCGACTTCGTGAGGGCTGCTCCCGAGCAGCGGGTGTTTATAGAATCCCCCCCATATCAGCAGTTGGTTCGGGATATGGGTTACTTCGGCGCGGCGAAACTCGGGTTGAGGGACGCGAGGGACAACGCGGTTCGGAAGTTTGGGGCGATATCGGGCTACGCGAAGTTGCTCAAGGCGTCCGCCGACCTCGGCGACACCGACGGGCCTCTGGACGAGAGCAAGGCGAAGGATCTCGGTGCGTACTTCAGTGTTACGGTCGGCAAGCGGGATGTCTCCGCATGGAAACAGCGGTGGCCCGCGAGCGGGCTCCCGGACCGTGCCATCACGTTCCAGTTTGATAAGCGGAGCGGCGACCTTGTTGACATATACCCGTCGGGCATCGACGGGGAGGCCGCTGCGGCTCTGTCGAGAGACGCTGCGTATGTTGGGGCGAAGAAACTCGGATTGAGCGGGATCGTGGCGTTCCTCAAGCCGTCCGCTGACATGCGGAGCGCCCGGTTGATCGAGTCCGCCGATGTCAACGACACCGACGGGCCTCTGGACGAGATTCGCTACGGGGGCGTGAGAGTGCTCCCCACGAAGAAGTATACCGTGTTCGATGTGGTAGCCTCATTTGAGAGTATGAGGGATGCTACAAAACTGATGCAATACATGGGGACCATCATCCCAACCGGGAAGTCCCCGGTTCTCCGCGCGTCCCCCATGTCGCTGTCCCCCCGCAAGGTTGTTCTGAGCATCCGCGCTGCGAGCGCCAACCTTGCCACGGATATCGCTCGCAAGGTTGTCAGGAAGATCGGGGTAGTCGCGGAGTCCATTGGGGTCGAGTCCGCCGATGTCAGCGAGGGGTGGCCCATAGGTGAGAGGGCCTACGGGGGCGCGAGGCTGCTTCCCCCGAAGAAGTTCAACCTGTTCGATGTGACTGTAGAGTTTGAGAGCGTGGGCGACTCTACAGCACTGATGCACTACATGGGGATCATCATCCCAACCGGGAAGTCCCCGGTTCTCCGTGCGGCCCCCCCGCCGTTGTCCCCCCGTAAGGTCGTTCTGAGCATCCGTGCTGCGAGCGCCAGCCTTGCTGTGGATATCGCTCGCAAGATTGTCAGGAAGATCGGGGTAGTCGCGGAGTCTATTGGGGTCGAGCCCGGAGCCGATGGCATGGGCGAGGCCGCCCCCGCGAGCCCGGCGGTCCCCTACCCGTCCGACGATGAACTGGGTACGATCCCGAACGCGACGGGTGGCGCTCTGGGGGAACTGAAGGCCCTGCTGGACAGGTCCGTAGCCACGCCCCAAAGCGTAGACGAGACACTGGACTACACGCTGCTCCTCTTGTGGGGCGGAGTCTACTGGCTCGGCACGAACGTAATCGGGGTCTACGTCCTACGGGGGTTCGGCGACGACCCGGACTTCGGCACGGCCGCGTACTACTACATCGGGACCGACAACCCCGACATGCCGACGCTTGCGTTTGACGTTGCCAAGCGGCGGTGGATTGTGGCTGTCCCCCGCCTGCTCCGCGCCCGGCCGGACGTAAACCTTGCGGCGCACGCGAACGAGAGCGTCCACCGCTTCGGCGACCTCGGGCACCTTCGCATCCCCGACAGTGAGCGGTTCCGCGTGGACAGGGGGATCTTCCGCATGGTCCGCGTGCCCGGGAACATCGAGTCGCGCGAGGTTGACAGTTATATGTATACGGGGGGCGACGGCACCTACTTCATTGAGATTGATACAACGGAGGGCGGGGAGACGAATGGGGAGTGGTACTACCTGGTGAAGAGGGCCCCCATGGGGCCCGTTCGCCCGTCGCCCCGAACAGAGGCGCACAAGAAGATTGAGAAGCACTACGGGCTCCACCGGCCCGATCCATCGAAGATTCACACGAAGGACTTGATGCGCCGGGTCGGGTCGGCTCACGAGGATGCTATCGGCGAGCCCGTATCGGTCCTTGAGGCGTCCCTCTCCCGGCTCCTCTCCGGGATCAGGTCCGGCGACGGGTTTGTGCTACTGTCGGCCAGCCGCGCGGCGAACTGGGACGACATGGCGAGGTTGGGGACGGAGGAGGCCCTGCGGGTGTTCAACCGGCGTAACAACGCAAAGACGACGGAGATGTCCCGGGCGCTCTCGTCGCTCGGCCTGCCGTTCTCCCGCGTGATCGGCCATTACGTCGAGAACGCGGATGATAAGGACAAGTCCAAGCACATCCCCGTGACCGAGCGGTCCTTCTTCGTGCGGGGCATAACGGCGGATGAGGCGAGGGAACTGGCGCACATTGCCCTCAAGGGGTTCGGTCAGGAGGGCGTGCTGTACGGCCGGTTTGATGAGGCCGGTAAGGGATCGGAGTTCATTGTCCACGAGCGGACGGGACGGTTTGAGCACGTTGGGAGTAGCCTCCACGCGCGGGATGTCGGGGCCTACTTCACGCAGGCGAAGTGGTCCGACTTCCGCAAGGGTACCAAGCGCCCCGGGCTACAGTTCGAGTGCTGCGAGACGATCGAGGGCGGGTGCCCCGTATGCGGCGGGGACTTGGAACCGCTCGGCCGCCTCGGCAACCGTGAGCACTTCAAGTGCCGACACTGCGGCATGATGGCGTCGAAGAAGCGGTTGGGTAGGGGCGGTACGCTCGGGAAGCCCAAGGGCAAGGCGGCGAGGGGGAAGAAGGGTGAGTCTGTAGACGAGGCGTACCGCGCCATGGCCGGTCGGGTCAAGTGCCCGTCTTGCGGCGAGATGACGCCCAAGGGTGCCGCGTATCAGGGGTCCGCTCGGGGTAAGCGGCTGTACCATTGCCCCGGCTGCCAGACCCGGTTCTCCCGGGACGCGAGTGGGGCGAAGCGGACCATCGGCGGCGTGGGGGAGCGTAGCGTACGGGAGTATCAGGGCGACGAGGTGTACCCGACGATCAGGGATATCGCGGCGGTCTACGGGGCTACAACCGTATTTCGGGGGACCGGCGGCGAGGTCGGGTTCAGGACCGACGCTGGCTACGATTGGTGGGCGTGGGACAAGGACCAGACCGGCTACGTCCGCGCTGGCAAGAGCGACGGGATTGGGGTGAACGTAACGACGATGGACCTTACCGACCCGGACTACCACGAGGCCGTCTCGGTCCGGTTCCCCGAGAGCGTCGCGCCCCTGTTCGGGTCTGTAGCGGGGCAGGTGGGCGTCGTCCGCGTGGGGGATACGTCCGTAAGGGACGGGCTGTACGAGGTAGAGATGTCGCGGGATGACGCCGTTAGGATGCGGACGGTTTTCAGTGGAGACGGGATCGAGTACGCCGGGGTAGCCCGGGTAGCGAGGGGGCTTGTGGATCGTGACAACCTGTCACGATCCGGGTGCGTAGGATAACCGGCACACGGCGGGTGCGAACAGGAGCGTGAAATGCCGATCGAGATTGTCAAGCGTGGAACGGGGAGCGTAGCGGAGGGTGCGGGGTTCGACCCCACTGGCCGTCTGTCTCTGGCCGGGCGTGTGGTCGAGGGATTCTTGAGGGGGGTCGATTGGGGCCGTGTAGTGGGCGACGACCGTATCGGCGAGTTCGTCGAGTCTGTCGAGTCCCGCGGGCCGGGCCGGGCGTACCTGCGCGGCATCCCCGGGTACGCGCTCGAGGCGACGGTGGATACGGGGGATCTCGCGTCCATGCTCCAATACTGCATCGACCACGCCCCGGCCGAGAGCGTCAACGAGAAACTGTGTCGCGCCGCGATCGTCGAGGTTGTCGGGTCCGGCGAGTCGGCGTCTCTCGACGCCGCCGAGGGGATCGTGCGCGACGTGCTCTCCCACGGCTCGGTTGTCTGGCGGGTGGACGAGCAGGGCGGGATGATGGGCAAGGGCAGCTACATGATGGGCGACGACCCATACGCCGAGTACCTGAAGATGCTCCGAACGTCCCTAACGGGCGACCCCGAGAAGTCCGCTATGGTCGGCGACTACGGCGACGGCCACACGGCTATGCGGGGCTACGGGATGATGGGCGGCAAGATGGGAGAGTCCCGCCTGGTTGCCGCGCTGCGGGAGGGTGCGGACCTTGAGGCGGGGATCATCCGCGCCCGCGGGTTCGTGGAGCAGGACGAGCCCGACGCCGACGACATGCCCAAGGGCGACTACCCGATGAAGGGGAAGATGATGAAGGGGATGAAGGGCGACTACCCGATGAAGGGGAAGAAGAAGGGCGACTACCCGATGAAGGGGAAGAAGAAGGGCGACTACCCGATGAAGGGGAAGAAGAAGGGCGACTACCCGATGAAGGGGAAGAAGAAGGGCGACTACCCGATGAAGGGGAAGGCCGAGACCCGCATGATCCCCCCGGGAGGGTCGGCGTTTGTGGAGGGCGCAAAGTTGGCGGGCGCGGTGCTCGCACTGAGTGAGAGCAAGGGCGGCAGCGGCCGCGACGAGTCCCGCGTCGGCGAGGGGTGAACGGGTGACTATAGTGTGCTGTTGGAAACAATCCAACTCGACGAGGCTGACTTCCCGAGGGATCCGGCCTTCACGAAGTTCCTCAAGGTGCAACTCCTGTTTGCCGCGCAGAGGCTCCGTAAGGTTCGGATGCGATACAAGCGCGTCACGGACCATAAGTGGGTCACGCGGACGGTGGAGCCGTACTCGTACCGGATGGAGCGCCACGCGGGGAACAGGGGCATCTGGCGGTTCCTCTACGCGTACCACCCCCAGCACGAGTCCATCGAGAAGTACCTCCTGCGGAACGTCCGCGCCATCACGGTTACGGGGGCGACGTACTCGCCGCGGTGGCGGGTTGAGATCGCCGAGAACCCCCTCAGCGTGCAGAGGTTTGATCGGAAGAAACTGCTCGGATGATCCGGGCTTGAACAGTATTCAACGCCGGTAGGCCCGGCGCAAAGGAGGCAATCATGCCGAGCACCCCCGTTAGTACCAGAGCGAACCTTGAGTTCGGAGCCCCGAGTACGGGGTCGAAGGCGGTCGGGACCATCACGTTTGCGGACGGCCCGTTGGAGGCGGAGTTCTTTACACTCACGGACGCCTTCGGCCACACCGCCACGTTTGAGTACGATCGGTCTGATGGCACCCCGGGCGTCGTTGCGGGCAGGACCGCCATTCCCTTTGTGGCCGACGCGACCGCCGCTACGGAGGCGGCCAACGCGGCAGCGGCGACCGTCGTGGCGGTCAATGCGAGTGCTCTGGCGATCGTTGCCGAGTCGGCGGCGGGTGCTGTAACCCTCGTCCAGACCGAGCCCGTTGCGGATGGGAATACCACCATCGTCGGCACGCTGACGAACGGGACGGTCGTATCGTTTGCGGGCGGCGGCGGCGAGTGGGAGGACCGGCGACGGCTCCCGATCAATGGGTTCCCCGTCGGGTCCGAGCCGGGAGACCGCGTGCTCAGGCTGGCGAAGGCCATGCCGGTCTGGTTCCGCGTCCTTCAGGGCGGGAAGTTGCAGGTCCACGTCGAGAACAACGACGGGCTGAACGACCTCAACTACTCATTCGAGCGATCCACCGACGGCAAGAAGTTCTATCCCATGACAGCACTGCAGGTGGGGCCGGACGGCCAGAGCGCCGCCGCGATCTCCGCGCTCACGGCGGCGACCCCGACGCCCGGCGTGGTCCGAAAGGGATCGCGGGACGTGACCCTCGTGGTCAACCCCACGACGGACGCTGTGGTCCGCCTTTGGGCGGTCGGCGGGGGCCGTGGTCTGGTCCAGTTGGCGAACGAGGCGATCCTCGACCCGATCTACTTCTGATCGTTCGGGGCAACCTCCGGGAGTGACGGGGCGTGACGGCACCGACCGGCTATCCGAAGTTGATCGTCCGGGCTGTTGGGGATCCCAACAGCCGTACCCTGCGCGCCGACTTGCAGGACGTGTTCGTCTCGGAGTGGTCCGAGTCGAGCAATGGGATCATGTACGGTACCGCCGAGAACAGGGGGCCGATCCCCCTGATCCTGACCCTGTTCACGTCCCCCGACAACGGGGTAGCGCGCCCCTACGCGCCCGTGCCTGTTACCGTGCTGGGGTCCGCAACGGCCGACCTGACCGTCCAGCCCAAGGGTGTAGTGGAGTTCCAGTTGCCGGGAACCTACGCGGTCGCCGCATCGGGGCGACTGTCTATCAACCCGGACGAGCAGCCGATCGACGCCGCGACCGTGCTGCTCGACGACGGGACGAACACGGCTACGCTCGAGTTCGACGCCGACTCGTCTGTTACGGCCGGGAACATCGCCGTGGCGATCGGCGCTACGACCGGGGCAACTGTGCAGAACTTCGTCGATGCGGTCAACGCCGCGTCCCCACTGAACACAGAGGCATACGTCAACCCCGATCGGAAGTCGTCGGCCGACCTGTACCAGACGGGTACGGGGGCGGCCGGGAACAACGCCATTACCATCGCGGGGGATACCTACGGTGCCCTGACGGCCGAGGGGTTCGCGGGCGGGGCCGACGGTGGTGTGAGGCACGGGTTCCACCTTCTCCGGGTTCGGTCTACGGTGGGCCAGTCGTTCGGGATGGTTCGCCTCGGGGCGTGGGAGGGGCGTATGGGCCTGCGGAGCGGCCCCAGGTACGTCACGCTGTAGGCTACACGATGGCAAGGCGAAGGAACAAGCCGCCCGTCCCCACCCGCCTGCCGGGGGAGTTCGCACTGGTAGAGTGGAACCCCGACCGCGAGCGGTACTACGTCACTCTGGACGACCCCGACCACTCCAGTTACGACATCGGCTCGGAGTTCTACCGGATCAAGAGGCTGTTCTTCGCGTGGGGATTGGAGCCCGTGTGGGAGCGTGTGATCGACACCGCGCGCGAGTACCGGCGGGCGATTGTTGTATTCGGGGATGAGCCGAGGGTCTCGTCCGTTGTGGGCACCCCCCCGAAGCGGGTGCTAGACTTTGGCGACGAAGATGGTGAGGTGACGCATGGGCTCCCAGTCCTCGGACGGCGGTGGCGGTAGCGTGCTGATCTGTGAGGGTGCTGCTGGCGCTATGTACCCGGACGTGGTGTACGTCCGTCAGGGCGACAGTGTGCTGTTCTTCCGGGGGTCGGTCGATATCGCCGAGTCCGTTTCGGGCGACGGCGTTACCGTGGTCGATTCGATCGACGACCTCGACGTAGTGGTGGAGGGGGAGGGGGACCGGGCGGTCAAGTCCGTGAGGGACGGCCTGTGGGTATTCGAGGGCGTGTTCCAGCGGTCGGACGTGCGGAACGCGAACAAGCGGACGTACCCCCGCCGCCTCTGGGAGAGGATCCTCGCGGAGGGGACGCCAGTAAGGGAATCGCTCAAGTCCCGGTCGATGCTCGGGCACTTGGAGCACCCGAAGGACGGGCGCACCGACGGGAACCTTGGGGCGATCATTACGACCGATCTCAGGTTGAAGGAGGACGGGACCGTGTGGGGGCGGGGTGAGGTATTGTCAACCCCGGCTGGCAAGATCCTTCGGGAGTACACGTCGCGCAACGTGCGGTGGGGTGTTTCGTCCCGGGGGAGCGGGTCTGTCGGGAACGACGGGACTGTGAAGGACGACTACACCCTGCGATCCTTCGACGCCGTTATGGCGCCGTCTACCCCGGGCGCGTACCCGAGCAAGATCGGGGCGGGCGTGGGGTCGATGGAGTCCGGCGGCGGGGTTTCCGAGTCCCATGGGACTCGGGGCAAGAGGGGCGGGGCGGACCGGCCCGACTCCGATGCTGAGTCCATCACGGCTACGGGGCCAGATGCTACGGACCTGTCCGAGGCGGTCGATTCATCGGTTGCTATCCTGCCGGTAACGGCGGTTGACGGGCTTACCGTTTTCCGGGTGCCCGTCAAGTTTATGGGAGACGACGCTCTCAAGGTTGCCAACGCGTACTCGCAGAAGGTTTCCAAGGCCCCCCCATCGTTGTATGGAAAGTTCAGGGGGGAAGGCAGATCGCGGAGGGCTCGGTCTCATAAGGACGACAGGAAGTATGTCGTTGTGGAGACGCTGGTGCTGTCGAGCGGGAGTAGTTTTGCTGCGAAGTACGTTGAGGCTGTGCTGAGGGAGATGGGGATAACCCACCCCAGTCGGCTCCCGGAGGGTGCCAACGACGGGATCGACCCGTCCGAGTTGGACGAGTGGAATACGGAGGTTGAGAGCCTGATCGAGTCAACCGATTCGCGTTGGTTGGCGTCCAGCATCGAGGCGACCAAGCGGATGCTCGACTGCTACGGCAAGGGGCGGTATCTCCAAGGGAAGGGTCGGCCCGTCAGCGACGGGATCATGGCCCGACTCGTGGATAATCTGACCCGAGCGGCGGAGCCGGTCGAGATCGGCGGTGTTGCGAGCGGTGCAATGGACGAGAGCGCGGACCGCTACCGGCGGGCCGCTGCTTCGGCGGGCGACCTCGCCGACGCGAACCGGATGCGGGCGGAGGATGCGGAGGGCGAGGCAGCGGCGGCGCGCGACGAGTTGTCTCGCGCCAACGATGTGCTCGGACGGCTCCGGGACGAGTTGGAATCGGTCCGGGCGGAACTCGATACCGCTACGGAGTTGCTGGCCGAAAGGCCGGACGACCCCGTGTCGCCCGTTGAGGCGATCGTGGCCGAGCAGGTTTCCATCCACCCGTCCCTCGCAAGGTTCCGGGACGTGCTTCTCGGGGCCGGTACGGTTACGGAAGTGATGGAGGCCGTGGAATCGTTTGCCCCCCGCGACGGATCGCGGGCGCGCCCCGCGGCTCCCAGGGTCAACCCGTCGCCGGTTCTGCCGGTAGCCGGGGCGGTCCTCGAATCTCGCGGCGCGGCTCCGGATACGAGACGGAACCGGGCGTCAAGGAACAATCAGGGGGCGTCGGTTGCGGCCAAGGCGCTCGCAAGTATGCGGGCGGGGCCGGGCCGGGGCTAATCGAGACGGGCGAAGGAGCGTGTTATTATGTTGGTTCTTGAGAATCAGGGCGTTTACAGCCAGACCCTTGCAACGGGCCTCCTGCTTGCGAGCCTCCCCCTCTGTGAGGGGGGGTGGGCCGAGTACTTCGACGAGGATCAGGGCCTCGGTATCGAGGACGAGTACCTCCGGGCTTCAACGGCGATCATGCTTGAGAACGAGAAGCAGTGGCTCGCCCCCCTGTTCGGGCGTCCGCGGATGGACTCGCAGGGCCGTCAGGTCATCAACGAGGAGACGATCTCCCCGATGGTCGGCGGCTTCAGCGACTTCCTGTTCCCCATCGTTCGGGCGTCCTTCCCGACGAATCCGATCAACGACCTTGTGAGTGTGCAGGTTACGAGCAAGCCCCACGCGACGATCATCTACTGGGACTTCATCTACGGCACGAACAAGGGGACGTACTTTCAGGGGCAGAAGTTGGCCGACGCGAACCGCGGGCGACTCGACGGCGGGCACACCTACACCAGCGAGTTGATCGACGCTGAGGTTGCCACAACGGGGTCCGACGGATCGGCCGTCGCGCTTACGCTCCGCTACTCCTCCGGCGGCGGCGTGCGCCCCGGGACCGTCATGCTCACCATCCCCACCAGCGATATTGGGGACATTCAGGTGTTCGACGACGGCAACGGCGCGTTCTTGGGGGCGACCGGAACGGTCAACTACGTCACCGGCGCAATCGCCATCAGCGCGATCGACACGGGTACACTCGCCGCCGGTGCTGTAACAGCGCAGTACCGCTGGAACTCTGAGGGGTCGCCGGATACTCCCGAGATCGAGGTTCAGGTCACGACCACGACGGCCGAAACGGAGCGGCGAGTTCTGCGAGCCCGGTACACGACCGAGGCTGCGCAGAACGTCCGGTCCGAGTTGGGGATCGACCTGGAATCGGAACTGGTCATGGCGTCCGCGAACGAGATCAACTACGAGATCGCGCGCCAGATCATCCACGAGTTGTGGGCGGCCGCCCCGGTGGTTGCGACGTACCCGATCCGTCCCGCCGCCGGGGCCGGGTTCAACCAGCAGGACCACTTCCGGGACATCGTTACCCCCGTCAATGAGACGAGCAACCACATCGCCAACACGACCCAGAAGGGCTACGGCAACTGGATCCTCGTTGACGACGCGGCCGCGACCATCGTTGAGTCCCTCCCGTCCACGCTGTTCGAGGCCGCGCCCCGTCCGGCGAACGTGCAGGGGATCCACTACATCGGGCGGCTCATGGGCCGCTACGCGGTCTACAAGGACATCTTCCTCGGGCAGGAGCCGGGCGCGTCGGCATACGGCAACCTCCTCATGGGGTTCCGGGGCACGTCGTTCTACGAGGCCGGGTACGTCTGGGCTCCCTACCGCTTGCTCTACACGACCGATACGATCACGCTGTCGGACTTCGTCAGCCAGAAGGGCTTGGCGTCCCGCTACGCCCGGAAGATGGTGAACCCGCACATGTACGCCCGGATCACGCTTACCCCCGGTGGGTGATTGGTGAGGCGGGGTGATTGAGTCCCGACCGCGAGAGCGGTCGGGACTTCTTGACGCGACCGCGTGACAATTTGTCACGCCCAACCGAGGGAGGCGCAACGTGCCGACAGACCAGCAGGTAGACCCGGAGTTCGTGAACCTCAACCCCTTCCCCGTGCTCGTGCAGGACGAGCGGGGCGGGAACGTCCGCCTACCGTCGTTCCACCGGCGGGCCGCGTACCCCACCGCTACGTTCGTTCTGAGGGGCGAATACTACCGCCAGTTCCTACGCCCCACGGGCCCCCTGAGCATCAAGCCGAGCGAGGCCCCGAGCGGCGTCGCCGCCGCGTTTCCGGTCCCTTCTACTCCGGTCCCGGCGGCTGCTTCGCCGCCTGCTGACGCTGGCGAGGGCGGCGACGCGGGCGGTAGTGTGGGTGGCGAGGATGGCGGTGTGGACCCCGACGAGGGGATCCCGGCGATGACCGTCCTCAAGGAGATCGCGGCCGAGTACGGGATCAGGGGCCGGTCGAAGATGTCCCGGGAGGAGTTGTACGACGCGCTTGTGGCGGAGGTGGGGGACGACGTGATCGGGGAGTGGGGGAGCGGTTGACCGGGCGGGGTGATCCGTGCCGAATAGCGACTTGACAAGGGCGAACATCCGCGATGAGGTCCGTACTGAACTCGGCGGGTCTGCTGTCGAGGTCGAGTTGGCGGACAAGGACATCGACAAGGCTCTCAAGGACACCTTCCGGGTCTACAACAGGTTCCGGCCCGGGCAGGGGTTCTCCGCGATTGTCCCTACTACCGTCCAGAAGAAGTACGCTATCACCGAGCCCGGGCTGATCGGTGTGGTGGACATGCAGTTCATCACCGACAGGCTTGTTTTGACCGACGTGGCGAACGACCCGTTCTTCCTTCAGCGGTACGTCGATCCGTACTTCGCCGGTGATACCTGGGGCGTGTTCGACCTCCGTCGCCAGTACCACGAGGACATCAAGCGGCTGGCGTCGGCGGAGCCGGAGTGGCGCGGGCAGTGGGAGGGGGGGACGTACTACCTCTACATCGACATCGACTACCCGCCTGACAAGGTATCGTACAGGTACACGTTCAAGTGGGAGCCCGACGAGACTGTCGTCCCGAACGGGATGCAGAACATCCCCGAGGACGACGTTGGGTGGATCATGGACTACACAGCGGCGAGGTCCAAGGTTATCCTCGGGCGGGTGCGTGGGAAGTTCGGCGGGATCCCCACGCCCGACGGCGGGAGCAGCGACGTTGATTACGATGCGCTGATTCAGGAGGGGAAGGAGTCGATGCAGGAACTCACGGACGAGATCAAGCGTCGCGTCCGCCCGCTGTTCCCCCTGACGGAGTAGCCCCGGTGCCCCCGTACAAGCGGCCCCACATCCCGAGGTTCCGTAGGATGGCCGCAGCGGCCAAGGTGTCCGCGCCCGCTGTACTGGAAAAGGCCGTGCGCGGGTTTGCGGACACCGAGCGGGACTCGTTCCGAGACGCCATATTCCGGCAGGGGTTCAAGTCCTTCGCGGCCCACCCGCTGTCCGAGAAGTACCTCGCGCGCAAGCGTGCGCTCCGGCGGGACGAGCGGGTTATGATCGCCACCCGCCACTACGTCAACTCGATCAAGGTCCACCGGGAGCGGATGGACGACCGCTCGGTTGTCTACTGGATCGGGTTTGACCCGGACGCGATCGCGTGGGATCTCCACATGAGGCCGACCCAGATCCGGCTCAACACCGTTGCCCGCATCCATGAGTACGGTGCGCCCGGCGGCCTGTCCCCGTCGGCGCAGCGGATCCCCGCGAGGCCGCACTGGGGGCCGCACCTCAAGGCGATACGCGGGCGGGCACCCGATACCCGCCGGGCGATCCGCCGGGCGGTCCGGGCCGTGCTGGAAAGGGGGATGAGGTAGTGGCCGAGCCGTACCTGCCGGTGCTCGACATCACGAATACGTCGTTCCCGCGGGCCGACTGGAAAGACGTGCAGCAGCAGGTCCGCCTCGTCAACGGGAAGTACCGACGCATCTACCCGGAGTTGCCGTACTACCCGCTTCTCCGGGCTCCGACGGCCGTAGCGTCCCCGGGCGACCTTTCCGGCGAGCCGGGCACAACCGCGTTCGATCCCATCTGGGGCGAGCCCATCGCCCCCGGCGCGGGGCAGAAGTGGGAGCAGCCGCACGGGTCGAGCGCGCTTGACGCCACGTCCGGTGAGGTATTCGGCGGCCCGTACCCTATCCATTGCCGCGTGCAGTTGGACAGTAAGGATCTCGACCTCAAGAAGTATGGGTTCGACAAGGTGCGCGACATCACTGTCTGGATCCCGCTCTCACTGCTGGACGAGCAGGGTGTCCGGGTCAACTCGGGCGACAACCTCGAATGGAACAGCCGGAGGTTTGTCGTCAAGGAGTTCACGACGACCGGGTGGTGGCGGAATACCAACGTCCCGCTGTTTATGGTTTTGACCCTCGACCACGCGAGGCTCGGGTCGTGAGCGGGGTCCAGTCCATCGTGTACCCGGGCCGCGTGCTCTACGTTCCCCCGAGGTGGGATCGGTTTACGATCGACGTGCGGCTCGGGTTCGGGGTACACCGTGAGATGCCGTTTCGGGTTGAGGGTGTGGACTACTCCAAGGTGCCCCCAGACGACCGGGCCGCGATGCGGCATTGCCTTGTGATCGCGTGGGGCGGGAAGCGGGTGCTGGTCCACACGAGCCCCTACCCCCGGGACGGTGAGCCCGCGTGGTGCAGGCTCTACCTCGACGAGCGGGCTACGGCCCCTCCCCCCGCCGTGATGGTCGTCCCCTGGGGCAGATCGACCCCGATGGTAGAGGGGGGTGAGTTCTTCGAATGGGTGTGTGCCAACGGGTTCCGGCACGACGCCGTAAGGGCGATGCTGAATGGGAGGGCGGACGGCGCACCGGCCGCTCAATGACTGATGGCGATTCCCCAGACGCTCGACAACGCGACCCGCGCAACCCACGAGGCGTTCTACACATGGCTCGGCGGGCTGGTGATCGACTACGGGAGCGTTGCGGGCGTGCCGAGGCCGAGCGAGCCGATCCTCCGTGTATTCGCGTCTCCCGACTGGGCGTTCGCCCGTGTAGTGGACCTGCTCGTGAGCCGCGGCTGGATTGCCGGGGGTAGCGATGCGGAGATGAGGGAGAACGCGGGGGACTTCGCAACGCTCCCCCTTCCCATCGCCACTATCGAGGCGAGCCCCGGCGAGGTTGACCCCGGGTTTGAGGGTGCGCCCAAGTCCATCCGGCGGTACTACGACTC
>Ga0114931_10005956_pt1 | contig 15060 bp, 9 predicted proteins | sample 2SBtaG_FD_89579 | JGI IMG/M metagenome (GOLD analysis project Ga0114931, IMG submission 89579) | Deep subsurface microbial communities from Kolumbo volcano to uncover new lineages of life (NeLLi) - 2SBTROV14_V59a metaG | ecosystem: Environmental > Aquatic > Marine > Volcanic | place: Kolumbo...
ATCCCAGTCAAAGATGCCTCCTCAGCAGTTCGAGCGACTGCTTGATGTCATCGGCGAGAGCCTCGATCTCGGCCCGCATTTCGCTTCTCCGGCCCTGGGTTTCGAAAGGCGGCGGTAGCCCGCCGGGAGGCGATCATAGCCAGGGTGGCGACGCAGATCAAAGACCGCTGGCTCAATAAAGACCGTCGGCGCGGGACTCGTCGTTGGGAACGCTGCTGCTCGGCTCGGTCCCGGGCTTGAACGCTTCCAGGATCACCCGCCGGGTCCCCGGCCCCGGCAAGAGCCCGGTCTCGGCGTCGATGCGGACCAGGCGCACGCCGGGGGGAACCCGGAACGGGATCGCCGGCTTGTCGCCCAATGCCTTGATGATGAAGCGCTTGAAGACCGGTATCGCGACCCGCGAGCCGGTCTCCTTGTAGCCGAGCGTGCGCGGCTTGTCGAAGCCGACGAAGACGCCGGCGACCAGGTCGGGCGAGAAGCCGATGAACCAGGCGTCGACGTCGTCGTTGGTGGTGCCGGTCTTGCCGGCCAGCGGGATGCCGAGATCGCGCAGACGGCGGCCGGTGCCGCGCTTGACCACGCCGCGCAGCATCGAGACCATCTGATAGGCGGTATCGGCCCCCAACACGCGCTCGCGACGGTCGGGAACGCGCGGCGGCGGCTGGCCTTCCCAGGCGACATCGCGACAGCCCGGACAGGGCCGCGAGTCACGCCGGTAGACGGTCCCGCCCGCGCGGTCCTGGATACGCTCGATCAGCGACGGCTTCACCCGTTTGCCGCCATTGACGATCATGGCATAGGCGGTGACCAGGCGTAAAAGCGTGGTCTCTCCGGCGCCCAGCGACAAGGGCAGATAAGGCTCCAATCGATCAACCACGCCCAGACGGGTGGCGTAATCGGCGATGGTCTTCATGCCGACCGCCCGGGCCAGGCGCACGGTCATCAGATTGCGCGATTTCTCGATGCCGACGCGCAGCGGGGTACGGCCGTAGAACTTGGTCGAATAGTTGGCCGGCTTCCACTTCGGCTGGCCATCGCCGGGGTCGATCACGATCGGCGCGTCGTCGACGATGGTCGCCGGGGTCATGCCGTGATCGAGCGCCGCCATGTAGACGATCGGCTTGAACGCCGAGCCCGGCTGGCGCATGGCCTGAGTGGCGCGGTTGAACTGGCTGGTGGCGAAATCGTAGCCGCCGACCATCGCCAGCACCCGGCCGGTGTGCGGGTCCATCGCCACCAGGGCGCCGCCGACGTCGGGAATTTGGCGCAAGGCATACAGTGGCGCGGCGCCGCCACCCTTGTCGGCGTCGCCGGCGTCGAGCGCCTCGACGAAGACCACGTCGCCGGGCGCGAGCACGTCTTGGGGGCGCTTGATCTTCGGCCCCACCCGCTGGTTGGGCCGCCACTTGCGCGCCCAGCGAAGCTCTTTCAGCGAAATGTCGCCGACGCCGCCATCGGCGAAGCCGAGCCGCGCCGCGTCGGGCGCGAGATCGGTAACCACGGCGAGGCGCCAGCCTTCGGGATCGGACGGCGCCGCGACCGCCGCGAGGCGCGCCGGCCAGCCGTCGCCAAGCGCGATCCGCGCCACCGGCCCCCGCCAGCCGTGACGCCGGTCATAGGCCTCGAGTCCGGCGCGCAACGCCGCCTCGCCCGCCGCCTGAAGGGTCGGATCGACGGTCGTCCGCACCGACAGGCCGCCCTGATAGAGCGATTCCTCGCCATAGAGATCAAACAGGCGCCGCCGCACCTCCTCGGTGAAATAATCGGCGCGCACGAACTCGGTCGGATCGCGGCGGCGCACGCGCAAGGGCTCGGCCTTGGCGGCGCGGGCTTCCTCGGCGGAAACGAAACCATCCGCGCGCATGCGGTCGATCACCCAGTCGCGCCGCGTCCGCGCCGCCTCGGGATTGCGGCGCGGATTATAGTTGTTGGGCGCCTTGGGCAGGGCCGCGAGATAAGCGGTTTCGGCCAGGGTCAGCTCGTCGAGCGACTTGTTGAAGTAGTTGAGCGCCGCCGCCGCGACGCCATAGGAGCCGAGGCCGAGATAGATTTCGTTGAGATAAAGCTCGAGAATGCGGTCCTTGCTCAGGACTCGCTCGATGCGCAACGCCAGGATCGCTTCCTTGATCTTGCGCTTGTAACTGACCTCGTTCGACAACAGGAAGTTCTTGGCCACCTGCTGGGTGATGGTCGAGGCGCCCTGAAGCCGGCGGTTGCGACCGAGATTGATCAGATTACGGATCGCCGCCCGGGCGATGCCGAAGGGATCGATGCCGAAATGCTGGTAGAAGTTCTTGTCCTCGGCCGAGAGAACGGCGTTGATCACCCGCTTGGGAATCGCCTCGATGGGCACGAACACGCGCCGCTCGACCGCGTATTCGGCCAACAGTCGACCATCGCCGGCGTGAACCCGGGTGACCACCGGCGGTTGATAGGTGGCGAGTTGCTGATATTCGGGCAGCCCGCGACCGAAATAGTAAAGCCCATAGAGAACACCGCCGGCACCGACCAGAACGGCCACCACCAACGCGATCGCGAGCCCCGCCAACCACTTCATCTTCGGCCCGATCCCCGTCGCCCGATCCTGACTGGCCCGGGCTCTCGCCCCGGACTGGATTTTGCTAACACGGAATTAAGGCCAAGTTATGACCGCTCCGCAAACCGCGATTTCGTGAAATAGCGGTCCACCGCCCGGGATACCGCCCGCATCAAGCGGCGACGCTCGACCGGATCGCGCAGCCGACGTTCTTCCTTGGGATTGGACAGATAGCCAAGCTCGATCAGCACCGAGGGTACGTCGGGCGCCTTCAACACGCGAAACCCGGCCTCGCGATGGGCCTTGCGCAAAAGCGGCGCCACCCTGGCCATCTCGGGCACCAGCAGGGCCGCGAAATCACGCGAACTCGCCCGCGAATTCTTGCGCATGAGATCGAACAGAATCGAGTTCAGGACGCTGTCGCCCAGATCTTCGCTGCTGGGCACCAGACCGGCAACGACGTCGGCCTGGTTTTCCTTGCTGGCAAGCTCGGCGGCGACCTCGTCGGAAGCCTGCTCGGACACGGTATAGACATGGGCGCCCCGGATGCGCCGGTCGGCGATGGTGTCGGCGTGCAGCGACACGAACAGCGCCGCGTCGGCCGCGCGCGCGATCTCGACCCGGCGGCGCAGACTGATGAACATGTCGCGATCGCGGGTGAGAACGACGCGGTACTTGCCGCCGGCCCCGAGCGCCTTGGCGAGATCGCGCGCCGCGGCCAGGGTGATGTCCTTTTCGTAAACGCCGCTGATCCCGATGGTGCCCGGATCGACACCGCCATGTCCGGCATCGATGACCACCACCGGCCGGCCGCCGCGCGGCGGCGCCGGCGACGGCGGCGCCGGCTTGGCCACCGCCACGGCGGTCGCCGCCGGGCTTCCCTGTCGGCGATAATCGGCCGCCGCCACTTGCACCAGATCGACCACCAGGCGATAGCCGAAGCCGGCGCTGGGCGGCAGCATGAAGCGTTTGCCGATCATTGCCGGCGCGGTGAGATCGAACACCAGTCGCGAGGTGCCGGGGTGGAACAGGCCATAGCGAAAACGCGTCACCACGCCGCTCTTGGCGCTGGCCGGGGTGGCCTTCATCCGCCACGACACCTCGGGCAGATCGATGACCAGGCGATAGGGGTCGGGCAAGGTGAAAATCGTGAAGTCGACGTCTTGGTCGAGATCGACGACGATACGCGTCTTCTCGACATGATAGCCGACCCGGACCCCCACGACCGTCGGCTGCGCGGCGGCGATGGTCGCGGCGCCGGCGGCGATCATGGCGACGACCGAAATCAGAATCAGTCGCGCCAGGGAGCGCCCCGGGAAATGTTTAAGACGAATCATTAGCTTGAACCCTACGCATGGCAGCGAATACTGCGCCATAAGCGCCCATCGGGCAACGACATTTGCGCGCCACCGCCGGGCGGCGCCGATCGCGCGACAAGACTTGATGAAAGTGGAGGTCAAGAAAATCAACGCAAGGAGTCGTTGTCGTGGCGTCAATTTAGGTTATAACATGGCCGCGCGATTAGGCCGCAGTCGGCTCGCTCTCGCTTGTTGGCGGGACTGGGCGGCGGGGTCGCCGAAAGCGGACGACGGCACGAACACGAAAGATCAACGGAAGATCATGGTGCCGATGGTCGGCGCGGCGTTCCCGCTCATGACGGTGCGGATTTGATAAACAACCCGAAGCCGGCCCGCGATGTGTGTCGCGGGTTGCGCGCCCAGGGCTCTCCCCGAACCGGTCACGCCAGATCGCGCGACCGGCGGGTTCGAGAACCGGCGCCGATGGCTTCGCACAGACCGCGGCCGGGCCGCGGCGACCGTTTACGCGGTCGCCAAGGACCGGTCGCCTGGAGTCTCATGCACCATGTCCAAACGAATGTTGATCGATGCGACCCATCCGGAAGAAATCCGGGTGGTGGTTCTCAGTGGCAATCGGCTCGAGGAGTTCGACTTCGAATCTTCGACCAAGACACAGCTCAAGGGTAACATCTACCTCGCCAAGGTCACCCGCGTGGAGCCGTCGCTACAGGCGGCCTTCATCGAATACGGCGGCAATCGCCACGGCTTTCTCTCGTTCAACGAGATCCATCCCGACTACTACCAGATCCCGATCGCCGATCGTCCCGACGAGGCCGAGGAGGTCGACGACGCGCCGACCGACGACGCGGCCGACACGGTCACCGAGGAGACGGCCGAGGACGGCGAGGACGGCGACGAGCTGGAGGTCGTCGGCGGCGACGAGATCGACGACGAGCGTCCCCGCGCCCGCCCCCATCGCCGCTACCGCATCCAAGAAGTGATCAAACGCCGCCAGATCATGCTGGTGCAGGTCGTCAAGGAGGAGCGCGGCAACAAGGGCGCGGCGCTGACCACCTATCTTTCGCTCGCCGGTCGCTATTGCGTGCTGATGCCCAACACCGCGCGCGGCGGCGGCATCTCGCGCAAGATCCTCGACCCCGAGGACCGTCGCCGGCTCAAGAGCATCGCCTCCGAACTGCCGGTGCCCGAGGGCATGGGCGTGATCCTGCGCACCGCCGGCATGGGCCGCGGCAAGGCCGAGATCAAGCGCGATTTCTCTTATCTGCTCAAGCTCTGGGACAGCATTCGCGCGGCCACGCTCGAATCGGTGGCGCCGGCGCTGATCCACGAGGAAGCCAACCTCATCAAGCGCTCGATCCGCGACCTCTACCGCAGCGAGATCGAGGAGATCGTGGTCGAGGGCGAGGCCGGCTACCGCATGGCCAAGGAGTTCATCCGCACCCTGATCCCGAGCCACGCGCGCCGGGTCAAGGAATACAAGGATCGGATCCCCCTCTTCCACCGTTACCAGGTCGAGGGCCAGCTCGACGCCATGCACAGCCCGATCGTGGGCCTCAAATCGGGCGGCTACGCGGTCTTCGACCAGACCGAGGCGCTGGTCGCCATCGACGTCAACTCGGGCCGCTCGACCCGCGAGCGCAATATCGAGGAAACCGCCTACCGGACCAATCTCGAGGCGGCCGACGAGATCGCCCGCCAGCTTCGCCTACGCGACCTCGCCGGGTTGATCGTCATCGACTTCATCGACATGGACGAACAGCGCAACGTCCGCGCCGTCGAGCGCCGCTTCAAGGAAGCGATGAAAAACGATCGCGCCAAGATCCAGTTGGGGCGCATCAGCGCGTTCGGACTAATGGAACTCTCGCGCCAGCGTCTCAGGCCGAGCCTGATCGAGGCTAGCACCCTGATCTGCCCCTACTGCGGCGGCGCCGGGCATATCCGGTCGACCGAATCGACCGCGCTGCACGTTTTGCGCGCGATCGAGGAAGAAGGTATGCGCGGCCGCGCCATGGAAATCGCGGTCTTCGTGCCGTCCAAGGTGGCGCTTTACATCCTCAACCAGAAACGCACCGATCTCGGCCAGATCGAGGAACGCTACGGCTTCCGCGTCACGGTCTCCAGCGACGATGCGCTGATCCCGCCGGATTCCCGTATCGAGGTGATCAAGGCGGTCGAGGGCGCCGCCGGCAAGACCGAGGCGGCGGTCTCGGGCGAGGCGGCGGTCTCGGGCGAGGCGGCGACCGGCGAAAAGCCGAGCCGAGGCAAGCGGCGCCGACGCGGCGGACGGGGCCGCAAGGACGGCGCCGGCGAGGCGCGCGAGCGGGAAGCGCCGGTCGAGGCCCGGGCCGAGGACAAGGCCGAGACCCCGGCCGAGGAAACCATTGAGGCCGAGGGCGAGGCGATCGAGACCCGCGCGGCCGGCGACGAGGAACCGACACCGGCCAAGCGCCGCCGACGCGGCAAGCGCGGCGGCCGTCGCCGGCGCGGCACGGCGACCGAAGCGACCGCCGAGGTCGTGGCCACCGACGAGGTGACCGCCGACGGGGCGACCGCCGATGTCCCGCCCGCCGATGTCCCGACCGCCGATGTCCCGCCCGCCGATGTCCCGGTCGTCGAGGCGCCGGCCGTCGAGGCCGTCGCGGCGCGCGACACCGACGAGATCGCTCCAACGGCCGAGGTCGAGGCCAGCGAAGACAAGGCCACCAAGACCAAGGTCGTCGAGGACGAGCCGACCAAGGCGGTCACCAAGTCACCCGCCAAGAAGAAGCCGGCGCCCCGGCGTCGGCGCAGCCGCAAGACCGCGCCCAAGGCCAATGGCGAGGACGCCGCGCCCGCGCCGATCGGCGCGCAGCGGCCGGCCTCGGTCACGGCCGAACCGACGGCGCCGGCGTCTCCGGCGGCGCGGCCTCGGCCCGAGCCCGCGACGGCATCGCCGGAACTGGCGACGGTGGCCGCGACGCCGCCATCATCCGAGCAAGACACCAAGCAGCCCGCCCGTCGGGGTTGGTGGCAGAAGCTGATCGGCTAGAACGCAATCAGAATAGGTTGAACCGTCCGGATCGCGCCAGCCCGCAAGCGCGGGCCGCCGCTCGCGCGGCGGGAGCCTGCGTGGCGATTGAACGCAGGTTACCTTTACCGCGTAAAGGTGACCGGAAAATGGTCTAGGAACCGCCGTCACCGCCGGTGCCCCGGCCGCCACGCCAAGCGCGGAGACGGCGAGCGGCCTCGGCCATGTCCTCGCTGGCGCCGGCGAAGGAAAAGCGCACGAAGCGATCGCCGCGCCCGGGGTCGAAATCGATCCCGGGCGTCGCCGCGACGCCGGTTTCGGCGAGCATGCGGCGACAAAAGGCGGTCGCGTCGTCGGTCAGGCGCGAAACGTCGGCGTAGATGTAGAAGGCGCCATCGGCGGGGGCCAGATCGTCGAACCCGGCCTTGGGCAATTCGCGCAGCAGCAGCGCCCGGTTGCGGGCGTAGCGGGCGACGTTGGCGTCGAGCTCGGCGCGACAATCGAAGGCCGCGACCGCCGCCCGCTGGGCCAGCGTCGGCGGCGAGATGAACAGGTTCTGGGCCAGGCATTCGATCGCCCGGGCGAGATCGGGAGGCGCGATCATCCAGCCCAGCCGCCAGCCGGTCATCGAGAAGTATTTCGAGAAGCTGTTGACGACCACGGCGTCGTCGCTCAAGGCTGCCACCGTCGCCGCCCGGCGGCCAAAGGTGATGCCGTGATAGATCTCGTCCGAGATCAGACGGATACCGCGATCCGAGCAATAGCCGGCCAGCGCCGCCAGGGCCGCCGGTGTCAGCATGGTGCCAGCCGGGTTCGAGGGGCTGGCGACGATCAACCCGTCGATCGACCCCGCGATGCGGTCGAGAAGCTCGGGCGTCGGCTGAAAGCGCGTCGCCGGCCCGGTCTCCAGCGACAGCGGCACGAGCCCCAGGGCGGTGACGATATGGCGGTAGCCGGGATATCCCGGCAGCGCCAGCACTACCCGGTCACCGGGATCGAAGGCGGCCAGGAAGGCGAGCACGAAGGCTCCCGACGAACCGGTGGTGACGACCACCCGCTCGGGCGCGAGGTCGAGGTCATACTTCGCCCGATAGTGACCGGCGATGGCGGCGCGCAGCTCGGGAATGCCGAGCGCCTCGGTATAGTCGAGCGGATCGGCGTCTAGCGCCGCCCGGGCGGCGGCGATCACCGCCGCCGGCGCCGGCGTGCTCGGCTGGCCGACCTCGAGATGATAGACCGCCTCCCCGGCGGCGACGCGGGCGTTGGCCGCGCGCATCACCTCCATCACCAGAAACGGCGGGATACCAGCGCGTTTGGCGATCTTGATCGTCATCCTAGACCTCGGCCACGATCAGAACTGAGCCACGTCGGCGAGACCACCGCCGCGACCGTCGCTGGCTTGGATGCAGTCCCCGGCCGCGCCCGTGAAGCCCTTGAGACAGAGGATGCCATTGACCAGCCCCAATGCGGGCGCCTCCCGGGTGGCGTGGCCCCGGGCCTCGAGCGCGGCGCGGCGCTTGGCCACGCTTGCTCGATCCGGCGACGACTCGACGGCGACCACGTCGGGCGCCGCCGGATCGTAGAGGCGCGGCGCCGCCAGCGCCGCATCGAGCGTGGTCTTGCCGATCACCGCCCGCGCCATGACCGTGGCCAAGGACACCGGCGCCGCCCCGCCGCCGACGGCGGCGCCAATGAAGATCGGCGACAGACTGTTGTGGTCGATGATCATCGCCGGGCTTTCGACGCCGCCATCGCCGCTCGGCGCGGCGGCGGGGATGATCCCGCTCCCCGGCAACACCCGCGCGACGCCGAAGGGGCGGTTGAGCGACACCGTGCAGGCCACCGCCGAACCGTCACCGTCGAGGATCGCGAAACTGGTCGCGCCGCCGCCCGTCCCCGGCCCCTTGGCGCCGGCGGCGAGCCGCGCCGGTGGGCGGTGGCTATCGGGCGCGTAGCCGGCCATCAGGCCATCGACGTAATCGGCCGAGACTAGCGTCGCCGGATCGACGGCACGGCCCTGGTCGCGACGCTCGATCCAATCGGCCCAGGCCCGCATCGAGGCCTCGGCGATCAGATGGTCGCGCAGGGCGGGGTCGCCGGTGTCGAGCCGATCGACGATCATCCGCCAAACCTGCAACATCGCCACGCCGGACGCGTTGGGCACCGCGTGGACGCGGGCGAAACCCTCGCGGACCCAGGCCGTTTCCGACCATTTCGGCTGATAGGATCGTAGCGCCTCGACATCGATGGGCACCCCGGCCGCAGCCGCCGCGTCAATCATGTCGCGAGCCAAGGAGCCGTTATAGAACTGACCCGGCCCCCGGGTCCGCAGGCGGGTGATCACCGCGGCGAGATCGAGCTGGGTCAGCTTGTCGCCTTCGCTCAGCACGGTCCCATCGCCTTTTCCGAAAATGGCGGCGGCCCCGGGATCGGCGAGCAGACGGGGCGCCTCGGCGGCGAGCACGCGAGCCAGCGCCCGCGATACCGGATGGCCGAAACGGGCGAGTTGCTCGGCCGGCCCCAGCAACTGACCCCATTCGCTGTTGCCATAGCGGGTATTGAGAGAGAAGAAGCCGCGCACCGCCCCCGGCAAGCCGGTCACGGCGTCGGGCGCGGCCGCGCGAGCGGGAAAATCGAGCGCCTCGGTGCGATCCTGGCCAAGATCGTAAACGATGCACGCGCCGCCCGCGCCCAGGCCGGCCGCCGCAGGGTAGGTCACGGCCAGCGCGAAATACATCGCCACCGCCGCGTCGGCGGCATTACCACCGGAAGCGAGCACATCGCGGGCGACCAGAACCGCGCGCGGCTCGTCGCCGACGACCGCGCCCAGATAGCCCTGATCGACGCCGACCGTTTGCAGCACGCTCGACGTGGAACAAGCGGCCAATGCGAGACCGCCGAGCACTATGGCCAGCGTGGAGGAATGCGCCGATTGACGATGCCCCCGACGGCACCTACCTTGAAGGTCGTAAATGAAATCAAGCACCATGCGCACAAGCAAAATCAGGCTCCTCGGTGTCTTTCTGATGATTGCGATGACGGCTTTTGGCGGGAGCGCCGAGGCCGCGCGGATCGCGCTGATCCGCGACGCGGAAATCGAAAATACCATCCACTCCTATGCGGCGCCACTCTTCACGGCCGCCGGGCTCGATCCTTCCGCGGTCAAGATTCACCTGATCAACGACAACCGTCTCAATGCCTTCGTCGCCGGCGGCATGAACCTGTTCATCAACACCGGCCTCCTGATACGCGCCGGTTCGGACAATCAGATCATCGGCGTGATCGCCCATGAGACCGGTCACATCGCCGGCGGCCATTTGGCGCGCACCGACGACGCCCTGCGCGGCGCCTCGGTGGCGGCCATTCTAGCCACCGTTCTCGGCGCCGTGGTCGCGGCGGCGGGCGGCGCGGGGGGCGCGACGGCGGTGATCGCCGGCGGCCAAGGCATCGCCCGGCAGACCTTCCTCAGCTATTCGCGGACCCAGGAAAGATCGGCCGATCAATTCGCGGTTTCGGTGCTCGATCGCACCCACCAGTCGGCGCGAGGATTATGGCAGTTTTTGGAAATTCTCGCGCAACAGGACCCCCTGATCTCAAGCGGTCGAAGCCCCTATCTCGGCACCCATCCACTGACCGCGGACCGGATCAAGTTCATCGCCAATCATGTCGCGAACTCGCCTTTTTCCGATACGCCGGAACCACCGGAATTCGATATCGCGTTCAAGCGCATGCAGGGCAAGCTTCGTGGTTTCCTGCAAGATCCGAGGCGGGTTCTGGCGGCCTATTCGGCCAGCGATACCGGAGTCGAGGCGCGCTATGCCCGGGCCATCGCCCATTTCCGCCGCGCCGACCTCGACGCCGCGCTCGACGGCATTGACGGCTTGATCGACGAACAGCCCGACGACATCTATTTTCACGAGCTCAAGGGCCAGTTCCTGTTCGAGAACGGCCACATCGACGAAGCCGTTCTCGCCTATCGTCGCGCGGTCGCCCTCGGCGGCACCGTGCCTCTGATCCGCATCGGCCTGGCCAAGGCCCTGGTCGAAACCAATAAGCCGGCGGCGCTCGTCGAGGCGCGCACGACGCTCGAGGCCGCGGTTCGCCAGGAACCCCGAAACGCGAGCGCCTGGCGGCTGCTCAGCATCGTCTATGGCCGCGCCGGCGACCTCGGCTTCTCGTCGCTGGCGAGCGCCGAATACGCCTACGCAACCGGCCGCACCCGAGACGCCATCGGCTTCGCCAAGCGCGCCCAGGACAAGCTCAAGTTCGGCACGCCGGGACGCTTGCGCGCCGAGGACATCGAGCACGCGGCGAAGCTCGCGGAGAAGCGCAAGAAAGACAAATAAGTTATTGGGACTACTATATAATTAAAGGTAATCCATTGGGTGTGAGAAGCTGTGTCTTGGCCATCGATCAGGGAACCACGAGCAGTCGCGCGATGGTCTTCGACCGCGATGGCGCGGCCCTCGCCCTGGCCCAACGCGAGTTCACCCAGCATTTCCCCCGCGACGCCTGGGTCGAGCATGACGCCGAGGAAATCTGGCGGACCACGGTCGCGGTGATCGGCGACGCCCTGGCCAAGGCCAAACTCGACGCCGCCGACATCGACGCCATCGGCATCACCAACCAGCGCGAGACCGTGGTGCTGTGGGACCGCGCCAGCGGCGTCCCGCTGCACCGGGCAATCGTCTGGCAGGACCGACGCAGCGCCGAGACCTGCGCCCGCCTGGTCGCCGACGGCCACGAGGAGACGATCGGCGCCCGCACCGGGCTGGTCATCGACCCCTATTTCTCGGCCACCAAGATCGCCTGGCTACTCGATAACGTGGCCGGCGCCCGCGCTCGCGCCGAGCGCGGCGAATTGGCCGTCGGCACCATCGACAGCTTTCTCCTGTGGCGTCTGACCGGTGGCCGCGTCCACGCCACCGACGCCACCAACGCCAGCCGCACCATGCTGTTCGACATTCACGACCAGGACTGGGACGACGACCTGCTGGCCTTGTTTCGCGTGCCCCGCGAGGTGCTGCCCGAGGTGCGCGATTCGAGCGCCGATTTCGGCGCCACCGATAGCGCCCTGTTCGGCGCCGCGATCCCCATCACCGGTATCGCCGGTGACCAGCAGGCGGCGACCTTCGGCCAGGCCTGCTTCGCCCCGGGCATGATCAAATCGACCTATGGCACCGGCTGCTTCGCCCTGGTCAACACCGGGAAAAGCGCGCCGCGCTCGCGCAACCGGCTCTTGACGACGGTCGCCTATCGCCTCGACGGCGTCCCCACCTACGCCCTCGAAGGCAGCATATTCGTCGCCGGGGCGGCGATCAAATGGCTGCGCGACAAGCTCGGCCTGATCGCCGACGCCGGCGAGACGGCGGCGCTGGCGGCCGCCGCGCGCGGCTCCGACGGGCTTTACCTGGTGCCCGCCTTCGTCGGCCTCGGCGCGCCCTATTGGGACAGCGGCGCGCGCGGCGCCCTGGTCGGCATGACCCTCGATACCGGCCGCGCCGAGATCGCGCGCGCGACGCTGGAACAGATCGCCTATCAAACCCGCGATTTGACCGAGGCGATGGCCGCCGACGGCGCCGCCGCGCCGGCCGCGCTGCGCGTCGATGGCGGCATGGCGGTCAACGACTGGGCGATGCAGTTCCTGGCCGATCTCCTGGACGTGGTAGTCGAGCGCCCGGCGGTGACCGAAACCACGGCGCTGGGGGCCGCCTTCCTGGCCGGCCTCCACACCGGCTTCTACCCCTCGCTCGAGGCCATCGCCGATCACTGGCGCTGCGATCGCCGCTTCGAGCCAAACATGAGCGCCGCCGAACACGACCGCCGCCAGGTCGGCTGGCGCGACGCCGTGGCGCGGGTGCGCTCACGCGCCTGAGCCCGGCTTGCCGGGCTCGGCCGGCGCTGGCATGATGCCGCGCGTTACGGTGAAAGATCGGGTGAAAAATAGAAGGGCGAGGCGATGAAACGACGGCTGATCGGGTGGTTGATGGCCGCCGTGGCGGGACTGGCGATCGGCGCCGGCGGCGTGGCGGCGCAGGGTGTTTCGTTGCCCCCCGGCCAAGCCGCGATCGAGGCGGCGATTCACGACTACATTCTCAAGCATCCCGAAGTCATCATCCAGTCGCTCCAGCAATACCAGGATCGCCGCAAGCAGGTCGATGCCGCGCGGTCGCGGGATCGCATCCAGGCCAACCGCGAATTGCTGTTCAACGACGCCACCTCGCCGGTCGCCGGCAACCCCGAGGGCGACGTCACCGTGGTCGAGTTCTTCGACTACAAATGTCCCTATTGCAAGCGCGTCCTCAAGACCCTCCAGCAGGCGATGAAGGAAGACCCCGGCATCCGCATGGTCTTCAAGGAATTCCCGATCCTCGGGCCGGGATCGGTGATCGCGGCCCGCGCCGCCCTCGCCTCGCGCAACCAGTACCCAGAGAAATACGCCGAGTTCCACGACGCGCTGATGACCAGCCGCCAGAAGCTGACCGAGAGTTACGTGCTCGACGTCGCCACCGATCTGGGCTTCGACCGCGAGCGATTGCGCGCCGACATGTACGCCACCGAAATCTCGGCGGTGCTGGATCGCAACCGCGCCTTGGCCGAGGATATCGGCATTCGCGGCACGCCCGGCTTCGTCATCGGCGACAAATTGGTGCCCGGCGCGCTCGACCTTCAGACCCTCAAGCGGTTGATCGCCCGGGCGCGCTCGGGCTGATCCCGCCGGGGCCAAGCTCGCCCGCGATATAGCGGTCGAGGAACGGCGAGCGGCGGCCGTCCTCGGTCCACAGGATGGGGAAGAAGCTCTCGTCCATGGCGGTGTCGCCGTAGCGTTTGTAGCGGCTGTAGATGTAGCCCACCCGGCCCTCGTGAAAGCGGGCGTCGGCGGCGATGCAGTGGGCCACGACCGAGCGCCGGGGCCGATCGCCTCGATTGAGCGCCGAGCCGTGCCAGGTCCAGCCGTGATGGAAAGCGCCGCCGCCGGCCGGAACCTCGACCGCGACCGTCGCGTCGCTCGCGCCCTCGGCCTCGGCGGCGGCGCGAAGCTCGCGCTTGGGATCATCGGGGCCGTGGAATTCGGCGATCGGCGGCGCGTGGCGCCAGCGATGCGAGCCGGGCGCGTGCTCGACCGTGCCGCCGGCGGCGCTGGTGTCGTCGAGGGCGATCCAGCAGGTGACCATCGCGCCGGGGACGACGAAATCGACGTAGCTGTTGTCCTGGTGGAAGCCGAGCGCCTTGGCGCCGGGCGGCTTCCAGAGAACGTTGTCTTGATAGATGCGCGCCCCCGACCAGTCGGCGAGCCGGGCGCAGGCGCGGCCGACGTCGGCGTCGAGCACCACCGAGGCGACCCCTCGGTCGGCCTTCCAGCCATTGCAGATCTGGCGCGTGAGGTCGGGACTGTCGCGGCCCTCGCGCCAGTTCCATTCGTCGGGGTAGAGCCCGGTCTCGAAGTCGCCCCGGAACAGCCCCTCGAAACTCGCCGCCAGCGCCTTCGCGCGCTCGGGCGAAATAATCCGATCGACGATGACGAAACCGTCATCGCGAAAGCGCGCGATTTGCGCGTCTGTCAATGAGAACCCCATGCCCCTCTATCTTCCCTGATCCCGCGCCCCGGGAAACCTTGCCGCGATTCGTTTCTCGGACATGGTTAACACATATAATTCAATGCCTTGATAAGGATTCGCCGGCGTCGGCGATGATACCCCCGGGACGCGCGACCGACAAGAGCCGCAAGACCGGCCCCGGGCCATCGCGTCCGGCCAGGCAGGCAGCCCAGAATCAAGCCGGATATCCGACGTGCACGAAAGGATAAAATCACTCTAACGTGATTGATGCTCGGCGGATTCGCCTTGGATATCCATATCCGAATACTGTAGATTACGCCGTCGAGAGGTAAAGATATAATACCATGTTACTTAAGGGTAAATACTATGTCAACGGCCGCGAAACTATTCATACGCTGTCTTGAGAACGAAGGCGTTGAAAAAATATTCGGTATTCCCGGCGAAGAAAACTTGTTCGTCATGGACGCGCTTCGTGACAGCGATATCGCGTTCATAACCGTGCGCCACGAACAGGCGGCGGCCTTCATGGCCGACGTCCATGGCCGCTTGACCGGAAAAGCCGGCGTTTGCTTGGCGACGCTCGGGCCCGGCGCGACCAATCTGATAACCGGCTTCGCCGACGCCAATATGGATCGGTCG
>Ga0114931_10005957_pt1 | contig 15060 bp, 5 predicted proteins | sample 2SBtaG_FD_89579 | JGI IMG/M metagenome (GOLD analysis project Ga0114931, IMG submission 89579) | Deep subsurface microbial communities from Kolumbo volcano to uncover new lineages of life (NeLLi) - 2SBTROV14_V59a metaG | ecosystem: Environmental > Aquatic > Marine > Volcanic | place: Kolumbo...
CTTATTTTTCACTTTGAAAACAGTCATTATATCAACATAACTCTTGTTTTCAAAGCAAAAACTAAGAACAAAATAATCAACCCAAAAACCTCAATTTATTTATTCACCGTTCCTTATAAAAAACCCGCGTGAATGAATCCTAAAATCCTTTTAGTCGAAGACGACCAAACGCTCGGTTTCCTGCTTAAGGAATACCTCGGAATGAATGCTTTTTCCGTCGATTTGGCGGTCAACGGTGCGGAAGGTTTCCGCCTTTTTAATGCCCAAACCTATGACCTGTGCGTACTCGACATCATGATGCCTGCGATTGACGGATTGACGCTGGCCGAGTTAATGCGAAATCGAAATGCGAGCATTCCCATCATCTTTCTGACGGCCAAATCATTGAAAGAAGACATCATCCGCGGCTTCAAAGTCGGCGCCGATGATTACCTCAAAAAACCGGTGAATGAGGAAGAACTCCTCGCCCGCATCCGTGCCGTTTTGAGAAGAGCAGCCTCTGCACAACTCTCTGATAATCAAACCCTTTTCGAAATCGGTCGCTACACCTTCGACAGCCAAACGCGATTGTTAAATATTCAGGAGGATAGCAAACTATTGACCGAACGGGAGGCATTGGTTTTGGAAACGCTGTGCCACAGCAAAGGCGAATTGGTTTTGAGGGAATACATGCTGCAAACCATCTGGGGAAAGAGTGATTTTTTTGCCCGCAAAAGCATGGATGTGTTCATTTCACGGCTGCGGAAATACCTTTCCAGAGACCCCTCCGTTTCGATAGCGAATGTGCATGGCAGCGGCTTCGTCTTATCCGACGCAGGAGATAGATAAATTTGGCGGCCTGCCAGAATTTTCCTTTTTTTGCCCCGATATGGACGTCTTTCCACCTACTATTTTCGACCACCTTTTGGTGATTTTGCTGGGGGTAGCGCTGCCCCTTTTCGCGGTGTTTCGTTCGCAGCCGGGCATGAAAAACCTCCGCTTCGACACCCCCACCAAAATCGCCTTGTATTGGGGCAACAGCCTGAGTTTATGGGTCGCCACCTTGTCGGTGGGTTTGGTTTGGTGGTTTAGCGGCCGGGCGTTTGCCGAATTGGGATTTCAGCCTCCCCGAACTTCCGCGTCCTCCTCCTGGCCATGGCTGACGGCAGCCTTCGTATTGCTTTATTTATTCGATTGCGTTTTTCAATTATCCACCCCCGAAAGACGCACCAAAACGAAGGTACATTGGCGCAAAAACACTCCTTTCCTCCCGCAAACGGGAAGAGAACTGCGCCACTTCAGTTTTTTGGCCATCTCCGCAGCAATTGGCGAGGAGGTCATCTTCCGGGCCTACTTCATTTCTTACCTGCTCTTTTTCATGGGAAATACGACCACCGGAAAAGTTTCAGCCGTGCTGATTCCAGCAGCGGTATTTGCTTTTTCGCATTTTTATCAGGAATGGAAAGCGGTGCTAAAAATTGTGGCGATGGCGGTACTTTTCGGCGCTATTTTTTTGCTTGCGCGCTCGCTTTGGGTTTTGATTAGTCTGCACTTTCTGGTTGATTTGGGAGGCGGACTGTTAGCGATGCGGATGTTGCGGGGGGAGGAAAAGAATTTAGAACTGAGCAAAGAGTAGGAAGTGTTGGGTGAGAAAATGGGTTCATTCAAAAAATTTTGCAACCTCAATTTTAATATCCATTTTTCTGTCCTCGAGCGTTTCGCCGGACTTGAAAATATCGTATTCATCGGGAGTCGAAAAAACATAAACGTTATCCACCCCCGGCAAAACAATCCAACAGGATTTTACGCCATGCTCAAAATAGCTTCGAGCTTTGGTATGGAGTTCGTTAAAACTTTGGGGCGGAGATAGAATTTCCATTACGCAAAGTGGCGGCTCGGAAACTTTGACCCGATCATTCATCGTATCCATTTCTTTCCAGGGAATAAGCGAAATATCGGGTACACTTGGCCATTCGGAAAGCTCTAGGCTAAGCTCTGAAACAGCTCGGTATTTTTTATCGTAATTCAACTTCATCAAAAAAAGGAGATTGGCTTGAATACAACCATGATTTAAAGAAGGCATGGGTTTGTTTCGTTCTTTTTCGTATTTGGTGAATGCAGTTTGGGGTTGAGGCTCAACTTGAGTTTGCGTTTCTTCTAAAACAACATCGTCTTTCATAATTCTGAAATTTTTATTTCTACAAAAGTAAAAACAAATTGGCATGTTTCATTTATCAGTTAACACAAAAGTGTCTTTTTCTGTAAAACACATAGGCACACATAAGAACACATAGTTCCTTGAAAATCAACCTTCCCTGTGCTCTCATGTGCCTATGTGTTTCCAAGAAGAAGTGTCAACTACTTTTATGTGTTTATGAAACATGCCCAAATTAAATTAATAAAGGGCAGCCTAAAATGTTTAATTTATTATTTTAATTTGCCTAAATAAGCTACCCGTTATGGCGAAGTAATTTTTTCTTCCGAGGAATTTTAAAAAATCAAGCATAGCCTGATTTGTCAATTAGCGAACGATGGTGACGAAGCCGGTCAATGGTTCCAATTCATCGTTCAATTTCAGGATGTAATAATAGGAACCGGCCGGCAGCAATTGGTTTTTATAGGTACCCTGCCAATCATTCCGATAGGGTTTCTCGTCAAAAATTTTGTCGCCCCAGCGGTTAAAAATCATGACCTGACTATTCGGAAATTCACTGCCCAGACAGGTGAACACCAAGGCGTCGTTCATGCCGTCATTGTTTGGCGTGATTAAATTTGGGGTAAAACAATCTTGCCGGCTACCAAAAGAGCCATTTACCTGAATGGTAACTTTGGAACCACTACATTCGGTGGGACAGTTTTTATTGCAAACCACATAGAAAAATTCGTCAGTCCCAATAGCATTGGTGTCGGGGAAATAGGATATTTCGCCATTCCCCAAATAAATGACAAAACCATTTTGGGGTTGTTCGACGATTTGCAGGTCCCATTCGTGCAGGCCGTCCAAATCATCATTTGCAACGAGACTTGCCTCCTGAAGGGTGTCTGAGGAGGATTCCAAAGCAAAAGTGTCCGGCCGGGTTAAGGGAAGGGCATCGTTGAAAATTAAAATGGAATCGGAAGAATAATTTTCGCAAGCTGCATTCGACAGTTTCCAAAACAAAACATTCCTGCCCGAGTCGAAATCGGCGGCGATGGTGACCGCTTGAGTGGGTTCGACTATCAAAGCCCCGCCGGAAGTAGTCCATCTGCCAAAGCCTTCACTTGGCTGCTGTGCCTGCAAAACGACTTGTTCTTGGTCACAAAGAAAAACTTCTTCTTTGGCAATAAAGGCAACATTGGGCGGCAGTTCTAAAATGGAAAGGACTACTTCGTCCGAATCGAAAGCGCCACATGCAGCGGTCGAGAGGGTCCAGGAAAAGGAATAATCGTTGCCAGGGCTTACCCCTGTTACCTGAGTATTGGGGTTAGCCGGGTCGAGGATGACCACGCCCTGATTGGCTTGGTTGACCGATTGTGTCCAAGCGCCGAAAGACTCTTGCGGAACGCTTGCCTGAAGAAAAACCGATGCCGAACCACAAACATTTTGGTCGGGGCCTGCATTCGCTACGTCGGCCGGGAGAAAGCCCAAATTGACCAGAACGGTATCGGCATCAAAGTCCACACAGGCGCCCTGAGAAAGCGTCCAAACGAAACTGTTTTGCCCTTCCCGAAGATTAGTTGCTTCCGTTGCCGCGGCAGTAGGATTGGCAATGGAAGCCCCGCTTGGCGATGTCCAAAAGCCGGTACTTCCCTCTGAAACGGTGGCGTTCAATTGAATTGAACTGCCCGCGCAAACATTTTGGTCTGTTCCCGCATTGGCTTCCTCCGACGGCAAAGCATTGATTCCCAATGAAATAGGCGCAGAGGCTTCGGCAGTACAACCATTGAGAGTCATCAAGACAAAGTAGTCGCCGGAAGCGGAAGGCTGCGCAGGGTCTATGACCAAAAAGCTAGTATCGGTCGTAGCAACCGAACTATTGGTTGGTGCAAAAAACCACTCAAACGAGAGCATGTCGCCAGGCGAAAGATTGGGCAAATTGGTCGCGCCAAGCGTCACTTTATCTCCTTCGCAGAAAAGTCCGCCACCTGAAATGGAAGGAGAGGCTGGCCGGGGTTTTACAAAAACGGTGGTGGTGGAAGATACGACATTACTGCACTGATTGACCATCGCAACGGCAAAATAATCACCGGCATCGGCAGGCGAAGCGGCGGAGATGACCGGGTTGAGGAGGTTAGAAGTAAATCCATTTGGGCCAAACCATTCGTAGGTCGCACCGGGAATTAAATCTACCGAAAGTTGCACCAATTCCCCTTCGCAGGCAGGTTGGTTTTGGCTGGTCGAATTGGTTGCCGCGGGGGTAGTTGCACTTCCCACCACAAGAACTTCCTGAGCATTGGAAAGCCCAGTTGGGCATCCGTTAACCGTTGCCGAGACGGAATACTCCCCTGAATTAGCGACCGTCGCTGCGTTAATGAAAAAGACAGGCGCGTTGGTTTCTGCCATCAGGATGTTTTCGAAGCCATTATTGAAAAACCATTGATAAGAGACTGCCGTCGTATTGTAGGAAGTGGCATTCAGGGTCAAGGTTTCGCCTTCGCAAATTACCGAATTGGCAGCGTTCAAAACGGGATTTTCGGTGGCACCCAATAAATTGACGGTGACAGATTGGGTGGTTGACAAACAACCCGCTTGCGATTCCAGAACCAAATTATAAATTCCCGAAACGTTGCCTGTATTTGGAATCACCACCGTGAACGCACTGTCCGAATTTACGGTGTTGGTGAAACTAAAACCATTCGGACCACTCCAAGTGTAGGTAATTGAACCAACTATTGGCGCAGCATTCGAAGCGCTCAAAACCACCTCCGCTTGATTGCAAAAGGTGCCGCCGCCGCTGAGGTTTGCAATCACAGGTACTTGCCCCACTTCGACAGTTGTCGTGGCTGAATTTATTGATTCACAACCGTTTACAACCAAAGTCAACTCAAATGTAGTCCTTTCATTCAGACCGAAAAGGACGGGGTTTTGGTCGGTTGACACAATCGCATTCGTTCCGGCAATCCGCCACTGATAGACCGCCCCTTCTACAACCCCCCCCATCAACTGCACCTGCCCGCCTTGACAAACCGGGCCATTATTTGATGCCGAAGCTTCGGGAAGTTCCTGAATTTCGACCGTCGCAGGAGGGGATAATTCCGACAGACAACCATCCACAAAAACTTGTGCCCGGAAAGGAGAAAGGGCGGCTGAATCGCTTGCGGAAATCGTTAGGCTTGCCCCCGTTCCGATGAATTGATTCAGCCCATTGAACCAGGAAAAAGCGACCGTATCCCCAGCGTATTGTTGTTGGAGGATAAGAACAATTTCATCGTTTTCACAAACTGGACTCTTGGCGAAAGCGGTGGGTTGCTGCGGTTGGGGAAGGATACTGTCCACTTCGATACTCGCAGATGTTTGGCAACCATTTTGATTGAAAATGGAAAGGGTGTAAACGCCGTTTCCGGCAATTGAAATGTTTGAAATGACCGGGTTTTGGAGGTTGGAAGTAAAGCCTCCCGGCCCCGTCCACTGAAAACTGCTATTGCCCGAGCCCGTTCCGGGATTGGCAAATAATTCCAAGGTTCCCCCTTCACAGGCGGGGGCTGTCAATTGAAAAGAAGGCGCAATCGTCGCTTGGTCAAGGACAGGCAAAAAGACTTCCTGCGATTCAATAACGCAACTGTCAACGCTCACCCGGACTTTGTAGAAGCCCGCGTCTGCGAGACTTATTGAATTGATTATCAAATGGTTGGAATCAATTGCTGAAAGGGCGACCCCATCTTTCATCCAAACATAGGTCACGCTGTCCCCGCTGTATGGATTGACAATCAATTCAATATCTTCCCCCACACAAGCAGTCGAAGGGGCTGTAATCACCGCTTCGGCAAATTGATTTGGAACGATGGTTACGAGGTCAGTGGCATAGGTCGCCGTGCAGCCCGAAACGTCTGTCACCGTTAGTTCATAAATGCCATTGTTGGCAGGCGAGATATTCGAAATGACGGGGTCTGAAATGCCCGAAGAAAAATTATTTGGGCCTGTCCAGGCAAAGGTCAAAGGTTCGCTTCCCGTTACATTGGCAAACAGTTGAAGGGCAGATGGCGAACAATCGGGGTTTAAAAAGGTAGCTGCCTCTGGAACGGCCACCGGAGGCGGCAGAACATTTACGGTGATGGAGGCAGCTTCCGAACTACATCCATTAATGGTGGCAGTCAATTCAAAAGAAGTTGTATCCGTAAGATTTGCAATACTTGGATTTGCTTGGGTTGAAAAAATAACCGAATCGGCAGCAAATCGCCATTCGTAAGCAGCCCCCGGAATCGGGTTGGCGAAGAGTTGCACCGCACCCCCTTGGCAGACATCGCCGCTATGGGTTGGGATGGCAACCGGAACGGGCAGTATTTCAAGGTTGACCGGAGCAGAAAGCGCTGAAACACAATTGTTTGTATCAATCAAGCGCAACTGCCAATCGCCGCTCAAATAAGCGTCGCTACCCGGCGAAATCAGGGTCGTATCGCTACTTGTCGTCAAACCCGGAAGGGCTAAAGTAGCGGGGTCGTCACCCAATGGCCCAATCCATTCAAACTGTTGTCCGGTCGAGGAGGTGGTCAACATCAAATCCTCGCCGTCGCAGACGGGAGTACTGATAGTCAGGACCGGAACGGGGGGGCTGGGCAGGATATTTTCAACCAAAACCGTAGAGGTTGTCGAACATCCATTGGCGCTTCCAACTGTCAAGAGGTAGTCTCCATTATTCAAGGGAGACACATTTTGGAGGAGGGGATTCGCAGCATTGGAGTTGAAATTATCCGGCCCAGACCATTCATAAGTCAGCGGCGCGAGACCGCTGGCATTGGCAGAAAGATTCAAATCGGCGCCAAAACAAATTGCCGTTGAATCGGAAGAAAGTGGATCCACCTGCGGTGAATCTAACACGACTAAATTAAATGTGTCGGAAATTGCTGCGCAACCATCTACATTGACGGCAAGCACATAATCCCCTTCGTGCAAACCTTTTTCCACCGGATTGATAGTGATTTGATTCGTTTTCAATCCAGAAATGGTAGTCGTGGTATCGTTGGGTGTTGTCCAATCATAGAGGAGGGTCGCCCCATTGTAATTTTGAACATTCAAAACGAGTTCGCCGCCTTCACAGGCGGTTCCCGTTTGCGAAATAATGGGTTGCACAACTGCCGCGCGAATTTCGAGACTGACGGAAGCTGCCGGGCTTGAACAACCTATCGCATCCGTTACAACCACCGAATAGGCGCCGGTCCCGTCGCCGCCAATATTAAAAATCTGGGGGTCTTCCAATTGAGAATTGAAATTATTCGGACCCGTCCATTGGAAAGCATAGCCGCCACTGCCACCGCTTGCTGTCGCATTGAAGGTCAAATCCTGCGTTCCGTCAGTGCAGAAAATGGAATCCATCGGTTCGATAAGAACTTGCGGGGCCTCGTTTATGACCAAATCGAAAAGGTTGGAAGTCGTTTCACAACCATCCACCATCACCTGAACCTGGTACGCCCCGGTATCCGCCAAAGCGGCATTTTCGAGGAGCAAAACATTGCTGTTGCCGCCCACCGGAACGCTATCTTTTGTCCAATTATAGGTGACGTTTGTTCCTGAAAATGGGGGAATGCTCATCGGAATATCCACGCCCTCGCAAGCCGTGCCGTTGAAGTCAATGAGGGGTTGCAGCAAGGAGGAGGTCACATCAACAATGGCGGAAGCCAAATCGGAAGTGCAGCCGTTGCCATCCGTCATTTGAACCGTGTAAACACCTGAAAAGGAAGCATTTACATTCACCAAAGCGGGGTCTTCTTCCAGAGACGCGAAGCCATTGGCGCCATTCCATGAAAATGAAAAAGGAGCCGTTCCGCTTTGGGGTTCGGCGTTCAGAATGAGGTCTGCAAAGCCATCCGTGCAAGGAACCGAATAGAGGGAATCGGTCACCACCACCGGCTTCGGATGAACCGTTTGCGTGAAGCCGGGCGAACTAACGACACAGCTATCTACCGTGACCGTGACGCGGTATTCTCCGGCGTCGGCGGGGGAGGCAGAATTTATGGTTAGAAAGTTGGAATTGGTTCCCACCGCTACGCTATCCCTCGTCCATTCATAGGTCACATTTGTCCCGATAAAGGGCGGTACTGAAAGAATTAGAGACTGACCTTCACAAATCACCCCATTTGTGGGAGAAGCAATCAAGGGGATGGAGGGTCCGTCGTTGAAGTTTAGAAAAATAGAGCCGGTTGTGCTTCCGCAATTATTGGCATCGGTCACCAGGACATTGTAAGTCCCTGACATCGAGCTATTTGCATTGAGTAAAACGGGGTTTTCCTGATTCGAAGAGAAGCCGTTCGGGCCTGTCCATGCAAAAGAATAGGGTGCTATGCCACCACTTGGATTGGCGCTCAAGGTGACATTATCCGCCCGGCCAACACAATTGCCCGCAAAGTCGGAAGCAGGGGCAACCGCCGGCGCAGTATTTACGACAACCGCATGGGCCGCCGAAGAGTCGGTGGCGCATCCGTCAACCGTAATCAGGACCTTGTAATCGCCCGCATTGACCGTCGAAACATTGGGAATGGAAAAACTCGGCGCGTTTGGAAAATCTCCATTGGTCGTTGAAGTTCCATTTGGGCCACTCCATTCATAAGTGACTACTGTGCCGGTCAAATCCAAAGTTGAAAGGGTCAGGGTTTCTCCTTCGCAAAGCGGTGAATTCGAATTGACGGTCGGAACGAGGGGGTCATTCGCAATATTTACCTGCGTGGAATCTACGGAAGAACAAGCATTTCCATCCGTCAGGACAAGAACGTAGGTTCCGGAATCGGCCAAGGTCGGGTTCACAACGACCGGGTTTTCGACCGAAGAAGAGAACCCATTTGGTCCCGACCAACTAAAACTGTAAACCCCGGTGCCACCGCTAGGATTGGCAAATAAATTCAGGTCGCCAAAGCAGGACGCGCCATTGTTGGTGGGGGCAGCAGTAGGATTTGGATTTGCTGCCACAATTACCGAAGCCGTGTCAGATGTGCAACCTTGCGGCGAAATAATTACCACCTGATAAGTTCCATTGGCGCTGATTTGAAAATTTGGCAGGACGGGGTTTTGGGCTGTCGAAGAGAAAGCATTCGGACCATTCCATTCGTAGGTTGAACCTGCCGGGGCATTGGTAGCAAAGAGGAAGAGGGTGTCGCTTTCGCAAAATGGGCTGCCGGCAGTCGCCACAGGGGCAGCCGGTTTTGGATTGACCGCCAAATTGAATAGGGCGGAGGTGTCGGAAGTACAACCGTCCACCGTGACAAAACAAAAGTAGTCGCCCGAATCGCTTGTCGCCAACGGATTGAGAACCAACTGCGCGTTGGTATTCGCCAACGCGCCACTTGGACCAAACCAATTGTAAGTGATCGTGCTTCCCGAATAAGACGAGGTGACTTCGATAATTGCCTGATCACCTTCGCAAGCCGTATTGGGACCTGCAAGGATGGGCGTTGCCAACAAACCGTTGGTAATGAGCAAATTAGCGCAAGCCTGCGCGTCGTAATTGTTCAAAAGACCCGCGTTGCCACCACTGCCGGCGCGCTCCAAACCCAAGGGATTGGCCGGCGGATTTGGGAGGCCAATTTGGTCGTTGTCGTCGAGGCTTTCCCAACTGAGGTCGGCGCAATTTTGAAAGTCCTGGCAGAAGGAAACGGTCGTATCCCGTTGCACATTGAAGCGGATTTGGCAGCTTGAACCAATGGCGAAATGGCTCCAATTGGCGCTAACCGTGCCTCCCGTTGCCGCCGTGGCATCGGGGGTGAAAGTTGGTGTCGCCGGGCAATTGCCTGCGAAGGTTCCGGGTACGAAAAGAATGCCTTTGGGAAGCACATCGCTCAGGAAAACATCATTGGCAGCCGAATTGGATTCGGGGGTGTGCGAAAGGTCCAGGATGACCGTCGTTTGTTCATTTCCCTGCGGATTGCTGTTGGTGAAGGAATTTTCAATTTGCAAAGTAGGTTCGATAATCGTCACCGTATCGAGGGCAGCAATTTGCAAAGGGTCGCCGGAATCGGGGTCCACCCAATGCCATGTTGCCGCGTTTTTCAACATCCTCCCCCTGACATTATCGAGGCAGTTCAAAACCCGCGCTTTGTAGCGGATAGTAATATTCTCATCCGTTGCCAAATTTAAATCCGAGTTGGCGATATTTCCAAAATCCAGGGTCATTATCCGGTCTAAATTGACATCGCCGACTCCCAAATTGGCAATCACCTCGTTTTGGTTTAACATGGGGAAACCTCCTGCAACAGAGGTAGAAATAGCCGGTGCAGCGAGGACGGTATCTACGCCAATGAAGGCCAAGCATTGATCTAGGGTATCTTCAAAAACAGTCCCCGGCGTATTGCCTTTTGGCACGCTAATGACCACTTCGTAGGAAAGAACGTCTCCAATGGTCGCTTCCTGCGGATTCAGGGAAGAACCGGGTTCTACATTCAAAAGGTTTATTTTATTGGAAAAACCTTTTATTTTAACACTCAAATCATCCATTCCAACATTGGGCCCGGTCAAACCAAGCGCGGGTTCCCATAGCACGACGGTTGTATCTTTAAAAAATTCTCCCGAATGAACACTCGAGGAAATGGTACAATTGTAGGTGATCACCGCTTTTGAATTTCCCGGAAGGGGATCATTCAAAACAAGGCCGGTCGTGAACAAATCGCCTGAAAAACCGAGAGGGACGCCAGCCTGGTTTTCCACTGAAAGCAAGCTGCAATTGGTGAATTGGGTCAGCGGTTTATTGGTAATTACGACATTTAAAGCATTCCCCAACCCAATATTTTCAACCGTTGCCACCATCGTTAATTGGTCGCCGGCCTCCGATTGGGAAATATTTCCGTCGGGGGGGTCGGTGACCGGCGTAATGGTGCCGTTGGCTGTTGGATTGGAACTCGAAACGATGCCGTTGGAAAGGACCACATTGGGATTCCAAACAACCACCTGCGGTCGGTTGGAATTGATGAATTTGTTTTGATTGTATTGCCAACGCGCGCGGTTGCGGAGGTTGCGCCCCTGCACATTGAGAGGGGAATTGACAATCAAGACCCGGTAATAAAGGACGATGAGTTCATCCACCGTATTATCCGTTTGGGAATTGAGGATGTCTCCAAAATCGAGATTGAAACTCGAACCGCTGATGGGCCTTGCCGCAATAGCCGCGAATCCGCCCGGGATGCTGGTTGACAAGGCGGGGTTCACAATCATGGAATCGATGCTGATGTTTTCCATGCCCGAACTCAAAACATCTCGCAGACGAACCCCAGGGTTTGTACCTTCGGGGATGGTAATTCTGATCCGGTAAGAAATGGTGTCATTGACCTGAACCTTGTCCAGTTGACCGGTGTAGTTGGGTGAAATTCCGGTGATGATTTTGCTGATGCCCGGAGGGGAAATCGTTACCGTTGCGTTGTCGGATTTGGGCGTCAGAGTTGACCCGCCCGGCGATGCTTTCCACCTGACCGAACCCGTATTTTCCAAAACCTGGTCCGGGATAACTTCTATTTTCGGAATGCAGGTGTATTTCACCAAAACCATATCCGGCCCGGTACCGGGCTGGCCGTCGTTGGCAGCAAGGGGAAAGATGAGGGTCACCCCGTCGGTAAATAAATCTCCAAAACAAGGAACACTCGTCACGCCGTCTCCTTCTTTGACGGACAACAGTTTGCAATCTCGCATTCCCGAAGCGGGGAGGTCATTAATTCGAACATTAAAAGCGGGGAAATTGGAGGTGTTTTCAATAACCATCAAAAAAGTCACCGTATCTGCAGCATCGGCAAAGGTGGCATTGCCTGCTGTTATTTCTGTCAAAGGGTTGGTAGAACTTTCCACCATTTTTGAAATGGTCAAATCGGGGGCTTGGGCTTTCAAAAAAGTCCAGGGGCAAAGCAGCCAGAAAAGAAAAATCGAAATCTCGAGTAGTTTTTTTGAAATCATGGGATGTAGTTCATTTTTGGAGGTTCAATTCTGTTTCATGCAAAACAAATTTTGTCCTACGTGAAAAAAGCAGGTCAAATCAAATAACAAGCGCTTGTTTTCCAAGGGGTTTTAACCCCTTGTCCCTGTGGCACAAGGGGTTAAAACCCCTTGGAAATTGTGTCGATAATAATTATTCACCGGTTTACGTAAGCCGGTTTTCAAAATTCTATCGAAAAGCCTAATTTGTATTTTGCAAAAAAAGGTGGGTAAGCGTCATGGTAAATTAAAGATCTACTAATTTTTGAGGTCTATTTGAATGTCGGAATCGCCCATTTTGAGGATGCTGAATTCCGTTCTTCTATTTTGTTGGTGTTCTTCTTCGGTGCAGGGGACATCATCTTTGCAATGATTGGTCAATTTGCTCTCTCCATAACCAAAGCCGGTCAGCCGCCGGACATCTATGCCTCTCTCCACCAGATAATTTATCGCCGCTTTTACCCTTTTTCTGGAAAGCCATTGGTTGTAGCGTTCCTTGCCTCTCGAATCGGTATGCGCCATTAAAGAGATTTCCATTTTAGGATAAGCTGCCAGCAATCGGTACAAATTGTCCAACTCTTTGGCGGCATCAGGTCGAATGTAATATTTGTCGTAATCGTAATAGATGTTGCTCAGACGGAAGACCTGTCCTGCTTCGAAAGGCTTGTTTTCGTCGCCGAGAAAATATTTGTTCAGGTTTTTAGGGGGAGATTCGGCCGACAATTCGGGCGTTTTATAAGGCTTTGCGGGAGGGCTGCCTTTTTTCGGTTTTAATGCCACTTCTGCCAGAACGGGGGTTGCATTTTCCTCTTTACAATCTTCCTCGCGGGTGGAAAGGAGGGTCATTCCATTTTCGAAATCGGGCTTGGTGGCATAAATTTCATACTCGCAATCGCAGGCAAGGCAAAAATCGAACTTGCCGTTTTCGTCCGACATGGCCACCTCAAATTCTCCGGTGCATTTGTTGAGCAATCGCACCTCTGCACCGGGGATGGTTGCCGGAAAATCTTTGTTCTTCACCAGCCCGTCCAATTTCAAACAAGACTCCTTTTCGAGGGCAAAACAAAACTCGTTTTCGGCGAGTAGCTTGGAAGCGGGCAGGCTTTGTTCCAAGATAGCATATCCAGGCTTTTCCAACACAAAACGGTAGTTGCTTTCGGGGTTGAGGGAATAGAGAAAAGCACCCGAATCGTCGGTGCTGAAATGCTCGCCGGATGATGAAAGGACTGCCCCTTTTTCATCGCTGATGCGAAAAACGTATTCGTTCTCCGTTCCTTCCACGCGCTGCAAGGTAATTACCTTGTCGTCTCGCGATGTGGCCAGATTAGTTTCTCCCGCCTTTGTCACCCTAACGGAAACATCCTTAATCTGCTTGCCGGTCTTTTTGTCAATCACACAAATTTTCCGATTCATCGAAGCGCTCAAATTCCCTTTCCAACTAAAAATATCATCCTCGCCAATACCCCCTTCGCGGTTGGAACTGAAATAGCCCGAATGCCCTTCGGGCTTGATTACAAAGCCAAAATCGTCTTTTTCCGAATTGATGGGCACCCCCAAATTGTCTCGAAATGACCAGGACAGCTCGTCGTTTTTTTTGGATTTTTGCACGCGAAAAATGTCCAATCCTCCCAAACTGCGGTGACCGTTCGAAGCAAAAAAAAGTGTGCCATCGTAGGCCAGAAAGGGGAAAATTTCGTTGCCGGAGGTGTTGACGATGGGTCCTAAATTTTGCGGGTCTGACCAGTGGCTTCCCAATTTTTCAGAAACATAAATGTCCATTCCGCCATAACCGCCTTCCCGGTCGGAAGCAAAATAAAGCCGGCTGCCATTCGCCGAAAGGGTGGGATGGCAATAGGAATAGTTCGCCTCGTTCAAATCCAGTTTATGCACATTGGTCCATAGTCCACTTTGATTTTCGGCAGCATACAATTTTAAGTTCCTTCTGCCATCCCATGATTTCCCTTTTCGTTCATTGCGGGTAAAAATCATTTCAGTACCCGACCTGTTGAAAGTTGGCACACCATCGTGAAATTTGCTGTTGATGTCTCCCGGCAGTGGGTTAATTTTGTCAAAATTCCCATCCTTGCCTTTCTCTGCGAAGTAAAGGTCAGTAAACCGCTTCTTCGTCCAATTATCTTGTCTTTTGGTCAAGTGCTGCGCACTCCTGTTGGAGGTGATTAGCAATCCGTTTTTGTAAGGGATGGGGCTGAAATCACTGAATTCGGTGTTCAATTGACTCAGGTTTTCGACCACCACTTCAGTTTTATTGAAATCGGCCAGTTCGCTGCAATTTGAAATAAACTCCCTTTTCTCATCCGGCGCATTTTTGAGGTATTCCCGGTACCAACGCACCGCGTCCTCGCATTTTCCGTTGCTTTGCAGCACCTGCGCGTAGTGGAGAAAATTCTTTGGATTGCCGGTATCTTTTATGATTTGGGAATACCAATACTCCGCTTCTTCCCATTGCGCATTCAGGCGATAACTGTTCGCCATTTTTTCAATCACAAATTGGTTTTTTTCGCCGCCCTTCAACCCTTTGTACAAATCTGTGGCCTTCATATAACCAAAAGCGTCGTATAGTTCGTCGGCTTTTTTTCTCGTGGCACTCCTAGTTCTATCCTGCTGTTCCACTGCCCTGTGTCGAAGCTGTTTTTTCTGTTTTTTCAATTTCATCCCCGCCGGGTCTTTGATGGTGTCGAGCCGAAAAGGAAGGGGGGCAATTAGTGTGTTGTCAATAAAAATGTTTGCATCGTAATGTCCCATTGCCTCAGCGGCAATCAACAAAATTAAAAAAATGAATAGGTTGCTTTTCTTTCTCATTTATAGCTTGCGTTTAGGGTTAGGGTTTTGCTGTTCGTATCTAAAAACCAATGCCTGCTGTCTTAGGAACGGTGAAAAAATAAATCAAGCTTCTTGGCTACTTCTTTTGTCCTTATTTTTCACTTTGAAAACAGTCATTATATCAACATAACTCTTGTTTTCAAAGCAAAAACTAAGAACAA
>Ga0114931_10005958_pt1 | contig 15058 bp, 15 predicted proteins | sample 2SBtaG_FD_89579 | JGI IMG/M metagenome (GOLD analysis project Ga0114931, IMG submission 89579) | Deep subsurface microbial communities from Kolumbo volcano to uncover new lineages of life (NeLLi) - 2SBTROV14_V59a metaG | ecosystem: Environmental > Aquatic > Marine > Volcanic | place: Kolumbo...
AATAATGCGTCATCCCGGAGACCCCGGATTCAGGCGGGATAATCAGGGACAGGTCCACTCGCTCTGCTTGTGTCATGGCCCGGGTCCCAGGCCAACCAGGCAGGCTGCTGCTTCCTGCTATTGCTCCGCAGGCATCTGCTCCACCAGGGGAACAAAAGCTACACCCAACAGGCTTTCCACCTCGGTTTCACCCTGCAGGTCCTTGGTGAGCAGCATCAGTTCCTGGTGGCTGTAGAACAGGGCCACGGGAATAACCAGGCACCCATCGGGTTTGAGTTGTTCGAGCAGCGCCGCGGGAATATGCGTGGCCGCTGCAGTTACCATGATGCCGTCATAGGGTGCATGCTCGGGCCAGCCGTGATAACCGGTGCCGATTTCCAGGATATAGTGCTCCGGCTCTGGCGCCAGCAGATCGGTCATCTGGGCGACGATATAAGGCTGGGAGATGGTCTGGCCATAGCCGATGGACAACGGGCTGTTCTCAAATGCTGTGCCGCGCACGTCATCGATGTCATCGAGCATGTGCTGTTGCTTGTTGCGCATCTCATACCGCAAAATCACGCAGCCTGACCGGCAGGCGTTTGGCGCCCCAGTCGCCGGGTTGTGCTTCGAAGACGCCGGCGCATGCGGTACCGCAGGCGGTGCATTTGCCATCGGCGGTCAGGTTCCAGTCGGACAGCACGTACCAGTCGCGGCCGATCAGTCTCTGGCCGCACTGAGGGCAATACGTGCTGTCACCCTCGGTATTGTGCACATTGCCGGTATAGGCGTAGCGCACCCCGTTGTTCATGGCGATCTTGCGGGCGCGGACCAGGGTTTCTTTCGGCGTCGGCGGCACGTCCAGCATTTTCCAGTCGGGATGGAAAGCGGAAAAATGCATCGGCACGTCCGGCCCCAGTTTGTCCACCACCCATTGGGTCATGTCATCGATTTTTTTTTCCGAATCGTTCTTGCCCGGTATCAGCAGGGTGGTGGTTTCCAGCCAGCAGTCGGTCTCATGCTTGATGTATTCCAGGGTCTCCAGCACCGGGGCCAGGTGCGAGCCGGTCACCTTGTGATAGAAATCCTCCGTGAAGGCTTTCAGATCGACATTGGCGGCATCCATGTGCTGATAGAATTCTTTGCGGGGTTCCGGACAGACATAACCGGCGGTGACCGCGACCGACTTGATCCCTCTGGCATGGCAGGCTTTGGCCACATCAATGGCATACTCGTGAAAGATGACCGGATCGTTATACGTGAAGGCGACGCTGCGGCAACCCAGTTTCTCGGCAGCACTGGCGATCAGTTCCGGCGACGCTTCGTCGACCAGGGTATGTATTTCCCGAGATTTGCTGATATCCCAGTTCTGACAGAACTTGCAGGCCAGATTGCAACCCGCGGTGCCGAAGGACAACACCGGAGTACCGGGCAGGAAATGGTTCAGCGGTTTTTTCTCGATCGGATCGATACAGTAGCCGCTGGAGCGTCCATAAGTGGTGAGGACGATTTTACCGTCGAGATTTTCGCGCACGAAACACAATCCGCGCTGGCCTTCGTGAAGTTTGCAGAACCGCGGACACAGGTCGCATTGAACCCGTCCGTCATCCAGTTTATGCCAGTATTGGGTATCGACGGTGTATTGATCACGTTCGGTCATGAGCAGGGTTCCGGTTTGCTGTATGCCCCTTATATGGGGGTTGAGAAGCGCGTTATCAAGCGTTACAGGTGGTTTCCTGACGTACAGGAAGTATAGTAAGCATCGGTGCTTTGGCCAGAGGGTGGGCGGCGATGCCAATCTTAGACTTAATCAGACTTTACTTGGTTGGGCCGGCCGCGCCAGCGCAGCCACTTGTACAGTTCGGTCACCAGAAAAACCGGCAGGGCAACGGCCAGGATCATGCCCTAGTCGGCCCAGCCCAGCGGCACCGTATGCAGCGCTTCCTGCAGGAAGGGAACATACACGGCGCAGATCTGCAGGCCGATGGTTGCGGCCCAGGCGCCCAGTACCCAGGGGTTGCTAAACAACCCTACCACCGTCATCGGCGCCTGTAAGGAACGAAAATTGAATACGTTCATTTTTTCCAACAGGATGATACCGGTAAAGGCGACCGTATGGGCGAGCCCCAGTGCCTGTTCGTGCCCGCCCTGCAGATAATGATGAAACAACCACAGGGTGGCGCCGCCGATATAGCCACCGAGCAGCAGGATCATCAGCAGGCCGACGCGGTCCAGTACCGGCTCGTGTGCCGCGCGCGGTGGGCGCTGCATGACGCCTTTTTCCGCCGGCTCCAGGCCCAGCGCCACGGCGGTCATGCCGTCGGTGACCAGATTCATCCACAGGATCTGCACCGGCAACAGGATCAGCGGGCCACCCAGCAGGATATTGACGAAGATGGCGATCACCTCGCCGGTGTTCGATGACAGCAGATAACGGACGAACTTCTGAATGTTGTCGTACTGGCGCCGGCCCTCTTCGACAGCGCCGATAATCGAAGCGAAGTTGTCGTCGGTCAGTACCATATCCGCCGCTCCCTTGGCGACATCGGTACCCCTCAGACCCATGGCGATACCGATGTCGGCCTTCTTCAGCGCCGGCGCGTCATTGACACCATCGCCGGTCATGGCCACGATCTCGCGGTGTTTTTGCAGCAGACTGACAATCCGCAGTTTGTGTTCCGGCGTGGTGCGGGCGAACAGCACCGCGTCGCTGAGCAGGGCATCGAGGCTGGCATTGTCGAGGCTATTGAGCTCATGGCCGGTAATGGCTATTTTGGCCGGCAGGCCGATTCGCTCGGCGATGGCCAGTGCCGTGGCGGCGGCATCGCCGGTGATCATGACGACCCGGATGCCGGCTTTGCGTGCGGTGCGCACGGCCTGCGGCACCTCCGGGCGGGGTGGATCGATGATGCCCACTATGCCGAGCAGGGTCAGGTCGGTTTCCACGGCAGCATCGTCCAGCGCCACGCTCTCGGGCAGGGTGCGTCGCGCCAGCGCCAGGGTGCGCAGGCCATGGCCGGCCATCTCTGTATAGGCGCCGATGCAGGCCGCTCGGTCGCTCTCCAGCAGGGACCGTTCCTTACTGCCGTCGAGAATCTGCGTGCAGCGCTCCAGAATCACTTCCGGCGCTCCTTTGACGAAAGCCACCCGATGGCCATCGGGCCGACGTTCGATAACCGTCATGCGTTTACGTGTCGAATTGAAGGAAAACTCGGTCAGGGTCTGATGTTCGCCCGGCAGCGACAGCCAGGCCTTGCAGGCGGCAACCACTAATGCGGCTTCGGTGGGTTCTCCCGCTTCGTGCCAGCCGGTGGCGGTTTTTTCCACATGGGCGTGGTTACAGATCAGGCCGGTTTCGAGCAAGGCCAGCAGATCCGGGCGCTGTTGATAATCGAGCTTCTCCCCGTCCACTTCAAAATGGCCGGCCGGATCATAACCGGTGCCGGTCACCTGCACAGCGCCCGCCGGCAGCCAGATCCGCCGCACGGTCATTTCGTTCTGGGTCAGCGTGCCGGTCTTGTCGGTGCAGACGACTGTCGCCGCTCCCAATGCCTCGGCGGCCTGCAGACGGCGCAGCAGGGCGCGCCGGCGCACCATGGCCCGCACGCCCAGGGCCAGGGTAATGGTAACCACCGCCGGCAGGCCCTCGGGCACCACGGCGACCGCCAGCGAGACGCCGGTGAGAAACATTTCCAGTAACGGCTTGCCCAACAGCCACCCGGACAGTGCGACGACCCCCGCAATGGCCACCGAGATAATGCCCAGTTGTTTGCCCAGTACCGCCAGCTTGCGCTGCAGAGGGGTGGGTTCCGTTTCGATGTCTCGGGTGAGTCGGGCGATGCGCCCGAATTCGGTCGCCATGCCGGTGGAACCACCACCCCGCGCCCGCGCCCGTTGCTGATGCTGGTGCCCATCCAGGCCATGGAACGTCGTTCCGCCAGGGGTGTGGCCGCCGCGACGGGGTCGGCCGCTTTGTTGACCGAGGCCGACTCGCCGGTCAGAGCCGATTCATCGGCTTTCAGGTTCACCGCCCCAAGCAGGCGCAGATCGGCCAGCACCCGGTCGCCGGTCTCCAACAGCACGATGTCGCCGGGTACCAACGCGCGGGCCGGGATGTGTTGTTGCTGCCCGTCACGTAGCACAGTGCACTGCGGGGCCAGCATGCTCGCCAGCGCTTGCAGGGCTTTTTCGGCCTTCCATTCCTGGACGAAGCCGAGTATCCCGTTGAGCACGATGATGGCGAAAATGGTGAGTGCATCACCCACTTCACCGATGGCCAGAGAGATGATGGCGGCCAACATGAGAATGGCGATCAGTACATCGAGGAACTGCCGGGCCAGAATCTGGTACCAGCGTTCGCGGGTGGCGACCTGCAGGACATTCGGGCCGTGCCGGGCCAGGCGCTGCTGGGCCTGATCACTGCTCAATCCCCGATCGGGGTCGCTGTCGAGATCGGCCAGGCTGCTGGCTGCGGTGCTGTGGTGCCAGGCGCTGTCTGATGGGGGCGCTTTCATAAACGGTCTGGTCCGCACATGTTACCAGGCAAAGAAGTTTGAGGCCAGTTAATTGGTTATGCCTGTTTAACGATGTGTCGGTAAGCAACAATGGCATGTTGGTTTTGCCGTTCTGCCCGCTACTTGATAAAAATCAAATACAAATGCCATTCCGTGACTTAGGGTGTGGTGTAACGAACCACCTAGGGCGAAAAGCCGTGAGCAGGTGACTGTCTTGAGGTCGGAAAGCAGAAATTTTGTCCGCATTACTCGCCAAACTGACCTCACGTGTTGTCGCTTATCCACTGGTCGCCATCGTATTGAGTTTCATAGTCGGCATCATCCTCTGGGGCGGATTCAACACCGCCCTGGAAGCGACCAATACCGAAACGTTTTGTATCAGTTGCCATGAAATGAAGGACAACGTGTACCCGGAATACCGTCAGTCCAGTCATTATCAGAACCGTAGCGGGGTACGTGCCGGCTGTCCCGATTGTCATGTGCCGAAAGACTGGCCACATATGCTTGCCCGCAAGATCGGCGCCAGTAATGAGTTGTTTCACAAGTTTATTGGCTCGATAGATACCCGCGAGAAATTCCTGAATGAACGCATGGCGTTGGCAGAAGAAGTGTGGCGCACCATGGAGAAAACGGATTCACGGGAATGCCGTAACTGTCACAGTTTCGAAGCCATGCAGACATCGTTACAGCGTAATGTCAGTCAACAACAGCATCTGCTTGCCAGAGCTAAGGGCCAGACCTGCATTGATTGTCACAAAGGTATCGCACATCAACTTCCGGAAGCTTTCCTGGAACGCGAACATGCCCGTTATAAAAGGGAAAAGGTTCCCTGTTACCAGTGTCACGCCGATATGCAGCGGCCACCGGATGACGACTGGGATGAATAAGCCGGCTGTAATGGCCATTTGACTGTGAATTCTGAAAGAGGTGTACGCTATGGGAGGTCTACAATGCTGAGACATAACAAGATCACCGTGCCAATGCTGGCTGGCATAGTTGCAATGATGACCGGTACGGGCCAGGCGCTTGCCGCGGATACCGCGTTGGTGAAAATGGGTGAGAAACTTTACAACCAGAACTGCTCGGTCTGTCATCAGCCCGATGCCATCGGCAAGACGGGGTTTGCGCCGTCGCTGGCCAACCCAGAGTTTCTCAGTATCGCCTCGGACAAGTTTTTGATGAGTACGATTCGTGATGGCCGGACAGGGACCGGTATGCCGCCATTCGCGCACCTGGGGCGTGATTCGATCAAGGCTATTGTGGCCTATCTGCGATCGCACGAGAAACTGCCCAACGTGGCCGCCAAGGTGGATGCCCAGAAGGCGGCTCACGGCGACCCCCGACTCGGAAAGACCTGGTTCGACGATATCTGCGCCACTTGCCACGGTGAAAAAGGCGACGGTTATGCGGCGGGCGGAACCGGCACCGCCATCGGCAAGCCGGGGTTTCTGCACAAGGCATCCGACGGTTTTATCCGCACCACCATCAAGCAGGGCCGTTCCAATACCCGTATGCGCGGATTCCAGGGGGCTGACGGTCTGGCCAATCTTTCTGATCAGGAAATCGACGACATCATCGTCTACCTGCGCAGCCTGTCGAAACAGTAAGGAGACAACAGCATGAAACGTTTCAAGATAACGCGGAGAAACTTCCTCAAGGGAAGCAGCTTCATTACCGGTTCGGCAGCCGGCGCCAGCCTGTTTGTCGGCGCAAACCCGGAACTCGAGGCGGCGCCTAAGCCCGCGGCGGAGGATTCCGCGACACGCTCCACGGCGCTGGCGCAATGTCCTTACTGTGGCGTGGGTTGCGGTACGGTGATCCAGGTGGAGAACGGCAAGATCGTATCCATGCGCCCGGACAAGGACCATCCCACCAACTATGGCCTGCAATGTATCAAGGGTCTGACCGCCGCCGAGCCGATCTATGTCGATCGCATGGAGGGCGACCCTTATGTGCGCAAGGATGTCTGGGAGGAATGGCAGAAACCCGGTCATGGGGATCTGGAGTATGTCACCAGGACCAAGGGTTCCTTCGATGAATAACACTTTGTCCGCGTGCCCTACCAGGAAGCCTCCGAAATGGTGGCGCACAAGATCGCCCATTTGGCGAAGAAATACAGCGGCAACTCGATCGGCCTGTACGGTTCCGGCCAGCTCACCATGGAAGGCCAGTACCTGGAAAACTTGTTCATGAAAGGGGTACTGGGTTCCAATACCATTGAGGCCAATGCGCGTATGTGCATGACTTCCGCGGTGACCGGTTACTTCGCCACCCTCGGTTCCGATACGCCGCCCCTGGCCTACGAGGATATCGAGTTGTGCGACATGATCATGCACTTCGGCCACAATGCCCGGGAGTCGCATCCGATCATTTTCTGGCGTTCCGCCGACTACAAGAAAAAGGCGGATATTCCGACCGTGGTGGTTGATCCCCGGCGCACCGGTACCGTCATGGGTTACGAGGACATCAATCCGGACAACACCGTCCATGTGCCGATTCTGAACGGTGATATCAGCTTCCTGAATGCCATTGCCCATGTTCTGCTCAAGGAACACCCGGACGTCATCGACTGGGATTTTCTCAAAGCGCATGTAACCGGTTGGGAAGCCTATGTCGAAGGGGTCAAGAAAAACTACAGCCCGGAACAGGTCCAGGACCGCATGGGTGGCCCGAACCACGACGTGTCACCGGCACTGATCCGCCGGGTGGCCGGCATGTTCGCCGCCGCCACCCGCAAGCGTCTGGCACGTAGCAAGGGCAAGCAGAGCGGTGAAGGTTATGGTGGAGTTATCATCATGTGGGGTATCGGCTACAACCAGCACATCCACGGCCAGCATAACGTTATTTCTATTGTCAACCTGCTGACGCTGACCGGTAATCTGGCCAAGCCGGGCTGTGGTTCGTTCTCCATGACCGGTCAGCCCAATGCCATGGGTGAACGTTTCACCGGTGGGTTGACCGGACGCCTGCCATTCAACGAACCCCTGAAGAACGACAAACATCGTTTGCACATGGCCAAACACTGGAATGTGCCGGAAGCCAACCTGGTACGGGCCATGAACTCCAAGAACCCCGGTATGGCCGTGGGTATGATGGAGCGTGCGCTGAAGGGCGATGTCAAGGCCATGTTCCTGGTTTATGCCACGCATATCGACCTCCCCGACCAGGAAAATCTGGTCAGACCGGCCATGAGCAAAACCTTCAATGTGGTCCAGGAGATTTACCGTCACGCACCCAACAACCTGTATGCCGACGTGATCTTTCCGGCGGCAACCTGGGGTGAGGTCAATGGGGTGTATATCAGTTCCGAGCGTCGCATCAACATCTGCGAGCAGGCGGCCCTGCCACCCAGGGGCTGTCTGCCCGATCTCGATCTGGTGGTGCACAAGGGCAAGGAAATCGCCAAGTTGTTGGGTCTGGATGGCGACAAAATCTTTCCCTGGAAGACCGACAAGAACGGTTTTGTCGATACCGAGGAAATCTTCCGCGATGTCTGCCGTGCCTCGGCCGGTACCGATACCGATCTGACCGGTATCCTGGAAGTCGAAAAGCTCGATGGACTTTCACCCTACGAGCAGCTCAAACAGCTGCGTGGTATCCAGTGGCCGGCGCCGACCTACGAAATCGCCAAAAATGGTGGCACCAAGCGGCGGTATATGCTCCAGGAAGGCAAGTGGGAGAACAAGCCTTATGGCTACTTCCGCACCAAGGACGGCAAGGTGCATATGAAACTGTGCCAGCAGGACTACAGTAACCGCGAGGAACTGACCAAAAAGCTGATGGAATTCGGTACGAAAAAGGACTATTACACCATCGATCACATGGACCTGATCAAGGAGGCGCGTGATAAGGGGTTGACCCCGGATCTGCCCGACGAGAAATACCGTGGCCGGAACTGGGACAAGGTGCCGAAGGACAAGTATCCCTACTGGTTCGGACTGGGTGTGGTGTACGAGCATTTCCATACCGCCAAGTCCAACCGCAGTCCGACCACTCGGCGACTGGTCCCGGAAATGTATGTCGAGATGCATCCCGAGGATGCCAGGGAGCTCGGCATCAAGGATGGTGACAAGGTGCGTGTGGTCACACGTCGCGGTCAGCTGGAAGCGCGCGCCCAGGTGGGCACCAACAGCCTGGTCAAGCCGGCGCGTAACAATGTACCCCGCGGTTACATGTTCGGGCCGTGGAACCTGTCGGTGGCCGATAGCGCGGAGCCGGAGAAGAACAAGTGGCTGGCCAACCGTGTCACCAGCCGCGTGTGGGATCCGGTGTCCGGGCAGGTGGACTTCAAGAAGTCCGCGGCGCGTATCGAGAAGATCTGACCATAGGTGGCAAGAGGCGGTGAGGTGGAAGCCGGGGCTGGTTCCCGGCTTCCCCGGCCGAAACCTGTATGCAACGCAGAACCTTTATCAAAGCGCTGGGTGTTGCCGCAGTTATTCCGACAAGGGCTGTGGCATTGTCCACACGCCCGTCACTGCGTTACCTGCGCCCCCCGGGAGCGCTCGCCGAGGATGAATTTCTCAGCCGTTATATCCGTTGCGGGCAGTGCGGGGAAGCCTGTCCCAATCGCTGTATCAGTTATTTTGGCATGGAGAACGGCCTGGCTTCACTGGATACGCCCTATATCACTCCCCGTGAAAAGGCCTGTATCCTGTGTATGAAATGTGGCGATGTCTGCCCCAGTGGCGCCATCCAGCCGATCGCCCGTGAATTGGAGCCGATCCTCGCAGGCGTACACATGGGGCATGCCGTGGTCGATGAGCGGCTGTGCCTGTCCTACTAGGGCAAAAGCTGCGGAGTCTGTTACCGTGCCTGTCCGTTGCCGGATATTGCCATCAGTGTCGGCATGATGGAACAGCCCCACGTGTCCGACCAGTGTATCGGTTGTGGTCTGTGTGAGCGTTCCTGTATTCAGATGCCGCAGGCTATTCGTATCGTTCCCAACCACGGGTAAAGAGTAAGCATGAAGGCAAAACCGTTTTTTCTCTGGCGGCACCTGAACAAACTGCGCTGGCTGACGCTGGCGACGGTGTTCTCAATGCTGGTGCTGCTGCCGTTCCTACACGTCTACCAGGCCTATGTGGCGGCGCATGCCTATGACCTGCTGGCGCCCCGGGAACAGGAACTGTACGACACCCTGGAAATGCTGACGGCGCCTTTTGTCAGTGATCCCGCCGAGGATCTGGACGCCATCAAGGGCAATACCTGGTCGGGCACCTTTTTTGGCCTTCAACTCAGTGACCCATTGGCGGCAGCAGGGCAGATGGCGGCGGGGATGAACCTGTACACGCCGTTCCTGCTGACGGCGCTGATCCCGGTGCTGCTCACGGTTTTGTTTGGCCGGTTCTACTGTGGCTGGATCTGTCCGGCCAGTTTTCTGTACGAACTGAACAGCAACCTGGCCATTCTGTTGCGGCGCATGGGCCTGCAGGCCGGGCGACGGCACCTGGACAAGCGTTTCAAGTATGCCGTGCTGATTGCCGGGTTGGTGTTGTCGATGATCACGGGTTCGGTGGTGGTGGCGGCGATCTATCCGCCGGCGGTGGTCGGACGGGAGATTTATTACGCGGTGGCGCTGGGCGGTTTTGGCGCCGGTACCGTGTTTTTCGCCGTCACGCTGTTGTTCGATCTGCTGGTGGCACAGCGTGGCTTCTGCCGTTATCTGTGTCCGGGCGGGGCGCTGTATTCCCTGCTGGGGCGCTACCGTCTGGTGCGTATCCAGCGCATCGTGGAAAACTGTAACGATTGCGCCAAGTGCAATGCCGTTTGTGAGTTCGGCCTCGATCCGCTGCGCGACGGTTTTGGCCAGGAATGCAATAACTGCACGGCCTGTATCGCCGTCTGCCCAACGGATGCATTGACCTTCGAAATCAAACCGCAGGATGTCGGCTACCAGGGCGCCGGGCATCTGGGCAAGCGTTATCAGCGGGAACATGCCTACGGGGCCAGCGGGGAGGGAATGCCATGATCCAGCGGCGCACGGTGTTACAACGACTCATGTATGCAGCAGGAATGGCGGTGACCAGTACGCTGCCCTATGGTTTCGCCCGGCTCATGGTGCCGGAGGCCCGGGCCGGTTTCAGCACCCACCTGCGCCCCCCCGGTGTCCTGCCGGACGAGCATGCCTTCAATAGCGCCTGTATCGGCTGTGGTCTGTGTGGCGAAGTGTGTCCGCCACGGTGTATCAGGTTTTACCAACACGAGGGTGGGGAGAAGGTCAATACGCCCTATATCGATCCGGAACAGAAGGCCTGCATCCTGTGCAACAAGTGCATGGAAGTGTGTCCCACCGAGGCATTGACCGAGACACCGCGCAATGATATCGATATGGGCATTGCGCAGATCGACCGTACGGCCTGTTACCCCTGGGTGGATCGCGTCATCTGTGGCGCCTGTGTCAGTATCTGCCCACTGGGAGAACGCGCCATCGGTTTCAAACTGTGGAACCAGTACCAACCGGTGGTCAAGACGGATTGTGTCGGCTGCGGTCTGTGTGTAGAGGTTTGCCCGCACCCGAGCCTGCCGATTCGCATCGTCCGGCGTTCGGAAGGAACCGTGACCCGACATCGCCTATGAAAAATCTTGTACAGTTTGTAATTGCCTGTTGCCTGCTGCTCGTGATGGCGCCGCTTTCTGCCCATCATGTGCTTGGGCGCCCGGCCTACAGCCTGAATGAAGACTCGAATACGCCACCCAGCATGCAGATGGAGACCCAGATCGGTGACTATTTTGTTACCTATATGGTCTATCCGGCGTTTCCCCGCGCCGGGGAACCCGGGCGTATCAATTTGTACGCCAGCCGCGTGGATGGCGGAGAGCCCTTTTCCGGTGAGGTGACCTTTAGGGTGCGTGACGACGCCTGGTTCGGGGGTGGTGAACCGGAGGTGCTCGGTGTGCAGGCGCCGGATGACAATGTGTTCCGGCAGGGTTTTGTATTCAGCAACGATGGTGACTATATCATTCGCGCCGAGTTCCAGGCCGACGGGGAACCCTATCAGCTGGATTTTCCGCTGCGCATCGGTCAGCCTTCTCCGGTAGGTCCGATCACCGTTGCGGTAGTCGTTTTGCTGTTGGTATTGATCGGGGCCAACCTGTATCAGCGCAAGCGTTTGCAGCGCGACCGTATTCGTGCGGCGCATAAGGATGAATGCAGTAACTCGGCCGGGGAGGGGGGCGCGTCATGATCATGACCCATCCGGGCCTGCCCGCGGCCTGGGGCCTGGTGGTAATCGGTGGCATGGTCATTCTGCTCCTGTGGGCAGTGATAACCCCCTTGCCGGGCACTGCCGGTGCGGCGGTGTACAGTCTGGCGCGTGTACCGTTGTTGCGCGGCCTGGTGCGCCAGCTGCTCGCCAGTCCGGGCATTCTGCTGGGTCTGAAACTGCTCTTCGTCGCCCTGTTCCTGCTGATCATCTATGCCGGCCTGTTCGGCAACCCGATACCGGAACGCAATATCGCCACCGTGCTGACCTGGAATATCTGGTGGGCAGGGCTGATTTTTTCGGTGTTCTTTCTGGGTACGGCCTGGTGCGCGGTCTGTCCCTGGGATACGCTGGCGCAGTGGCTGGTGCGTCGCCGGTTGTGGAAACTTGCCGAACCCAACAACAGCCTCAACCTGCGCGTGCCGCGCCTGTTGCGAACCATCTGGCCGGCGCTGTTCATGTTCATCGCCCTGACCTGGCTGGAACTGGGGCTGGGTATCACCACCAACCCCTATGCTACGGCGGCTGTGTCATTACTGATGGTGGTGATGGCGACCAGTTCGCTGGCCATCTTTGAACGCAAGGCGTTCTGCCGCTATTTCTGCCCGGTCGGGCGTACGGTGGGTTTCTATTCCCAACTGGCGCCGGTCGAGTTGCGGCCGGTCGACGTCCAGACCTGCAGCGACTGCAAAACGTTGGAGTGCTACTACGGCGACAACGACACCGAACCCTGCCCGACCTGGCTGGTAATGGGACGCCTGAAACAGAACAGCTACTGTACCTCCTGCGGTAACTGTGTGCGCAGTTGCCCGCACGATAACGTGGCCTGGCGGCTGCGTTCGCCCAGCGTCGAGGCGGTGCAGGATGCCCGGCCGCGTCATGACGAGGCCTGGTTCATGATCGGGCTACTGGCCCTGACCGGCTTTCATGGCTTGTCGATGATGCCGTTCTGGGAAGGCTGGATGAGTGACCTGGCACGCATCCTGAAAGACTCGGGACAGTTGCTGGTTAGTTTCACGCTTGGGATGTTCGGCAGTATGGCGGCGGTGGTGCTGGTCTATACGTTGTTCGTGCTGCTGACACGCCGGCTGGTGGGTAAGACGGTGCCGTTCTGGCGACAGTTCGCAACCCTCGCCTTCGTGGCGTTGCCGCTGGCATTTGCCTATCACCTGGCGCATAACCTCAACCATCTGATACGCGAGGGAGCCGGTTTGACTGCCGTGCTGGAGAACCCGCTCGGCACCGGTCTGGCGCCGTTGAGCATGATGGAAAAACATGCCCGTCATTTCGACATGCTGATCTCGCAGCAAACCCTGTTTGCCATCCAGGCCGGGTTGATGGTGTTCGGCTTCTGGATTGCCGTGCAGATCGTGCGTCACCGGGGACGTGTCTTGCTGGCTGACAGCGGGCAGACGGGTGGCTGGCGTCTGCTGCCCATGCTGGGCTTTGTTGTGCTGATGACCGGCTTTCACCTGTGGTTGCTGTCCCAGCCCATGATCATGCGGATGTAGGCGGACCACTATGGATCGCCGCAGCTTTTTCCGTCGCGCCGCACAAAAGACCGGTGAAGTGCTGGTGCGTGGGGCCGATGTCCGGGTCAAGGCGCGCGCCCGGCACTGGTTTCGCCCACCCTATGCCATCGACGAACTCGATTTTTTGCTCGGTTGCAGCCGTTGCCGGGAGTGCATCGCTGCCTGTCCGCACGATGTTGTATTCGCTCTGCCGGCCCGTCTGGGCGCCCAGGTCGCCGGCACACCGGCACTGGACCTGCTCAACCGGGGTTGTCATCTGTGCAGCGACTGGCCCTGTGTCAGCGCCTGCGAGCCGGGAGTGCTGCGGATCCCGGAGATGGAAGTGGAAGAAGAGGGCGAAGACGATCCACCGCCGCCCCTGCCCAGACTGGCGGCTGCCCGCATCGACCCACGCCACTGTCTGCCTTATCAGGGGCCCGAGTGCGGCGCCTGTGACGGCAGTTGTCCCGTGCCCGGCGCCCTGCGCTGGGATGCCTTCAGACCGACCATAGACGTGGAACTCTGTACCGGCTGCGGTCTGTGTCGCGAGGCCTGCATCGTTGAACCAAAGGCCGTTACGATAGAATCCCTGTCGGAAGATTAGACATCAAATCATTACTGCCCCATTAACAATACCGCTAAAGTTGGTCAGTATCAGATTCTATAAACGATGCGCCGGGTATGCAGCATCATGGACATGATGTTGCACGAATTCAGAATCGGAGCCATCCCTTCTCCCTCAGGGAGAAGGCCAGGATGAGGGGATCAAAAAACAATACGTTATTTCTTTGTTACCCCCTCACCCCAACCCTCTCCCAGAGGGAGAGGGGGTTTGGGACAGCAATGACATCATGTCTAACCTTTCCGCAATGCGTGCCAGGCCATCCACAGCCAGTCACCGCGGCTCAGGCGGGGCCGGCTGAAACAGTCCTCACTGCGTTTCAGTGCAGACAGGATACGGCTGCCGCCGAGAATGGTCATGCGGATCTCGAACCCGAAACGACCGGTGAGCGCCTTGCCCAGCGGCGCGCCGGCGCGCAGCATGCGTTCGGCGCGGTGAATCTGGTGGTTCATAAGCCGGCGCATGGCGGTGTTGCTGAACCGTTCGTGAAGCTGTTGTTCGCTGACCTGAAACTTCACCAGTTCGTCCTGGGGAATATAGATGCGGTCGTTTTCCGTGAGGTCCTGGTGAATGTCCTGCAGGAAGTTGGTCAGTTGCAGGGCGCTGCAGACACCATCGGACAGCGCCAGATTCTGTGGAGTCGCCTGTCCCTGCAGGTGCAGCAACAGACGACCGACAGGATTGGCCGAGCGGCGGCAATAATCCATCAGCTCGCCAATGTGCGCATAACGGGTCTTGCTGACGTCCTGGCTGAAGGCACTCAGCAGATCCAGAAACAGATCGACCGGCAGTGAATAGCGGGGAATAAAATAAGCCAGCGCCTGAAACACCGGTTCCTCTCCCGGCAGGCCCTGCTCCAGCCCAAGCAATTGCTGGCGCATGCGGTCCAGCGCTGCGAGGCGTTGTTCCGCGCTGAGGTCACCTTCATCGGCCAGGTCGTCGGCCTGGCGGGCAAAGGCATAGATCACCGCCACCGGGTCGCGCAGCCGGAGTGGCAGCAACCAGGAAGCCACGGGAAAGTTTTCGTAATGTTGGCGGGCCAGGGCACGGCAGTGAGCAACGGCCACGGCGGGATAGTCACTCATGTCTCGCTGCTGTCGCCGGCCACCTCACGGTCGGTGTGTTCGATCTGCTCGGGGCCGGAGACTTCTTTTTTCACCGTCATCCCCAGCTCGGTGAAGCGGCGCGCGCTGGGCAGTACGCGGCTGTCGAAAGAACCGACGGCCTTGT
>Ga0114931_10005959_pt1 | contig 15056 bp, 15 predicted proteins | sample 2SBtaG_FD_89579 | JGI IMG/M metagenome (GOLD analysis project Ga0114931, IMG submission 89579) | Deep subsurface microbial communities from Kolumbo volcano to uncover new lineages of life (NeLLi) - 2SBTROV14_V59a metaG | ecosystem: Environmental > Aquatic > Marine > Volcanic | place: Kolumbo...
ATACTCCTCATTGTTGGCGACGAAATCGGTCAGTTCAGTCGACTCCCGGAAACTGGCCGGGTCACGCAGGTAGGCGAGTTTGGCTTCGGCATTTTGTTGCAGGGATGTCCGCACCTTATCCGGCAGGCCGGCGGTCTTGAGCAGGGCCAGCGCCTGTTCGTACCTGGCGGTGGCCTCCTCCCTTTGACCGAGACGCAGATACGCTTCGCCGAGAGAATCAAACGCGTTGGGGGAGTTGGGGTAGGCTTCGCTTTTCAACTCAAAGATGGCAAGCGCCTCCCGAGTCTTATTCTCGGTCACCAGACGGTAGCCGAGGCTGTTGAGTTCGGTCTCAGAGAAGTCGTACGTGGCGCTCTCGTCCTTCTTGAGCTCATGATACTTCTTAACGGCCGCCTGCACCCCAGCGTGCGCGATCGTGTCGTACAGCACCTTGCTGACCGGCTGTTTGGCATCGTCCCCGGCGAAGGTGGCGGTATGCAGCGCAAGCAGCAGCAATAATCCGGCTTGACAACCCTGTTGCAGTCGTTTCATGTCCTTCTCCTCTTTTCGTTTGACGCTGCTTTTTTGTGAGACAAATAATCTCGCTTAGTATACTGCCTTCTGGCATGCTTTTTCTGTCGCAACTCATAAGGGTGGAGAGATTTTGAGTGAGAGGCCGTTGCGCGATGACGAACGCCAGGGACAGTGTGCATCAGGAAGCCGGCTCTTCACAGTCATGCCCTAGAAATCAAGGGTAAACTTTCAGCGACTGGCGGAACACAATAGTTGATATTGACCCCCTGCGCATTTATCTTACCAAAGAACGAATGCGCGAGTCAGAATCGCCGAACGTAGTTGATCCAGATTTTTCGGGCCATGTGCTGCGGACATGTCAGTGCGGGCGCATGCCACCAAGGAGGTCTATATGGAAACCGGCACATCGTTATGGGCGTTAACCCTGTTCGCCTGCATCACCCTGGCGGGCGTCTTCCTCACAAAAACCAAGGGGTTTGGTAAATATACCACCAGCCTCCTGCTCCTGATCGTGGTGGTCTTTCTGGCTTCATTCTTCCTGGTCCTGGACAAAATCGACGGTACCCAGTTTACCAATATTCTGTTCGCAGTGGCCGGATTCGGGGGCGGCTTGCTCAGCGCCAAACGACTGGACGAACAGTAGGTCCCCGGCCCTTCCTGGCGTAGACCCGCCACAAACATGCACAATGACAACTAGACGCGCTGCGCTCTGGCCTGGAGCCATTGTCTTGCTGAGTCTGATGGCGTATCTGCCCGTCCTGCAAAACCAGTTAACCACTGGATGACCCAGGCCACCTACTCGATAATTTAGTTATCCGGAGCTTCTCTGTCGGAATGTGGCGACAATTCTTTTTGAGCTTCTCAAACTGTCATTACCATTTCTCACCGCACTTTTCCTCACCCTTGCTCACCAGTGAAGCGGACTGAATCCTGTCGGCACCTGACGAACCTGATTCTGCATCTCATAAACATCGTATTGGTCTTCTTGCTGTTGCGCCGCCTGAATCACGACAATTCGGTTGCTGTGTTGTGGCGGCCGCCTTGTTTGGCGTGCACAGGCAGCAATTCCACTCAAAATCTGCCACCTGGACTTTCTGCCAGTCAGACGTGAAACGCCGGCCAATCAGTGTGGCCCTACATCATTTCCGACCGCCATAGATAAGATAAATCCAGAGGTGTGAAGCAGGTACACAATCGGGTTATCAAGGACGTATGCTCGGATGGCTCTAAGTTAATTTATTATCAATATGTTAGTGATACATACAGGTCATGGCATAGCGTTTGCTTTTGCAGGTGTGTCAACTCAAAAGACCAAATCAGGAGAAGTTGTGCACACGAGGCACCAGGTGAAAAAGGACACCTTTCGTTGGACGCCGGTTTTTGTGGTTGCTGGTGCGCTTTTCGCAATGGCGATCTTGCTCATGCATGTGTTTCCGGAAGAGCGCCGACTGATTCTCGTGGGCTTGTACAGCATCCCATCGCACGTATTTGTGACGCCATTTCCGCAGGAACCCGCCGTGCTGTATGGCGCGAAGTATTATTCCCCCTGGTTAGTCACAGCGGTCATGACAGCAGGAGGCTGTTTGTCGGCGAAGTTGGACTATTTGTTTCTGACGCCTGTCCTCACTCGAGACAGCGTCCGAGCAAAATTTGCAACCAGTGGTCTCTATCAAAAACTTCTGACCTTTTTTCGGTTGTCACCATTTTGGTTATTGACGATCGTAAACTACGCTCCGATTCCATTGTCGCCATTCAAGCTGCTCTGTATTGCCGAAGGGTATCCATTGTGGAAATACGAGGCCTCTCTGCTGGTAGGCAGAGCACCGAAATATTATACATTAGCCCTCTTAGGGTACGTCTTACAGCCACCAACATCGGCACTGATAACCCTGGTTATCGTCGTGGTCGTTCTTTGGTTTGGTCACAAAATGTCCAGGGGGTTTCGTGCCGGGGTCAAACGTCGGCACGATGGCGCGTGTTCCTTCACTTCACACCCGCTAACTGAATTCAGTCATGAAAGCCAAAGCCATTGCGCCTAGCCGACAGATTAGCAAAACCGCAAATGCGGCTCATTGTGCACTTGCAGGAACAAGAGCAAGACGTATCATTTTCGTCTGGTATCCAAAACGGGAGAGTTAGCCATGAATGCAATATTGAATGGACTTGATGCCGAGATCGAGAAAACGGTTTCGGCACACACGTTTCGAAACCGCGGTGCCGGGAAATGGGTGACTCCTACCGAAATGGCTCTCTTGCTCGGTAGGATCACCCAACAAGAACAAGGAAAAATTTCACCGGACATGGCAACTGCCCTTTGGCGCTATTTCTTAGATTACCAGTTCGTGGATGCGAGAGCCCTGCAACAACTAGGTGAATCGCTGGGCAAAACGTCCGCGGAAATCGACGCGGCGCATGTGAGCAACGGTTTCATAAAACTACCTGAATCAATTGCCAACTATCAACCGTTTCCCGAGATTATTCGTCGCGACTTGACGCAGCAGAACAGAGAAATCCCGGCGATGGTTTGGGCCCTGGGTTTGGCTCGCGGCGGTGATCTATTTGTTGAAGTCGGCTGTGGTCGCGGACCGGCCCTGCCGGCCATTTCCAGGTTACTTCAGCCAAAAGAACTGGTAGCGATCGAACCCGACCCAGAGCTTTTGGCAAAGGCTCGTGACAACAATAAGCACGTGACCGATAAAATTTACCCGGGGGACGTTCGCCGCCTTCCATTTGCTGACAACTCCGTCGATATGCTCCTCAATTTTGGCGTACTGTACCACATCAGTCACGCGGACCTGGGTCTGAAGGAGATCGCGCGCGTTCTAAAACCAGGAGGAAAGTTCATCCACGAAACGCGCCTTTCGCAGTTCATGTCGCATCCATTTCGCGTAGCAAAGCATGGACGTTACGGTCGCTCACGCACCATTCCTTTTCTGGCGGTGGAGGGTATTCTTAAAAAGGACAGATACCGCGGATTGTGGTCCACTCGGGTAAAGATAGGCGAGGTTACGAGCGAATCTCCGTTAGGCATGGGCGTATGATACAAGAGATCGCAAAGCGGAACTGTCCGTTTCCCCACGAATGGTTTCCTGTTACCAAAGCCACAAGTACCCCGAGCAGCAGCAAGGCAGCTCAAGGCACGAAACTACCGCCGGGCCCAAAAGGCATTCCATGACTGGGCTCCATGGTGTCATTCCGCTTGTCGCCGCATAGATTTTTGCTTAAAACAGCTTCCAGATATGGCCCAATCAGTACCTTCACGATCGGAACAAAGAGATTCTATTTGGTGGATGATGCCGAATTGATTCGTAAGATTCTGGTCAGGGATGCCGACTTATTCTCGCGGGGCCGCACGCTGGAGAAAGCAAAAGCGTTTCTCGGCGAGGGATTGATAACCAGCAACGGCGCACGCCATGATGCCCACCGTAAAACGCTGCAGGAAGGATTTACGCCAGACCGTCTCAATGCCTACTCAGATGCCATTGTCGCTCTGAGCCGGTGCTTTGCCAACCGTATCATAAAGCGCAAAGTCATCGATCTCGATATCGAAATGCGAACGCTGACGATGCGGATCGTTGCGAATATCTTCTTCGGGGTCGACATGGACCACGAAAAAAGTGAGTTGGCCGGCTCGCTGAGCCTCATATCACGCTATTCTCCAGTCCTCATGGGGCCGGATTGGATCAAGAAATTGCCCGTGCCAACGATAAAGCGAGTCGTAGGTGCGCGCCATATCGTTGATAAATTTATCTACGATTGGGTTGATCGAAAAGAAAGCGCAGGCAGCAACGATTTCATGGCACTGATGAAAAAATCAAAGATGTCGAGACAAGAAATTAGAGATGAGGCCATAACTTTGTTCATGGCAGGTCATGAAACCACGGCCTCGGCGCTCTCATGGTCCTGGTATATTCTCTCACAGCATCCAAGAATTCGTATGATACTCCAGGAGGCTATTGACCAACGCGGCTCGGGACCACAGCCAGTCCACGACTCGACGACGGCAGTAGCGTACGCGGACTGGCTCTTTTCCGAAGCGCTACGAAAATTTCCACCGGTCGGACGGCTGGGCCGCCGGCCGCTCAATGACTATCAGCTAGGTCCGTATATGGTCCCTGCAGGTACGACAATTTTTGTAAGTCCCTTCGTGACCCATCACAATCCAAAGTACTTCAAGGACCCGGAGCAGGTGATTCCCGAACGTTGGAACAAAGAAAATAGGTCAGAATTACCCCCGGGCAGTTACTTCCCGTACAGCCGCGGAGAAAGAACGTGCATCGGCATTCGGCTGGCCCAGCTCATCGGGGCCGGCGTCATTACGCATGTCGCCAGCACATGGGAATTCGACCTGCACCCACGACAAAAAATTGCTATCAGTCCCTGGTTAACGCTACAGCCGCGTTATGGCATGCGCATGATCCCGAAACGACGCGGCACTTGAAAGTCGCATAGAGAAGAGCCTTGTGGCAGTGTCTTTGGTGTCAGGTTCTTCTGTACGCGGCAGCCTCCGCAGCCCGACCCAGCCTACTCGTTCTCCATCCCAAGCAGGATGGTTTGTTAGTCTTCTACGGTTCGAGCCATCTATATCCATTATGTTTACTTCTCTGTTACCGTCATCTTCGCTAACAAAAGCAATGTTCCTTCCATCTGGTGAAGGAGTGGGAAAACCACTGCCATAGCCTGATTTTGAAAAGGTGAGCTGTGTAATTTCTTCTCCATCGGGCCTCATGACGAAAATATTTTGGGTGGGATGGTTGCCGATGCTCGACATAAAAATGATCTGTGAACCATCCATTGTCCAAATAGGCAGATAGTCTTCGTGTAAATGGATCTGGTCAAGGCTCTCAGCGGAGAGAAACCCCTGCTTACCCGATTAGGCTCACTCAAACCTATGGACGCCCTTCACTTCCAAAGGTTAATCGTTTGACCCCTGTACCGTCGGTCTTAATCCTATAAATCTCCCAACGCCCATCTCGATTTGAAGTAAAAGCAATTTCAACGTTATCAGGTGACCATGCGGGCCACTTATCGTCATGTTCGCCATGAGTGAGGCGTTTGGGTGCGGACCCATCAAGCTGCATGGTATAAATGTCCCAAAATTCTACACCGGCATTAAATGCAACTTGATCTCCACTGCCGTTCAGTGCCGGATGCGCATTCGTCATTTCGTTATCTGTCAATCTGGTTTCTTTGTCACTATCCAGGTCATAATAATAAAGTTGGCGTACCTCTCCATGTTGTCTGCTGAAGATAATCTTCCGGCTCATAGGAGACGATGACGGATCGCCCTCTTTGACTTCCGTATCAACTAAAACCTTCTGTGATGCACCATTGGAGTTCATAATATAGATACCCCAGCTCCCGCTGCGATCAGAGTCAAACACAATCCTCCTGCCCCCTTCAATCCAACTGGGCCAGTCATCCAAGTTCTCGTGAAACGTCAGCCGTTGGCGATTTGAGCCGTCATCGTTCATCAGATAGATGTCATAGTTGCCCTCGACATCGCCAACGTAAGCAATTTTGCTTCCGTCATGTGAAACCGAAGGAAACAACTCGCCGTGCGGACTATGCGTGAGATTTCTCTGATTTGATCCGTCAGCATCCATCACATAAATCTCCCAATTACCATCCCGGTTGCTTCCGAAGACGAGGGACTTGCCATCCGGCATCCATGCAGGCCTGACATTGTCCCAGCCCCGAGTACCTTCGTCGCCGCTGACACGTGCATTATCAAATACAGGGAACGAGAAGGTTGAAACCAAACTAAATATTATTATGATAAGACGACGCATATTATTCTCTATATTCCATGCAGCGAAATTTGGGATTCCGAACTACTGAACACGTTCAATCTCTGTGGTGACAATTAGCTCATCCTTTTTCTTCGGCACATGTTCCACTCTCGCCACGCCTTTCCAATGCTTGTATTTCTCATCAGTAAACGTCCAAAAGCTTACCATTCCGGGATTCGCATTCCCATCATGGCGTTTCGTCCATTGATCCTTGGTCTCAAATACGTCATTGATTCTGACTAATACTTCTTCCGCAGACAGATTGGTTTGAACCAGCCACTTATTCTGCCAGTGGTCTTTATCACCCGCCGCATTGAGCGGGTTAGCCCTCATGCTTAGCAGTTCTCTCGCGCTACCCCATAAATATTTGTCAGCAAGCGCTGCCCGTGCATAGTCTGAATCCGGTTGCCAATTATATTCCATATTAAGCGCTACAGCTTGTGCCCAGCCTTTACCGTGTATTTTTGAAATAACATGTAGTGCGCCGTCAATTCCGGATGAAATCAGTATAGCAACATTCGGTTTTCCTGTTAGAGTCTGTGACAAAGCCGGCGGGACAACTCCATTCATGATAGTAAAAAGCAATAATAGTACGGATACACAAAATGGTCTGATCATGGTATCTCTCCTGCGGATCATTAAGGTATATGCCACACCGGGATTTATTTTAATTGCGCCGGTTTTTGGCGTCACTTAACTGGCGTTTAAACTATTCTTTATTGCTCACTTCGAGGCTTTGCCATAGTACTTTTGTCACCATCCATTTATTATCATATTTCGCAAGTAAGAGATAGTCGATGCCCCAATAGGCAGTTAATTTAACATTCGCTATTTTATCCTGTGCGTCAAGAATTTCGATTCGCTTTGTGGCATTCGGCGGAGCGGCATAATCACTATTATGTTTAACATCTAACGCAAAGTCTATTGCACCATCAAATGTCATGGAATGGCCCTTATAACTTTGACTATCTTTATCGTAACTATACCCGAATTTTGATAAATCAGCGTGTACGCTTCGTGATATCCTCGTTGTGTCGCCCTCATAGAATCCTTCGACATAATCAAGTACTGCACTCTCGATTTGTGCATTATCCTGGGCGCTTACCTTAAAACAAAGGCAGCAGGCAAGGAGAAGCATTAGAATATTTTTCTTCATTTGGTTTCCTCCGGTTAGTGTCGAACCGTAGCATGAGAACGTCCGTCCGCGAATCTTCGGAAGGTACCGATTTCAGATTTGTGCCAGCCGGTATCACCCGCGGCTGAATAGAACTGCTCGTAACTGACCTGGCCACTGCCCGGCATATGCCAGACAAATTTGCTCCGGCCTCCATCTTTTCCGTCGGTGACCAGGTGCAGCGCCTGGCCATCGTCCGGCCCGTAGAAAAGCCGGACGCCACTCCCTCTCTGATTGTCCAGCACCGTGTCTTCAAACTCGCCACGCTCCGTGCTGAAGGTTCTGAAGTTAAATCTTTTGACGGTCCGGCCGTCCTGCTCAAATGTGAGGAAAGTTATGACCCCGCAGCCATCGAGTACCTGGTAGCCTGTCATCGTTGCAGCAGAAGACGACCGCGCCTCTTCTGAACCGCGAACCCGCACCTCGCCGGACCACCGGCCCGCCAAACCTTCCAACCGTCCGAATTCCGGCATATCGCAAAGGCCGCCGCTTTCATAGGTGTGCGCTTGTGTGCCGTTTTCGGGCCAGCTTGCCACGGTTCCAGTTCGCGAGAATTCCATAATCCAACTGTGTTGCCAGCTCTCTCCGCCATCCGTCGAGTGCGCATCATCCCACCGCAGGCTGCTGGCCGTGATGTCGGAGAACGTGTAGCGACTGACCGGCTCCCGGCCGAGCAATCTATCAAACCATGATCCGTTTTGCGGCATGGTGAAAAACTCCACTCTGCCGTGTCTGAAGCTTCCTTCGAGAGTTGATGAGTCGGAGCGGTTGTGGTTCGGCCAGTCGAGCCACAGGACCCATTTGCCTTTCTTCTCATCGAAGTAGCGCAGGCTGTACCCTTTGATAGAACCGCTGTTCCACAGTTCAAGCACTGCCTTGCCGTCGAGAATGCTATAAATCTTTGCCTCCGCACGAACTGAATTCTGCCAGGTGTTGTCCGACTGGCGCGTGCGGAGATTGACATTCCATTGGCCCAACCAGAAATCGAACTGCCGCGCCTCCTTGAAACGCCATTCAGGACTTATCTGTTGTGAAGGTTGGCTGGCCCCGTGCTCCGCTATCCCGAGGAAGCACCCGACCAGGAGAATCATTTTTACAATCCGATTCATCCTCATCTCCTTTCCGGCTGGAGTTTTCATAGCCAACAAGGCTCTGAAAACGCAGCGTTGTTTTGAAGTTGTTACGACACAAAGTGACACAGCTTGACCAGTACTGCAATCGTATGCACAATGTAACACTTCAGCAAGAGTCTCTGTTATGATCTATTCTGCACTGAGCTCCGCAAGCTTCTTAGCGACACTTGCATTTTTCGGATTCAATTCTAATGAGTTCTGATAGTTCCGGGCAGCCAAATCTTTGCTACCGGATTTGAGGTAAGCATCGCCCAGATTAACATACGCATTGGCTGATTTCGGGTAGGCATCGACTACCAGCTTAAAGCACTCTATAGCTTCGTCGTGTTGACCGATTGACAAATGGCCCTTGGCAAACCTTGTCAGAGAACTTTCGAAGAAAAATCTCCAATCAGGATAAATTGTTTTTGCTTTATTGTATACTCTCGCAGCCTTTTGAATTTGGCCGGTAAGGATAAGGTTTTGGCATTGATACCGGCTAGGAGGAGGATTATTCCTTCCCGCCTTTTGGTAAGCATCGGCAAGGCCACTATAGGCATTTACCGACTGGATAAGTGCGCACATTCAATTCAAAAAGTTTAACAGCCTCCTCGATCTGATTTCCATCCAGGTATTTATAAGCCAAGGCTCTCAGCTCGCTCTCCAGAAATAGCACCTCGCCAGGATTCCTTTTTTGTGCATTAAGGTACTTTTCAATTGCGACATCTACCCCTACATCTTGGATGTACCTCAAAAAACTATTCTTGTATTTGTTCGTCAGCTTCCTTGATTCGGAGCCATCGGCATTTATGACATATATGCCGCGGCGGCCATCACGCCTGGAATTGAAAACGATATGGGTTCCATCCGGCGAGTACTCCGGATCGAGATCTGAGTCGCGAGAAAAGGTTACCCGGACTAACATTTTTGATTCTAAGTCCAAGCTATAGATGTCAAAACCGTACCGCCCTGAGTGGAAAAGCAGGGAGGAGCTATCACGCGACCAGGCTGGTTTGCCGTCATAGACAAGATTCTGCGTCAGTCTGACCTGGTTTTTGCCATCAACATCCATGACATAAATTTCGCGGTTGCCGCCATCACGATTTGAGACAAAAGCTATCCTTGCGCCGTCCGGCGACCAGGCAGGGTCGAAATCATAATATGCGCTTTGGGTCAAATTTATTGGATCGGAGCCATCGGCGCCCATAACAAAAATGTCATCCACGCCAGTCCGGTTGGAATAGAAAAGGATTTTGGAACCATCAGGTGACCAGGAAACTTTTTCCTCGACGGCGCTATTGTTAGTGAGGCGTTGTTGCCCTGATCCGTCAGCGGACATGGTATAAATTTCGGGATTCCCATCTCTGTGAGAAACAAAAGCGATTTTCTCCCCATCAGGGGACCAGGAAGGATACTCGTTGCCGCCTTTTGTAGTAGTGATTTGAATTTGTCCTGAGCCCTCTTCCTCTATTATAAAAATCTGAGGCTCGCCAGTAAACTCAGAGGTGAAGGCAATCTTACTGCCGTCTGGAGACCAGCTAGGGCTGTAATCATTGGCGTCTGGTGGCACCGTCACCTGCGCGCTAAGGGAACGAGCACCAAATAGTATTATTTGTAGTATGATCGTATTCACCTGACCTTATCTATCTCACGATTATTAGACTTAAAGGTATCATATTCCATCCAGTCAACAATTCCATTAGCTACATCTTTTCCAAATAGTTTTTGAACTACATGGAGTGAACCATCAATTCCTGCGGAAATACCAGCAGTAGTTATAATTTTGCCGTTATCAACAAATCTCCTGTTTTCTAAAAATGTAGTGTTTGTATATTTTTCTTTTATGCTCTCAATGGAATATTTATGAGTTGTTGCGGTTTGATTTTCAAGTAATCCCGCTTCGCCAAGAATAGAAACTCCGGTGCATACTGATAAGGCAATATCTATTCTTCCAATATTCTCCCTTAACCACCTAATTAATATTTCGCTTTTCTTTATCAAACGAGTATCTCCTCCAGGCAAAACGATAATATCTGGGATTGGACAATTATCTAATGTGTATTGTGGTTTTATTTGGAGTACTTTTTGGCTAGTTATCAATTCAGCATTCAATCCAACAGTATACACATTGAATAATTCTATAGAATCCATATAAGCCAAAGAAAATACTTCCAAAGGCCCTGCAAAGTCCAACAATTCGACATCATCATATATGAGAACAGCCACGTTCATTGGAGTTGTAGGATATCCTAATCCTCTTTGATTATTTGTTTGCGAATATCCCATAACAACTAACCCGAATGTTAACGTGTAAAGTAGGATATTTCTTTTCATCATAGTTTCTCCCTTTCTACATCTACGCAATGCGGGACGTCATTTGCTTTCCCTTACGAAACTGATTTAGTCTTTTGTCTTGAAGGCTGGGAACCCGATGCTATCAACACACTCAGTTGACAAATTCGCGACCGTGCCCTCCTGCAGAAACCGGTCCATGATCACATCAATGCAGCCAAACATCTCACGCGAGAAAGAGTGACTGCCATTCTTGACGATCAGGTGCAGACCATTTGGAAATCGCGCAGCCACTTCATTACCGTATTGGGGTGGCGTAGCGGCGTCCAGGTTTCCTGAAATGAGCAAGACCGGGGTCTCCAGCTTTTCGCTGATGTTAAGATAGTCAGGCGGTTCGTTGTTTTGCAGACCCATGGTCTGGCACGCTTGCACAGCGGGGTCAATCCAGGCACGGTCGAGGAAAGTGTTTTTCGTGGCTTCGCTCAGATCGAGAGAATCAAAGCGCGGGTAATCCTCAGCACACAGAACAGCCAGGCTCATACCCTCGTACAGTCGAGCACGATACGACTGCTTTAACAGCAGTAGAAATTTCACAATGGGTTCGTAGTTGTTCGCGTAGGCTGCGTGCACGGCAAACGGCAAATTGCTGGCAGCGCCGGTGTTCATGAGTACCGTACGCACAAAGTTTGTAAATGTTTCTCTGTCCAGAACGGCGCTCTCCCGTTTGCCTGTGACAGGATTTTTAGCCATTATTCTTGCCGGTTCATGGTCGAGGCGCTGCACCACCGCATCGAATTCCTCCCGAAAGTCAGGAAAAGCGTCCCGGCATGCCGGTTCGTTTTCACATTTTTCGACCAGCAGACCGAGACTACGTTCGGCGTCCTTTGCGAAACTGGCAGCGATGATCGCAGATGGAGCCACAACCCCTTTCAGAATCGCCGACCGAACCCGCCGGGGATATCGGTTCATGTAAATAAGCGCAGGTCGCACGCCATAAGAAGTCGCATAGATGTTTATTTTTTCGTAAGCCATGGCCTGCCGTACGGACTCGAGGTCCATCACGGCGTTGAGGGACGTGTAATGCTGCAGGTCGGCCAATTCACGATACCTGTCTTTGTTTGCGGCCACCACGCGGGTGTCGATGGTCGGTACCAAGAAATCCTGCAATCTGGAAAATTCGGTGAGGTCGCCTTTCAGAGGATTCGAACCGCCCGTGCCCCGTTGGTCCACCACGACCAAGTCATGTTTCTCGCCGAAGGCTTTGAACACGGGCGCAACAAAATTAGCGGTGTACTGGCTCGCAGCAGCTCCCGGTCCACCGAAAATAAAAAATAGAGGGGTACCTTTTGCGGCCTGCCCACGTGCCGGCAGCACAACGATGTTGAGCGCGATCTTCCGACCCCGGCCAACCACGTTGTTCTCGAAAACCGCTAGACTTCCGCCCATCGCTTGTTGCCCCAGTCCAGCAATTTCGATTGTCCTGAAGTCGATAGTGCCAATCCGCGTGGCACCATTCTGAGCGCTACACGTGGCTCCAACGAGCAAGCCCAGCCCAAACAGCGTGCAAATTATCGTTTTCTTGTGCACGGAATCTCCAATATATAGTGGATTTCATACGAATTCCTCCCAGTCTACTCAGGACAGGTGGAACGGTGACATTTTTCGCGCCCAACTGCTCTATCTTCCTCCCAACTGCTCAAACTTTTGAAAGCTGCCTCCGTTAAACAGATCATGACTAACTCAAAGAGCCGTATCATTCAAAGTATTTCCGTTGTTCTCTTTGCAGGATTGGTTGTCTACCTACACCTGGCAAATCCACTGCAGGATGCCGTTATCGAAGCATCGGGGTTGCGCGTCAAGGTGGGGGATGGCAAGAATTGGGCATGGCCCGATATGGACGACTCCGAGTGGCAAAACGAGGTTCCATCCGCCGACACCCTCTTTTGGCTGAGAACGACCGTCGTGCTGCCGGCGGCAGCGCAGCGCTTCGAACCGCTTGGCGTGAGCATGAGCATTTCCGCTTCGTATGAGATCTATTGGGACGGCCATCTGATCGGTCAAAACGGTCGCGTCGGCAACAGTGCGGCGGAAGAAATTCATGGCAGCTACTCCCGCGCTTTCATCATTCCTGACACGCTGGCCACCGCGGGACCACACCAGATCGCTATGCGCCTCTCTTCTTTTGACGGCGTAAACACCCTAAGCATGGGCTGGCCGACCGTCGGTAATTTTCTAATCTTGACCCGGCGACCCGTGGTTCTTGCCGCTTTCATGCATTTGCTCGCGGGCGCCTTTTTGATGATCGCGATCTACTATCTTTTTATCTACTTCATCAACGACCGCAGGCAAGCCTTCTTGCTTTTCGCCCTGCTTTGCCTGGTTTTCTTCGCACTTATGTTGATAGAGTTTTCACGCTTCTATATCGACTATCCTTATCCGTTTCAGTTTATCCGGCTGGGTATCATTATCCTGCTCACCGCCACAGCGTCACTGCTGCTGCCCGTTTTCTTGATGTACAGGTTTTCAGTGCTACAGAAATTACGGTCAACGCTCGCGCTGCTTGCTGCATTTATCTTGTTCGCCCTACTTTTTGACAATGCCGATCACAGCGCTATGGCAATAGTTTTTCTCTCCTTCGCAACAGCTCTCGGCGTCTCGCTGCGTGCACTGCGTCAGCGGCAACCTGGCAGCTCGGAAGCCTTTCTTGGCGTTGTTGCATGTTTGATCGGCCTTGGTTATTTCGGGGTGACAATTTTTCTTGGGTTTGCATTCCTGGTGGTCTTCACGCTCCTTTCGCTATCGATTCAAATTCGGAAAGACAGTCAGGCGCACGAAGAAGCGCTGTTGCGTTCCGCCCGCCTGGAAGTGCAGCTTCTCAAGAGCCGCATCCGCCCTCACTTTCTCCTAAACACGCTAACCTCACTAATCACCTGGGTGGAAGAATCGCCGAAAGTCGCAGTCGCGTTTATCGAGACACTGGCGCGGGAGTTTGAAATCCTGAATGAGATTTCCGATCAGCAGGAGATTCCCGTGGAACAGGAAATCGCGCTCTGTCGCGCGCATCTTGACGTCATGAGTTTGCGGCAGGAGGTACGTTACCACCTGGAGTGCGACGGGATCGCGGCCGGTGACCAGGTGCCGCCCGCCATCTTCCACACGCTGATTGAAAACGGCTTGACGCACAATCAGATAAACTGCGACGAAATGGTTTTTCGGCTTTCATTCACCCAGCAAAATGGCAGGAAAACCTACCGGCTGCTCGCCGCGGGGCTGGTTCGAAATGGCACTGACCATGCCCGCGAAGGCACCGGCATGAAGTACGTTAAAGCGAGGTTGCAGGAATGCTATCCCGACCGGTGGCAGATGCAGCCGCGGCCCACACCAGCCGGTTGGGAGACCCAAATTACCATCGAGGGAACCTGACCGTGCGAGTCCTTATCGTTGAAGACGAAACCCGCATTGCCAAATACTTGGAAAAGCTCACCCGTGAGATTCTCAGCTACCAAATGAGCACAGTACATGTGTGCCAGAGCCTGCAAGCGGGTCTGGTCTGCCTGGAGCAACATAGAATAGACTTGCTTCTCCTGGACTTGAATCTTCGCGGTGAAGATGGTTTCGAGATTCTCAAGAAGCTCGTGGCGCGACGCTTCCAGACCGTAATCGTCTCTGCTTACAAGGATCGGGCAGTTGAGGCATTTGAGCACGGTGTGCTGGATTTTGTACCCAAGCCGTTCAGCCGAATCCGTCTGGAGCAAGCGTTCGAGCGTTTCCGAAACAACCGGGCCCGCAGTGAGTACCCGGCAAAGTTCGTCGCAGTGCGGCTGCAGAACCGTGTCCGCCTGCTGAAGCTGGAGGATGTGCTCTATTTTCAGGGCGCGCGAGGTTACTCTGAGGTCCACTTGCGGGACGGCAAAACCGAGCTGCACGACAAGCCGCTGACAGAACTGTGCAAAGTGCTGCCGCCGGTTTTTGAACGCATACACAAGTCATTTGTCGTGAACATGAGCGAAGTGCGAGACATTCTGGTCAGCTCGGGAAGCAAATATGAGCTGGCTTTGAAAAACGGCAAGCAGCTGCCGATTGGCCGAACGCGCTACAAAGAGGTGCGCCAGCGCTGGTTGTGAACCAGGTTCGCAGCTCTTCTTTATTCGCAGACAAGTGACTTTGGCCAAA
>Ga0114931_10005960_pt1 | contig 15056 bp, 13 predicted proteins | sample 2SBtaG_FD_89579 | JGI IMG/M metagenome (GOLD analysis project Ga0114931, IMG submission 89579) | Deep subsurface microbial communities from Kolumbo volcano to uncover new lineages of life (NeLLi) - 2SBTROV14_V59a metaG | ecosystem: Environmental > Aquatic > Marine > Volcanic | place: Kolumbo...
AACAGGTTAAGCCGGCCGCAAAGCGCGTTGAGGCCGTCGGCGTCGATGACCAATGGACACCCAACAGTCTGTAGCAACCTGCACACCACGGTCTGCACCTGAGGATGCTGGGACAGCCCCGGCCCCAAGGCCACTGCTTGCATGTCGTTTGCCAGGGTGGTCAGAGCCCCAAGCACGCTGGGGGCCAACGCCCCTTCCACTTCGGGCAAGGGGTGTTTGACCGCTTCGGGCACCTGGACCGACAGCACGGTATCCAGCGAATCCGGAAAAGCCGCGTGCACCACCCCGGCCCCGCTGCGCAACGCGCCCAGCGCACACAGCGTCACGGCACCCGACAGGCCTCGGGCGCCGCCGGCCACAAGGGCACGGCCGTAACTGCCCTTGTGGCTGTAAGATCGTCGCTTGGGCAAACGCTTGGACACCTCATCCCGCTCTACCCAGACCAGCCCGCTGTCAAACGCCGTCAGCAACGCGGGAGGATAGCCAATGGGCACCACCTCAATTCCCCCCACATAGGCCCGCCCCGGGTGGAACAACAGCCCCGTTTTGGCTGCCCCCAAAGTCACCGTCCAATCGGCGCCGGCGCAGACACCGTGTACCCGACCTGTATCCGCATCCAGCCCGGAGGGCACATCCAAGGCAACCTTTTGGGCCCGGCGCACCCCATTGATCTTTTCGATTGCCTTGACATAATCACCGCGGACGGCCCCCCGAACGCCCACCCCCAGCAGCGCGTCCACCACCACATCGGCGCGCTTTAAAGGGGCGTTCATGCGCCTGAGTGAAGCGTCGTCCGAAAGGATTTGAAGCGGCACCTGGCTGTAGGTGAGGATGTCGTATTGGGTTTTGGACTCCCGCGAACAGCGTTTGGGGTGCGCCAGCCACAGCACCTCGACCGCAACACCCCGCTCGGCCAAGACCCGCGCCACCACCAGGCCGTCCCCGCCGTTGTTGCCCTTGCCCGCCACCACCACCACGTGTTTGTCGCATAAATTCGGAACTCGTCTTAAAAGCGCTTGCACCACCTGGCGCCCGGCGTTTTCCATCAATACCAAACTGGGAATGCCCACTTGCTCGACCGCTTGGCGGTCCAACTGGCGCATTTGGCTTCCGCTGAGCAGCTTCATGATTGTCCTTTGCTTTTTTCGCTGATAAACTGTCGTATGTTGATTGTAACCTAAGCGGGTGAGAAGTCCCAGCACGCGGCCGTATCGAGCGCAATACGCAAACGACCTGCGCCATAGGAGGTAGTTTTCTATGGCCAACCAAATAAATGCGTCTGGAGTAGGTGATTGAGCTTGAAACGCAGTACGTTCATCCTCGTCTATCTGTGGAGTGTGGTGATGGGTTTGGCCGGGTGTGGTTTGTTCTCCTCCAACAACTTGGACGTGCAGATCATCCCTTCCGCAGTCGCTGGAAAACCTCCCCTGATCGTTCGTTTCGAAGCGTTGGTTTCCTCAAAAGCCAAAGCGCCGCTGTCCTACCAGTGGCATTTTGGCGATGGCCAAACCGATTTGGGCCAGCCGGCGCTTCATCGTTATATCGCCTCAGGCGTCTACAAAGTGAACTTGGTGATCACCGATGCATTGGGCAATATCGGGCACGACGAGCAGGTCATCAAGGTGGTGGACTTCAGTCGTAACAGCAATACGCTTTCCAGCGGCCTGGGCGCTGTTGTCAGTGCCGATTTCAACTCGGATTTGATTCCCGACCTTGCGGTGGCCAACCGTATAGAAGGCAATATTTCTGTTTTGTTGGGTCAAGACGACGGACGCAACGTGCTGAGTAAAACGATCGGGAACGGAAGCAATTTCAGCGACCTCATTGGGGCTGATTTTGACCAGGACGGCTTGGTCGACCTGGCTGTCACCGATTTGGTTAACAGTGTCATTCTGGTATTTGCCAGCAACGGCCGGGGCGCCTTTAAAAGCCCCACAAAAATCCCCATCTTTCTGGAAAACTCCCTGGTGGCAAGCGGCCCTTCAAAGATGGCCACCGGCGACTTTAACGGAGACGGTTTGCTGGATGTGGTCACCATCAACCAGTCAACGGACAACATTTCCGTTTTGTTCGGCAACGGAGAAGGCCAACTGGCGCTGGCCCACGTGTTTGCCCCGCACCGGGTCGGCGACCTGGCCCAGGTTCAGGCTGCCGACATCGACCACGATGGTTTGGACGACGTGGTCCTGCTCAACCAGACCAGCGCCCGGACCGAAGTGTTTTTGGGCAGAGGGGACGGCACCTTCGTGTTTCACCTCGAAGTGGCCGGGGGAGAACTTCCCAGCGACCTGGTGGTGGCCGACCTGGATGGCGACGGGGCCTTTGACATTGCCATGTCCAACCGCCAAAGCCAAGACATCAGCCTGTGGTGGGGCACCACCCACTATCGGTTTGACGCGCCGGGCCGTTGGCAGGTCGATAACCGTCCCGACCAGTTGTTGGTTGCAGACGTGGATGGAGACGGACAGTTGGACCTGATCGGTTTGGATCGAAGCGACGGCACGATCAGCGTCGCCCTGGCCCAGAACGTCCGCCTCAACAACCCGACCCGCGCTTTTGAGCGGCCATTTAAATTCGAACTCGGCGCCACGTTGGATTCGCTTTACGCCACCGACTTAAACGGCGACGGTCAAACCGATTTTGCCTTGAGCGAAGCGGCAGGCAACCTCGATGTATTGTTCAACTTGACGCCCAAACCCTGATTGGACCTTTAAATCGTCCTTAATTGCACACGGGCCGAACGACGAATTCAACCGTTCTATCGGAAATATTGGCCGGAGTGGAGAAGGTCCATACCCCGTTTAACGAAAAGGTGGCCTCGCTACCTTCGGGACGAAAAGGGTGTTGGAAGGATTCATTGGCCGCAATGCTGAAACTGCGCACCTGGCCGTTGGGATCCTCCCTGCGGATGCGCCAGATAAACCCGGGTTCGACCGCACTGCCTGTGGGTTTGATGTCGGTGATGCTCAAAAAACCGCTGTAGCGCGTATCGGGAAGGTCTGCCACCCATTCATCCACCTCGTTGGCTTTGGCCGTCTTGCCAGCCAGCGCGGCCTGAATCTTGTCCTCTGGAATGATCTGGCCCGCTTCGATGTCCGCCTGCGGGCCGAACACGGCCACGGTCACAGAATTGGCTGCTTTAAAGGTGCCATCCAGGGTGGTAATCACGTAGTTGATGGTCTCGGACGGTTCGACAATCACCGAACCCCAATTCAAGCCGTCGATCACCCCGCCCCGGTCGGCGTCAAAGATGCCCAGCGTTTCTCCCAGACTCACCCGGGTGACATCCGGGGTGGTCACCCAATAAAGCTCTACTTTCTCTCCCCGGCAGATCCAAGTTTCCCCCTCGCTGTTAAACAAGTCCAGCACAGGCGCCCCGGTCCCCGGAATGCGGGCAACCACGTTGACCAGCGTGCCTTGTCCCGTGCGAGAATTTCCATCGCTACCACCCGAAATGACCACCACCTTGGTCGCTTCGATAAAGCCCGTTTCATTTTGGACGTAGTCGATCAACTTGAGTTTAATTCCGATCATAATGTCGTTGGAACTTAACGTGTTGCCCTGCATGTCGAGAATGGTTTCAATCAGTTTGACCCAAACCTCTCCGGCGCCATCTTCGTCCAGGTCCAGATAAACAAAAAAGTCGGGGCCGATTTCGGTAATATCCACCACAAAGCCTTCAAGTGTGGTTTCATCGGTTTGCACGGCAGGCGCATCTTGCCAAACGGACAAGAGCATCGAAAGGAGAAGAAACACAACGCATCCCTTGGGTTGCCACCAGCAGCGGCGGCGGCCTCCAAGCCTGAGGTGATCCACTGTCATCGTCTCCAAAGTATCGATCAAACCTCCTGCAAATCCATAGAGATTCCATGAAAAACAAATGAAAGCCCTGTGCTGCAGGCAACCCCCGTCACCCGCTTGCCAGGCAGATCCGCCCCAGCGAAAAACGCCTTAATCCACCGGTACCAGCCTATAGCCAAACCCTCGGACGGTCACCACCCGTTGAGGGTTTTTAGGGTCTTTTTCCACCTTCTGCCTGAGCAGATGAATATAGCGCTTGACGTCGTTGGAAACCGCAATCCCCCCCGGCCACAAGGCTTGGATGATGTCGTCATCCGAAAACACCTTGTTTAAATCGGATGCCAACAGCTTCAGCAGCTCGTACTCCTTGGGTGAAAGCTGGATCGGGTCTCCATGCAAGGTAACCTGCTTGAGCTGGTCGTCCGTTTCCAAAGCGCCGATCTTTAGCTGCGAAGGCGGCTTGGCGCGGCGCAGCACGGCTTCGATGCGTGCTTCCAGTTCGTTGAGTTTGAAGGGTTTGGTGATGTAGTCGTCCGTGCCGGCTTTTAACCCTTTGACGATGTTTTCCGTGGTGCCGCTGGCGGTCACCATGATGACCGGCAAATCGTCTTGGGAACGGATGGCCTCCAGCACCCCCCAGCCGTCCAGTTTGGGCAAGGCGATGTCAAGCAAAACCAGTTCGACGCCGTCGTCTTGGAGTTGCTCCAGCGCTTCTAACCCGTCTTTGGCAATCAAGGTCGTATGCCCCCGCAACTCCAAAAAACGTTGCAGCACCTCCAACGCGCCCGGGTCGTCTTCAACGATCAGAATTTTCAATGCGTCTCACCTCCATGGGCAAAAATACCACAAACGTGCTTCCTTGGCCTGGCGTGCTCTTGACGGTCACCCTGCCTCGGTGGGCGTCCACGTAGCGCCGGACAATGGCCAACCCCAGGCCCATGCCCTCTGTGATTCTAACCTGAGAATCTTCCAGCCGTCCAAACGGCTCGAAGATAAATTGCCTGAAACGCTCTGGGATACCGGGCCCCGTATCTCGAATTGTCCAATAAATCCCCTCATTTTTGGCATAGGTGCGAACGTGTACTTCGCCCGTTTCGGTGTATTTGATCGCGTTTTCTACCAAGTTCGAAAGGATCTGCCTGACCTTTCCCGGGTCGGCTGTGATTTTGGCATGGGTTTCAATCGATGCGTTTAAAATCAACCCTTTGCGCTTGGCTAAGGGTATCAACGACGCCACGACATCTTCTGTGACTTGTGCTACCTGAACCCTTTCGACCTGAAAAGGTTCTTCTCCCGACTCGATCTTGGAAAAGCTCAAAATCCGCTCAATAAACTCCAGCAGCCGATCCGAGGAAAGCAGCATCGCCTCCAGGTGCCTTCGATGGACCTTGGAGGGCCGTCCCCCGTCGCCTTCCAGCATCAACTGCGTGTAGCCTGCGATCACGTGCAAGGGGGTTTTAAGGTCGTGGCTCATGGCCGCCAGAAAATCGGACTTGGCCCGGTTGGCGCGTTGCATTTCCAGGTTAACCTGGAACATCTGCTCGTCTTTCTTAACGATAGCGTCTGCCATCTCGTTAAATGAGCGCGCCAGCATTTCCAACTCGTCTCCACTTTCGACTTTGGCTCGGGTCTGGGTTTTCCCCCTCCCAAACCGCTGCATGGCATCGTTGATCACCTCCAACGGCCGCCACGTTCTTTGATAGTAAACGAGCACCAGCACCGCCCCCAGCAACACCGCCCCCAGCGCCACCAGCACCACCCCCATGATGGCTTGTTGAATCTCCTCGCGCTGCCTGCCGAACGATAGCCCCAAGCGCACGTAGCTGTCCACATTCACAGCGCGAAAAGCGGGGTCTAAGGTGGTGCGGCCTTTAAAGCTTTGCTGAATGTCGATGTAGTCCACCCCATTTGGCAGCGTGTCCCTTGTGGTATGCAAGCCGGGTTCGATCTCGGTCACGGGCAATGGTAACTTCAGTACGTTTTTTTCATCCACCACCTCACCGTTGAAAACGATTTGGCCGTAGATGACGTCCCCGGAAACGAAGCTTTCTAAAACCGTTTGCAGGGCCGCCCGATCTTTTTGCTGAAGGGACAGCTGAAAAAAGGCTTCGCGGGCGAGGATCTCAACGATCGCGCGCCCGTTTTGCTCGACGACGCGTTCCATATCGGTCACAAAGCGATACCCCGCCACGGCCGCAATCAAAATCGTCAGGCCGGTGATAACGGCGATAAACACCAGCAAAAAGCGGGTGCGCAAATTAAGTCGCCTTCTGTGACGCCAAACGCTAAACTTTTTCATAGCCGTCGTCCATCAAAACATAAGGCGCCTAAAAACGCCAGCGCAATCTGTCGAAAGGTCACCATGAATGAGGCCCCAAACGACACCATCCGGCTTGACCCGGCCCCCATCTTAAAAGCGCACCCGTTTGTGGCGCAGATCCTTCAACGTCTTGCGCAGGCGGGCTTTGACGCCGTGCTGGTCGGCGGCGTCGTTCGCGATGCGCTAAGGGCCACGTTGAGGCGGCACCCAAGCCCCGTGCCGCAAGAGGTGGATATCGCCACCCAAGCCACCCCCGCTCAAGTTCAATCGGTCTTTGCAGATTGGAGCAGCCAGGCGGTGGGAAAAGCGTTCGGCGTGATCCTGCTGACCGCACCGGACGGCCAATCGTACGAAATCGCCACCTTTCGTACGGAAAGCGAGTACGACGGGCGCAAACCCGGTAAGGTCCAGTGGGCCGACAGTTGGGAACAGGACGTGCGGCGCCGGGACTTTACGGTCAACGGGCTGGCCGCCCGTTTAGACGGCCGCATCCTCGATGAGGTGGGCGGCGTGGCGGACTTAAAAGCCAACGTGATCCGCACGATCGGCTCGCCCGCCCAACGGTTCTGTGAGGACTCCCTGCGCCTGCTGCGGCTGGTTCGCTTTGCGTGTGTGCTCGACGCCCGCGTGGACCCGGATACGGCAACGGCCGCCCGCACCCACGCCGGTGGGTTAAGGCGCATCTCGGCAGAGCGCGTACGCGGGGAGTTATTAAAAATTCTGGCCACCAACCGGGCCCACCATGGCATCAAGCTCATGGATCAACTGCAGCTGTTGCCCCACTCCCTGCCTGAAATCAGCGCGCTTAAAGGGGTGCCCCAACCCCCCGAATACCACCCCGAAGGGGACGTCTATACCCACACCCTGCTTGCCTTATCGTGGGCCGACCGGCTTGCACAACCCGCCCTCACCAAACTGGGCGTTTTGCTGCACGACATCGGCAAACCTCAAGCATTGAAGGACAACCAGGGGCAACACATGGGCGGCCACGATCGAATCGGCGAAAGCATGGTTGAGGGTATCGGCAAGCGCCTGAGGTTCAGTCGCGCCGATATCCAGTGCCTTAGATTTGCGGTCCGTTACCATATGTGGATTGCCCAATTTCCTCTGATGGGGACGGCCAAACGGTTGCGCTGGCTGCAACGCGCGTTGCAGCCAGCCACGCTGCCTCAGTTAAACACGCTGCTGGGCGTACTGCTGTGCGACGCCCAGGCCAGCGCACACCGTGCGTCCGCCTGGTTGCCGGTGTTCGAACAACTGGGTCCCGATCTACTGCAACTGCGTCAACTTGCGGCACGGGAACGGGCAAAAAAACTGTTGGACGGTCACGACGTGCTGGCGCTGGGCGTGCAGGCAGGCCCCCGGGTGGGCCAACTCCTAAGCGCGGTTTACGAGCGCATCCTGGAAGGAACAATTCACACCCGGAAAGAGGCACTGGCGCTGGCAAAGGAATTGATAAAAACTCGGGCGCCTTAAACTTTGGCGCGCTTTGCGTTTAAAGCCTGGGCGGATGGATAATTTCCGGGGCGGGTGTGCACCATCGAGCGCAGCGTGTCTTTCAACGACGCTTTGATGTGGGAAAAATCCGACATGGTCAAGGGACATTCGTCAAACTGGCCGTCCTCCAACCACTCCTTGACGATGCGGTCAATGGTAACCTCCAGTTGCTCAAGACTCTCCGCGCTGCGCGAGGCGGACTCCGTGGCATCTGAAATCATCAGGATGGCGGTTTCTTTGATTTGGGGTTTGGGGCCTTCGTAACGATAGTCCTCCAGGGACAATGAGGCGTTGCTTTCAGGGTTCCGCAGCGCCTTCAGGTAGAAAAACCGCATCACCGTGGTGCCGTGGTGTTGGGCGATGAACTGCAAGATATCGTCTTTTAGCCCGCTTTCCCGGGCCATTTCAAGGCCGGCTTTAACGTGGTTTTGAAGGATGATGCGGCTGATATTGGGGGGCAGGTCGTCGTGCGGGTTGTAGCCGTCCCGCTGGTTCTCGGCAAAGTAGGTCGCTTGGACCCCTTCGGCCACCTTGCCGATGTCGTGGTACAAACCGCCCACTTGGGTCAGCAGGGCGTCCGCCCCGATGCGGCGCGCGGCCTCGGAGGCCAAGCGGGAAACGCTGAGGCTGTGCTGGTAGGTTCCGGGCGCACCGGCAAAACGCTCCAACAGCGGGTGCGACGTGTTGAGCAGTTCGATCAGCCCCAGCGGGCTGGTTCGCTGCAGCAGGTACTCGGCCAAAGGCACCAACCCCATCAACAGCAGCGCGTTAATGGGGCCATTGATCCCAGCCACCGCAAATTGAAGCCAATTCCAGGACGACAAATTCGAAGCCAGGGTCAGCGTAAACAGCGCGGCGATGTTGACCAGGCCCACCTCAAGTCCGATCAAAATCAACTCCCGCTGGCGTTCCAGCCGGCGCGCCCGCATCACCATGACCATCGTGCCTGCAAACAGCACCAAGGCCACATCGGAAGAAAGGCTGCCCCAAGTGCTCAAGGCGGCCAAGCCCGAAAACATCAGACCAAAAACCAGCCCCACCTCGGAGCCAAAGAACATCACCACCAACCCCACACTCAACGAAACCGGGATCAGGTAGGGGGAAAAGGGGGAAATCGACCCCAGCAACTGAATGACTAACCCATTGACCACCACCAGTGCCGCCAAAAACCACTTATCGAGGTCGCGCTGAAACAGGTGAGGGTGTCTAATCCACAAATAAGCGCTAAACCCCATCAGCAATAACCCCAGACTCAAAACCCGGGCCGCCCAGGTTTGCCAAAACACCACCAGGGCAGGCGCGCCTTGGTTTAAGTCGATGCCATAAATCAACACCAGCGCCAAAAACGTGCCGGATAATGTAAAGATTTCTTTACGCGAAGGGGAGGGAAGCCCCAACGAGCGCCGGGTGTTCTTTGAGGGTTTAACCCGTCTTAATCTGCTCCGCGTTTTCATAAGCCTCGATGATTTCTTTCACCAGCCGGTGCCGGACGACGTCGGTTTTATTGAGAGGGACAAACGCAATGCCTTGGATTTTTTCAAAAAGCCTTTGGGTCGTTTGCAGGCTCGACGTATCTTGCTTGAGGTCTACCTGGGTGATATCCCCGGTGATAACGGCTTTTGATTTTGCACCAAGCCGGGTCAAAAACATCTTCATTTGGGTTTGCGTGGTGTTTTGGGCTTCGTCCAGAATCACAAAACTATCGTTGAGCGTGCGCCCGCGCATAAAGGCCAGCGGAGCCACTTCGATGCGGCCGCTGGCGATCATACGCTGTACTTCATCGCCGGGCAGCATGTCAAAAATCGCATCGTAGAGCGGACGCAGATAGGGGCTGATTTTGGCCTCCAGGTCGCCGGGTAAAAAGCCCAACTCTTCACCGGCTTCCACCGCTGGACGGGTCAGAATAATACGGTGGATTTGACCGCGTTTGAGCGCGGCGATGGCAAAGGCCACGGCCAAATAGGTTTTTCCCGTTCCTGAAGGGCCAATGGCAAAGACGATGTCGTTGTTGGCGATGGCTTCCAGGTAGGCACGTTGCCCCACGGTCTTGGGCTTGATCACTTCTCCCCAGCGGGTTTTTAAGATGGAGCCCGACAGCACGCCCGTCAGATCGTTGCCCTCTTTAGTTTGTTCTACAAAGTATTGAATGTCCTCAAGCGTGGGGGCGTGGTTTTCCTTCCAAATGGACTTCAGGTGGGAAAACAGGGCGTAGACCCGTTCCACCTCGTTGGAAACACCTGCGATCTGCAGACAATCTCCTCTTGCCACCAACTTGACCGAAAAATGCTCACGCACATATTTTAAGTGTGCGTTAAACTGTCCCAACAACGCCACCGATTCGGCGACGCTTTGAAACTGAAATTTACGAATGTAGGTTTCACGGTCGTTGTTCTGTTTTTTAGACTTCACCCTACTCAAATCTTAAACCTCCTCGAAACGCCCCTCCCTCTTCCATATAAGAAAACACATCTGTATGCAGCAAGGTAAAACCGGATATGGGGAAGGAAATGAACACAACCACCGATTGAATCCGTTCGATGTCGTGCAAAGGAACAGTGCTTTTTCTCAAAACGCCTCATCATCACGTTTGCGTTAGCATATCTGCGCAATACGGCGTTGTCAACGTGCCCTGCTTGTCCAGCGCACGCAACACCAGACCTGTGATCGACCCGCTGATCAGCGACAGCAACCACAGCACGGGCAAGTAGAAAAACAACACCCCGTTTTGAACGAAAAACGCCCAGGCCAGGATCAACTGTACGGTGTTGTGTGTCACCGCGCCTAGAACGCTAACGCCGATCAGGCTCAATCCCGGCCGCATCCAACGCAGCGAGGCCACCACCACCATCGCACTGGCCAACGCCCCCCCCAGGCTTAAGAAAAAACCCACGGTTAAAAACGTGCCCAAGATTAAGCCCCCCAACAAGCTTCGCAACAACGCCAACGACACGCCCGCGCGCCCACCCAACTTAATGACGGCAATAACGGTCATTAAGTTGGCCAGACCCAGCTTTACCCCCGGAAACGGCAGCGGCGGGGGCAACATGGCTTCTAAACCATGCAACACCAAGGCCATCGAAAGCAGCATCACAAACACCAAAATGCGGTATAGGGCCGGGTCCAGCGTGGTCTTTGATGGAGACAAAGAGGCCTTCACTTGACCACACCATCAAAAACAGGCGCACCCGGAATGTGAACCATCACCCGATTGGGCAAACACACCAGCATGTCGCCGGCTCGACTGATCCACCCCTGGCGCACGCAAAGCTGTTGGGGGCCAGGATCACTCAACACGCGCACCTTGCCGTCTTTGACCTGGACCACGGTTTCCCCCAAAGGCCCCCAGACTGAATATTCCACCTCGTTTTTCAAGGAAAGGGTGGCAACCACCTCGTTTTCCAAACGCACGATGGCGGCTTGTCCCGGACGACCGCTTTGCAGCCACGGAATAAACGAGGCGCTGGCGACCAGAATGCCCAAAATCAAGGCACGATCTCCCCAGCTTAACTGTTGCCAGAATGCCCGGCCAAGCGGTATGGCCTGGTTATTCAAGCTCCAAAAACGGCTCCGTTTCATAAGGCCCCTTGCATCATTTTTACGCTTAAAAGATGAACCCCGAGGCTTCAAGCCCCGACGAGGCTAAAACCTCTCCGTCCGCAGCCACCAGCACGGCCTCCACGCCGGGCAGACGCTCAACCCATTCTAACCCAGCTTTAGGGCCCATCACAAACACGGCGGTGGACAGTGCGTCGGCCTCCACCGCTGTGGGCGCAAGGATGGTACATTGGATCAACTGGCGTGCAGGGCGTCCCGTATGGGGGTTTAGGATGTGGTGATATCGTACCCCATCGACCTCAAAGAAGCGTTGATAGTCCCCCGACGTGGCCACCGCTTGATCCTCTCCCATCGTTAACCCGCCCAGCAGCCTCTCAAGGTCACGCGGGTGTTGCACGCCGATCAAAAACGGCCTTGCCTGAAACCAGGTCTGCAGCGTTCCCGGCGCGCGCCCGAACACCCTGACGTTTCCGCCCGCATCCACCAACCCGGCTTGGATCGAATGTTGCTTCAGCACCTCAACAGCGCGGTCCACCGCATACCCCTTGGCGATCCCTCCCAAATCCACCTGGGTGGCCTCGCTCAAGCGCGCGGCGCGTTGCCCCTCTTTGAGCAACACCCCCCGCGGCGACTGAAGCCAGGTGTCAATTTGCTCATTTGAGGGCACCGTCCCTTCCCCCTGCCAGTCTTCCACAAACCCCCACAGGTCTTGCAACGCCCCCATCGTAACGTCGAAGCTCCCCTGAGACAGCGCGTTTATCTGTTGGGCCTGTTCCAACAACCGCCACAACTCTTCGCTCAATTGGACCTGGCTGCCCGGGGGAGCCTGATTCAAACGCCCCAGCAGCCCGTCTCCCGCTCGGCTGAACTGGCGCTGCACGCGCTGAATTTCGGCAAAGGCGGCGCTGACGGCCCGGTCCATTTGCTCCACCCCATTGCCATAGACCTTGATTTGCACAAACGTTCCCAACAGGATTTGTTTGCGAACCACGGTTTGAGGTTGCAGCCAGGCAACCAAAATCAAGATTAAGGCCACCACGGCAACCGTGGGGGCAAACATCCGCTGGAAGCGGAAGCCAAACACCTTATGAAAACGCCCCTGCTTCAAAGCAACCACCTCGATTTATTATCATACTGCAAAAGGGCGCCACTTCATCTTCTGTACCAGCCCATCGTTAAATGCAAACGTCAGCCGTCGCGCCAGCCGTTTACCGCTTGCTTGCCCTTGGTCGGTTCGCTACCCTGGACTAAGGGAAGCCTTTACAAGAGGCGATTTAAAGAGGTGAGAGATGGGCAATCGTTGGCTTTGGGCACTCGGGTTGCTGTTGGTTTTGGCCGTCGGCGCCGTTTACTTTTGGATGCAGCCCCAGTTGCAATCCGAAGACAAAACCACCCGCATTCTGTTATTGGGCCTGGACGAGGTTGACAACCGCAGCCGCAGCGACACCATCATTGTGGTCCAGGTGGACGAACAAGGTGTGGTCCTGTTATCGGTGCCGCGAGACCTTCGGGTAAAAATTCCTAAAGAAGACCGGTCTGAGTTTGGCAAGATCAACGCCGCTTATGCCCAAGGCGCCAAAGACGGCAACGTGCGGGCTGGTGCAAACCTGGCCCGTCAGGTGGTCTCTGATTTTTTAGGCGTTTCCATCCCCTATTACGTGGTGGTTGATTTTAAGGGCTTTAAAACGGTGGTGGATCAGTTGGGCGGCGTGGAAATCGATGTTGAATCCTCCATGAACTACGATGATGACGCCCAAAACCTGCATATCCAGTTAGAACCCGGATTGCAAACCCTAAATGGCGAGCAGGCACTGCAATACGCGCGCTTTCGCGACGGCGGCGGAGACCTCAGACGGATTCAACGCCAGCAAAAATTGTTAAGGGCGATCCTCAGCAAGCAAAAAACGCTGGGCACGTTCGACCAGATCAAGACGCTGGTGAGCATGGCCTTCGACCAGATCAAGGCAACCAACCTACCTTTACCAAACTTGATTTCGCTGGCCCAGCAGCTTCAAAACATCGATCTGGGGAACACCGTGGCCGTCCGGCTGGAGGGCCGCATCACCACGTTAAATGGCATCAGTTATCTGGAGCCCAACACCACCAGCACCGCCGCGCTGGTGGACCGTTGGCTAAGACGCGAGGACTTTTTGCTGTCGAGCGACATTCGCCTCATCGTGCTCAACGGCAAGGGTCAGCAAGGGCTGGCCTCCAGCGTCAAAAAAGACCTTTCCCAAGAGGGCTTTAACGTCATCTGCGCCGACAATGCAGAGAGCCTCGACTATTTAAAGACGTATGTGGTCACGATGCAAAATAGCGAGGAAAAAGCTAAACTGGTCTCGGATGCGCTCCAGGGCACAGGGCAAATCGTCCATAAAGAAGTCGTTTCTGACCACTTGGCGGGCAGTCGACAAAACCTGCAAGTGTGCGCACCAGAGGTCTTCGACACGGTGGACGTGGTGTTGATCTTGGGGCAAGATTTTTCTTTTCCTTGATGGTATAAATAGAACATGAACGTGAAAACCAGTCTCCCGCAGATTGACGCAAGCACCAAAGCACAACTCAAGACCATCGTGGCCGCCATCGACCAGGTGAAGGGGCAAGACACCGTGGTACTGGATGTGCGTCGCTTTTTGATCCCCACCAGCTTTATGGTGATCACCTCGGTCGATACCCCCAGGCAGATGCGGGCCATCCGCGACGAAATCGGGCAACGGTTGAGCGACGTCCCTTTCATGGAAGAGGGCAAGGATAGTCAACAATGGTTGGTTGTCGATTACGGCAGCGTGATCGTCCACATCATGAGCGAACAAGCGCGAGCCTTTTACGAACTCGACGAGTTGTGGGAAGGCGCTGAGGTGGCGCTGGAGTAACGACAGTTTTGGGCCTTTTCCCACCCCCGGGAAAAGGCGTATTTCCCAGACCTGTTCGTCACCTTGACAAGACAACAAGCAGTTGGTATACTCCCTGACACTTTCCCATATGGAAGTCCTAAAACCCATCAAATACGGGTCTTAAACTTTCTGGGGTTGGTTTGGTCTTTGAAAAGTGAATAGAGTGCTTGCAAATGCAGTAAGGGCAAGTGGTGGATGCCTTGGCAGATGGAGGCGATGAAGGGCGTGATAGGCTGCGATAAGCCACGGGTAGTTGCCGAATAAGCGTTGATCCGTGGATGCCCGAATGGGAGTACCTCCACCGGTAAAGCCGGTGGGTCTGGGGACGAAATAAGTAAGCCCCAGACGCCAACCCGGGGAAGTGAAGCATCTCAGTACCCGGAGGAAAAGAAAACAATAGTGATTCCCCTAGTAGCGGCGAGCGAACGGGGAACAGCCTAAACCCGATATGTGTAAGGGTACAGCCGTTGCTTATCGGGGGTTGTAGGACATCTTGTTGGGCCTCTGTACGGCCCAAAGGAGTTACAAATGCACTTTTTAACTGAACGGCCTGCAAAGTCACTGGAAAGGGCGACCGGAGAAGGTGAAAGTCCTGTAAGTGAAAAGGAGTGCACTCCTTAAGATGCACCTGAGTAACGTCGGACACGAGAAATCTGGCGTGAATCTGGGAGGACCACCTCTTAAGGCTAAATACTACCATCTGACCGATAGTGAACAAGTACCGCGAGGGAAAGGTGAAAAGAACCCCTGACGGGGAGTGAAATAGAATCTGAAACCACTTGCTTACAGACAGTGGGAGGGCTAATGAATTTAACTTCAGTTTTATTCAGGCCTGACCGCATGCCTTTTGCAGTATGATCCTGCGAGTTATCGTGTTTGGCAAGGTTAAGTCTTACTGAGACGGAGCCGTAGCGAAAGCGAGTCTGAATAGGGCGATTTAGTCATGCGCGATAGACCCGAAGCCAAGCGAACTAGCCATGGGCAGGTTG
>Ga0114931_10005961_pt1 | contig 15054 bp, 13 predicted proteins | sample 2SBtaG_FD_89579 | JGI IMG/M metagenome (GOLD analysis project Ga0114931, IMG submission 89579) | Deep subsurface microbial communities from Kolumbo volcano to uncover new lineages of life (NeLLi) - 2SBTROV14_V59a metaG | ecosystem: Environmental > Aquatic > Marine > Volcanic | place: Kolumbo...
CCGCTTCCTGTTTAGCGTCAGCGTATATTTTGACCCGTGCAGTGTGAAAATTGTCTTCACTGCTTAATGCTTTTGATAACATGGGACGCATACGTTGTAATTGCTGCCTGTTACGCGCGGTGTAAAAAAGTCGCATATCTCGACCGGCTTTCAAGGGTAACTGAGCAAGTAGCTCGGCGGCGTCCATAGTTGCGTCACCGATTTCTGATACAGTCATTTGTGCCATATCATCAAGAATTTTCTGCGCTTGCTCCGGGTTAATACCTTCGCGCTCCATATCCTCACGTAATTTCTCCGCGACATTTATGCGCGCGACTTCTTTAAGTTTCGCCTCTTTGCCGCCAAAATGCGCCGCTACACGACCTACTTTACGCACACCGGCACCTAACATCCACGTTAAAGGTGTCATGGCGGCACCCATAGCGCCGCCAAGAGCGGCGTTAAAAGCACCTTCACCTAATTCGTCATACAGTTTTTTGTTCGCCGCTTCCGTATCACCACCGGAGAAACCTGTGGCAACACGGTTGGCAGTTGCCGCCAGAGCATCACCTTCACCGTATCCGTAGGAACCTACCGCACCCAGACCGGCGCTTGTTCCGGCTAATCGCCCCGCCGCTCTTATAGCCCCCGGACGTACCAGATCGGACGCCGCTCGCGCCGCTTCGCCGACCCGACCGCCAGAAGCAACATGAGCGATAGCGTTAGCGCCTTCCATGACACCTTTGCCACCAACAGCACGCGCACCACCGATACCACCGGTTGCCAGTCCACCACCAAACTCGGCAATCCCGGTTGTCCACGGGTCTTCACGACGAGCTGTTTCGAGTGCGCTACGCTGAGAGCCTAAATTCTGTCGGTAACGCTGACCGAAATTCTTCCAGTAGTCGCCTTCTTTTTCGTCGTAAACACCGATCAGCGGTTCGATTGCGGAGCGTAATCCAGCACCTAATTCATCGGCAAAACCAAATGTCGCGCCCTGACCAAAACCCTGCAAAGCAGAAGCAACGCCGGAGCTTTCTTCTTTGTAGCGTTTATCTTCTATAATAGCAGCTAATTGCCGCGCTTCGTTTTAGTTACCGGCGGCGTCAGCACTACGCAGCGCGTCCATTACCTCACTGTAGGTTGCATTAACTTTACCTGTATTCCGATGCATTACTTGCCGCCCCATTTACGAACCAGTTGGTCATCGGTTAAGGGTGTTCCCGCACCTTGCCCCGGAACCAGTTGCCCCGGTGTGGCAGACGGTGCTATACCGTAGAAGTAATCCGCTGCTTTATCCGCATCCATCGCCGTACCATCCGGATTTTTCGGCGCGTACACACCACCGAATTGATTAAGCGCTTGCATGGCGTAGGTATTTCTATTCATATTCCAGCTTTCAAGTTCACCTTCTTGGCTTTTATTAAGGCTAAGGTAACTTGCTTCGTAGGTAGCCTGCGCGTGCTGTAGAGCGCGCATTTTTTGTGTGCCCCGAAGGAAAGCTGCTACGTATGAAGACTTCGCTGTAGAACTCGGCCAACCACGCATTGCGATTTCGATGTCTCTATCAGAAGCGACACCCGGCGGTAAATTCTGTATCACATTACTGTTTTTGAGCTGCTCATATTCAGTGCGCACGCGGGACACTTCGTCTTCTGTGCCAAGCACACCTTTCAGCCATTCAGAAATGCCACCGGCAAGACGACCTTCATATGTACCTTGCCGCGCTATTTCGTCATACCGATTAGCTAAATCAGCAGCTTGCCCCATGGCAGACTCGGCTTTCATAGCTTTGTCAGTCGCATCTTTGAGTATCTGCTGTTCAACCGTACTCATTGTTTTACGCTCTCGCAGCATATCGAACTGAAGCTGCCCGGTTCGTATGAAATTCTGATGGAATTTCTGTATAGACGTCGGGTCGTAATCATGTGGATTGATTCTGCCGTACAGACGGAGAAAATTCTCCAGTGGCAAATTCTGCCTATCCTGCGCTTGCTGTGTTTGTTGCGCACTTACATAGGCATTACCGACCTGCGCCGGGTTATCTGAATATTGCGCCAGTAAACCGTATATCTTGTTTAGTGGTGCGACACCTTGAAAACCCTGCTGCCCGTTACCGGGGATATTTGGTTGCGCTGCACCACCTTGCGACGGCACTAATCCCTGCTGGCGCAACCGACGGTTATATTCGTCAGTTGGCGACATCTGCGATGTTCCAAGTGGTCCCGGCATATCTTAACCCTCGTTAATACCTTCCCATATCCTGTTTATCCAATAGCTGCTGCCACATCATCTGTTGCAATAGCTGATCGGTATAACTGGTCGGTGCCGTCGCGCCATTGGGCGCTCCTACTGCGCCACCTAGTCCCGGTAATGGTCCGCCGCCATTCGGTGAACCTGTCGGCGGCAACGCATTTATCTGCTGTTGCGCCGGAGTTTGCGGAACCCCGTTCACACTACCGTTACCGTTTCGCTGTGCTATCAATTCTGCCAGACGTTTACGCAACACAGCTTGTCGGTCGGCATCTCCGTAACCAGCACCAAAAGTCTGCGCGTTCTGAAGTCCGCTCATAACTGACTGTGCCGGATTGCCGCCGAGACGATTGGACGATAAAAGACCCATGCCCACGTTAAACAATGGACTACCAAGCAGACCTTCCAGCTTTGACGGTTGTGTAGCGCCGGGGTGTGACGGCAACTTCATCCCGAAACTACCGCCCGGTTGAATTGCGGTCGTAAATTTCTGTAACCAATCCGGGGGAACTATAGTAATTTTCTCCTAACTGAATGCGCCTAACAGACCACCGGCTAACGCGCCGATACCTGTAATGGGAGATGGCAATATCGAGCCTATTACAGCGCCGCTTGCAGCACCACCGAGGGCACCTTGTATCGGGCTACTACCGCCACCGCCAGTTGTTTTCCCGTACCCGCCGGGGAGTCCATAGATCAAATTGGAATACTGGTTCAGCGCGTCATAGGGTGCCTGCTGATTGAAGTTATAACGGTTTACCGTATCTGTCAGATTACGTTGATCTTGTGTATCCAGCGTGTTTCCGACATCCAGCAATTTGCCGATGTCGCCGTATTCTAATCCACTATAAGACGGGACTAATGTTCCGGCTCTGAACTGGTTCTGACCAATATTGTTATACGTATCACCGTATGAATTTATGCCATTTATGCCCAGATCACCCATACTGGTTCCAGCATTGAGCTGCCGTCCTAAACCTGAGTCGTAGAAATTCATCGCAGAATTACGCCGGTTGACATCCTGATTACCAAAACCGAGGCGTTCATTCACGTCCAGATTGCCCAGACCGAGCTGTTGGTCTACGCCCAATTTTTCAGAACCGAGTCCGAGATTACCAAGGCCGAGGCGTTCGTCCACGCCTATTTTCGTACCGCCTAACCCCAGATTACCAAGGTTATTGGCAGCATTTATCTGCCGCCCACGCTCTGCTTCGTATGACGGTGAATAGATGTCACCTGCCAGTCCGCGAAGTTCTGACGCCACGTCGCGCGCTGCACGTCCTGTTGTGAGTGCCTGTGCCGCGCTACCCGTTCGCCCACCGGCACCGAAAGCCGCATTGATACCCGGCATGATTTGTTCGTTAAAAGTGTCAGAAACTTTACCGGCAGCAGTGTCATAGACATTATCAAGATATGGATTTGCCCCAAGGTATTTACCGTTCGCCGTGTCGGTAAGCTGATTACTTGAAGCGAGCGGCACGGCACCTTTGCCCGAGTTGTCCTCGCCCAAACCCTCACGCAAGGTATAGTCCGTGCCGCTCACAGAGTTAGGTCCGTAATCACCACTCGGACCGAATTGGGTAGAACCGACGCCCGCCATATTAGCTGCTTTACCATAAGTACCGGGATTACTCGCAGAAGTCAGCATATTTATCGCCGGGTTTACGGCACCTGCTGCGTTCAGTGCATAAGGAGCTGCCGCAGTCGGATCAATATTGGGTTGATTAAATTGAGCGCTCAGATAGTTGCCGAAATCTGTCTGCTGCGGCGATCCATTGACGGCACGGTTGCGCAGCATATCCAGACCTTGCATCGTGTCCGGACCTAATGGCGCTACGGTGCTGTCCGGAAAATACTGTTGCGGACCGCCTTTATATTGATTCTGCGCTTGGGTAAACAAATCCTTCAGGTAAGGTTGCTGACCTTCCCACGGAGTTGTTGTCTGCGTACCGCCGCCGCCGCCACCTTTGCTCATTAAAACTCTCTCCGAAATATCGTCAGGATCGGTTTGTACTCAGGGTGCGACCGGGCGAGGCGGCGGTTCCATCCTTTACGTCCACCGAATTCGATAGCCGCACAACCCTGTTGACGGGCGAATTCGTCAACCAGTGTAATCCAGTCGTCCAGCCATGAATCCATGTCTGTTCCAGCAACGAATTGCATGAACAAGACGTTGTGCAACGGGCGAGTCTGGATTGTGGTCACAACGACGGCGAGGAAATCACCTATGACCCATAACTGCATCATACCAAGTTGTAAGCCGGTCAGCACGGATTCCAGATCGTAACCCGTCTGCGGCTTCACAACGCGCGCCAGTATAGGTTCTACTTTGGGCCACACGGTCAGTAATTGCTCCGGCATGACGCCGCCTATGGGCACGTCCAGTGCATCGAATACCTGTTTTTCGGCGGTATTCATCGGCGCGACCCCCCGACACGACTTTGTGCCTTCACACCGGTCGCATGGTCGAAACCCCCGGTGATACTCAGACGAAATCTCTGGTAGCGAGAATTGGCACGCATATTCGCCTCACCATTCACACCATTAAGCGCTTTAGCGGCTGAGTACGTCACGTTATCCGTCAATTTGTTACGAGTGCCGACTTGTACCGTTATGGAGGTCGTCGGCGCTGCTTCTACCAACGGGCGCACACTGTTTGTGAACAACCGGGCGTTATCCTCGCCACTTATCTCCCGAGTGTCTATCGTGGCGGTCAAGGGTGTACCGGAAAAAGTGGATGACTTATGCGTGCTATCGAAAGCCTGCAACGATAGTTCACCGCCAGCAAACTGCGTGCTGTCTACCGGTATGGATTCCAGATCAATGCCTAACGGCAGGGGTACATCCAGACCGTCCAGAGTGAAACCGGACGATATGTATTCTTCTATGACTTCGGTATCGACTTCAGCGTAACCCCATCTGTCAGTCGCCCAATTATAGATAATCAAACGATTGTTGTACGCGAGCGATTTTGAAGTTCTGAATGACCATATTACAAGTCGGTTGATTCGATCCACGGCACCACGTACATCTCCCAGAGAATCTGCATCAACATTCTGCTCGAACCAACGCGCTACCTTGTCGGAACTTATCGGACGTGACTCCTGACCATCAAACACATAAAAGCCGTCCCAACCGTAGTACCACGTGTAACCGCCACTCCACAGCACCGAATAAGGTGCCGGTGTGCCTCTGGAGCGTTCTATTTCGTCAAACTGAAAAATGAGCGGCGGACCGGCGTAGTCCATTCTGTATATGGAATGCTCAAGAAAAACCAGACCATAGTCACCGGGCACCAAACGCTGTACTTTACCCGCGCGGCCAAATATTTCCTGACTATCCGATTGCGTCGCCAGACTCGGCGTCCATAATTCGGAGTTGTTATAACCAGACCACTGCACAAAATTAGTACCGAGGCCAACGATGTCACCGAGCACGACAAAATCCCGTATGACTGCAATGTGCGCGGCTCTCGGTGGTGAGCCTGCTAATGCCGAAAAGTTAGTATCCACACTAAGATCGAAACGTTGTGTATCGTCAGCATTGTTGACCGCGATAACCCGGTCGCCGAACTTGGCAAACTCCCACGTAGACGCCGCGTAAGCGCCACCTGTCGTTCGAGTCGCGTCACTCCACGTGTTACCACCGGTTAGCTGATATAACTTGTTAGCGTCACCGGCAAAATTGTGTATGTTGTTAGAATCATCCTGCGCCCAAAAAGCCCCTAGGCACACTGAATCCAGCGCATTAGTAAAAGACTGAAGTGAATTCAGACTCCGATAGCTCATGGCTTGCGGGATCACATTTTTAGCCAGCAGAGTACCGGGATTTCCGTGCGCCGGTAAATCCGGTAGCCACGCACCAAATTGAGCTGTTTGTGCCGTCGTCGTCATACAACGGTCCTTGGCGACCCGTAAGCCTGTTTAGCGATCATTCCGGTACGCTTACGCTGTTCATGTCTGTTCTGTCTATCCACGACACGTTCATACTTGGAGCCGTAACGATCTTCCAGAGCGAATTCCTGAAGGTATTCACATGCGGCCCGTAAAACAGCATACAGATACACGTCAAAATGATTCGTCAGTAACCAGTTCGTGTCGGGGTCCGCTGTTAATGCCGCAAAACGAGCATAGTAATTAACATCTACACTTAACGGTGTTGATGCACTCGCTGCGCCTGCAATCGTCATGCTGACACGATCTACCGTGACATTACCTTCCAGCGTATAGAAAGCTCCGGCGCGTCCATTTTGCCATGCTTTTGATTCACGTATTGTTTCGGGCGTCATGTACTCGAAACGCCGCACCGTATTATCTATGAAAGGCGTGCGGACGCTAAGAAAATCCGTCGGCAAATCCTGTGACCGACCGGTGAAAACCAGTGTTGTACTTGTTTCCTGCACAATGCAATGCACGTCACGTGCGATATCCGATTCAGCCAGCAACAGGATTTCCGGGAAATCCGAATTGGTCACAGCTACATCGTCACGCGCTAACCACGAATCCACACTGGTTTTAAGTTTTGCCAGAGTAGTCATAGTCGTTTCCCGCTTCCGCCTCTTTTATAGCCGGTGCGGAGTTTGCAAAAATCTGAGCTATTCAGGCGCATGACCTCGAATTGCGGCCATGTGTAGGTATCGCTGTATTTTTCGCGCCATTCTTTTTTCCACGCTGTCCACGTGTTTATTGGTATGCGCGCGGCGTGCTGGAGGCCGCCTTTTCCTTTGCGTTGATGTAGCCCACGCAACCTTTCACAGCTATCGAGTATCTCGCTCTCAATAGACGTGGGCGTATGCTCTATAGTGACTAGCTCGGTATCACTGACTTCAACCGAGTGCTGTACTCCTGTCGGAGATACATCAAGTAGTATTCGCTTCCCCACTCTGCGCCGCCTCTACTGCGGCCCGTCGTGATGCGCGTCGGTTTGTCACCGTCCCGGTGGGTGCTTCTGCTTCAACTTTAGCTTTAGCTTTAACTTTCGGTGTAGACTTCTTCGCTTTCACGGCAGGCTTTTTGTCTTCAGCAGGCGAGTCCGCCATCGGCGGTGCTTTCGACGTTGATTCCATACGTGCCGCTACCGCAGCACGCGCCCTCTGCATTTCAATTTCCTCGTCAGGGCCGCGCGGTCTAAACGTCGGGGAGCATAATTTCGCTTCACGAGCATCTACATAGTCAAGCGGACGTGTAGCCACGTCACGAGTTAACTCGGCTCTGTCACCTGCCAGTACACCGTCGAGTACGTTTGTACCGTCGGGAAAAGCGAGATTGTCGTCGATTTCCACTACTTCTCCCGGTTCCAGTTTACGGCGCTCGGCACCGCCGCCGAAATGCAGGCCAACAGTAGTAACCACAGTTCCTAGTTGCTTAATTTTAACGCGTGACATATTTGCTCCTGACCGGGATTGAGTCGGCCCGAACTACCGGGCCGACTGCCCCCGCTGTTACGAAGTTTTACGGAACCATTGCAGTTGTTTCGTCGATGTCCGCAACAAGCCCACTGGCAGCTTCGTTCTTGGAACACGTGCCCCAATCCACCAGAATGTGCCTGCGCTCGGCGTCGCCGACTTTAGCAATGGTTTCCGTTTTGTAGCCGTCGAGATATGCGATTTCCCAATACTCCGTATCGAGAATCCACACATCGCGCTCACGTGAAAAACGATTCGGTACGATATCCAGTACCGAGTAGTCAGACACGTAAGTATCGACAGCACCGACCACGGACACACCACCGCGAGGCGACTTGCCTTGATCCTGATACTGCGTAGCGATACGCGCAGAGCTTCCGAACATATAAGTCGAGAAGCGCTGTTTCATCTGCGTACCGAGCATGACCATATTGGGATTTCCACCTTGGTCATAACAGTCTTTCAGGATTGAAAGGAAAGTTGCCTCGGACAAGGCGCGTGTCGTGCCAGCGTCCACCGCCGCCGTAGTTGGCTGACCATACGTGGTGTTGGACAACGCAGGATCAGCCCCCACGGGAGAACCGCTACCCCGATCCGTGTTTGTCTTCACCCACGCACCCAGACCCGCTGCCAGTGACGCCGTGCTGGAGTTACCCGCAAGCGTCGCCTGATTCAGAGTCGCAATAGCTTCCACGTCGCGCCGAAGTTCTTTGCCCTTCTTTGCAATCTGGTAAGCCAGTTCCGACTTTCTACCGGCCTTGTTTACGATATTCGCGCGACGTGACACGTTGATGTACTTAATGCTGATTTGCATATAAGCACCAATGCGCTGTGATTCGTTGCTCGAATCATTGCCGAAATCAGCACCGTCAATTGCCGCATTCGATGTATCCACCGCTGCGAGTTCGTCGATCTGCCATTCATGCAACGTCTGTTTTGCGGAACCACGACCAACGTTTGCCTGAAAAGGCACTTCGGTTGGGCTGATGTTATAGATAACATCAGTAAGGTCTTCGCGAACATTGTCACCTGAAGTAGCCAGATCATATCTGTCAAAGTTTGTCGTACTCATGATATGCCACCTTAGATCAAATTTTCGATTACCTTGGCAGCATCCTCAACTTTACCGGTCTTTCTCGCACGACTGCGAAGATTCTCCAGATTGCCACGTTTCGCCTTGATACCTTTGGAACGTTGTTTACCGGGTTTTTGCAGTTTCGGCACATCTTTTTTGACGCGCTTGACTGTATCAGCCGCTTTTTTCTGCTTATCACGGAGAGTCGCAACTTCATTACGAAGTGCGTGTAGCTCCATTGCCGCAGTAATAGCACGGTGATCGTAGATATTCCCGATTTCCTGTTCTGTGTATCCCATCGACTGCATGACATTCCGGGCGGTCTTCACGGATTCGTCCGACCAGTCCGGTATAGCTTCAGTGAGCGCTTTCATTTCGGTTTCCTTCAGCTTACTGAGGTATTCCGCCTGATATTGCTCATAGAATGCTGCCGCTTGATTGCGAGTATTACGAAGTGCATTTAATCGTTGCCCTAATTCTTCACGTCGAGCTGTCCATTCTGCGGGGTCGCTCTCGCGAAGTCTTGCAAGCTGTTCGGAATTAGCATCACCGATGATTATTTGTTCGGCAGTGTTAAACGTCTGAGCCAATGCCTGAGAGTTTTGCTCATATTGGCGCATACGTTCGGAAAATTCCGTTTCAGCCCGGCGTCGATCTTCTGCCAGTTTCGCTGTACTCCTGCGGTAATCGGCATCTTTCTGGTAGCCCCTGACCAGCTCGGCAAGCGTAACCGTAACTTCTTCGTCTGCCGCTTTGAACGTGTGGGTAAGTTGCGTCTGAAGTTCATCCATAGGAACTTCCAGCGCATCTGCCAACTGCTCAAGCGTTTCGATAGAATCGGTGTCCGCCTCGCTGGTTTCGGCTTCATCATCTGCCGACGTAGAATCAACTTCTTCAGTGTCACCGGTATCCCCGGTGTCTGCCTCTGTATCATCCACTTCCGAATCTGTGTCGTCACTGCCTGTAGCAGTATCCTCCGCAGATTCTTCATTGGACGCTTCCTGTTTCTTGAAGCGCCCCTGTTCATCACGGTTACGTGCTCCGCCTGCACGTTCATCCGTTGATTCGTCGTAGTCCGGATGACCACGACTTACCTGATCCGGGTTCGGGTTATATTGCCCGTCATCATCCAGTAGCCCTTCGATATCGTTCGCTACCGAACGTAAATCAGAACCTTTACCACCTTGCGATGGTGTGGGTGATTGTTCATTTACTGCTTCAGGCATTTTCCTTATCCGGTGCTTTCGCACTAAAATCGGCGAGTCTTAACTTGTGCCCCTGAACGCTCATGACCAACGCGCGTCGCAGACTTTTAAGCGACCGCAACGCACGACATATTTCCCTTTCGTAATCATCAGTAGACGGTTGCCCGTCATGCTGGTAATTCTCAAGTTCCGTCATAAGCCCTTCACGAACCGCGTTATACGCCTCGTTAAAAGCAGGATCGTCCAGCAATCGCTGTGCATCCCCGGCAAGCACTTCGCGTGATTGCCTTTTGCTATCCTTGCGGATATGCGCATTTCCTGTGTCGGGTCTAGCCATAGTCGGAGCATACCACCGCTATTCGGTGTCGTCACTACCTTCCTGCTCCGACATTTCGCCCGAATCCATGGCGTCCGGCTCAGAATCCGTATCGTCCGATTGCGATTCGCTATCGTTCATTTCGCCGCCTTTGGCGACTTGATGTTGCAAATCCCTGAAGGTGTCGCTGACTTCCATGGCGCTTTTCGCGCCGTCAGCCATCGCTTTATCTGCCTGCGAGCGTTTCAGTTGTGAGTCCGCTCGAATATTTTCAATCGTCGCGTCGAGTTCACCCGCCTTCAAAGCGCCTTCGCGTTCCATTTCCTTTTCACGGATTGCCAACTCGCGCATCTTAAGCTCGCGGTCGAGCTGCTTACCTTGCAGTTCCAGTTGTTTTAACTGCAACTCCTGCTGCGTCTTCTGACCGTCCAGTTGTACTTTAGCGCCCTTGGTCTGCGCGTCCACTTCGAGCGCTTTAGCCTGCGCCTGCGCCAGAATCATGTTCGGATCGGGTTGTGGCTGCGGCTCTTTGTATTCGGCAGATTCAGGATCGACAAATGCCTGCCGTGCATCGCCCAATCCGGCGGCTGATGTCAAACGTTCCAAGGTGTTATAGAGTTTGGGCGCGTCGGTAAGCCCTTGCGATAATGCTTCTTTCTGAATACTCAGCAGTTGCGTCAACAAGCCAATCTGTAATTGCTTGGTGTTGAAACCGAGTCCGACATTTACGGTCATGTCCGTCCTGTCGCGCCAACCCTGAGGATCGACATTCACCCATTCACCACGGAGTTTTATGGTTTTTTCAATGTCCCAATGCGAACGTAGTAATTGGTGGGTTTTCTGCATAAGCTGACGGTAGCCGGTTTCGGCGAATATACGTACCAGCATTTCCACTCGCTGACTCGCGCGATCCATGGCATTAGCCATGACATCCTGACGGATTTCCTGTAGAGCGTTTGGATCGACCTGCGCTTCAGGTGAAACACCGGTACGCGACGTGCCCTGAGTCTTGAAATGCTGAATGACAGGCAGCAACTCACCGATAATGCTCTGCGTCGGTTCGGGCATGAAAGCATTGGTTGCCAGCCCCCGGACCGGGATAAATTCAGCCTGTGTATTAAGCAATGCTTCCATGGTTGAACCATCTTCGGTCAGTGCATCCTCGCTGAATACTTTACGGCGAACGTTTATCTTGTAAACATTGTCCAGCAATTGCCGTGTCAATACCGAGCCGAGTAACTGCAAATCTTTTACCAGTTCCAGATAGCTCAAACCGGTATGCTTGTGCGGCATCAGGATGGAAGACAGCGATATCAAAGGTTGATAATTCGTTTCTTCGTTCTCGAATACCGAATCGCCGATCAGCAGTACCCGTCGCTGTTCGCCTATCCCGTCGCCGTTATAGTCAAACCATGCGTAGCATTCATGGACCCAGAACTCGCGCATACTCGGATCGTCTTCGTCCTGCGCATCCGGGTTTTCATCTTCGTAAAACAGACGATTTACTCTTTCGTCGTTCCACTTGTAATTATCGCCGTTACTGGCTTTATCCAGTTCGTCCGGATCTATGCCTTCATTGACCAGTTGTGTGAAGGTTTTTCTGACCCTGTGACACAGAAAATCCGCTTCATCCATGTCCTGTGACGTACAGTCATTGTCTACCAGCACTTCTTCACCGGGCACCGGCATGATACGAAGTTCCATGACTTTTCGGGTTGTCCGGATTTTCAAATCGAACACTTCCATCGGTGAAGACATACCGGGCATTGACGTGACAGGTTGTGGTTGCTGATTTGGCGAGCCTTCCGGCACGCCGCCCGGTTCTGCCGCCATTTCCTGCGGAATATGTATGACTCGTGAACGTTGCTCGATAATTTCAACTTCCGGGTCTTCTTCGAGCATTTGCAGTCCGAAGTCGTTTACCCCCGTTACCACACCCACATCAACTTTTCGGCAATTCTCCATGTACACTTTCAGATACCCGTTCGGGTTCATCAGTGCATCTTTCATCCAGTGGTGAAGCGCCAAAAACCCTTGCGGACGGTTGGCTTTCATGATGTAGTGGTTGGTGATATCCGTTTCCTGCTTTGCCGCCTTTTCGTCTTCCGGATTAACCGGGTCGAACGTGACAATCTGATCGCCGGACAGGAAAACACGTAAAACCAACGGCAATACCCACTCTATGGCTTCCAGTGTTTCACGGGAGATGTACTTGGAATATCCTTCGCGTTCGTCGCCGTATTCCTTGCCAATGTAGTAGTTAAAATTCTCTTTGCGGATATCTGAAATATCGCCGTCTTCATCGTTCATCGCCTGCGCAATTTTGCGCCCGAGAAAACCGACGACTTCGGATTCCGTTATCTCAGCGCCACCGGCACGACCGGCGCGTTTTCTGTTTGTCGGGTGTGTATCGCGCCGCGCGGGACGAACTCGCGGGCGGTCGTTGACTCTTGAAGCTCGGGTCGCCATATCTTTATACCAAGTGATCCACAGATGGATTTGTCAAACGTTTGCGGCGATTGTTCCTCTGAGCATACTTGCGCACGCCGCCTGCGGCAACTTTTCCTGCTGCTGCCGCCTGTTCTGCCCATGTAGTGTGCTTGCCCCTGTACCCCTGTGCAAACTGCCGGAAGGCGTCTGCGCCATTTCGCCCCCATGATTTAGCCGGTATATCACGGGTAATGCCGTGTAATTCGTCAAATGCCCATTTGTAATCACGTAGCGCACGAAGTCCGACAGCACATCCTTCGGCGTCAAATTCACACGTCGAAAACACCCGGCGGGTCAGTTCTATGCCGTCATTGATGCGCGGTGTCTTCGGCACAACAATAATGGGAGATAAGCCTGCGGCACGCAAAACCTGCTCACGTGACAGATTTTCACGCTGCGATATATCCGTAACCATCACGTCATGTGGCAGATAGTGCGTGCCGAAAATCCAGTTAAATTCTCTTTTCAGCTCGAATAGCAAATCCACGTAGTACGTCAAATCACGTAGACGGTCTTCCAAGTAGTAACCAAAACGGTGTCGCCCTTCAATATGTTGGTGACACCATATGGCGTTCACATCATTACGCCCGATATCCCAGAACGTATTGACCGGAACACCACGGACAATCGGGAAATCACCGATTCGACGTTGTTCGCGAGCTTCACGGAGCTGCTCACCGTAGATAACCAGTTCATTTGACTGCTCGAATGCTTCTTCCGGTGTGGACGGGTATTCCTGTTTCATCAGATTACCCTGTTCCGTCGCTTTTTTAACGTACCAGAATTTCTGCGATGCGGTCAGGTTTAAATCGTGTTTTTCGTGCAATTCCTTGAAATACACCATCAATTTGTCAGGTATATCCACAGGATTTTCAAGCACGTAATCCGGGTGCTTCCACCATGGAAAGAAGAAAAATTTATAATCCATCTTGGTGAAAAGAGCGTCGGCATTTTTCACGGCGGTCGTCATATCCTGCGACCGCTTGCACATATCGTAAAATTCACCGTGCGGTCCTTCCGCCGTAGACTCAATCCACACAATCTGTCCCGGTGCTACCGTGTTCAGGGTGCCGGTGATAACTTCGCGCGCCTTGTCAGGGTACTTGGCGCACATTTTCCCGAATTCGGAAACATGGATGTACTGATACGTACCGGAGCGCATGGATGTGCCGACCCGGATATGCGAATCGTTGGAAAATTTAAGCGACCGGGTTGTGTCTGACGTGGCGCGACGTGCCTTGCGCAAGTCTTCCGGCAGATTATCGTAGGCAAACTTGATCTTGTCGCTGAAAAATGCCTCGGCGTCTTCTTTGTTATGCGCCACGATCCCGGCATTCACATTATCATTGAACAAACACCGATCCAGCATGAATATCTGGATGAATGTCGTCATGCCTAACTGCCGTGCCTTGAGGATGCAGTTCAAAAACCACATTCCTTTGTACAGTTCGGTTTGCGCCCAATTAGGCTTGAAGCGTATCTTTTTACCTTCTTTACTTTTTATGTAGTACAGATTGTTCAGTCGCCACCACTGATCGGCGAGACGGGTCTGTTCAAGTGGTGTCGTCATGTTCTATTGCCTGCGGCAGACCGTCATCCTTGTTGCTGGCTTTTTTCAGCAATTCAGCCAGATCGCCGGTAGCTTCCAGATCCAGTTGGGTACGATCACCGTACAATTTCGGCACCATTTTTCCGGCGTACCATTTACGGGTATCTATACGGACACGGGAGCGCTGGATCGCTTCATTATCCGGCGTCCAACCATTCTGCTCACCCTTGCGATTAAATGTCGGTTTCCAGTCTTTTTCAGCGTTGTCGGAAATCTCCATGATTTCATCGACAAACAACTCTGCTTGCACACGCCGAGCGTAGTAATACATTTCGCGAAAATCTATTCTGCGGGGGTCGGCGAGCCACCGGATCACCGTTCTTAAAGAAGGCATACCGGGTATCTCGCATATCGCCTTAAGAGATTTTTTCATCATTAACTGCTCACAAATCTTGTGGGCAATCGCATCCGAGTATTTACCTCTTGGCACCCGAAACCGGCTTTTGCCATCGGGTGCGCGAAACGTTGTCGGTGCCGGTATCTCTCTTTCACAGATAAACGTCTTACCGACTTTGGACGACTTTCTTTCTGATGTTGCTGTACTCATACTGGAGATGATACCTATTTCGAGCGGCCTTGTAACTTTTCGATAGTCCGGTAAGCACCAAGTCCAAGCATCGCCAGAACCAGTTTCATGATCTGGTCCATTGGAAACGCGGGGCCGGGACCGACGAACCGGTCGAGAATCGGGCCGATCAGGAATGCGTACATCAGCCCGACTCC
>Ga0114931_10005962_pt1 | contig 15053 bp, 10 predicted proteins | sample 2SBtaG_FD_89579 | JGI IMG/M metagenome (GOLD analysis project Ga0114931, IMG submission 89579) | Deep subsurface microbial communities from Kolumbo volcano to uncover new lineages of life (NeLLi) - 2SBTROV14_V59a metaG | ecosystem: Environmental > Aquatic > Marine > Volcanic | place: Kolumbo...
ATTGGTTTCACAAGGGGTTTTCTGAAGGCGTCGCGTATCGGTGATTACGCGCAACTGAAGAAAATCACTTGTGGAATCAAGAGGCAAGCGAGAACACGTGCAATTTATGAAATATCCGGGTTAAAGATCGAACAAGCGACATCTGACGTTCTTAAGGAAATAAATTATGCAAGTATCAGTAACATCAAATGAAGGCCTGGAACGCAAGCTGACAGTGGAAGTGCCTGCCGATAAGGTCGAGCAGGCGGTTCAGCAGCGGCTCAAGGGTATGGCTGGCCGTGTCCGTATCAATGGTTTCCGTCCCGGCAAGGTTCCCTTCAGCGTGATCCAGAAACGTTACGGCGCGCAGGTGCGTGAAGAGGTAAAGTCCGAACTGGTGCGCGACAGCCTGTATGAGGCGATTCAGCAGCAGAACCTGCGTCCAGCTGGTACGCCCAAGGTTGAGACCGATGCCTCGACCGGCGACAAGCTCGCTTTTACCGCTACCTTTGAGGTCTATCCCGAAGTCAAGGTTGAGGTCCCTGCCGATCTGGTGGTGGATAAGCCGAACGTCGAGGTGTCTGATGCCGATGTGGACAAGATGCTTGAAAAACTGCGCAAACAGCGCAGCAGCTGGGAAGAGGTGGAGCGTGCTGCGCAGGAAGGTGACCAGGTGGTCATGGACTTCCTCGGAAAGGTCAATGGAGAGGCCTTCGAAGGCGGCGCTGCCGAAGATTATACCCTTGAACTGGGCAGCAAGCGTTTTATCGAGGGTTTCGAAGATCAATTGATCGGTGTCAAGGCGGGTGACAGTAAAGAGGTCAATGTTACCTTTCCCAAGGAGTACCAGAGCGAGGAGCTGGCCGGCAAACCCGCTGTGTTCGAGGTGACCGTCAAGGCCGTCAAGGGCCCCAAACTGCCCGAACTGGATGACCCTGAATTCCTGCAGGCACTGGGTACCCAGGAAGGTGGCGTGGAAAACCTGCGCCAGGAAGTGCGCCACAGCATGGAGCGCGAGCTAAAACAAAAGATCGCCGCCAAGGTCAAGGAAGGACTGCTGGACAAGATGCTCGAGGCCAATCCTATTGAGCTGCCCACCGCCCTGGTGGAGGACGAGCTGCGCCAGATGGCCAATCAGGCATTCCAGAGCATGGGAATGGAAGGCGAGCAGGAGCTCACTGATGAAATCCGCAATGCCCTGGGCGACCGGGCCCGTCGCCGGGTGGGGCTGGGCCTGATGGTGGGTGAGCTGATCCGTGAAAAGGGCTTCAAGGCCGATGCTGACAAGGTGCGCGCCCAAATCGAGGAGCTGGCCCAGACCTATGAGGATCCCCAGGCCGTGATAAATTGGTATTATCAAGATAAATCAAGGCTTTCCGGGGTTGAGGCCCTGGTGTTGGAGGACCAGGTGGTCGACTGGTTGCTATCCGAAGTCAAGACCGAAGATGTCAATATGGCCTTCGATGATGTGATGGAAGCTCAATAACTGAGAAGGGCGCACGCCCCCCCCTTTTTTTTGATTCTGAAAATTTTTGTGTAGCATGGTGTTGGGCCTTTTTTTGGGATAGAGTTTGGCAGTAAAAGGATTGTGAACGATGGCCGATAACAGTATTAAGGGAAGTGCAATGCAGACGCAGGCCGCCGGGCTGGTGCCCATGGTGGTGGAACAAAGTGCCCGCGGTGAGCGTGCCTACGATATATATTCGCGCCTGCTGAAGGAGCGGGTGATCTTTCTGGTTGGTCCTGTGGAGGACCATATGGCAAACTTGATAGTGGCGCAGCTTTTGTTTTTGGAATCCGAAAACCCGGACAAGGATATACACTTGTATATCAACTCACCCGGAGGCGTTGTGACCGCAGGTTTGGCAATTTATGACACCATGCAATTTATCAAGCCGGATGTCAGCACCATGTGTATCGGACAGGCTGCAAGCATGGGCGCCCTGTTGCTGGCAGGCGGCGCGGCTGAGAAGCGCTACTGCCTGCCCCATTCGCGGGTGATGATTCATCAGCCGTTGGGCGGTTTTCAGGGCCAGGCATCTGATATTGATATTCACGCCAAGGAAATTCTGGCGGTGCGGGAACGTTTGAACAATATTTTGGCCAAACATACAGGTCAGTCGATTGAAACGGTGCAGAAGGATACCGACCGCGACAACTTTCTCAGCGCGGCGGATGCCGTGGAATATGGCCTGATTGACCAGGTTCTGAGCGAAAGAGGCTGATGGCGAGCAATAGGTATGATCCTTGCTTGGTATGGTGGATGGTTGATCGCATTGAGGTGGGAGTATGAGCGACGATAAAAACGGCACTGGTGACGACAGCAAGAAATTGCTTTATTGCTCATTCTGCGGCAAGAGCCAGCATGAGGTGAGGAAACTGATTGCCGGCCCGTCGGTATTTGTCTGCGACGAGTGCGTGGAACTGTGCAACGACATCATCCGCGAAGAGTTGCAGGAAGGCAATGTTGTCGGCAAGGACAACAAACTGCCGGTGCCGCGTGAGATCAATGACATCCTGAACGAATATGTCATTGGCCAGGCCTCTGCCAAGAAGGTGCTTTCCGTAGCGGTTTACAACCACTACAAGCGTCTGGAAGCGGGACAGAAGAAGGATGAGGTCGAGTTGGCCAAGAGCAACATTTTGCTCATTGGCCCCACCGGCAGCGGCAAGACGCTGCTGGCCGAAACCCTGGCCCGTCTGCTGGATGTGCCGTTCACTATCGCCGATGCCACCACCCTGACCGAGGCTGGTTATGTGGGTGAGGATGTGGAAAACATCATCCAGAAGCTGCTGCAGAAATGCGACTACGACGTAGAAAAGGCCCAGACCGGTATTGTCTATATCGACGAAATCGACAAGATTTCGCGTAAATCAGACAATCCTTCTATTACTCGTGACGTATCCGGCGAAGGGGTGCAGCAAGCACTGTTGAAGTTGATTGAGGGAACGGTTGCCTCCGTGCCGCCTCAAGGTGGTCGTAAACATCCACAACAGGAATTCCTGCAGGTGGATACCTCTAACATCCTTTTTATCTGCGGCGGCGCCTTCGCCGGCCTGGATCGCGTCATCCGTGACCGTTCCGAAAAGGGCGGTATCGGTTTCTCCGCCCAGGTGAAGAGCAAGGATGACAAGAAGAAGTCCAGTGAAATCCTTCATTCAGTGGAGCCTGAAGACTTGGTGAAATACGGCCTGATTCCAGAATTCGTGGGACGTCTGCCGGTGGTCGCGACTCTGGAAGAGCTTTACGAGGATTCGTTGATCTGCATCCTGACGGAGCCTAAAAATGCCATCACCAAGCAGTATTCCAGACTGTTTGAGATGGAAGGCTGCGAAGTCGAGTTCCGTGAAGAGGCGCTGCGAGCGGTCGCCCGCAAGGCGATGGATCGCAAAACTGGCGCGCGCGGGCTGCGTTCCATCCTCGAAAATGCCCTCCTGGACATCATGTATGACCTGCCTTCCCTGGATAACGTTACCAAAGTCGTTATAGATGATGGGGTTATCAATGGCACCTCCGAACCGCTGCTGATCTATGACCAGACCGATCAGCAGGGACTGCTTGCCGGCAAGGAAAATTAACGGCTTCTCACCCCGCCGGGCTTGATTTTGCCAGGCCCGGCCACCATATTATACGTTGATCGATTTCATTCGAGACGACCGGGTGGCGATGGTTTTGGTTCTCGCCGTGCCGGGAGGTTTCTCGTCTTGTTATTACCCGAAGAATTTGTGGTTGAGGTTTATTGATTATGAGTACGAATGACCAGGAAAAAGGTGCGCTGATAGTAAGCAAGGTGTTGCCGGTCCTGCCCCTGCGCGACGTTGTCGTCTATCCGCACATGGTTATTCCGCTGTTTGTCGGCAGGGAAAAATCCATCAAGGCGTTGGAAGCTGCCATGGAACAGGACAAACAGATATTGCTGGTGGCCCAGCAAAGTGCTTCGCTGGATGATCCTCAGCCCGAAGATATCTACGCCACCGGGACGCTGTCCAACATCCTGCAGTTGTTGAAACTTCCCGATGGCACCATCAAGGTTCTGGTGGAAGGGATCGAACGTGCCAGCCTGCGCAAATACGTGGATGAAAAAGATTACTTCACCGCCGAGATCGAGGTACTGCAAAGTATTCCTCTGGACGAGCGCGAATCCGACGTGTTGGTGCGTTCGCTGCTGAACCAGTTTGACCAGTATGTAAAGCTCAACAACAAGGTTCCGCCCGAAATACTCTCTTCACTGTCCGGCATCGATGATGGCGGCCGGTTGGTGGATACCATCGCCGCGCACATGTCGCTCAAGATCGAAGAAAAGCAGAGCGTGCTCGAGCAGGTCAATGTGCGTGACCGGCTGGAGAAAATGATGAGCCTGCTCGAGTCAGAGATCGACCTGTTACAGGTCGAAAAAAGGATTCGCGGCCGTGTCAAACGGCAGATGGAAAAGAGCCAGCGCGAATATTATCTGAATGAGCAGATGAAGGCGATTCAGAAAGAGCTGGGCGATATGGAGGAGGCCCCCAACGAAGTCGAGGAATATGCCGACAAGATCGAAAAGGCCGGCATGTCCAAAGAGGCCAAGACCAAGGCCAAGGCCGAGTTGAACAAGTTGAAGATGATGTCGCCCATGTCCGCCGAGGCCACCGTGGTGCGCAACTATATTGACTGGCTGATCAATGTACCATGGAAAAAACGCAGCAAGATTTGTAATGATCTGGCCATGGCCGAGGAGGTGCTGGAAGCGGATCATTACGGCCTGGAAAAGGTCAAGGAGCGCATCCTTGAATATCTTGCCGTACAGCAGCGCGTCAGCAAGCTGAAAGGCCCGGTACTGTGTCTGGTGGGACCGCCCGGTGTTGGTAAAACGTCTCTCGGTCGTTCTATTGCCCGCGCCACGGGGCGCGAATTTGTGCGCATGTCACTCGGCGGGGTACGCGACGAGGCGGAGATCCGCGGGCATCGCCGTACCTATATCGGCGCTATGCCGGGTAAGATCATCCAGAACATGTCCAAGATCAAGGTGCGTAATCCGCTGTTTTTGCTCGATGAGGTCGACAAGATGTCCATGGATTTCCGTGGTGATCCGTCTTCCGCCATGCTGGAGGTGCTGGACCCCGAGCAGAACAACAGTTTCAACGACCACTACCTGGAGGTCGACTACGACCTTTCGGATGTCATGTTCGTGGCCACCGCCAACAGCCTCAAAATTCCCGATCCCCTGCTGGACCGCATGGAGGTGATCCGCCTTGCCGGTTACACGGAAGATGAAAAGGTCAATATTGCCCTGCGCTATCTGTTGCCGAAACAGATCGAGGCCAACGGCCTCAATCCTGAAGAAATCAGTGTCAGTGAAAATGCCATCCGGGACGTGGTGCGTTACTACACCCGCGAGGCCGGTGTGCGTAATCTTGAGCGCGAACTTTCAAAGGTCTGCCGCAAGGTGGTTAAGGATATCCAGCTGGGCGGTGAGAAGCGCCGCAAGACGAAAGTTTCAATCACCCCGCGCAACCTGGAAAAATATCTGGGCGTCAAACGGTTCCGCTTTGGCCAGGCAGAGCAGGATGACCGGGTAGGGCAGGTGACCGGGCTGGCCTGGACCGAGGTTGGCGGCGAACTGTTGACCATAGAGTCCGCCATCGTGCCGGGCAAGGGCAAGCTAACGATTACCGGACAGTTGGGCGATGTCATGCAGGAATCCGTGCAGGCTGCCATGACGGTGGTGAGAAGTCGTGCCGGAATCTTCGGTCTGGATGAGGATTTTTATCAAAAACAGGACATCCATATTCATGTGCCTGAAGGTGCGATTCCCAAGGATGGACCGAGCGCCGGTATCGGCATGTGCACCACATTGGTCTCGGCATTGACCAATATCCCGGTCAAGTCCAGTGTTGCCATGACCGGCGAAATAACCCTGCGTGGAGAAGTGTTACCCATCGGCGGGTTGAAGGAAAAACTGCTGGCTGCGCACCGGGGTGGCATAAAGACCGTGTTGATACCTCACGAGAACGAGCGTGACCTTGCTGAAATACCAAAGAACATCAAGGAGCATCTCGATATTCATCCGGTGAAATGGATAGACGAGGTTTTGCAGATTGCCCTGCAGCACATGCCGGAGGCCAAGACTGTTTCGGGCAAGGAAGAGGATATCACCGAAAAAGTGGTTTCAAAAAGGAAAAAATCAAAGCAAGAACGAGTCAGGCATCATTGATAAAACCGGGGCTTCCGGACGTGTCTGTCCTTGACATTTTACGGCGACAAAAGTATAAAATTCGCTCTACCGAGATGATCGCGGTTGGTTGTCGGTCGAATTGCATAAGAAATCATATATTCTTAAAATCCGCCATTTCTTGTTCCAGAGTTTGGGTTTGTCGCTGATGCTCGACAGCATTCAGAGGATGTTTTCTTTCTCGTTTTTGATCGTTGGTGGGTCGGTTTAAGAGAACCATGAGGTCAGCACGTGCTTAGGGCGTGTCGATAACAATTTTACAGAGGAGTTTCGTAGTGAATAAAGCAGAACTTATTGAAGCTGTTGCCGAAGAGGCGGACATGAGTAAGGCTGATGCAGGGCGTGCTGTTGATGCTATGGTTAATGCCATCACCAGTGCCATGAAAAAACAGGATGATGTGTCCCTGATAGGCTTTGGTACTTTCACCGTTCGTGAGCGTGCTGCGCGCGCTGGTCGTAACCCCCAGACTGGTGAAACCATCCAGATCGCAGCGGCTAAAGTTCCTGCATTTAAGGCTGGCAAAGCACTGAAAGATGCTGTAAACTAGCCGCTCTTTTTGCTGGGGTGCTTAGCTCAGTTGGGAGAGCGTCGCCCTTACAAGGCGAATGTCGGGGGTTCAAGTCCCTCAGCACCCACCAGACCTTTTTGTAAGTTAACGCGTGGAGTGGTAGTTCAGTTGGTTAGAATACCGGCCTGTCACGCCGGGGGTCGCGGGTTCGAGTCCCGTCCACTCCGCCAACAGTCAAATATTAAGGGTGCAGAGCTATTCCAGCCTGCACCCTTTTTATTTATCATTTCACTTTCAAATTCACCGGAAAACTTGAATAGCCATGCTGCAGTTTATACGTGAGAAAGCTCAGAGCTGGATAGCTATAGCGATTGTCGGGATGCTGATTATTGGCCTCTCAACGGTTGTCTGGAACTCCTATTTCGGCCCCGATCCTGATCAGCCTGTTGCCAAGGTGAACGGTGATAAGATCACCTCCAAGGAATTCCAGCGTGCCTACCAGCAGCAACGCGAACGCCTGCAAAAAATGATCGGCAATGCCGACATCAGCCGCTTTATTCCCGATGAGAAAGAATTCAAGAGCAATGTACTGAAGCGGCTTGAGAACGAGGAGCTGATCCTGCAGGAAGCACGCGCTGCAGGCTACCGAATCAGTGATGCCCTGCTGGCGCAGCAGATCCGCAGCTTGCAGGCCTTCCAGACCGATGTCAAGTTTGATCAGGCCCTTTACCAGCAATGGCTGGCCAGGAATTATATGTCAGCAGGGCAATTCGAGGAGTTACTGCGTCGTGACCTGCTGCTTCAGCAATATCGCCGCGCCGTGCTGACAACCAGCTGGAGTTCAAAACAGGAAAACCAGTCGCTGATCCAGTTGCGGCAGCAAATGCGTGACGTGGGTTATCTGACGATTCCGGCGACGAATTATCTTGACAAGGTGAGCGTTTCCGATGATGAGGCGAAGAAGTTCTATGATGAAAATTCCGCCCGCTATGCCACGCCTGAAATGGTCAGCATCAAATATCTGGAGCTGAGCGTTAACAATCTGGCCAAGCTCGTCGATATCGACGAAGGCAAACTGCATGAGCTTTATGAAGAGCGCAAGAGTGAATTCGGGGTGCCCGAAGAGCGTCGTACCCGCCATATCCTGATTGAAGTGGCGGGGGATGCCTCGAAAGAGCAGGTGGAGGCCGCTCGCAAGAAGGCCGAGTCCATATACAAGCAGATCGAGGATGGCGCCTCGTTTGAGGCATTGGCGAAAAAATATTCTGATGATATCGGTTCGTCCAAGCACGGTGGAGATCTGGGGTATCTGGCGCGTTCCGACATGATGGATCCTGTCTTCGCCAAAGCAGCTTTCGCGTTGACAAAGGGGCAGGTCAGCAAACCGGTCAAATCGGCCTATGGTTTTCATATCATCAAGCTCGTGGATGTTAAAAAAGGCAAGACCAAAAGTTTTGATGAAGTGCGGCCGACGTTGGTCAAGGACTATCGCCGCAAACAGGCCGAAGACATATTTCTGGACCAGAATGAAACCCTGGCCAACCTGACATTCGAAAATCCGGATACGCTGGAAGTTGCGGCTCAGGAACTTGGTCTCACTGTTCAAAAGACACCCCTGTTTAGCCGTGACGACGGCCCCGGAATCGCCGCCAACGCCGATGTGCGTTCGGCTGCGTTTTCCGATGAGGTCCTGGTGCAAGGGCTAAACAGTCAGGTGCTGGAACTTGGTAATGACCGCTCCATTGTCTTGCGTATGGATGACCACCAGGAGTCATCCATCCGGCCGTTCGATGAAGTCAAGAAGCAGATCATTGATGAACTGCGCCACAAACACGCCCAGGCCATGACGGAAGAGGCGGGTAAGAAGATTTTGAAGGGCCTGTCGGATAATAGTGACCTTCAGGCGATCGCCAAGAAGGATAAGTATGAGTGGCATCATCCCAAGCCGATTATGCGCAATAACAGACAGATCGACCACAAGGTGGTGGAGCAGGTGTTTCGTATGGCACATCCTGAAAAAGACAAGATCTTGTTTGACGGTCTGGCCATGGATAACGGTGATTATACGCTCATCGCGCTGTATAACGTGACCAATGTGGATGTCGGCTCTATCGACAAGGGTGTTCTCGACGATATGAATAAGAAGCGCGAGCAATACCACGGTGCCATCGAACTGATGGGTGCCATGACAGATATGCGTGATTCCGCCGAAATCAAGGAATATCCGGGAAACATGTAATCCACATTAGCCCTGAATGAGCCACTAGTACTGCCTTGTCGGAGTATTAGCCCGGATGTTTCATAAATTCGTGTGATTATCGCGCAGTATATTGGTTTCACATGGGATTTTCTGAAGGCGTCGCGTATCGGTGATTACGCGCAACTGAAGAAAATCACTTGTGGAGTCAAGAGGCAAGCGAGAACACGTGCAATTTATGAAATATCCGGGTCTAGCCCGCATTTCTCACCACCGTTCGTAGCGAGACGGTTCAAGGGTGCAGTCTGCCTGGCGTTCGTGACAGAGGAGCGCACAGGGCATACTTGACAGTCTGTCGAGCACTCCGACCGAGCGAACGCCAGGCAGGCCGTGCCATTGGGCCGTCGCAGTAGAGGGGGGGTGAGAAATACGGGCTAGGTGCCGGTAAGGAGAAGTTGCGGTATGAAGCTCAAGCTGCATTGGCAAATCCTCATCGCCCTGGCGCTTGCAGTCATCGTCGGCAGTATGACCGGCACCGATGCTGCGGTGTTTGGTGTCACCTTTTACGACGTTTTCGCCTTTATCGGCACGCTGTTCCTCAACGCTCTGAAGATGTTGATCGTACCGCTGATCGTTTCTTCCATCATCGTGGGCATCGCCGGCATCGGTTCAAGTGGTGACCTGGGTCGCCTTGGCAGCAAGACGTTGCTCTACTATGCCGCCACCAGTCTGCTGGCAATTCTGGTCGGACTCATGTTTGTCAACGCCCTGCAACCAGGAGTCATCGACGGCCGGCCGGCCCGGGATATGATCGGCCTGTCGGCCGATACCTCATCGCTGGAGGCGAAGGTGGAAGGCAAGGGAGCGGGTGATATCGCCGGCATCTTTCTGCGCATGGTGCCCACCAATATCGTTGCCGCCGCGGCCGATGGCCAGATGCTTGGCCTCATCTTCTTCAGCCTGTTGTTTGGTTATTTCATGACCCGGGTGAGCCACAGTTACGCCTCCACCCTGCACACCTTCTGGGAGGGTGTGTTTGAGGTGATGATGATGATCACCGACTGGGTGATGAAGTTCGCACCCGTCGGCGTCTTCGCCCTGGTGGCCAAGGTGATCGCCGGCACCGGATTTTCCGCCTTCGTGCCGTTGGCCTGGTTTGCCGTGGCGGTGCTGGCGGCACTGGGGTTTCATTTTCTGGTCACCATGCCGCTGTTGCTGTGGTTTGTCGCCGGTGTGAATCCGCTGCGTATGTACCGCGCCATGGCGCCGGCACTGTTGACAGCGTTTTCCACCGCCTCGTCATCCGCCACCCTGCCATTGACCCTCGAATGTGTGGAGCAGAACGCCAAGGTCTCCAACCGCACCAGCAGTTTCGTGCTGCCCCTGGGGGCCACCATCAACATGGATGGCACGGCCCTGTATGAATGCGTGGCGGCCATCTTTATCGCCCAGGCCTACGGCCTGGAGCTGAGCTTCGCCCAGCAGTTCACGGTGGTGCTGGTGGCACTGTTGACCTCCATCGGCGTGGCGGGTATCCCTTCGGCCAGCCTGGTGGCGATTTCCATCATTCTCACTGCCATCGGATTGCCGGTGGAGGCTCTGGGGATGATCCTGGCCGTCGATCGGATCCTGGATATGTGCCGAACCAGCGTCAACGTCTTCGGTGATTCCTGCGGTGCGGTGATCGTGGCGCGACTGGAAGGTGAGCGACGCGTGCTGACCACGGATGCGGAGGAGCAGCGGCTAAAGGCTCATTTATAAAAGGGGCAAAGCGGTCCTGCGCTGAAAATTTATGCAACAGTTGGGTTATTATTCACCTGAAGCCGTGAATACGATCAGACCTCCATCGCCATGCCGATGATGTTGTAACCGGAATCCACATAGGTGATCTCGCCGGTAATGCCCGCCGCCAGGTCAGAGCAGAGGAAGGCGGCTGCATTACCCACATTCTCGATGGTGACGTTGCGACGCAGTGGGGCGAAGTTCTCCACATGGGTGAGCATCTTGCGGAAGTCGCTGATACCGGCTGCTGCCAGCGTCTTGATGGGGCCGGCGGAGATGCCGTTGACACGGATGCCGTCCGGGCCCAGGCTTTCGGCCATGTAGCGCACATTGGCCTCCAGGCTGGCCTTGGCCAGGCCCATGACATTATAGTTGGGCATGGCACGTTCGGCGCCGAGATAGCTCATGGTCAGCAGGGCGCCGTCGCGGCCCTCCATCATATTGCGACCCGCCTTGGCCAGGGCGGCGAAACTGTAGGAGCTGATCTCGTGGGCTACATTGAAGCTCTCGCGCGTGACGGCATCCAGGTAGTCACCCTCCAATGCCTCGCGCGGGGCGAAGGCCACCGAATGGATGATGATATCCACATGGTCCCAGTAGTCATCCAGACGTTCGAAGACCTGTTCGATATCCTTGTCGCTGGCGACATCGCAGGGCAGGGTGATGTCCGAATCCAGTTCACTGGCCATTTTTCCCACCCGCGACTGGAGTTTGTCGTTCTGGTAGGTGAAGGCGAGCTCCGCTCCCTGATTTTTCATGGCTTGAGCCACGCCCCAGGCGATGGAGCGGTTGCTGGCCAGGCCGACGATTAATGCGCGTTTCCCTTCTAGAAATCCCATAGGTTCACCTGTATTGTCTGTTTTGCTTCCATGGACCATTTTATCGCCATTCTAACAGGTTTTGGCGAAAAGCAGCGTAGATACTACCCAATGATTCCATCCAAGTGAAGGCTTATTCATTGCCTGCCATACGGTGTCCTGGCGCCTGATTTCTGATAAGTTATGTCTGCTATGGAGAGAGTGGATTGAGGATGTTTCAGGCGACCCCATGCAGATGACCAGACACATAAGACAGTGGCTTGCTCTCGGTTGTGCGCTATTGCTGCTCGGTTGCGGTCACGGGACCTGGAATGATCCATATCCGGAAAAAGATTCACTGAGCAATATCCTCTATTCATCCTTTTCCGAGCGCCCCAAGCATCTTGATCCCGCCCGTTCCTACAGTGCCGCTGAATATACCTTTATTGCACAAATCTATGAGCCACCGCTGCAATATCATTACCTGAAACGTCCTTATGAACTGGTTCCACTGAGCGCCACCGAGGTGCCCAAGCCGCATTACCTCGATGCGGCCGGCCATGAACTGCCGCAGGATGCCCCGATCGAGCAGATCGCCTACAGCATTTACGATATCCATATTCAGCCTGGCATTCGCTATCAACCTCATCCCGCATTTGCCAAGGATGAAGACGGGCATTACCTCTACCAGAATCTGTCGTTGGCGCAGTTGGAGCAGGTGCACGTGCTGAACGACTTTAAACAGACGGGCACGCGTGAACTGATCGCCGCCGATTACGTCTACGAAATCAAACGCCTCGCCAACCCCAAGCTGCATTCGCCCATCTTCGGCATCATGAGTGCCTATATTGTCGGTTTGAGTGACTATGCCAAAACATTGGCGAAGGCCTACGGTGAAAAGGCAAAACAGGGCGATGACTCCAGCTATCTTGATTTGACCCACTATCCGCTTGAAGGGGTGAAGGTAGTCGATCGTTACACCTACCGTATCAAGGTCAAGGGCAAATACCCACAGCTGCTCTATTGGTTGGCGATGCCCTTTTTTGCACCGATGGCGCCCGAGGTCGACCGCTTTTACAATCAGCCGGGCATGGAGGAACGCAACATCAGTCTCGACTGGTACCCGGTCGGTACCGGACCCTACATGCTGACCATGAATAATCCCAATCTGCGCATGGTGCTGGATCGAAATCCCAACTTTCATGGCGAGACCTATCCCACCGAGGGGATGCCGCAGGACAAGGCCGACGGCCTGTTGACGGATGCCGGTAAGCCGCTGCCGTTTGTCGATGAGGTGATCTTCAATCTGGAAAAGGAGAGTATTCCCTACTGGAACAAGTTTCTGCAGGGCTATTACGACGCCTCCGGCATAAGTTCAGACAGTTTCGATCAGGCGGTTAGAATCGGTGAGGGTGGAGAGGTCGGCCTGACTGATAGTATGAAGGCCAGGGGAATTCAGCTCTCCACTGCCGTCACGACCTCCAGTTTCTATCTTGGCATCAATATGCTCGATCCGGTGATCGGTGGTTACAGTGAGAGGGCGCGCAAACTGCGCCAGGCCATTTCGATCGCGATTGATTACGAGGAATATATTTCTATCTTCAGCAACGGCCGCGGCATTGCCGCCCAGGGCCCGATTCCCCCCGGCATTTTTGGCCATCGCGATGGCCGAGCTGGTATTAATCCCTATGTCTATGACTGGGTCAATGGTGCGCCACAGCGCAAGGATATTTCTGCGGCGAAACAACTGCTGGATGAGGCCGGCTATACAAATGGTGTCGATGACAGGACAGGCAAGCCGTTGGTGCTTCATTTTGATATCACCGGAGGTGGTCCGGGTGATAAGGCAACCATCGACTGGTTCAAGAAGCAGTTCGCTAAACTGGGGGTGCAACTGCTGCCGCGTCCGACTGACTATAATCGCTTTCAGGAAAAGATGCGCAAGGGCAACGCGCAACTCTTTCTTTGGGGGTGGAATGCGGACTACCCAGATCCGGAGAATTTTTTGTTTCTGCTTTACGGCCCCAATGGCAAGGTGGAACATGGCGGTGAAAACGCGGCCAACTACAACAACCCGGAATTTAATCGCCTCTTCGAACGTATGAAGAACATGGATAATACTCCCGAGCGCCAGCAGATTATCAACAAGATGGTGGCAATTGCGCGCCGCGATTCACCCTGGTTGTGGGGCATGCATCCGAAGCAGTTCGCCCTCTATCACAGCTGGTATCACAATGCCAAACCCAACTTGATGGCTAACAACTCACTCAAGTACAAACGCGTCGATGCCCGTTTGCGGGCGGAAAAGCGTAAGGAGTGGAATCAGCCAGTGTTATGGCCAATATGGTTGATCGTGATCGGCCTTCTTGTGGCAACCCTGCCGGCAGCGGTTACCTATTACCGCAAGGAACACCGGCCTAAATTCAGCAAGCGGATGAGGGCGTAGGATGCTGGCTTATATCATTCGTCGCGTATTGTATGCGGTACCGATTCTGGTCGGTGTCAATCTGATCACCTTCGTGCTGTTCTTTGTTGTCAACAGTCCCGATGATATGGCGCGCATGCAGTTGGGGGTAAAGCGTGTCACTCAGCAGGCAATTGACAGCTGGAAGGCCGATCATGGCTATGACAAACCGCTGATCTACAATGCGCAAGCTGAGGGTGTGAGTAGTCTTACCGAGACTATTTTCTTCCACAAATCGGCGAAGTTGTTTGCCTTCGAATTCGGTCGCTCCGATGCCGGTCGTGATATCGCCTACGATATCAGCCAGCGTATGTGGCCCAGCCTTGCCATCGCCATTCCCAATCTGATTATTGGTCTGTTGGCCTACATCACCTTCGCCCTGCTGATGGCCTTCTTTCGTGCGACCTATGTCGATGTGGGGGGCGTAATTTTGTGCGTTGTCCTGATGTCCATTTCAGGACTGTTCTACATCATCGGCGGCCAGTATCTTATCGGTAAATTGTTGCATCTGGTGCCGGTCTCAGGTTACGACTACGGTTTCGAGGCAATCAAGTTTCTTATTTTGCCGGTATTTGTCGGGATTGTTGGTGGTGTTGGTGCCAGTACCCGCTGGTATCGCACCATTTTTCTCGAAGAGATCAACAAGGACTACGTGCGTACCGCCCGAGCCAAGGGTATGTCGGAACTTGCCGTGTTGTTCAGGCATGTCTTGAAGAACGCCATGATTCCGATTCTCACCGGCGTGGTGGTGGTGTTGCCGCTGCTCTTTATGGGCAGCCTGATTACTGAATCTTTTTTTGGTATCCCTGGGCTGGGCAGCTATACCATTGATGCCATCAACCACCAGGATTTTGCCATCGTGCGTTCGATGGTCTTTCTCGGCTCGGTGCTCTACATTCTCGGCCTGATCCTGACCGATATCTCTTACACGTTGGTTGATCCACGGATAAGGCTGGGCTGATGAAATTTGTACCACTGTGGACTGATGGCCTGGTTTTCTTATTGGTGGCAAGTATTATCACCGGTGCGCTCTACGCCCGCCGGCGCGAGCATCTGCGTGCCACCTGGCGTCAGGTGATTCATAGCCGGGTGGGGGTGATGTCGTTAGTCGTG
>Ga0114931_10005963_pt1 | contig 15053 bp, 6 predicted proteins | sample 2SBtaG_FD_89579 | JGI IMG/M metagenome (GOLD analysis project Ga0114931, IMG submission 89579) | Deep subsurface microbial communities from Kolumbo volcano to uncover new lineages of life (NeLLi) - 2SBTROV14_V59a metaG | ecosystem: Environmental > Aquatic > Marine > Volcanic | place: Kolumbo...
GCACTCAACACCAGCAGCGTGGTTGTCACAGGATAGAGATAGGTAAACTTGTCAATGTATGTCCGGCCATCTGCAAGGATCAAGAGACGAACATGTCCGCCTACCCTGTTCATTTCGCCCCACGTGTCCCATACCGCGCGCGAGGTCGTGAATTGGCGACTGCGACCGTTTATGTGGTATTCGATGACGATTTCATAGGGGTCTCCCCATGGCAGCCCACCATGCGGTTTTCGATGCTTCTCTGTAATGGTTCCTTCAACCGCAACACCGTTGCCACTTGATTTTGATAAGTATTCGTAGATAAAGACGCCACCGCTCGCTATAATTAACACCAGCACCCCGAGCAGCGCATTTCTCATATGTTTATGCTTTGCGTCCAATTCCATTCCTCACTCTTGAGATAACGGTTGAGCTTAGGGCCAGGCATTCCAACCCCATTCCCGAAGTGTACGCCGAGCGGCCAAGGCAGGACAGTGGAGTCCGGGGCGGCGGCAGCGATCCGCGCGGACAAGCTGGTGGAAGGGCGTAACCACCGGGAATCAGTGGACATAACGCTCGATCCACGAAGTCGTCCCCGGGCTATGCTGATCGAATCCAACGCGCACCGGCGCGCTGGGCCGCGCGCGGTGGCCTGAGGTGGGGGGACGTGCGGGCGCTCGTCAGGCGCGGGGTCTGGCTAGGGGTCGGGCGGGGGGAGGTCGAGGAGATCGGGCGCGGCGTGGGCCGGAAGAATCGCGGGTGGGGTCACGGGGAGGCGGAGGCCTTCGAGGACGGTGCGAGCCTCCTCGGGATCCGTGACGAGCTCGGTGAAGCGGAGGCGCCCGCCACAGGGGCAGGCGAGGGCGTCGATGTCGTAGACGCGGCGCAGCAGGGTGGCCCAGTCGATGCGGGAGATGGCGCTGTCGAAGGTGCGGAGAGCGTCGCAGCCCGCGCCGGCACGAGTCAGAGATGAGACAGGTGCGCTGGCGGCGTTGGCGGGGCTTGGCCCTGGTGGTGAGCACGCGGCGACCGCCACGGCCCCGCGCTCGACATCGCTCTTCGCGCTCCGGTCGGGCGCTGGCGTGCAGCGCTCGGGCGGTGGATCGTCCGGGCGCTTGGCGTCGTCCTTGATGGACGAGGTCGAGCATGATTGCGGATTCCGTTCGACGCCGGCTCTGGGCGCCAATGCGACGACGGCGCCCCGGTGGGGAAAGTTGGGAGCGATGGCGCCGTGAAAGCGGATGAGTGGCGTGCGCGGTGGCGGCACGAGCGCGGCGAGACGAGCGAGAAATTCGAGCGGCTCCATCACGCGGTGGGTCTGGTCAGGGCGCCAGGGGCTCTTGATCTGGTAGGCGACGTGGCCGCTGGGGAGCAGACTCAAGCGTTCGAGGCTGAAGGGCGGGCGACCGCAGTAGCGAAGCAGCAGCTCTCGGCCGAAGCTGTTGCCGGCGGGGACGCACACGGCAGCGTGCAGGCCGAAGCCCTGCGCCTCACCCAGGTAGCGGCTGCGGCGACCGCGCGGTGGCTGGAGTTTGGCGAGCTCGGCCTGCTCTCCAGCGTCCGCAGGCCGAGCGTTCTCGCCGGGCACGGATGCGAGCACGCCGATGCCGAGCGAGAGCTGGCTGCAGCTATCGAGAGCGGATTGCTCCGGCGGCTCGTTGTTGAAGTGATCGGGCTCGGGCGTGATGAGGCCGCGGCGTTCGAGCCAGCGGATGAAGCGGGTGGCGATGCGATCGCAGAGGGCGTCGATCTCGTCGCGCCCGGGTGGCGGGAGCTGGTGGAAGCGCGCCCCGGAAATGGCATCGGGCGTCGAGCCCGGCTCGATGACGAACACGCCGTCGACGAACGCGGCGTGGTTGTGGGTGTTGAGGTTGAGGCTGCCGCCAAAGCGCTGCGGGAACGAGACGCCGGCGCCGCGCACGCGCACGCTCTGACCGGTATGCTTCCCGATGCCGGCCTGTCGGGCACGGCGCTCGTGGAAGCGGAGCAACTCTTCGGCCTGGATGCGGCACATGGCGCCGAAGGCGGCGGCGTTCCTGGCCAGGAGCAGGCGCAGGTCGAAGGGTACGGTGAGCGCCCACTGGCGCAGCGGCACGTCGGGGAAGACGCGGTCGACGAGATGGGCGGCGGTGTTGTGCATCCGGCGGGCGTTGCACGAAGGGCAGACGCCGCGGCGCTTGTATGAAAAGGCCAGGAGCAGCGGCGCACCACAAAGCCGGCACTCGGCCCGGGCGAAGCCGTGCGCGAGGATGCCGCACTTCAAGTACGCGCGAAGCTCCTGCTCGACGTAGCGTGGCAAGCCGCGGGCGTAGCGCTCGCGAGCTTCCTCCAGGAAAGCCTCGAGGTGTTGCTGCACGATCCGGTGCAGCGCCGTCTGTTCGGGCTGGCGGCGGCGCCGAGAGCCCGATCCCAGGCCTCGGCAACGTGCCTCTGATTGCCCACGGGATTGCCCATGAGCGGTCCGCGGGCGTCCGTAGGCGTCTGCTCGTCCTCGCGGATCTGGCTGTTTTCCTGCTCCCTGGCTGCGCCGCTCTCGAACCTCAAGCTAGCGCGTCTGCCAGTTCCGCCACCTTCGCGGGGTGCCAGGGTTCCGGCGCTCGGGCGAGCCCGGACCTTGGGACCCGGGAAACTAGGCGGAGCGCGGAAGTTGTCAAACCTGGAGCGCAGCTGCTGCGGATAGTGCGGCGAAAACGACCGATCCGGCTCCGGCCCCGACCGCGCTCTCAGCCGGGGCGGAGCACGCGTTCGAGCGCAGCGATGACCTCGCCCATCTCGAACGGCTTGCGCACCCAGGCGGCGAAGGCGTGGGCGAGCGAGCCGGGCATGCCGTCGGGCGCGCCGCTGATGAGGATCACGGGCAGACCGGCGTCGCCGCGGCGCAGCGTTGCGAGCGCGTATTCGGGATCGTCCACGATGGGCGACAGATCCACCAGGGCCGCGTCGAGGATCGCGCCGCGGCTCATGACGCGTTCGAGCTCCGACCGTCCACCCGCCGCGAGGACCTGCACACCGCGCGCTTCGAGCGCCAGCTCCAGCAGCGAGCGCACTGCCGGGTCGTCCTCGACCACGAGCACGCGCGCGCCGTCGAGCGAACGGGGCCTGGGTGGCACGCTGCGCGCGCCGGAACGCGCTTCACTGAGCGGCCAGCCCAGCTCGAAGCAGGCGCCCGGCCCCGTGCGCGCCAGGCGCAGCTCGCCGCCGTGCAGACGCGCCAGCGCGTTCGAATAGCGGAGTCCGATCCCCGCCCCGCCCCGCCGCGTGGAGTCCGGCGCGGACAGCAGCGAATCCGCGCGACCGGCCGGGATGCCTGGCCCCTGGTCCGTCACCTCGAACACGACGTGCGTCGCGCTCCGGTCGACCCGGATCGTCACGGCACCGTGAGACGGCGAGAAGGCGACCGCGTTGAGCAGAAGGTTCAGCAGGATCTGTTGCGCCTCGGCGCCGTCGCAGAGGAGCACGTTGTCATCGATGGACGAGTCCAGCTTGATCTGGACGCCCTTCTTCTCGGCCTCCTGGGCGACGCCCAGTATCGCTTGGCGGACGAGCGTCAGAGCACTGCGATCGATCTCGTCACCGGGCACTTCGGCGCCAATCGCGCGACGGGCGATGCGGTGACCAAGCCTCGCGTGGACCCGCGCGACCTCCAGCGCCTCGCGGATGGAAGCTGCGTCCACCTCGCTGCTGGCGGCTTCCAGCCAGCCGAGAACGACCGTCAGCGCGTTGGAGACCTCGTGGAGGGCGGCAGCCAGATCTCCGTCGGACTCTGCCGCCTGGACAGAGTCGAGCGCGAGACGCCACGCCTGGGGGCTGTTCACGGTCACAAGAATATTACAGCTGTGCTCATGCCGCTACCGGCCGCCACCTGATAGGGGCACGAGCCGCTCCCGGTCATGTCTGGCCAACGCGATGCGTCGTACCGCGACCCGCGCGGAACAGGCAAGCCGGGTCGTCGCCGCTGCAGCAAGCGCGGTGGTGTTTCCAGCAGCGCTGGATGGCGTGGGCGCTAGTTCAGCTGTGCGGGCAGCAGCAGCTGGAAGTCGCCCTGGCTGTCTGCGCGGGTCTCGGCAATGGGGAGCACGGACGTCGCGGCGTCCGGATTGCTCGTGTAGGACTGCTGCGCGTCCATGAAGATGTACGCGCGTATCAAGGCGCCGGGCACCGCGGAACCGGGATCGTCAGGCAGCACCGATACCAGGCCCGAGTAGACGACCGGCAGCGGCATCTTCATCTGTCCGAGATCCTCGAGCCCGCTCTTCACCTGCACGTTCGAACGCACCAGCCACGGGAACCCCGTGCCATCGGGAGGCAACACGGAAACGTCGAACGCGCCGGGGTCGGTCCGCAGCGTGAACAGTCCCTTGTCGTCGACCACGTCGCTAGAGGCACGCGGCACCAACGGCGCATTGCCGAGCGCGGCTTCGAGCACGCTGGTGTGGGACTTGGACGGCGAGGCCACGGCCTGTACAGGCGCGCCCACCAGCGGGTCGTTCCCTGCGGGCGTGAGCACGCTGCCAGCGAGCTTCGCGCTGGCCTCCAGGCCAAGCACCTTGCCCGCCTGGACCGAAGGCGTCGCACCCACGGCCCAGGTGGTCTCGAAAGCGGCGAGGCCAGGATCCTCCGGAACAACCTGTACGCGGTAGGTGCCCGGCAGGAGCTTGGCGCTGAAGCGCCCCTGGGAATCCGTGTCGTAGCTCTTGATGTAGGAGCCGAACGTGCCTTTCTGGAGCCCATCGGGGATGGTTGCGCTCAGCGTGACCTTCGCCTTCGCGGGAACGAGCGTGTCGTTCTCCTCCACCGTTCCCTTCAGCTGCACCGGGCTAGGCAGATCGGCGAACTGATCCACCTCCACCTTCGTGGTGGACGCCCACTGCAGCCCGGACCGATCCATGTAGAAGGTCAGCGCGTCCACGCCATCGGGAGGCGACAGATCGATAAGCTCGTGGCCAATGCCCTTCGGATCGCCGCCGATCACCGTGGAGTAGCCGAAGTCAACCTGGTAGGTGACCGGATCGGCGGTCGGGTCGTCGGATGAGAGTGTCACCTCGTCGGAAAGCACCGTGTCCGTGATCGAATCGACCATGCGCGCGGTCCAGCCCTCGAACGACGTCGCGCCGTTGGGCTGCGACAGTGTCATGGTGAACTCGGAAGGCGGGGGTAGCACGAGCGGCAGCGTGACCTTCCCGCCGTTGATATGCTGATGGCGGAAGAGCTGGGGCGGCACACTGCAGATCGACTTCGTGGGAGCGGCGGACGGTGTCGGCTCCACGTAGATGTCGTAGTCGCCTGGCGGCAGCGTCGTGGAGAAGAGGTTCCCCTCGAGCGCCTTGCCGTTCGGGCCCGATGTCGGTCCCAACGATGTCTCGATCGTGGCCGTGCCCGACGGCCAGCCGAGGGATCCGGCGCTGGACGTGAACGTCACCTTGCCCGGCACGCTGTTGTCGCTCGCCTTGCCTGTGTCGAACGTGCAGCCGCTCTGGATCTGGAATTCCGCCATCGTGGGTACGAACGTGCCACCCAGATCCGTCACGTTGTCCAGCGACAGGCCAAGCTTGCCGCCGTGCGTGTCGAGGCGCTCGACTGTCTTCAGGAAGCGGATGCCAGCGAAGCCGCCCGACGAGGTGGCCGGCGGCGTGATCTCGAACATGACCGTGCCGAACTTGCCCTCGGTGGCCCGACACATGCCGCCGCTGCAGACGCCGCCGCTAGCGCAGTCATCCGATGTCTGGCATTCGTTCTTCGTCGGCTGCTGCGACTGGTCCGTCGCCACCGAGATGGAGCACCCCGCCGAAAGGAACGAAACCAGAGAAAGAACAAGCAGACGTTTCATGGCTTGGGACAGCCGGACATCGGATTCGGGTCTTGACCGGTAGAGTCGTCGTCGATGTCGACCCACCAGGTCGCGTATGCGACGTCGTCCGGGGGGTCGATCGACACCACCGGCTCGCCCGTCTGGAAGTCGACGTTGGACGCGTGCGTGACCATCATCGTGAGCGTGTGGCAGCCTTTCGTCTGGTTGGCCGCCGACCAGGGGAGCCTGACGATGCGGCTGGTGTCATCGAACGTGGACGCCCCAGCCGTCCACAACGGCGGCTGCCGCACCGCATCAGACCCGCCGTAGTCGAGGTAGAGCAGAGCGATGAGCCCATCGTCGCCGACATCTTGCGAGCGCACCGGCACGGTGAACGTGAACTGGGTCGCTGGCGTCCCGCTGACCCCGGTCGTCGCTGTCAGAACGGAGAACACGGAAAAGGAGGCCTTGGTCAGGTCCAGCACCGGCGGCGTCTGCCCGGGATCCTGGTAGTCCGGCGGACCTGCAATCACGCAACTGGGCAGCGCAGCCAACATCACTCCCAGGGCTAGCGATACGCATGCCAATAGGAAAAACGTGCTGCTACGCAACGTTGTGGCAGCCCCCAGGTGTGACAGCCGTGTCGCGGCCCAGCGGCGCTGCTGCATTTCGTGCCGCGCTCGCAGGGTGGCCCGCATGGGGTGGAATGTAGCCCAGGTCCGGCCGCAATGCCGGGCCGGATGCGAGAACGGAGACGGACCGGCCCCGTGGCCGTGCCCGTCAGATGGCCGTACGTCCACCACTCTGCCGGCGGTTGCCGGGCTGCCAGCGAGCCTCGGCGTACTCGGAACCGACGGCGAGCCGCACCAGATCGGCGATGGCGGGGCTCGCCGAGCACAACACGGAAAGCCCGCCGGGTTCCGAAAGCGAGCGCGGCGCTATGCCCTCCTCCGCGCACGCTTCCGCCAGGGCCACCCCGAGATCGCCGGTCACGAACAGGCCCGCGCGGCGAACCGCGAGACGCGCGGTCGCCATCGCCGCGTCGTAGTCGAGCGCGCCCGGTTCGTCGCACAGCTCGCGCAGCCGGCGCTGCGAACGGGTGGGAATGCTCTCCCAGAGCACCTCGGCGAGGTTCGCCGCGGAACCGGGACCGCTGTGACCGTCATGCGGCGAGCCGAAGGCGAGCGACAGCCCCTTGAGCACCGCACGGGTCTGCGACTCGGGTGAGCCGAACAAGAGGACGTGCTCCGGCATCGCGGCAGCGAGCATCGCGCCGATGTGGAAGGCGAGCTCCGTCGTCTCGCGCCTGACCTCGCCGCTCAGGATCAGCGCGGGCGGAGACAGCAGCGCCACGCTCACCGTGACAGGACCGGAGCTGCGGCGCTGGAAGAGCGGAGTGCGCGTCAGGCCGAGCGCGCGCGCCGCAGTCGAGTAGATGCGGGCCACGGCCGTCGGAGCGCCCAGCGGCACCCGCTCGACGCCGGTCACCCCGTAGGTGCCAGCGTCGCGCCGGAAGACGTGCTCGGCGCCTTCCCACACCAGTGCCAGCGCCTCCGCAGTCGCGCCCAGCAAGTCGCGGAAAAGAAGAACCCTCACGCCGTCGGGCTGCTCGGGCTGGGCCGCCAGCGGCGGCGCGTCGATCCGGGGTCGCGACCGGTCGAAGATGCCGAGCACGTGATCGACGGCGTGTGCGTGCGCGAGATTCCGGTCGGCGAGCGCGGCGCCATGCAGCTTATCGAGCCCCCAGAGATCGCCGGGGACCAGCTCGACGACCCTGCGGCAGATGCGGACCAGATCATGGGTCCGATCGGAGCGATTCTCGAGCTGTCGCACGAGCTCCTTGCCGGCCTCGAGCGATCCGTTCCCGAGCGCGGCGAACAGCGACGCTTCCGTCGCGTTGGCGGCCGGGAAGTTTCCGCTGGAAATACGCCGCGGCTCCGGCGTGCCAAGCTCGACGACAGGGGCGGCTCGGGACGACGGGCGCGACGGCGGCGGGCGGCTGGACATCGAGCGCGTCGTCGGCGGCACCGAGGTGCGTGGCGAGCTGCCCGGCGGTGGCGTCGAGGCGCGTGGCGAGCTGCCCGGCGGTGGCGTCGAGGCGCGTGGCGAGCTGCCCGGCGGTGGCGTCGAGGCGCGTGGCGAGCTGCCCGGAGGCGGCGCCGAGGCGCGGCGCGACACAGGCTGCTCGACCGGCCTGAGCTCGGCGTGGATTCCCGCTTGGAGCGCCAGCGCCTCCGCGCGCGTCGACTCTTCGCCCGCTGCCAGCTCCACGTAGCCCAGCGCGCGCTCCAGCTCGCCCGAAGCGCGCGCCGCGCGCGCCGCGCCGAGAGCTGCAGCACCCTGTGAGCCCAGACCACCCAGGTCGCCCGCCAGGGCTGCGTCGTAGAGCGGTAGTGCGCGCGCCGGCGCTTCGCCGGCGGCGAGCCGTCCCGCCATGCCCAGCGCGACCAGCGGCAACGGGCCGACCGCGTCATGAGCACGCTCGAGCTCCTTCAAGCTGGCATCGGCACCGACCGCCACGTCAAGCGCCTCCGCGACCAGGAACGCTCTGAGCGCAGTCTGCTCGGGGCCGAGCGGGGACTGCACCGCGCGTAGCTCGGCGACGGTCCGGCGAGCCTGCTCGGGCGTCCCTGCTCCACGCGCCAGGTACTCCAGGCGGCGCGCACAGAGCTGGGGCTCGGCGAACTCGGGTGCGATGCGTGCCGCGCGCCCCGCTCGCTCCAGCGCGCGCTCACGGTCGCCGCCGGCCTCGGAGGCCTCGGCCGCTTCCACCAGCAGCCGGGCGCACTGCTCGGGGGGCGTTTCGGGCACGAGCGCAAGCTCCTCGAGCGCATCGGCCAGGCCCAGCGGATTCTCGCTGCGCCGCTCGACCTCGACCTCCAGCTCGAGCACCTTCCGCGACGTGGCCCAGGCCTCCATGCCTTCCAGCACGCGGCGCGCGGAAGCGACATCGCCACCGGCCAGATAGGCCTCGCAGGCGCGGCGCGCGAGGTCGGCAGCCTCGCTGCGCTCGCGCGCGACCGCGCTGGCGCGCATCCAGAGCGGAGCGGCGCGGAGCGAGGCGCCGACCCGTTCGTCGAGATCGGCCAGGACCCTGAGGACGCTCAGGTTGTCGCCAGTAGCGGCGAGCAGGTGCTCGAGCTCGGCACGCGCGTCGTCGGGTCGCGCCAGGCGCTGCTCCAGCACCATGGCCCGACGCAGCCGGATACGCCGCACGTCGTCGACCATGCTCGCGAGCGAGGCGCGGCGTGCGAGCAGATCCACGAGCTTGTCGTAGTCGCCACGTCGCTCGGCGTCGCGCTCGAGGGCGATCAGCGCGCCGATGTCATCCGGATCGAGCTCCAGCACCTGCGCCCAGCGCTGGAAGGCGTTCTGCTCTTCGCCGTTCTCTTCCAGCAGCTCGGAAAGCTCGCGAAGCAGGGCGAGACGCTCGGGCGCTTCGGTGGCCATGTCGGACAGGCGTCCGAGCGCCTCGGCCTGCCGCCGGTGATCGCCAGCCTGGCGCGCCAGCGTGACGGCGTCTGAAAGGAGCCCCTCGTCGTCTGGATGCGACGAGAGCAGTGCGAGCACCACTCCGAGCGCGCGCTCCGGATCGCCCCGCGCGCTGATCAGCGCGGCAAGATCCCGCGCCGTCCTCACCCGCTCTGCGGTACCGAGCTCCTCGCGCTCCAGCTCCAGCGCGAGCATGTGTTCCAGCGCGTCGCGGCGCCCCGCACGCCCGTACAGCTCGCGCAGACGCTCGAAAACCACCTGCCGCTGGCCAGCGTCGATGCTCTCCTCGGCACGCGCCCGCTCCAGTGCGTCGATGGCCGTGCCCAGCTCGCCGCGTGCCTCCTGCGCCTCGGCCACGTCCAGCAGCGCCTGCACCCGGGCACCGGCCGGCACCGCGTCGAGCAACCGTGCGGGCAGCTCGGGGTCGCCGCTGGAATGGGCGGCGCGTTCTGCACGACGGATGAGCTCCGTGTCCTCTGGATCGCGGAGCGCTGCGTGCACCAGGAGCTGCGCGGAGACCTGTTCGTCGCCGAGCGCTTCGGCGACCGCGGAGCCGAGCTCGGCCAGCGCGCGACCGACGTTCGAGAACGGCTGTCGCGACAGATCCGCGATGCGCCGCACGAAGGCCTCCGCCGCGTCGCGTTCCTGGGCGACCCTGGCAGCTTTTGGCAGGAGCCGCCCGAATTCTTCCACGTCCGCATCGCAGTGCGCGGCTCGGTCCAGCGCCTCAAGGACCAACGTTACCGAATCGAAGCTCTCGAGGGCTCCATAGGCAGCTTCGACCGCAACCCGCGCACCCTCGGGGCCGTCCAGGCGCGGCAGCATGCTATCGAGCGCGCGCTTGAACCTGAGTTCGCCGATGTCGCGATACTCCGGCGCCACCGCCACGAGATCGCGCAGTGCAACGCCGAGCGACTTCATCGTCTCCGCCTCGGGGCGGACGGCGAACGCGCGCAAGAGCACCTCGACGCGCTGGCGCTTGCCTTCCTCGGTAGTGCCGGCGAACAAGGCCGCGCGGCGCAACCAGGCCGACCGCTGCTCCGCGCTTTCGCTCCGCGACGCCACGCGCTCCAGAGCCTGCACGAGATCCATCGAGTCGCCGATCCGCTCGGAGAGGCGAGCCGCCAGCACGAACGCGACGCCTTCGGCGGGCACCGCCTCGAACGCAGCGAGCGCGTGTCCGAGCGCGCGCCGGTGCTCGCCGCGCCGCTCGAGCTGGCGCGCCGCGCGGTAGTGGACCGCGCGCTCGCCGTAGCAGCCGAGCGCGGCATCCGCGAGACCGGAGTAGATGCTTTGCAGCTGATCGATGTCCCCGGGACCTGCGCTTCGCTCGGCTACGGCCAGCACGTCGGCGCGCGCCGGGTCCAGCGCCAACGCGCGCGCCGAGATCGACAGCGCGCGCGGCGAGTCGCCGGAATGCAGCGCTATGGTGGCCGCTTCGGCGAGCACGCGCGCGGCGTCCAGGGCCTCGGTGCGGGTCGCCGCCAGCTCCTCCAGCCGCGAGAGTGCCTCTTCGTAACCTCCGAACGCGAGCAGATCGTGGGCGAACCGCGGCACGCCCCGTTCGGGCAGAAGGGCTGCCGCCCGCTGCCACGCACGCACCGCACCGGGAGGATCGCCGGCCAGATCCCACAGCGCCGCGCCGTACTCGCGCCAGGCGCGGGCAGCGCCATCGACGTCGGCGCCCGACATGCCGCTCAGCGCTTCGGCGCGTACTTCCAGAAGACACAGATCGCCATCCGAGTTGCGGGGTGGCGGGCAGCGCTCGAGCGCCGCCAGCACCAGGCCGGCGTCGGCGCCTTCGTGTATCGCGCGCGCCAGTGTCCGCGCCGCGCCATCCGCGTCGCCCGCCGACCCACGCCGGCGCGCGAGATCGAGCAGCAGGTCGGCGCGATCGAGTCCCGGCGAGCCGGCCGCCAGCCAGCGTTCGATCACCGCGATCGCGAGCCCCTGCTCGCCGAGTTCATCGGCGACCTCGAGCACCACGTCGCGCAACTCCCCCAGCCTCGGCCCAAAGACATCGAGCACCCGCCGGGCGAGCGCAATCGCGCGCGGAGGTTCGAGGCGCGCCAGGCGCCGGAGCGCAGCGCATAGCGGCTTTCGCAGCGCGGCGACCGGTTGCGGCTGCGACAGGAGCCAGGCGAGCGCGTCCGATAGCCGCGCCGCGTCGCCATGCCGGGTCACGCGCTCCAGCAGCGCGGCCTGGGCCGCCGGGTCGCCGGGACGCAGAGCCAGCCAGCGCTGCGTCCACGCGACGGCCAGGAGCGGCTCGTCCAGATCCTCGTGAGCGTCGGCCAGCGCGGCGCACAGCCTGGCGCGGGGCACCACGACGCCCATCGCGCGCTCGATCACCTGGGTGTCGGACGGATCCCGGCGCTCGAGGGCGATCGCAGCAAGGGCGGCGGCAGGACGCGCCAGCGACGGGTCCGCGTGCGCCGCCTGCTCCGCCGCAGCACGAGCGGCGTCGGGCTCGCCTGCAGAAAGCAGGGATTCCGCGGCGACGCTGCACAGCACGGCGCGCAGGGTCGGCGGCAGAGGCGACGCGATCCGCAGCAGCGCGTCGGCCCGCGTTCGCGAATCGCCGAGCTGAGCGGCGAGCAGCAGCGCCATGCTCCATGCGTGACCGTGCGCGCCACCGCCGCCGAGCAACGGCCGGAGCTCCGACAGCGCTCCATCCAGATCGCCACGACGGCGACGCAGCGTCGCGAGCAGGATGCGGCTCCGTTCCTCGTCCCCACCGAGAACGCCCCGCTCCAGATCGCTCCCTAGCAGCGCCTCCAGCTCTTCCAGGCGCCCGACCCGGAGCAACATGCGTTCCAGGGCGAGCCGCCAGTTCCGTTCCCCGGGGAACAGGCGCACGAGCTGCAGCAGCACGGCGATATGGGCGTCGCCCGAATCGGGGCGCCCGCGCAGAATCGCCGCCACACGGCGGAGTGCATCGCCGCGCTCCTCGTCGCTGGACGCAGCATTGGCCTGGGCCCGGGCCTCGGCGAGCGACTGGTCCTGCAGCCTCACGCGCTGCGCAAGGCGGGGCGCCGCCTCGCGGTGTTCGGCATCGTCGCGAGCCTGCGCGGGCATCCGCCCGACCGCCCACAATGCGAGCGCCGGATCGGATAGGCGTTGTTCCGCGAGTACCGCGAGCTCCTGCAGACAGGCGGCCCGCGCCAGGGCGTGATCCGCCGACTCGACCAACCCGACCCTGATCAGGGCTTCGACCAGCGGAGCCTGGTCGCGCAGGCTGGCGGCGTGATCGCGCAGCAGCGCCTTGGCGTCCTCGTTCGACGGGTCGGCGACGAGCGCTTCCATCCAGGCTTCCACCGCGCGATCCGGACTGGCGAGCGGACCGGCGTACAGCCGCCCGAGCTCCACGCGGTGTCGCGCGGCGCCCGCACCGGAGAGCGCGTCGCTCTCGAGCTCCACGCGTGCGGCGAGCAGCTCGTGCAGACCGGCGCGATCGAGCAACACGCCGAACGGCGTCGTACCGGCACCGGGACGCCCCCGACGGGCCGCGAGCGCGCGCCATCCGTCCCCGGGGTCGACCACCGAATCGAGCCCCGCGTCGAGGGCGGCGCCGATCGCGCGTGGTACGTCTCCCCTGTCGGCCAGATCGGCGAGCCGCGCGAGGTGGACCGCATGCGAACCATCGCCGCGGGCGCGCGCGTGCTCGCGGATCACCTCGTCCGCGGCGCCGACCCTACCGCGCGTCGCGAGGGCTCGCGCAAGCTGCTCCGCGGCTTCGGGCAGCGCGGGCGACATCTCGAAAGCGCGCAGCAGATCCTCGAATGCGCTGCCGCGCTCGCCTCGTGCCTCGCGGCGGCGTGCGGCCAGGAGATAGGCCCGCGCCGCGCGCTCGCCGGACACGGTCTCCTCGGCCCACGCTCCCAGCGCACCGATCAGCTCGGCCGCAACGGGATCGGTATCGTCCAGCTCACAGGCCTGCGCGAGCACGTCGGACGCAGCGGCGGCGTCGGCGGCGCGCGCCAACAGCGCACCCATTCTCGACAACGTGCGGCGCGCGACCTGACCGGTCTGCTCCGGGACCAGCGGCCGGAGCGTTGCTGCCGCGAGCGCTGGTTCGCCGAGACCCGCGAACCAGCCGGACAGCTCTCCGCGGAGCTCCGGGTCTTCGCCCAGGAGGAGCGCGCGGCGCGCAAGGCGCGTCGCGGAGTCCAGCTCGGCGCCGCGCCTCGCCAGCAGACGCGCGAGCGCCGACGCCGCCTGGCGCTCCGCGTCCACGTCGACGGCCGCGTGGCTCTCGGCGAGCCGCGCGGAGAGGTAGCCCTGCTCGGCGCGCGGGCCCATGCGCCGGGAGACCGGGGCGTCCACTTCGCGCCGCTCGAGCGCCAGGGACGCGGCCGATCGTGGGCCCTCGGCACGTGTCCATTCGGGAGGTGGCAGCGTGGACCGGTGGCCGCCCTGCGCGGGGCCCCCGGCAGGAGATCCGGCTTTCTCCTCGAAATCGGACGAATGGGGCGGAGTCATGGCGGAAGGCGGGCCCGGCGGAGCGGAGCCCGACGAGGCGACAATATCGCGAAACCGGGGCTTGTCCCCGCCCCGCGTCGCGGTCTAGCCTCCTCTGGTACCGCGGATCGATCCGCGATGGAGGCACAACCATGCGAAAGCCCACCCTTTCGGCCCCGATCTCCCGCCTGGCAGCCGCCCTGGTGGCAGGCACCCTGGCGAGCACTGCGCTGGTCCCCCTGGCCCACGCGCAGAAGGCCAGGACGGCAGCCAAGAAGCACGCCGCCAAGAAGCCGGGCAAGAAGACCCGTGACGCCGCGCGCAAGGCCTACGGCGCCGGCGAGAAGGCGTTTGGCGCCGGGAAGTACCCGGAGGCGTTCGACAACTTCAAGGAGGCCAACAGGCTCATCCCGTCGCCGCACGCCGAGTACTGGATGGCGATGTGCCTGGACAAGGAGGGCAAGAGCGCCGAGGCCTACGCGGCGTTCAAGAAGTTCTTCGACAACCCCGGCGCCGACAAGGTGGGCGACGACAAGATGTCGACCGCCAAGGAAACGTTCGGCAGGCTGAAGAGCACTCCGGGCGAGGTCGACTTCAAGACCACCCCGGCGGGAGCCACTATCAGCGTCGACGGCGAGGCGCAGATGGGCGAGACGCCGATGACGGTGAAGATCGCGCCGGGAGATCACAAGATCGAGGTGGCGGCACCCGGCTACACGACGCAGAAGATGGATCTCGGCGTCGCGCCCGGCGAAAAGCAGGAGCAGGCCGTCACGCTGGAAGCTTCGGCAGCTCCAGCCGCAGCACCGGCTGCGGCTGCCCCGGAAGCGCCGGCACCCGCGCCGGCCGAGCCCCCGGCGCCCCCGCCGAAGAAGAGCAAGGTCCCGGCCTACGTGACGCTGGGCATCGCGGGCGCTGGCTTGATCGTCGGCGGCATCTTCGGCGTCAAGGCGCTGGGCGACAAGAGCAAGTACAACGACAACCCGACGAACGACCGCGCCGACACAACCGAGCGCGACGCGCTGATCGCCGACATGGCGTTCGGCGTGGCCATCACGCTGGGCGTCACGGGCGTGGTGCTGCTGTCGAGCTCCGGCTCAGGCGCCGCCAAGAGCGATTCGGCAAAGAACAAGCTGCCCGCGAAGGCGACGCTGAACGTCGCTCCGTACATGTCGGCGCACGGCGGTGGCGGTGCGGCGCGACTGACGTTCTAGTCCCGCGTTTCCATCGAAGCGATGGCTGCTTCGCACGCGCGGCTGCGCCGCGCAACGCGGGACTAGCACCGTTTGTCTGGGGCGCAGCAGCGCCCCCTCGGCTTCGCCGAGCCTCCCCC
>Ga0114931_10005964_pt1 | contig 15052 bp, 12 predicted proteins | sample 2SBtaG_FD_89579 | JGI IMG/M metagenome (GOLD analysis project Ga0114931, IMG submission 89579) | Deep subsurface microbial communities from Kolumbo volcano to uncover new lineages of life (NeLLi) - 2SBTROV14_V59a metaG | ecosystem: Environmental > Aquatic > Marine > Volcanic | place: Kolumbo...
CGCCCGAGCCCGGTCCACGAGTAGTCGAAGCCCTTGGGGCGGTCGGCGAGGCAGAGCCCGGGCAGGTCCAGAGCGACGCCCCGCAGCCCGCGCTCCGCCAGGGCGGGCACGACCTTGCGGTACAGGAAGCTGGAGGTCGGCACGCCGTGCAGGCAGAGCACCGGCTCGCCCGTGCCCTCCTCGCGGACGAAGCTCTCGATGCCGCCCGCCTCGAAGCGGCGGCCGGCGTCCCGGTGGGCCTTCAGGTGCTCGGTCGGGGTCGGCATCGTCCTCCCCTCAGGCCGCCGCGAGGATGCCACGGGCGATCACCGTGGCGACCGCCATCGTAGTGAGCTGCGGGTTCACCCCGAGGCTCGTGGGGAACACGCTGCTGTCGGCCAGGTACAGGCCGGGCAGGCCGTGGGCCTCGCCGTCCGGGCCCACCACCGAGGTCTTCGGATCGGCGCCCATCCTGCAGGTGGCCATCGGATGCGCCGCGTACAGCGAGAAGTCGTGGATGTCGGTGCGCTGCAGGGCCGCGTCGAAGCTCGCCAGATCGGTGTGCGTGCCCTCCATGCCGTGGATCGGCGCGAAGACCTCGGTGGCCCCGCCCGCCATCAGCACCTCGGCCGTCCGCACGAGCGCGTTCTTGATCATCGCCACGGCGTCCGGGGCAAACCAGTACTCGATGTCGGCCCGGCCGTCGGGGGTGGCCCGGACGTAGCCATCGCCGTGGTCGTGGACCATGACGAGGCACCCGCACAGGTATGGGAGTCGCTCGAAGGCCGCCTTGGCCTCGGGACCGACCTTGCCGGTGCCGAGCAGCATCGCCCCCGGCGGACCCGAGAGCGTGTGGGGGAGCACGCCGGGCAGCTCCGGGTCGAGGTAGTAGGCGCCCTGGGTCGCGCCACATATGGACCTCGTGCTCGCAGTAGCCCATGACCGCGCTGCCCGGGTGCACGTGCAGCCCCTTGCCGACCCGATCGCCCATCCTCTCGGCGACGCCCGCCTGCCACAGCAGGCGCGGGGTGCCGACGGCTCCGCAGCTGACGACCACCTTCGGCGCGTTCACCGTGACCCGCCCCACGACCTCGCGGGTGTCGGTGTTCCGCACCGGCCCGCTCACCCCGGCGACCCGCCCGTCCCGTACGAGCACCCGGTCGACCCGGGTGTCCGCCTGGACGATGGCGCCGGCTTTACGCGCCATGAGCACGAGGTTGCGGTCGACGCTCGCCTTGCCGCCCGAGGGGCAGCCGAAGTTGCACAGCCCGCACCCGATTCACGTGGGCGCGTTGCGGTGCAGGAAGTCCGAGAACAGCCCGAGCTTGCGCGCGCCGCGAACGATCAGCTTGTTGTTCTCGCCCGCGATCGCCTCGTCGGTCTTCACGATCCCGAGGATCTGCTCCAGCTCGTCGAAGATCGGCGCGAGGTGCTCCGGGCTGAACCGGTCGTCGCCGCCCAGGGTGGGGATCCACCCGCGGAGTACCTCCTCGGGCGTCCGGAAGCAGATCGCCGAGTTCACGAGGCTTCCGCCGCCCACCCCGCGCCCGGCGGCGATAGGCATCATCCCCGAGCCCCGGGCCACAATCATGCCGTCCTCCTGCATGTGGTAGCGCTGCGTGTTCGGCATGTTCGCCTTGAAGTGGGGGACCGCCGGCCCCTCCTCGAGGACCACGACCTTCCGCCCGCCCTCGGCGAGGATCCGCGCCGAGGCCGCGCCCCCCGGGCCGCTGCCCACGATCACCACGTCGACGTCCAGGGCGACCTCGGCCTGCACGTCCTGGTAGCCGCGGAGGTTGCGGTTCATGGGCCGTACCCGCAGCCGAACCACGGGCTGATCTGGCGCGCCACCTCGGGGTGCGTCGTGTAGCCCATGGAGATCAGCGCCATCAGCCCGGCGACCGCGCTCCGGAACAGGTACTCCGGGTGGTGCATCCAGGCGCGCAGGATGCGCTGGCGGGTGGCGAGCGGCAGGTTCCGGTAGCCGACGAGGTGGAACCCGATCGGCTTGTCGTCGAGGACCTGCAGCAGCGCCTCGAGCAGCTCCCGCTGGCTCGGGTCGATCCGGTCCAGGGTCTCGTCGAAGAAGGCGCCGACGTTCGCCTCGGCCCCCGAGATCGCCGGGGTGCCGCCGGAGGGCATCCACGCCTCCGCGACGGCGTTCACGAAGTCGTACTCGTCCCGCGACAGGGCCCGCAGCCCGTGTCCGGGCGGGCCGTTCCACCATCGGAGCACGAGTCCCCCGGCGCCGAGGGCGGCCGCCCCCACGGCGGCGGCGGACAGGGCGATCACGTGACGGCGGGTGATGCGCATGGATCCAGCCTTGTAGCCGGCTGGCCGCCGCGAAGCACCTCGGTCAGAACTCGAAGCCGGCCCGACTCTGGACGGTCCAGGTGTTGCCGTTCGGGTTCAGGCCGGCGGCCCCCAGCGGGATCCGGTCGGTGACGTGCGCGAAGCCGCCCTCGAGCGAGAACAGCAGGTGCTCGTGCCACCGGTGCTTGATCGCCAGATCGGCCTCCCAGCCGATGGGCGCGTGGCTCGCGTTGTACAGGGCGCAGTCGACCTTGTCGCCGGGCTTGCAGTGGATGATCGAGCCGTCCGGCTTGTCGGGCCACGCCTCGAGGAAGGCCGCGATGATCTCGGTGTGGCCGTACTTCTTGCTCTGCAGGGGCTCGAAGTGCAGGGTCGGGAACAGGTAGCGGCTGTTGTACACGCCACCCTGGCTCCACAGGCCCTCGGCGGCGTGGGTCCACAGGGCCGCGGTGACCCGGGCGAGCACCTGCTCGTAGAGGATCAGGCCCACGTTGTAGTCGGGGTGCAGGGGGCGCCCGGTGAACCTCCCGTCGGCGACGTTGGCGTCACCCGATGCGTAGCCGTGCTCCAGCACCGCCTGCATCCACGGCAGCTCGTAGCCGCCGCGCACCACGTAGCCCCAGATGTCGGCCGTCTTGTACAGCGGGTCGTCGGTGCCCTGGTTGACCGCACCGGGCAGGGTGATCGCGCGGGTGTGGCCGCCGATGTGCAGCGCCTCGCCCTCGACGTAGATGCCGTGGGTGCGGAGCTTGCCGTACACGTCGACCACGAGCACCTTGGAGTCGCTCTGCCGCTGGCGCCGATCGACGATGTAGGTACCCAGGGTCGCCTCGGACTTCTCGCCGAAGAGCGGGATGCCCTTCCCGTCGTAGATCAGCGCGTAGATCATCTCGAACACGTCGTCGTTCGAGGGGGCCCACCAGTCCGCGGCCCGCTGGCTCTCGGTGCGAGTGTCGTCGGTGTAGTCGTGGGACAGGTCGGTCACCCCGTCGCCGTTGCTGTCGCAGCGCGCGTCGAAGCCGGGCTCGTCGCTCGTGATGCCCGGGGTGCAGGTGTAGCCGTAGTACCGGATCAGCGGCTGCTCCACGAGCCGGTCGACCCCGACCGCCGCGAAGAGCGGGATGTTGCTGTCGTCCTTGCCGGCGATGGCCTGGCCGATGGCGATCGGACGGGTCGCGAAGATCGCGCGGTCGACCGTGGAGCCGCCACGGTTCTCGCCAAAGGAGTCGTCGAAGCCGTTGCCGTCGTTGGCGAGCAGGCCCATCCCCCAGTTGCTCGGCTGGCGGCCGACGTCGAGTCGCCCGACGGGCAGGGTCATCTCGACCCAGGCGCGCTCCAGCCGCAGGCTCGGGATCTCCTGCCCCGAGGTGTCGGTGACCGAGGGACCGCCAGCGAACAGCGAGGTGGAGGCCAGCGACGCGTTGTCGCCCCACACGACGTTGTCCAGGGCGTCCACGGTCATCTTCAACTTGGCGAGGTCCTTGTAGGCCGCCGTCGGCGTGAGCCGCATCCGGTGGTCCACGTACTTCGCGGGACCGTCGACGCCGTCGAACAGCCCACCGAACACGTACCCGCGGGCCCGGTAGAACCCCTCGATGGAGAAGGTGATGTCGGACTGCTTGGGGGCCTCGCCGTCCTGGGCCCACGCCACTCCGCCGACCCCCAGGGCGAGGGCCAGCAACCAGCTCGCGCGCATGGCTACCTCGAGGTCTGGACCAGGCAGGAGTCCGGGTACCAGATCCCGTCGCCGTAGCCGGTGTAGATGTTCGAGATGTTGATGCTGTCGGCGAACACGGTGAGCGTGGTGGCGCCGACCTCGGTGTGCCCGCCGCTCCCGTCGGCCACATACGCCTCGATGGTCCAGGTGCCGGGCGGGAGGTTGATCGCCGTCCACAGGCCGTCGGCCGAGGTGTAGGGCTGGTCGCGGGAGGGGAAGGAGTCGACGAAGTACTTGACCAGCGCCTCGGTGGGGATGTTGCCGTCGGCGTCCTTGACCACCACCTGCGCGCCCTGCAGGGGCTCGTGGTTGCAGTCGTAGACCGTGCCCGCGATGACCCCGAGGCTCGGGTCGGGGGTCACCCCGAGCAGGTTGATGATCACCTGGTAGGTCGAGACCGCGACCGACTCGTAGGGGGCCGGCTCGGGGCTCGACGCCCCCGGCTCGAAGATCTGGTGCGACTCGTAGGTGTCCTTGTGGTCGCCGAGATCGGGCGGCACCGAGGTGCGGTAGGCGACGGGCGTGCACACGGGCAGGTCGAGCGTCGCATCGCCGTTGTCGTCGGCGTGCTGGGACTTGTCGGGCTGCCCGGAGACGGCGTCGGAGAGCCACACGTCGACGGTCGCCTCCTTCACCGGGGTCTCGAACTCGAAGTCCTTGATCTCCTCGGTGACCGACTCGTCGACCTGCAGGCCGGTGTCGACGTCCTGGGTGAGCCAGTCGCCGCCCGGGTAGCAGGACAGGTCGCCCACGGGCGGGTCGGTGACGTTGATGTAGTAGTCCAAGTCACCGGGCTGGGGCCCCGTGTCCGCCGTGTCGTTCCCGGGGTCGCCGGTGCAGGCCACCACACCGAGCAGCAGCAGCCAGACAGGACGCGCGCGCATGGTCCACTCCTCCGCAGAATCCCCGCCTCGTAGGGCGATCCCGTGGGGCTGTCAAGCCGCCCGCCGACGCGACGCGACGGGGTCGACATCCGGCAAACGCTGTGTCTGGTCGGTGGCGGACAGGGGCCGCACGGAGCTAAGAGGGGGGGCTTTTCCGGAGCTGTCTCATGATCCTCGCCCTGCTCCTCGTACTCGTCGGGTGCGCCCCGCCCGAGCCGACCCCGCCCGACTACCCGGCCATCGAGCCCGCCGCGCTGCAGGCCGGCGCTGCCGAGGGCACCCTCGACCTGCCCGTCGGCACCCCGCTCGCCGGGTACTCCGCGCGGTGCGGCTGCCTGTCGGGGTGGAGCAAGCAGGACAGCCGCAACTCCGCCTACAACAGCTCCTTCGTCGCGAGCACCGGCGTGCACATGCGCCCGGGCATCAAGGTCGTGTGGCTGCACAGCGGCGGCGAGAACCTCGTCATCGCCAAGGCCGACGTGATCTACTCCTGGGAGGGTCTGGTTACCCGGATCACCGAGCAGCTCGAGCAGCAGACCGGCCTCGACCTGAAGGGCAAGGTGGTGCTGGCCACCGCGCACAGCCACGCCTCCTACGGCGCCTTCGACGACTCCATCCACTTCTACCTGGGCAGCGACCTGTTCAACGAGGAGATCTACCAGCGCTTCGCGCAGCAGGTCACCGATGTCGCGCTGCAGGCCTACGACACGCTCCAGCCCGCCGCGATCGGCACCGGCTGGGTCAAGGACTGGGACCCGAACGACGAGATCTACCACGACCGCCGCAGCGAGAACAACGACCTGAAGGTGTGGGACGACATGCCCGCCGGGTACGGCAAGGACCCGTACCTCAACGAGATCCGCGTCGACACCCCGAGCGGCGACCCGATCGCGCTGATGTTCACCTTCGGGATCCACGGTATCGAGCTCGGTGACCACGTCTCGATGATCTCGCCCGACTCCGCGGGCGGCCTCGAGGTCGGCGTGGAGTCCGCCTTCGACCGCCCGGTGGTGGTGATGCATCTGCAGGGCGGTGCCGGAGACGCCTCGCCATCCGGCCGCGGCGGCAACGACTTCGCCAAGGTCGAGAGCCTCGGCGAGCTCGCCCGGGGCCCGATCATGGACCTGTACGACCAGATCCACACGAGCAGCGACCCGATCCACCTCGAGACCGCCTCGCGCTCGATCTGGGAGTACCGCAGCCAGATCCACGTCACCCGCAACGGCACGGTCGACTGGTACTACCCGCCCTACAAGGACGGGTACAACCCCGACAACGTCGTGTACAACGAGGACGGCTCGCTGGCGACGCCCTTCGACGAGTTCAACACCAAGGACGGCGCGGTCTTCTGCGGGGACAGCACGATCAACCTGCCGGGCGCTGGCGTCGACGCCGAGGTGCCGCCCTACAACGCGTGCGTGCAGGTCGACACCATCACCCAGCTCCTGTACGCCTTCTTCGACATCGCCCCCGACTCGATCCCGCTCCCACTCCCGTCGAGCTTCAAGGCGAGCACCACGGTCACCCGCTTCGGGCCGATCCCGACGCTGGACCCGGACGGCACCCAGAGCACCCGCGACCTGCTGGTCGGGTTCTTCCCGGGGGAGCCGACGGCGATGTACACCGAGCAGTGGCGCCGCCGCGCCAAGGACGAGCTCGGGATGCCGATGTCGCTCATGGTCGGCTACAGCCAGGACCACGAGGGCTACCTGCTGATCCCCGAAGACTGGCTGATGGGCGGCTACGAGCCGACGATCGCCATGTGGGGCCCCCTGCAGGGCGAGCACATCATGGAGCGCACGCTGGAGTACAGCAAGGAGCTGCTCTCCACCACCGACGTGCGCGAGACCCCCGACCCCTACGGGTGGTACCAGCCCACGAGCTACGCCGACAAGCCGCTGCCCACCGTCCGGCCCGACGAGACGCCCCAGGCCGGCACCCGGATCACCGAGATCCCCGACACCTACGTGTGGGTCCCTCGGGGCTTCACGCTGGACCTCGACATCCCCGCGCAGATCCAGCGGGGCTCGGGCGAGGTGCAGCTGCTGTGGAAGGGGGGCGACCCGGCGGTCGACGAGCCGCGGATCATCCTGGAGAAGCAGGACGGCGACGGCGCCTGGGCCCCGGTGCTAACCCACGCCGGCCGCGTCGTGAGCGACACCTTCGAGGACATCATGGAGTCGTGGACGCCCACGCCGCTGTACCCGGCGAGCGGCCCGCAGGTCCACACCTGGTGGGCGGTGTGGCAGGCGGCCAACCACGACGGCACCCGCCTCGGGCTGCCGCTGGGCACCTACCGGCTGCACGTGTACGGCAAGCGCTACACCGGCCAGGCCGAGCACTGGCCCTGGGACAGCGCCGACTACGAGGTGACGAGCGACGCTTTCGACGTGGTCCCCGCCGACCTCTCGGTGCAGCTCGGCGACGGCGGGCTGTGGGTGTGGTTCCAGGCCCCCTCCGACGGCTACCGCCTGTTCGACGTCGACGGGAGCGCCGTGGGCGCCAACCCGATCCGCGGCACGGTGAGCATCGAGGTGCAGACCGCCGGCGGCGCGAACACCTACGACGTCGCCGCCGACACGATCCAGAGCGGCAAGACCTGGTTCCCCGTCGATCTCACCGGCGCCACCGCGGTGACGGTGACCGACGCCTTCGGCAACCAGGCTACCGTCACCCCCTGACCGCCCCCCGGGGGACCGATGGCCGACCTCTACATCGCCGTCGCCGGCAACATCGGAGTCGGTAAGAGCTCGCTCGTGACCTACCTCGAGTCGCGCTACGGGTTTCGGCCGGTCTACGAGCCCTTCGCCGAGAACCCGTACCTCGCTGACTTCTACGAGGACATGCGCTCCTGGTCCTTCCACAGCCAGGTGTGGTTCCTGTCGCACAAGTACCGGGTGCACTGCGAGCTCGCGAAGACCCCGGGGACCCTGGTGCAGGACCGGACGATCTACGAGGACGCCGAGATCTTCGCGACCTCCCTTCACCGAAGCCGCCACATCAACAAGCGGGACTGGGCCACCTACTACGAGCTGTACCAGGCGATGAAGGCCAACCTGCCCCCGCCCGACCTGCTCATCTACCTGAAGTGCAGCGTGCGCGCGATCCGTCGCCGGATCCGCCAGCGCGGCCGCTCCTACGAGCAGGACATCAAGGCGAGCTACCTGCGCAAGCTCAACGGGCTGTACGCGGAGTGGATCGACGGGTGGGAGGCGAGCCCCGTGCTCGTGTGGGACTCCGAGAACCTCGACTACCTCGAGGACCTCGTCGACCGCATCGAGTTCCACCGGGCCATCGAGCGGTTCCTCTGACGTTCCACGTGCACCGTCCGACGCCTCGCTGACACAAAGCCCACCCGGTCGTGCTTGACGGGCCCGGAGGCAGGCCACTACATTGCCCCCGCTTTTTGCGCCGAACAACCGGGGTCGGGTGTCTATGCGCGTCGTCTGCGACAACTGCAGTGCCGTCTACAAGATCCCCGACGACAAGCTCGTCAAGCCGGTGAACAAGGCCACGTGCCGGGCCTGCGGGCACCGGATGCTGATCCCGCGGCCCCCGCACCCCGACGAGTTCGACGACGAGGAACGGACGCTCATCAAGGAGCGTCCGATGGCCGTCCCGCACCCCGATCGCGACCGGGTCACGAGCCCGATCGAGCAGGAGGAGCCCGAGGCCACCCTGCCCCGGGTCAAGACCCCCTCGGCCCGCCGTCCGCCGCGCCCCTCCTCGGCCACGCCGCGGGGCGCCTCGCCGCGCGCTCGCGTGCCGCGGTACCCCGAGGTGCCCCTGGCCACCCCCGCCGCGCACCGCCGGCCCGCGTCCAACGCCCAGGTGTTCACCGCCGACGACGAGCACACGGTGTGGGTGAAGAACAAGGCGCCCGGGAGCCAGGCGCGCCGCGACCTCACCCCCGACGAGCAGCCGACCCGCCCGGCCGCGCCGCCCCTCGACAGCGTATCGCCCGCCTCCGAGCGTCGCTCGCGCACCCCCGCTCCGGGCCGCCGCCGCGACGAGCCCGCGCGCCACGACCCGTCGGGCGACCTCGGCCTCGTGATGCTCGCGATCCTCGCCGCGATGGTCGGCGTGTTCCTGCTGAGCGTCGACATCCCGACCGGCATACCCTGGGCCGATCTCGTCATCGGCCTCGTCACCTCGGTGCTCGCGCTCGGCGGCCTGTTCACCGCGTTCCTCGTCCTGTGGACGAGCGGGCGCGGCCACAAGCCGGCCTCGCGGGTCCTTGCCGTCCTCGGCGGGGTCGCGGGCGCCGTGCTCGTGGGCCTCGTGCTCATGGGGATCCGCGGCGGCGTGGCCCAGGTGAGCCAGCAGGTCCCCGACTGGGAGCCCGTCACCTCGCCGTCCACCGCCGGGGTGCTCGGCGGAGAGCTACAGGAGCCCCCCACCACACCCGAGCCCGCCGTCGCCGACCAGGACGCCGGCTCCGGCGACGACCTGCCCACCGAGACGGTCGCGCCGCCCGCTCCGCCGGTGGTCCACGGCACCACGCCCGAGCCGGCACCCGCACCGGCGCCCGCGCGCCCGGCGCCCGCCCCCAGGCCGGCGCCCGCGCCGAGCCGGCCGCCTCGCCTCGAGCCCGCGCCCGCTCCGGTCCCCGAGACGATCACCGTGCTCCAGGCGCCCAAGCCGGCGCCCGCACCGGTCCAGCCCGCGCCCAAGCGGGCGCCGCAGCCCGAGACCGATCTCCTCTCCTCGGAGACCGACGACATCCTGCTGCCCGACGACGACGCGGTCGCCGAGGCGCCCAAGCCGGCCCCGGCCCCCGTCGCCCCCGCTCCGGCTCCTGCCCCGGGTGCGCTGGACGAGGTCCCGATGGGGGCGCTGGACGTGATGCTGCGGAACAACATGCAGGTCAAGAAGTGCTTCTTCGACCACATGCAGGCCGCCGGCTCCCTGCCGCCCCGAGTCGACGTGCGGTTCACGCTGGAGACCAACGGCAAGGTCTCGGCGCTGAACATCACCCAGCCCGCCTTCGCGGGGACCGACCTCGAGAAGTGCCTGCGCAGCGCGCTCATGGGGATCCAGTTCCCGCCGACCACGCACTCCTCGAAGATCACCTACCCGTTCATCTTCCAGTAGGCGGCTCGACGACTCCGAAGACGTCCATCCCGGGCGCTCCGGAGCGCTCCGGGCTTGCCGAGAGGGCCGCGCCGAGCCAGTAGGGGGCGGGCGCCGTCGTGCCCACCATCGAGGAGTCCCATGGAGTTCCGGAACGTCGCGATCATCGCGGACGTCGATCACGGCAAGACCACGCTGATCGACGGGCTGCTACGCCAGTGCCACGCCTTCGCCGAGCACGAGCACGTGGCCGACCGCGTCATGGACTCGATGGACCTCGAGCGCGAGCGCGGGATCACCATCGCCTCCAAGAACACGGCGGTCACCTACCAGGGCGTGAAGATCAACATCGTCGACACCCCCGGACACGCCGACTTCGGCGGCGAGGTCGAGCGGGTGATGAAGATGGTCGACGGCGCGCTGCTGCTCGTCGACGCCTCGGAGGGGCCGCTGCCGCAGACGCGCTTCGTGCTCCGCAAGGCGATGGAAGCGCACCTGAAGATCCTCGTGTGCATCAACAAGATCGACCGGCCCGACGCACGGATCCCCGAGGTGCTGCAGGAGATCTACGACCTGTTCATCGATCTCGACGCCGACGACGAGCAGATCGAGTTCCCGGTGCTCTACGCCTGGGCCAAGGGCGGGGTCGCCCACTGGGAGCTCGGCGACGAATCCCAGGACCTCCGACCCCTGCTCGACGCGATCCTGAAGTACGTCCACGCGCCCGACGAGCCCGAACACGGCGACGCGCGCCTGCTCGTCACCAACCTGGACTACGACTCCTACGTCGGTCGGATCTGCCTGGGGCGCCTGCGCGGCGGCCCGCTACGCCGCAACCAGCCCGCCACCTGGTTCGGCCTGCACGGCGAGAAGAAGGTGCGGGTCAGCCTGCTGTACACCTGGAACGGGCTGCACCGCGTCGAGGTCGAGGAGGCGCGCCCCGGCGACATCGTCGCGATCGCCGGCGTCGAGGGCGTGACCGTGGGCGACACAGTGGCCACGGGCGAGGAGCCCGAGGCGCTGCCCCGGGTGCAGGTCGACGAGCCGACCATCGGGATGCACATCACGATCAACACGAGCCCCGTGTCGGGCCTCGAGGGCAAGTTCCTCACCTCGCGGCAGATCCGGGAGCGGCTCGATCGCGAGCTGATGCGCAACGTGTCCCTCCGCCTCGAGGAGACCGGCCAGCGCGAGACGCTCAAGCTGTACGGTCGCGGGGAGCTGCAGCTCGCGGTGCTCATCGAGCAGATGCGGCGCGAGGGCTTCGAGCTGTCGGTCGGGCGCCCCGAGGTGCTCAAGAAGGAGGTCGACGGCAAGCTCCTCGAGCCCTGGGAGCGGTGCATCGTCGACATCCCCGACGAGTTCGTCGGCGCCGCCACCCAGGCGCTCGCCGAGCGCAAGGGCGAGATGCTGGACATGCGCGCCTCGGGCGGGCGCACCCGGCTGACCTACCGCATCCCGAGCCGCGGCCTGATCGGGTTCCGCGGCGAGGCACTCACCCTGTCGCGCGGGCTCGCGGTGCTCAACACGATCTTCGACGGCTGGGACGCCGACGTCGGCTACATCGGCCGCCGGCAGCGCGGCACCCTGGTCGCCGACCGCACCGGAACGGCGACGACCTACGCTCTGTACCGCCTGCAGCCCCGCGGCGAGCTGTTCGTCGGCCCGGGCACCGACGTCTACGAGGGGATGATCGTCGGGATCCACCGTCGCGAGAACGACCTGAACGTCGACGTGACCCGTGAGAAGCACCTGACGAACATCCGGTCGGCGGGCGCCGACGAGAAGCAGATCCTTGTGCCGCCGATCCCGCTCACCCTGGACTACGCCCTCGAGTTCATCGACGAGGACGAGTGGGTCGAGGTCACCCCGAAGAGCATCCGCCTGCGCAAGAAGGTGCTCCCGGCCAACCAGCGCTCGATCCGACGAGGCCAGGGGTCCCAAGGGTAGTAGGCCGGGCCGGGGTCGTGCCATGATGGGGCAACCCCCATGGACTTCGACCTCTCCTCCCTGCTCGCGCTCGCGGCCACGGGCTTCTTGGCCCTCGGGCTGCTGTTGTACCTGCGCCAGTGGGGCCGGGGCCTGACCCACGGCGGCAAGGTGGATCGCGCGGCCTGGGAGATGTTCGCCGCCGAGCACGGCTACGACTATGTCCCCGACCCGAACCGCCCGCGGTTCCGCGGCGTGTACGACGGCGTCTCCTTCGAGGTCAGCGCGAAGATCGTCAAGGTGAACACCCGGTGGATGCGCCCGGTCACCGGCGTCCGCGTCCGCAACGAGTACGCGAACACCTGGGTGCGCGCGACCCACCGCGCAGCGCTCCCGCCCGGCACCGTGATCCGCCGCAAGCACTGGGGGATCGCCCTCGGCTCGCTGCTCTCCGGCCACCCCGCGATCTCGGTCGACGAGGACTACCACGCATTCTTCCGCATCGAGTGCGACGTGCCGGAGGCCCTGCGCGCCCTGCTCGCGCACCCCGACGTGAAGAAGGCGCTGCTCGCGATGATCGCCGACATCCCGGAGGCGGTGGTCCACGAGCGCGCCATCGAGGCGAAGCTCTCGGGGATGGCCTCGGACACCTCGGTGCTCGGCACCTACCTCGACCGCGTGTCCTCGGTCGCCCGCGCCCTCCGGGAGCACGCACCCCAGGTCGACCGAGCCCAACCCACCGACCGCACGCCCGTGCCGCTGCTCGCCGCCGCGGAGCTTCCGGAGCGCACCGAGTCGCTCACCTCGGCGCTCAAGCGCCTCGGCACCGCCTCCACCCGCACCTCGGCCAGCGTGCAGGCCTCGACCCTGAAGCTGCGCCCCTACAGCTACGAGCTGGAGGTGCGCACGGTGACCGAGGGGAGCACCCGCCTCGGCGTCCCGACCGGCGGCCTGATGGTCCGCGGGAGCCTCGCCCGTAGCCCGTGGCGGGTCGAGGTGAATTTCCCGAAGGAGGACAACGAGGCCGTCCGCGCCCTGCAGCCCCGCTACCGGATCACCGGCCTGCTGCTGGTCGACGACCTGCGCGGCGTCGCCCAGGTCGCCGAGTGCACCGCGACGACCCCGCCGATCGTGGTCGAGAACGCCCCCGAGACGCGAAAGGGCGCCCACTAGCCGGACCGAGCCCGCTGGCCGGTCTACCCTTCCAGCGGTACCGGAGGCGCCTCGCCGACCTGACCGCGCCACCGTAGCCAGTGGTCGACGAGCACCAGGCACACCATCGCCTCGACCATCGGCACCGCCCGCGGGAGCACGCACGGATCGTGCCGCCCCTTGGGGCGGATCGTCGTCGGACGGCCGGCGCGGTCGACGGTGTCCTGCTCCTGGAACAAGGTCGCGACCGGCTTGAAGGCGACCGCGATCTCGATCGGCATCCCGTTGCTGATCCCGCCCTGGATCCCGCCGGAACGGTTGGTGGCGGTGCCCACGCCCCGCACGCGGTCGGGCACGAACACGTCGTTGTGCTGGCTGCCGGTCATCCGCGTCCCCGCAAATCCGCTCCCGCTCTCGAATCCCTTGGCTGCGGGCAGCGACAGGCACGCCTTGCCGAGATCGGACTCCAGCTTGTCGAAGACCGGGTCGCCGAGGCCCGCGGGCACACCGCGCGCGACGCACCGGACGACGCCGCCCACCGTGTCGCCCTGGCTGCGCGCCCAGCGGATCTTCGCCTCCATCTCCGCGGCGGCGTCCGGGTCGGGGCACCGGGTCGGGTGGGCCTCGACCGCCTCGAGGGTCACCGTCGCGGGGTCGACCCTCGCCTGCACGTCGTGCACCCGGTCGACCCAGGCGACGACCTCGACCGCGCCCAGGGTCTGGAGCACCTGGCGCGCCACCGCGCCCGCGGCCACCCGCGCCACGGTCTCGCGGGCGCTCGCGCGACCCCCACCCGCCCACGCGCGCCGCCCGAACTTCGCGTCGTAGGTGAAGTCGGCGTGGCTGGGGCGGTAGCGGTCCTTGAACGGGGCATAGGCGCGTGGATCGGCGTCCTTGTTGCGCACCACCATCGCGAGCGGTGTGCCGAGGGTCTTGCCCTCGAACAGCCCGGAGAGCACCTCGAGCTCGTCGGTCTCCTTGCGCTGGGTGGTGAGCTTGGACTGGCCCGGGCGCCGGCGCGCGAGCTCCGCCTGCACCGCCGGCAAGTCGAGCGCGAGCCCCGGGGGGCAGCCCTCGACCACCACCCCGAGCGCGCCGCCGTGGCTCTCGCCGAAGGTGGCGATCCGGAACAGAACGCCCATCTGGCTGCCCATACCCACCTCCCGGGGACCGGCCCCGCTCTGCATACCTTGATAGACCCGCCGACGTGAAGGATGCGCTGATCGTCTCGCTGCTCTCGGTCACGCCGCGCCGCACCGGCGCGCGCGGGATGGGGTGGTTCGCCCGGCGCCGGGCGTCCCGGTGGATCACCCGGTGGTTCGTACGTGCCTACGACGTCGATCTCGACGAGGCCGAGGGCGATCTCGGCGACTACCACACCCTCGAGGCCCTGTTCACCCGGCGCCTGCGCCCCGACGTGCGGCCGATCGACGACCGCGCGGGCGTGATGGTCAGTCCGGTCGACGGCACCTGCGCCGCCACCGGGCGCACCCGCGACGGCCGTCTGCCGGTCGCCCCGGGCCGGGATCTGGACGTGCGCGCGCTCCTCGCGGTCCAGGACGGCGCCGAGCGCGACGTGGCGGTGCTCTACCTCTCCCCGCGCGACTACCACCGGGTGCACGTGCCCTATGAGGGAACGGCCACCCGGTGGCGCTACGTGCCGGGCACCCTGTGGCCGGTCTTTCCGGCCGCGGTGCGCCGGGTCGACGGGCTCTTCGAGCGCAACGAGCGCGCGGTGGTGCACGTCGACACCGACCACGGGCCGCTGGACGTCGTGCTCGTCGGCGCCTTCGGCGTCGGCCGGATCACCCTCGCGCTGTGCGACCTCGTCACGAACACCGGCCGCGGCATCGCGCGCGAGGGTGCGCTGGAGCCCGGCGTCCCCGTGGCACGCGGCGCGGAGCTCGGGGTGTTCCACCTGGGCTCGACGGTGGTGATCGTGGCGCCCCCGGGTCGCTGGCGGTGGACCGCGGCGCCCGGGGAGCCCGTCCGCGTGGGTCGCCCG
>Ga0114931_10005965_pt1 | contig 15051 bp, 9 predicted proteins | sample 2SBtaG_FD_89579 | JGI IMG/M metagenome (GOLD analysis project Ga0114931, IMG submission 89579) | Deep subsurface microbial communities from Kolumbo volcano to uncover new lineages of life (NeLLi) - 2SBTROV14_V59a metaG | ecosystem: Environmental > Aquatic > Marine > Volcanic | place: Kolumbo...
GCTATAAGTTGTACTTCACCAGTTCTTCAAATCGCTTCTTGTTGTTGGCGTTGGTGTAGGCTTCGAAATAGGAAATTTTATTTTCAGCATGCAGGCGGGCCAGGTCCTGTTCCATCGTGACCATGCCACTTGCCGCGGATTGATGCATTATTTGATAGATTTCACCAAGATTGTTATTTCTAATGGCACTTCGAACCGCCGTGTTGCTCATCATTACCTCTTTTGCCAAAACGCGCCCACCGTCGAGACTGGGCACGAGCTTTTGTGAAATGACACCGGACAGGACGTCAGCCAACCGGTTCTGCACGCGGTTTTGTTCGTGGGTTGGGACTTCTCCAAGAATACGATCGATACTTTCCACCGCGGACGAAGTGTGAAGCGTCGAGAAGACTTTGTGCCCGCTGTCAACGACCTCCAGGACCGTCATAATCGTTTCCGCGTCCCGCATCTCTCCGATCATGATAATGTCGGGGTCCTGCCGCAAAGCCTGAATCGTCCCGTCTTTAAACGAGTGCACATCTCTGCCGACTTCCCGGTGCTTCACGATTGATTTTATCGGCTTGTGAACGTATTCAATCGGGTCGGAAATAATGACAATGTGTGCTTGCATGGTACGATTATTGGCATCGATAATAGAATCGAGAGTGGTGCTCTTACCAGACCCCGTGATTCCGGTCACCAGAATAAGACCCGATTTCTGATATTTCAGACTCAGCACCTTGGCAACTTCCTGATGAAATCCCAATTTGGGAAAACTGATGGTACTGTCGTTCACTCGCCGCATATTTATGGTAAGATGCCCCAGGTCGAAGTAGACCGTTGCTCTGAAACGGGTCCAGACTTTTTCCGCTTCGTCGAAGGCACGATATGAAAAATCGATGTTGCGCTGGCGGAAAAGCTGTTCTCTATCCGCATCCGTCAGTAGGGTGAGGATCAAAATGTCGGTTTCCTCGATCGAATAGCTGACGGCCGCATCATCCGGTTTTTTCGTACCAAAGGTCCTGAACCAAACTAAATTTTGGCAACCTGGTCCACCGAGGTCGACATCCGAAGCCCCGAGTCCTTTCATGTTGAGGAGGATGGAATCGAAATGCATCTTAAGGGTCAGCTTTGCATCCTCGCCATGATCTTCCAACACTTCGTTGACGGTCCGCCATCTTTCACCCGCATGTGACCGGCTCCTGAAATTTTCAGCCAGTTCCTGTAATAGTTGTTTGGCGCTGTCAGGCGCATTGACCTCGCGCCGCGAGCCGGAAAGAAGTTGTTCGTTCAAACCGCCGGTCATAATGGTTAGGCCTCCACGGTGGCGGCGATGATCTCGCTCATGGTGGTCATCCCCTGTTTTACTCTTTCCTTGCCCGAGTTGCGCAGGGAGATCATGTTGTGTTCCAGGGCCAGGTTCCTGATAACCTCTTCGTCGATATCGTCTTTGGCCGAGAGAATCTCGCGGCGAATTTCACGGTTAAACAGCAAGGCTTCCGTAATGGCAACCCGGCCGCGGTAGCCCTCGAAACAGTCGTCACAGCCGCCCGCTTCGTAAAAGGTTGTCTTTGCGATTTCCTCTTTGCTGAACTCCAATCGCAACAAATGGTCCGGGTTGAGATGGTCAGTTGCGCGTTTGCATGAATCACACAATTTTCTGACCAGCCGTTGCGCCATGATCAGGTTGATGGCGTTCGCGATCAAGAAGGGTTCCACACCTAACATGTAGAGGCGCGATACCGCGCTGGGGGCATCGTTGGTGTGCAACGTAGAAAAGGTCAGGTGCCCTGTGTTGGAGAGGGAGATGGCGATTTCGGCGGACTTCAAGTCACGAATCTCACCCACCATCACAATGTCAGGGTCATGGCGCAGAATGGAACGCAACGCGTTGTCAAAATTAAGCTTTGGATTGAGTTTAATTTGCCTGGCGCCCGGTATGAGGTACTCGACCGGCTCTTCGACGGTCAAGACATTTTTGCTCGAATCCATCACATGGCTCAAGGCGGCAACCAGGGTGGTGCTTTTGCCGCTGCCCGTCGGTCCGGTTAGAATGACCATACCTTGCGGCTGTTCAATCGCTCTCTTGAAGTCGTTTAAGGCCTGGTCTTGCAAACCAATTTTTTCAAGTTCGGTGATAACCTTCCTGTCATCGAGAACGCGGATGACAACGCTTTCAAAGCGCCGGTCAAATTCAATGCCGACAATCGGAATCACCGAGACGCGGAACCGTATGTAACAGCCATCTACTTTGCGCTGGATATAACCGTCCTGTGCAATTGCACGATCAAAACGGTCTATATTAACCGACCGATCCTTAACGACCGCAATCAATGCCTCGGGCTTGATCTCGGTTTGTGTGTACCAATGCAGAAGTTTGCCATCGATGCGGAACAAGATATCAGTGGCGTGACCATCTTTCGGAATCACATGAATGTCGCTTGCGCCGCGGCGCACGGCTTCGACCAGCATGCCCTCAACGAGATTAACCAATCGGCTCTTGTTGATTTCCGAGTCCAGGGCATCTTCATCGACGTGACGATTTTCATCATCAAAGACCTCGATTTCCGCTGCTTCGTCGAAAACTTGTTGCAGAAATTCATTGTTTGAATAGAAAATTTCATGAATCAAATGTTCGATATCTTCTAATGGCGCATAGGCGAGATCAAAATCAGCGATGTCCAGATTTTGCGCGGCTGCGTACAGGGATTCGTTTGATGGGTCCCCCGTGACCAGAATGATAACATTGCGCTTGTAGTCATGCCACTTGAAAGGCACCACTTTGTTTTGCAGCAGCGCGTTGGAGATCTCTTCCGGCATGGCATAGACGAATTCCTTGATAAACTCAATTCGTTCCCGGTCGACATTCGTCGGTGACAAGTCCACAATCGGGAAGCCGTACAGCCGTGCCATTTCCACGAAAATGGCGTGACGTGGGATGTGGAAATCATCTATCAGAATATCGATGATTTTACGTTTGGAACCGCGAGGTTCTCTGCTCTGCAAGTCCACGGCTTCCTGTAACTGTCGATCTTCAACAATCCCTTTGCTGATGAGGGTGAGTGAAAGGCGCCCGAGACCATTCGCGGGAGGCGTTAGATTGATTTCAGAAGTCAGGGTCGGTGTTTCGGGATTATGGGCCATCAAATATTACCTCGATAGCGGCGTGGGAGGCGATACAAATCCCACTTCCGATGAGACCAGCGTTAAAGCGATGATCAACAGAGTCACGATAACTGAAATTAATATATTGACCAAATCGACCAGGCTTGCCATCCTTTGTTTATTTTCTTTTTCGTAGTAACGGGCCAATTGCAGGGCGTTTTCGCGCAGCGTGCCCGATTCTTCTCCTGCCCTCAAACGCCTGACGGCCGTCAATGTAAAGCAATTTGTTCTGCTCAGGCATTCGACGAAACTCTTGCCCTCTCTCAGCATGCGGGGCACCACCACGGTGTTGATCTGCTTTTCGATAAATCTATTGCGACAAGACTCCGCCGCGATGCGAATGGCGGTGACGTTTTCACCTGAGCTACTATAAAGTGCGTGAAAGACGCGCGCGAAAATTTCGATGCTGGTTTTGCGCAGAATCGGCCCCAGAACGGGAACACTCAGAAGGGCCCGGTCAATGACATACCGGCCCTTATCGGTTCTCGCCCATTGAATGAACAACAGAACCGGGATCACGATGGCCGCCAATAGGATGGCCCAGTAGTCTTGTAAGAACTGACTCAAGTTTATGGTCGCCTGGGTCATGGGCGGAATTTCGATATTGTGTTTGATCAGCATTGCAGTCATCTTGGGGAAAATATAGACAACATAGAAAACGACGGTCGCAACCATCGCGATCAGGACGACGATTGGCATAACCAAAACGGACCGCAGACTGGATTTGAATTCTTGCTCTCGTTCAAGAAACTTGGCGGTGCTCTCGTAAATAGCTGCCATGTTACCGCTGGTCGACGCCACCGCCAGCATGTGGGCCGTGAATCTGCCGAAGACATCTTCGTGCCTGGCGTAGACGGCCTCACCCTCCATGCCGCCTTTGAGATCCTTCTGAATGTCGGACAATGTATCGCGCAACCGGCGGTTCTCGGTGTCGCTTCTGACCAACGTCAGAATTTCGTCATAGGAAAATTGTTCTTTGAGCAGGTCAGAGCAGATGCGAATAAAGAGAACGAGATCCTTGCTGGGGACTTTGAATTTGAAGTCAAAGAGTTTCTTGCGCACGTAATGGACTTTGTAGCCCATTTTGACCAGCGCATTTTTCAGCTCCTCGGAGGTGAACGCCTTCTGCTCACCGAAGATGGGTTTTTCGGTGCCTTTGGCGACTTTGTAGACATAGACACGCTTTTTCTCAATAGACTCGATCCGGACGCCCTTGGTCCTGACTACTTTTTTCAGCTTCATTTTCACTGTTTTGGTGTCAGGACTAAAGACCACCCCCTGGATCGGTTTGCCATTGATGTTGACCCCGGTGTAACGATATTCCGGCAATTTTTATGATCCGCTTAAGGTTAGAACCCGTGTCGAATGACCCGAACCGAGCCATTCACGACACGGGTTCTTTCAATTTCCGAATGCTAGTTAATTGCCAAAGCGCCGACGGAATCGGCAAAAACAATCACTGTTGCATTGCCGCCTTCAGTGCCGGTTGCATTGATAGTAAACGACGAATCATTTGGCGAGGTAATAGTGACGGCTCCATTTTCATTCGTGGGGCTGACGCCAATATTGGCCATACTGATGGTTGCATAGGAGCGTCCACCACCGCCCATTGTGGTTGGTTTGCGGAACCATTGTTGTCCGCGTGATGCAATGGTCAGGACGTCCTGCACGATCGCGTCATTATTGGCCTGAAGGGCTCCCTGGCCGAACATATTAATGCCGACCACGATTGAAACGCCGACGATGATGGTGCTGAGCACGATGAGTAAGAGTTGTTGTTGTCCCATGAGATGTTTCTCCTATTTTTGGGGCAGGGTAAAGAATTAATTAATTGTGGTCCTACTGATTTTCAAATCCGACATAACTTGTTTTCCACTGATCTGTTTAATGTCACCTCCTTGTTCAGGCCCAGTGGCAGCCGCTGGTTCGTGTCGAAATCGACAAAAGGCACTCCATTGCAAACTAGTATGAATCACGCGATTGCGCAATTTGATAATTGAAGTTCGAGAATAATGTACGTTCAAAGTTCTTCTTTAGCAGAGTCACAATATATTCGGATGTTTGAAATCTTTCCTCCGGGCGCTTTTCGAGGCATTTTAATATCAGCGCGTCGAAGAAAGTTGGCAGCCCCTCTCGTAAGGCCGAAGGCTTTTGCGGCCTTTTTTGCAATACAGCTTCCGCGACCGGGGTGTCATGCGAATCCATGAAGGGATGCGTTTGCGTCATGGCTTGATACATGATGATCCCCATGGCAAAGATGTCGCTGCGTGCATCTCCCGGTTCACCTTGAATTTGTTCCGGAGAGGTGTAAAGCATGTCGCCGTCTTCAAGGAGGTCCTGCCCCGGCAAGATAAGGGAGCGCGGCACCAGGAAATCCATGATTTTTGTGTGGTCACCGGTATCGACCAGAATATTGTTCGGTTTCAGATTCAGATGGAAAAGGTTGGATCGGTGTATATACTGCAGTGCTTTGAAAGCCTGGTAGATGATCTTGATGGCTCTCTCCATGCTGAAATTTTTGTGGCACAAATCCTTCAGGTTCACGCCTTCAACGTACTCCCGGGCGACGTAAGTCAACCCCCGATCCTCATCGACATCGTAGATCTTTACGATGTTCGGGTGATTAAATTGACTGGGGATGCGCGATATTCTGTAAAATTCCTGCTTCAGAGGATTGTCTTGTGGCAGGGAGTTGAAACTTTCAGATTGTACGACTTTCAAAATGACGAACCGTTGCAGGTCCGCGTCTTTCGCTTTGTAGACTTTCATGCCCCCATGGCCGCCGATTTCAGATAGCAATTCGAAACGTCCCAACCGGTGAATATAACCAAAGCGGAGCTCGTCCACGGGGTTGCGCCATGAAATTTCATAGATGCTGACGGGGTCATTCTGGTACCTCAGCCTGAAGCTGCCTAGCGCATTCACCTTAAAGCGATTGGCGCTCTTTATTTGGCGATAGGCTTTGGAACTTAAGAAAATACGATCGCTTTTTTGCACGACCTTACCATACATCGGCTTGTCTTCTTCACGCAAATCTGAATCGCTGACGGTGGCCAGTTTTATGGCCGTGCATACTTCATCGAGAGTATCGTGAGAGCTGGTGTTAAGTTGTTTCCTGGAATGGTGAATGCCGATCGCCAGGTGCATTTGCTCTTTCGGTTCCTTGAGAGCGTTGTAGTGATTTACCTTGTTCAATATGTCGATGGCGAAAGCAACGGATGCGAACAAATCCCTGGTCAGAATGAGTAAACCATTGTTGGTGGTCCAGAGATGTTCATGTTTGTATTTTTCAATCAAGCCAGCCAGCAGCAACCAAATTTTTCGACGTAGTTGGGCGGCGATTTCCGTGCCGTAGGTGGCTTTGATTTTTTCGAAATTGCTGAACTCAATGGTAAGAATAATATCCGTGCCGTCTGGGAGCTTCGGGTTAACGCTGTTTTCATCTGACGAGAAAAGGTCGGCGCCGCGTTCCTGAAAATCCTTGTATGTCAACGACGACTTCTCGGCTTGCGACTGAGCCGGCATCTCATCAAGCGGGTGCAGCTTGCTTAACACGTCTTCCCCAAAATTGAAAAGGTCAGGAGCCATCTGTTGTGAGGAGGAACGAACCTGGGTTGTCCCGGAAGTTTCGTAGGAATAGGCCAACTCTTCTTCTTGCAAGGCCGGTAGATTGGCAGGCAATCCCCAAAGTTGGTTTTGTGCCAGCAAAGCCCTTAGTTCAAGATAAAAAACCAATTCCTGTAGTTTGTTGAAGCGGGGAATCCGGGTCAGGTACTCAACGATGAGCTGCCGGTCGATGAAACTGAAGCGCCATGTGTACTCAGAACCGTTGCCGCGAAACCACTTCTCCAGATAAGTCTCACAGAGCCTGCGCAGCAACAAGGTATTGTCCTCGGTGATGTCGATCAGTTTCTTCAGTAGATTGGTTGCCGCTTTAAAATCGGCCAGCCTCCAGCATGAGTCGAGATAGAGGTTGAGTGGTTTAGGGTGGAACCCCATTTCGTTGAGCCAGTTCTCACTGACCTCCTTACACTTAGCGTATGATCTCTGCGTATGGTAAACTTCCATCAAGAAATCAACCAACGCCTCTGAAGGTTTCGGGTCGTCCTGCAGCACCAGCTCATAGACTTGCAGCGCTTCAGGATCGCTGCGTTTTTCGCTCAGAAATGATTGCGCCAGGACGCGCGAGATTTGGGGGTCGTTTGGATCCAGTTGAATCGATTTTTGGTAAATGCGCAACGCGTCCGGACCGAAATTTTTAAGATGAATCAGCGCCTGGCTCAACTTGTGATAGATGTGCTTGTTGGCAAAGTTGAGTTGCAGCAATTGATTGTACCGTTTTGCTGCTTCAGCGTACAAACCTTTGTCCAGATAGGCGTCGCCCAGGGCCACCAGCATGATGATGAGATCCTGATGTTTACGCGGATCAATCCTTGCGGTCTTCAGTCTATCCTTCATGCGTCATCAACCAGTTTCTTCATTTCCTTGCTAACTGCTTTTTCGATGATACGAATGGCTTCGGAATCCTTTCGGCCTTCGACTATGTAATGTTTTGCCATGATGGTGTAAAGGTCGTCCCGCCACTCGAATGGAATTTTTAGTTTTAGGATCAACTCAAAAGCTTTGAGCGCCCTCTTGTCGCGCCGATTTTCTATGTAATATATTTTGGCCAGTTTACGATAGAGTGAAAGTTTTTCGGGGTTTCTTTCTAACAGGCCTTCCCAAATAATGCAGGCACCCTTTTCGTCACCTCTCATGAGTAACAATCTGGCGCGGGCTTCAGGTGTGAACAAAACAATCCCCGCGACCATGCAAATGAAAATCAAGACGAGCGGTAGAAAATCTGGTAACGCAGTCATCTGTTACTCCGCAATGTATTCCGGTAGTGTGATTTCGTTCGTCTTGTTAAGCACATTGTTTTGTCCGTCGATAACAAAAATCTCAAACTTGTTATTGGGATGCCGTCCGTTTTCCGGTTCATACGGTCTGAAGGTTGCGAGAACTGTCCCTTTCGCACTGAGGGCCGCCCGGTCGAAATCCTCCTGGCTGTTAAAAAATACGTAGGCCAGCACGGCATCTTTTTTTGGAGTGGACTGCCTGTTGCCAGACCCGGACACCTGCATGGCCGCGGCCTTTAGATCCGGTCGGGCAAGTCGTGCGGGTACGCGTGAAGAAGGCAAAGGGCGAGATTTGTTAACGGTTTTCGCGGCGGAATTTGACTTTGCCGTCTGAATGAACATGCCCATTCCGAAGCAAAGCAACCCGGTTAATACCAGAAGAGTGGGTAGAAAAAAGCGTCGTTTTTTCATTTCGATATGTACCGGTTTTTTATAGTTTTGTAGTTGAGTGTCTTGAAAATTATTTTCTATCAGTTTGTTGGCGGCCACGACGATCGCTTCGCTCTCCTCTGGTACGGTGGTCGACATGCCATGATATTTCGTGTTAGGGCTATTTCGTTCAACCCGTGCAACCGCCACGGTGAGGTTGTCTGAACCGTCAATTTTCAACGCCTTCTCGACAAGCCGGCGTGTCTTGCTGTCCAGCGTTCCCGATGTCCTGGTGAAAATTTTCTTAATGCTCTCCGGCCTCATGCAGTTGTGCACGCCGTCCGTGCAGAGAACATAGATGTCTCCTTTCTTGTATTTCTCGCAGTGGCAATCTATTTTTATTGTGGGGCTCGTTCCAAGTGCGCGGGTAATGACATTTTTTTCGACAAACGTTTCAATTTGCTCTTCATTTATTTCGTTGTCTTCGATCAATTCATTCAGCCAGGAATGGTCTTGCGTGAGCTGCAGAATACGGTCCTCGCTGATACGAAAAATTCTGCTATCGCCGACGTGCGCCATGGTAGCGAATGCATCGCCGAAACAGAGTGCTACCACCGTCGTTCCCATGCCGCGCAGCGAGGGGAATTTACACGCCAGCTTGAACAATCTCCGGTTGGCTGTACGGATGCCGGCGAGTAGCCGTTGTGTCGATGGCAGGAAGTCGTGTTCCGCATCGTGCAAGAGTCCCCGGATTGTTCCGGCTGTACTTTCTTGATAGACATGTTTGATTGTTTCTACCGCGATGCGGCTTGCCAATCCGCCGGCAACCTGGCCTCCCATGCCGTCACACACAAGCAGAAGGTCTTCATTCCTTGAAACATAATAGCTGTCCTCGTTAGCTTTTCTCACCTTGCCGACATGGCTGTGCACGGCGGTTATTGCTTGAATTTTGTCAGGCGCTGACATTAGAACCGTTGCTTCATTCCTTGCATTTCCTCTCAAAATTTCCTGCGTTTATACATCATGGAACCGCCCAATCGTTCGCGAGTCCAGCGTCGCTCATTCCCCTCATTCACTGATTTGAATTTTCCCCATCGAAGCAGTCTTGACATTTCTTCGCTGCGTCAAGACCTTTCGGACTACCTTGCGATTGGTAGATGGTCAGGTGCTACATCGTGTCCCGTTACTCTATCCTGAAAAATTCATAGCCACTGAGGCTCAGAGAGCGCAGAGTCTTATTTTTCAAGAAATTAAGAAATGATGATGTTCTTGTTCGAAACCAGGTTTCGTAATTCACGGCTTGTCTAATTCTCACTTTCTCAGTGTCCTCTGGGTCTCATTGGCAATATTCATGAATTAATCAAGCTAGTAATATTCTAGCTTGGCGCGGCCGCGGCGGAAATAGAATTGCGCGCCGGCAACGAACAAGACCATCAATATCGAAGACAAGATCATGAGGGTGTATTTCCCGGTGTTCTCAACCAGAGTCTTCGAAGCGTTCGTATGTCTGCTATTCCCAAATGCCTGACCCCAGGCAATCACCCCGGCGGTCGTGAGCGTGCTGGTACGCAGCTTGTAAAAATAGCCGTCCTGTTTCAAGGTAATAATATCCAGATGATGATCGCTGTCCAAATCGGCGATCATGGGTTGGCTTCTCAGGGCCGGTCCCCGCGCTGCATGCTCAAGAATGGGTTCTCCGGTTGCACCTTCATAGATGTAAATCGCGCCGTCATCGCTGGCCATGACCACATCCATCGTGCCATTCTTGTTGAAATCGGCCAAAACGGGATAGCCGGCGAAACGTTGCTGGGACGGTGAAGTTTGTTGCCAAAGAATCATTTCCCGGTCCCGTGCTTCACCAAGGCCCTTGAGTGCTTTTATGTGCCGCCCCGCCGTCAAACTTACGATGTCAAGCAGACCATCGCCGTCAAGATCGCCTACGACGACGTTGTTCCCACCCGTTGCGTTTCTTGCGGGGGTGGCTTGTTCGATGTCAGCCCAGAGGCGCAATCGCGTCCTGCCGCTAATTGCGAGGAGGTTGCCGGTGGTGGTGCTCATGGTGAAATCGTCATAACCATCGCCATCGAGGTCGCCCAATGCTACTGGGAAAACAAGGGTGCCGGTCTCGACATGCCGGCCGGCGGCTTTGTCGAATTCATCCGCCATGTCAATTTGGCCAAGTGTGCGTTGCTTAGTAGCGTCGATGAATGAAATTTTGCCGTCAGATGATGCCAGAATAAGATTTGCGGTCCCGTCCCCCAACACATTCCCTGCACTGACGATGGCATCCCCATCCACGGGGAGGGACAGTTGCTGCCATTTGATGTCGCGCAGTGAAGCTCGCCCAACATGTATCCCGTTAGAGGTCGATGCAATGGCGATATCCTTGAGCCGGTCGCCGTTGATGTCAGCCACCACCGGCGCCCCCGTGAGAGGGCCCGCCAGGATGGGGCTTCTATGACGTTCGATGCCCCAGGCACCATCTAAAACCCGTACCGTATTGTCTTGGGCGACCACAATGATCTCCGGCCGGTTGTCATCGTCAAGGTCAGCGACAGTGATTTCGAAATCAGGTTGTACGCTGAAATCGGAGGTCCGCCACAGCGGCTCCTTGTCTTTCCCGTTAATACATTTTAGATGACCGTCTTCCTTTAAGTAAACAATATCCAGGTATCCGTCAGAGTTGAAATCAGCTACAGCCGGGCTAACCAACCCGTCAGCATCGTTCGGCCCGGTTTGAGCCCTGGCCCAATAACTTTCATCCGCGATTAATTCAGATGGTTTGCTGACGATGAAATGCCGACTACGAAGTGCACTGTAAAGGACGGATAAGGAAGCCAGCAGGAGGATAGCAGAGCTAAAATGCAGCAGTTTCATGCGATTACGAACGGACCAACTGCCTGCTTTTTGGGGAAACGAATAATTGGTTGAACCCTCTCTTACCAGGCGAAAGATGTGACTCTTCTGGTCACTGATAATTTCTATCTCATCGTCATCGATGACGATGGCTTCTTCCGTTTCCGTTAGTTTTCTGCCATTAAGGCGTGTTCTGCTCTTGCTGCGCTTATCGGAAAGCACCCAGGTGTTATCCCTGCGTCTGAGGGTCGCATGCCGGCGTGAGACACTCTGGTCCAACTCTCCCCGGGCATTTTTATTGATGACGATATCATTAAATTTCTTGTCGCGCCCAATGCGTGTTTCAGGTTCGTTTACCTTGAACCTGCGGCCGGAGTAATATCCGAAAATGCCGATCAGGTAGTAGGCTTGGGTCTCCGGGTTATTTGACGCTCCCTGATTTTCTTCACCTTCGGAATCTGGAACCTGGCCCGGGTCCTGATAATGAGAGGCCGGAGTTTGCTGAATTTCGTTCGTTCCTTCCTCCAGGTCGCCAACGATTAAATCCGATACACCGTTCGTTTCAACGGATGGGATGTCGGAGGTACCCAATAAAGATGAATCATCAAGGCCGCCGACGAGAAAGTCCGGCAGCTCTGAATCGAAATCAAAAATTTCTTCCGATTGAGCAATATTGGGTTCACCTTCATGAGATTCATTCCGCCAGACAGGCGGCGGGCTTTCGGCAGCTATCGTCGGCTCTGGGGCGATAGTCATCCCTTCAGGTACTGGGTTTTGGCTTGAGCCGTTGAACTCCACGGATTCAAAATCCTGCGAGTCTGTATTCAACCATCGATTCAGTTTTTCGAATTTGGGGATACCTGAGATGCAATCTTGTAACTGCGTCTGAACGTGGCCATTAGGTTCATTTGGTTCAGGATTTTGTCCATTTACCAACCCGTCGGTATTCTCGGGAAGCAAAAATATGATCTTATGCCCGCCCAGTTTTATTTCATCCTGGTGTTCGATGGCCGTCCTCGTTGAAATCTTGAAACCGTTTACCAGGGTACCCCATTGACTTTGCAAATCGCGCACGTAATACTGGTTGTTTTGCTTTTCGAACTGCAAATGGAAATAGGAAATAGCGTCATCTTTGATGATAATATCATTCCCACGTTCACAACCAACGGTGAAGGCCGTCATATCGTGCGGAATCGCAAATTTTTTGACGGTTGTCAGACCTTTTTTTATAACTATTTTGGGCATAATTGAAAGTAACTTAGTTTTTCGAAGACAACTTGAATGTCAACTTTACTGCCCCCGAATTCGCAAGAATCATTCGATCGACCGGTTCATAGCCTGGCTTACGAATTTTGAGAGTATAGGTCCCCGGTTGCATCTCTCCACTGGCATCACCTTCGGCATTGGTCTCAACGAGAAAGGACGCCAGTGTTTGCGGGTTTTCTACACTATTATAATAGACCTGAGCACCCGGGATGGGCCGGTTGGTCAATACATCGACGACATCTATTTTGAGAATGGCCGTCGATGGAGAAAGCTGGACGTTAGCCGAATGTGACGTTGCGGAGAGTCTGAGAATTTTCCGGGTGTAGCCCGGTTTCTCGAAGACCACCGTATGTTCCACGGCGGGTAGACTTAACTCAAAAGGAGTTTGTCGGGAGGTACGTAAAAGTTCTTTGCCATTTGCTTTTATGCTGACCGCCATCGCTCCGATATCTCCTTTTACGGCAGGGTCGTCGGCTGTGCTTGAGAACGTCACACTTCTGTCCAGAATAATCCGCAGAACTTGATTAAAGGACTCATTGATATTAAGGACTCTCGTTTTTGAGGTGAATCCAGCCTTTTTAAACGCCAGTTTGTGAGCACCGACCGAAAGCAAGATAGCATCTCCGGTATTTGTTCGTGCGATACTTTCCCCTGTGTTCAAATCGATAACCGCGACGCCAGGGGGTAAAATTCTGGTTCGAATCTTTTTCCTGAAGTGGCCGGTCACGACATACTTTTTAACTGTATCATTATGTACGTTCAAGTCCCACAATCTGCGGTCATCAACTTCGTCATATCCTGCGATTACGTCTAGAGAATAGCCCGTTAATCTTTCGAACTTCGGCAGTTCCAGGGTGATCGCCATTTTGCTGCCGGTTTCCCACGGGATGTCAGCCGGCGTTCGTTGGCCAAACCTGGTGCGGTTGATGATGATATCCGCGCCGGGCGGATTTGATTTGATCGTAACATCAGAGACGAAATGAAAAGTGTAGGTCCGTTCTTCCCGTTGCTCATTTTCTCCTGAATTTCAATTTCTCCGTCCCTGGGGACAAAAACGGATTTAACCAGGGGCCTGTAGCCTTCGAGTGTGATCTCCAGTTTGTGCACTCCCGGCGAGATTTTTTCTATGGCAAGGGGAGTCCGGCCGGGAAGGGCATGGCCGTCCAACTGCAACCGTGCGTTCGCTGGAACGGACACAATTTCAATGGCTGGCGGAAAGAGCGTGTCATATATCCAGACACCCGCCGGAGTCCAGTTGTTGATCGCGTCAAGTGTTGCAAAGGCAAGGACGAGCAAGACCAATGTAAAACCAATTTTCGCAATTTTTTTTTGGGTGTGGTTCCCGTCGATTCTGAGAACATCAATAATGGTTTTTAGATTGTCATCTTCTTCAATCGGCAATGCTTCAGGTGCTTCAGTGTGAGTGAACCGGCCATTTTCTTGTGCCTTTTTCCGCAAGGCTTTTTCGGCGTGCGCCGGACGGAGTGCGGAAGATAATTCTCCGTTGAAATGAGGGCTTGGTTCGTTTTCCCATGCAGCGGTTTGAGTTGTTGTCGTACTTAGCTGGGTGGTTGAAAGGTAAGACGGTCCTTCAATCGGAGTTTCATGAGACAGTCCTGGTTGTTTTTTCCCGAACTGACTGGCGTACTCGGCAAGGTCATCTATCAACTCGCCTGTTTCATTGCATGAAATGAGATATTGCAACAAGTCGATATACATATGGTTTGCACTCTGATACCTTTTTTGAATATCAGGGTCGAGTGCTTTGAGTAAAATTCGAACCAGAGGCGTTGGTATTTTCTTGCCCTTCAGTGCCTTTTTGTAGAACTTGGCGTTGCGCCCGAGCGTCATCAGTTCTTCCTGATTCTGAAACAGGCGCTCACCGGTCAAGGCCTCGAGAAGGACAAGGCCAAGAGAAAAAAGATCAGACCGCGGATCCGCGTCCTTACTCGTCAGGAGTTGTTCTGGAGCCATGTAAGGAATCTTGCCGCGCAGCTTATTGTCTTTCTTGTCCTTGTGATGTTTTCGGACGGACGCGATGCCAAAGTCGATCAGCTTTACGCCGCCATATTGCGAAATCATAATGTTGGATGGAGAAATATCCTGGTGGACCAGATTCAATGGCTTATTTGTGAATGAGTCACGACGTTGATGCGCATAATCGAGGGCCATGCAAATTTCAGCCGTAATGTGCACGGCAAGACGGGTGGGAATGCGCGCCTTGTTCTTCTTCGTGTGTCGGATGATTTTTTCAAGATCTGTGCCATCGATATATTCCATGATGAGGTAGAGATGTCCCTCAACCGTCTTTATCAGTTCATAGATGTGGACGATGTTGTTGTGGCTGAGCTTGGCAATATTCAGTGCCTCTTCCTGAAACATATCCAGATATTTTGGATCGTCCAGCAGGTTGGGCGCAATTTCCTTGATGGCAACCGGCTTGTTTAGCTTCTTGTCCAATCCGTAGTAGACAATGCCGAATCCGCCTTTTTTGATTTCACGAAGGATTTGATATTTA
>Ga0114931_10005966_pt1 | contig 15050 bp, 13 predicted proteins | sample 2SBtaG_FD_89579 | JGI IMG/M metagenome (GOLD analysis project Ga0114931, IMG submission 89579) | Deep subsurface microbial communities from Kolumbo volcano to uncover new lineages of life (NeLLi) - 2SBTROV14_V59a metaG | ecosystem: Environmental > Aquatic > Marine > Volcanic | place: Kolumbo...
CCACCTATGGCGGAGGTTCAAATTACACTGAACAGCAGCCTAAGATATATCTTTTTGAGAGAAAATCAAATACTGTTAAACCTATAGTTCAAAACGGATATTTAATATAAAATTCATACTAATTATGTGCTTGTTTATGGCCAGTAAAAATTATGTAGACAATGTACAGAGTAAGTTAAGCAAGTAGAGTGACCAAAGGAAAAAGCTTAAAGATTAGAAAAAGATTTAATTCCTATATGTTCTTTAAGAGTTAGTAACTGTAAAACTAGATCGTGTTTGATGTAGTTTTTTAGGCTAAATAGGTTTAAGCCAGTTAGCGTTATCGGTTCCACAAATTTTTTAAAAAACTTTGATTTTGTTTTGGGGTAATTAACGTTTAAAATGGATTAGTATTTAAAATTTAAATCTGCCAATGTCACGCAAAAGTAAAAAAGATAAATTTTTAGCCGAAATTAAGCATACTTTTGACATGCACCCATTAATTAGATTTTTAGCTATTGTGTTGGTGATTGCAGGTTATGGTTTTTATGTTTCAGTTAGTCAGGGTTACAAAAGCGGGTTTTTAATAAGCATTTTAACTTGGTCATTTTTTGTATTGTGTACACCAATTGCTGATGCTGGTATTTTAATTGATTTACCAATGCGATTAATTACAGGAATAAAACTAATGTATTCCGAAATAATTGTTTGGATTATTGCAATTAGTTTAAATACTTTTGTATTTTCTATTAACCCGCAAATTTATGATGAAACAATAGTGTTAAGCCTATTTAAGTTTATTTTAAAAACCCCTATTCCTTATTGGTTATTAATTGTTCTTTCATGGGCCGGAACATTTTTTTCACTTTACATTGCAGATACTATTATTGATCCCAAAAAACAAAAAAAGAGACATGCAAGTTTTTTAAGAAAACACAAAGCCATAATTGGCATGTTTTTGGTAATATTGGTAGTTGCTATTTATGATATGCTTTTAAACAACCTAGGGATAAAAATTCCATTGTTTTAATTCTGTTATAATTGCTTTGTAAAAATATATATTGCACACCCTTATTCATTTGACTTTGTTAGTGATTTGTATGATTCTATAAAGAAAAGTAAACTAATGAATGATCATAAGTTCATTTTTCCACATGAAAAGACGGTAAAACACCAACTAAGTCTTTACAGGTTTTAAATAGTGTGGTTTTTTACATACTGTAACCAAAAAGACTTAGTAGAAAAAATTTTAAACCACCTTTCATAAACTTAAGGGTTGGTCTTGGTTATAGTCAATACCTTTTTGTAGTGCAATTTCTGCTTTTTGTAACTCCCTTGCTATATCCATTGCGTGGTCAACCTTACTGATAAGGCCCATTTGGGTAATTTTTAATGATAAGTATTTAGAAGTTTTTCCTGTAATAGAAAACAAAGTTTCACCAGTAAGACTTTGCAGTGTAACTTCTATTTTTTCACCATGTACTGAGACTAAAAAATTACCTCTGGGGTCTGAATGTTTGGTATGATCCCAAAACATTACAGGCTCCTTTTCTCTAACTTTACATCTAACTAGGTTTTCTGCACCTTTCCAGTCTTGTTCGTAAATATGTGCTGATTGACTAGTAATATGCATTTTACCTCTTTTAAATCCAGTTTCGTTGCATATATATTGTTGTAGTTTAAGTAGCCCGTAGGTATTTGAAAATGTACTTTTAAACATATCTTGGCTTCTAAAAACAGCAAACATATGTAACTTGTCCTCGTCTGTTAATACTTGCACTAAACTTAAACATGGTGGGTCAGAATGTTCGTAATCTTTTAATGGGTATATCAATGTTGTAGCGGCTCTTCTTGTAGTTGGAGATTTTTTTATTTGTTCAATCATAGTATTTTTCACTTGATCAAATTCTTTTTTTTCGTTTATTTTGTATCTTTGCAGCCTATTTCCATATGTATAGGCTAGGTTCTTGTTTTCTTCAGATTTTTCGAAAACTTCTTTGTAATACTGATCTAAAGATTTTATACTTATGCCAGCTGTTTCTTTAAGACTTTTTGGAAGGTCCTCAACTACTGAAAGATCTAAATTATCAACATCTTCGTCTTCAATTACCCACCCTAAGCCAAATATTTGTTTTTGTTTATACCCAACTTGTGTACCTGTAGTTAGCCCGTATCTCATTATAGTATCTACTATTTTTATCCAAACTTCGCCAAGTTTACGCTCCTTAATCAAAAAGCCCACACCTTCAGAAGGAAAGGTAGCAAAATCTAGTCTTTTAGGTTCTTTAAATTTGGCAGGTTTCATATATGGGTTAGTTTTAGAGTTATTTTTGGATATTAGGTCTTTAACCTCATCAATGGTTTTATCGCTAATATCTTTTAGTGACACATTGCTAATTATTTTTTTTACGATATCAACTTTTATCCCTTCCTCAAAATCAAATTCATCTACAAAACTTTTATCTTCCCAAAGTTTTTTTAGATTTGCAAAACCGCCTTTTCCTACTTCTGTATTTGAAAGTGGTCCGTTTGCCCAAATATAAAGTGTGTTAATCTGTGGGTTTAAGGCTAGATTTCTAAATAGAATGTTTATCCCATACTTACTGTATAAAGTACCTACCAAGGCAACTTTATCTTCAATTTTGTCAAATACTCTTTTTGGCTCATTCCAAACTGTGCAAAAACCTATATTTTCTTTTTTACCTGTTAGTAGTTTATATTTGTCTGGCTTGTAAAGCTTAAGCATTTTATAAATGTGTAGTAAAATTTACACTGTACTTAATATAACCATAATTTTCTAGAACATGAAAGACATAAAAATTGCAGATTTAATTAAACAAGAACAGATTAGGCAAAAAAATGAATTACAGCTTATTCCTAGTGAAAACTATGTAAGTAGTGATGTGTTGCAAGCCCTTGGAAGTGTTTTTACAAATAAATACAGCGAAGGATACAGTGGTAAAAGATATTATCAGGGTAACAAAATAGTAGATAAGGTAGAGGAGCTTGCAGTTGAAAGAGCTAAAGATTTATTTAAAGCAGAGTATGTAAATGTACAGCCTTTAAGTGGTAGTCCTGCAAATTTGGCAGTTTATTTAGCAATGCTTAAAAGTGGTGACACTATTTTAAGTATGAACCTTGCAAGCGGTGGGCATTTAAGTCATGGAAGCCCTGTTAACATTGTAAGTAAGTTATACAATGTTGAATTTTACGACGTAAATAAAAGGACTTTTGAACTAGACTATGATGAAATTTTACAAACTGCCAAAAAAGTTAAGCCAAAGCTTATTATCGCTGGTGCCAGTGCTTATCCTAGAAAGATTGATTTTGAAAAATTTAGAAAGATAGCAGACGAGGTAGGTGCTTTTTTAATGGCCGATATTGCTCATATTGCAGGTTTAGTTGTAAGTGAACAACATATGACACCTGTACCATTTGCCGACATTGTCACCACAACTACACATAAAACTTTAAGAGGTCCAAGGGGTGGAATGATTATGGGCAAAGCCCAATATAGCGAAAAAATAGCAAAAGCTGTTTTTCCTGGCGGGGTTCAGGCAGGTCCTCATAACAATGTACACGCAGCAAAGGCAGTAGCATTTTATGAAGCAAGCAAACCTGAGTTTAAAAACTATTCAAAACAAGTTGTTACAAATGCCAAGGTTTTAGCAGAGGAATTAAAAAATAAAGGATTTAATGTTTTAACAGGGGGGACTGATAACCACCTAATGTTAATTGATGTAACTAATTTTTGTAATGACGGAAAACAATGTGCCATTGCTCTTGAAAATGCAGGTATAATTGTTAACTACAATATGATTCCTTACGACACCAAAACCCCTTTTAGACCCAGTGGTATTAGGCTTGGAACACCTGCAATTACAAGCAGAGGGATGGGGCAGAATGACATGAAAACTATTGCAAGCTTTATTGATGAAGTTGTAAAAAATGTAAAAGATAAATCAGCTCTGCAAAAAATTAATGGTAAAGTAAAAGAATTTTGTAGCCAGTTTTTTGTTCCAGGAATTGATTAATTCCCTGACCTTGCCTAAGCTAGTTTAAAAACGGTAGGATCTATTAAATTTAAAAGATTCCACCGCTACTTTTGATCTGACTTGTCTTCACTTTAAAATGACACCTTATATCTATTTTTAAGAAAGTTTAATAGTGTTATAATTACAATATAAACAATTTATTTTAAAATATGAATAACTTATTTTTATTACTAATAGTTTTAGGAGCTGTTATAGGTTTTTTAATCTTTTTGTACAACAAGCTTGTAACTTTAAAGTTAAGAGTTAAAGAAGCTTGGAGTGATATTGATGTTCAATTAAAGCGAAGAAATAGTCTAATCCCTAATCTTGTTGAAAGTGTAAAGGGCTACATGAAACATGAAAAAACCTTACTTGAAAAAATTACCGAGCTTAGATCAAAAGTTGAAAAAGCGGATAGCCCTAAAAAACTTGGAGAACTTAACAGTCAGTTAAGTAGTGCTTTAGGAAGCTTAAATATTGCTGTAGAAAATTACCCTCAACTTAAAGCAAATGAAAATGTAAACAAACTTCAAGATGAGCTTACAAATACAGAAGATAAAATAAGTTACAGCAGAAGGTTTTATAATCAATCTGTTTTAGCATTTAATACAGCTATTAAAAGATTTCCTAATGTTCTTTTAGCAGGAGTATTTGGTTTTAAAGAAGAAGAGTTTTTTGAATCAAGTGAAGATGAGCGTAAAGATATTAAAGTAGATTTAGATAACTAATACGTAGGGTTTATTAAACACTAGTTTCTAAAGCTTTAGTAAACTCTAGTTTACTATAATCAAAATTCTAAATATTTTAATTGTAGGTATCAAAGATTTTAAGTTATGTATTGTTTAGTATCTTAATTATTAAATAATAAAAATTACTTTTTATACCATGAAAAATGATATTTATTCACAAATAGATAGTAATAAGCGTAAGACATTTTTTATAATGTTTGGGTTTGTAATATTCATAACTACCCTTACTTGGCTTTTTGCATACGCACTTGGCGGTAATGGGGCTATTGTTTTTTTTGTTCCACTTGCTGTAATTATTTCTGTAATATCTAGTATTATTAGCTATTACAAAAGTGACAAAATTGCTATAGCTACAAGTGGTGCAAAACCTGCTAAAATAGAGCAGTTTTCAAATCTACATGCAACCGTTGAAAATTTAAGTATAGTTGCTGGTATCCCTAAGCCTAAAATTTATTATATAAATGATAGTGCCCCTAACGCATTTGCAACAGGTAGGGATCCAACCCACGCTGTAATTGTAGTTACAACTGGACTACTTGCTAAGCTTAACAAGCCAGAGCTTGAGGGTGTTATAGCCCACGAAATGGCACATATTAAGAATTTTGATATCCGTTTAATGTCTGTCGTAGCTGTTTTAATTGGTTTGGTTGTAATTTTAGCAGACTGGTTTTTAAGGGCTAGTTTGTTTAAAGATAGTGATAATAAATCTGGGCCAGTATTACTTTTGGCCATTGTAATGTCGTTATTAGCTCCAATTTCACTAGAACTTGTAAAACTTGCTATAAGTCGTAATCGTGAGTATTTAGCAGATAGCACTGGAGCGTATTTTACAAGATACCCAAAAGGGCTAGCCGATGCGCTAACTAAAATTAGCAATGACAGGGAACCTCTTGAGGCAGCAAATAGGGGGACAGCTCATTTATACATTAGTGATCCGTTTAAAAGAAAAGCAAGCAACCTGTTTTCAACACACCCACCAGTTGCAGAGAGAGTTAAAAGACTAATGGCTATGTAAGATTAATGCTAAATTCTTAGTCATAGGCCTAAAACAAATACAATTTTGTTAATATATGAAATTTTAAAACTTTTTAATACCTGTATGGGTACTCCTGTTTTATAAGTTTTGACTTTTATAAATAATAATTTAAGGTTTATTTAGTATTTAGAATTTATTTATGCAGTAAATTTTGTAATCTTAATATAAAAGCTCTATAATAATGTTCGTATGGATCTTGATGTAATTAAAAAAACAGGTAAACTAGCAAAATTAAAACTTGGTGATGCAAGATTTAGCAAAATTGCAGGTAACATATCTGATATTCTTTCCTATTTAAACGTTTTAGAAAAAGCTAACACTAAAAACTTACCTGATACATTTAATGCCAGTGGTTTAACAAATGTAACTGCAAAAGATAAACCTGTTGTAGCTGATCATTTAACTCAAGAGCAAGTATTAAAAAATGCACCAAGAAGTTATAAAGGGTATATTCAAGTTGACAAGGTAATTTAATGGTAGAAACAATAAAAGATTTACTACATGGTTATAAAGACAAAAAATATTCAAGTAAAGAAGTTATAGAATACTTTTATAACGTGTCAAAAAATTTACAACCAATTTTAAATCACTATGTAAACTTAGTAGAAGACCTTAAAGATATTCCAGATAAAGCAATCCCAATTGCGTATAAAGACATTTATAGTACTAAAAACTTTAAATCCACTGCGGCAAGCAATATTTTAAAAAATTATGCCCCTCCCTTTAACGCAACTTCAGTTGAAAGACTTAAAAATAAAGATTTTTATATGTTGGGTAAACTAAATTTAGATGCCTTTGCACACGGTGCAACTGGGGAAAATAGTGATTTTGGACCAGTAAAAAATCCATATAGCCTAAAGCATGTATCGGGTGGTAGCAGTAGTGGCTCAGCAGCTGCTGTTTCAAGTGGAAGCGTTTTAGTTGCAACAGCAACAGATACAGGGGGAAGTATCAGAAACCCTGCAAGTTTTAATAATGTTGTGGGTATAAAACCCACTTATGGGCGGGTAAGTAGGTATGGTGTCTTTGCAATGACAAGTAGTACGGATAGCGTTGGGCATATAACAAAAACGGTTTGGGACAATGCTTATGTGCTTGGAATTACAGCAGGTATTGACTATCGCGATGCAACAAGTAGCCCAATACCTGTTCCAGATTATACTAAAGATCTTGAAATTTTAGATATCAAAAGCTTAAAAGTTGGTTTACCAAAAGAATATTTTGATGAAAACGTAGATAACTCTATTAAAGAAAAAGTAATGGAGCAGGTAAACATTCTTAAAAAGCTTGGAGCAAAAGTAGTTGATGTAAGTTTGCCAAATACCGAATACGGGGTTGCAAGCTATTACGTAATTACCCCAAGTGAGGTAAGTAGTAATTTATCTAGGTTATACGGTATTAGATATGGTGAGGGTAGAGATACTTTTGGTGACGAGGCAGTTAGAAGAATAATGATTGGAACGTTTAGTTTAAGTAGTGGTTACTACGATGCCTATTACTCAAAAGCTATGAAAGTTAGAAATGCTTTAACTAATGACTTTGATAGTGTATTTAAACAAGTGGATGTTTTAGTAGCACCTGTTACCTCTACTATGCCTCCAAAAATTGGGGAACAAGTGGATGACCCACTAAAAAACTATTTAATGGATGCACTTACTATTCCAATTAATATGGCAGGTGTTCCAGCGCTAAGTGTTCCCGCTGGTTTTGTTAATAATTTACCTGTTGGATTGCAAATTATTGGTCCTAAGTTTAGTGAACAACTTCTTTACAAAGTAGGAAACAGGGTAGAAAAAGAAACAGAGTTTTATAAAGTTAAACCAAAAATAGAGGGTTAATAAAATAATATGGATTTAATAAAACTTCTAAAAGAATTAATACTTGGCAAAAAACTTAGTACAAAAACTAGATTAATGGTAAAAAATGCACTGAACAAGTGTACACAAGTGTACACAAGTGATGACATTAATGCCAAAAAATCTTTAATAATAGAACTTGATGGAGTATTAGGAAAAGCTTTAGGCGATCTATACGGAAAAAACAGTGTAGCTGAAAATTTAAAAAAAGCTAGCTTGCTAGTTCATAAAAGTACTTATCAAAAAGCCTGGGATGCTCATAAAGTAAGAAACATTTTGGCACACGAGCCTGATGCTGCTTTAAGCAATAAAGATTTAAACATTGCAATTGATAAGTTTAGGGTGTTCCTTAAAGCAATTTCTACCTAAAAGATACTTTTTATGAATTTTATACTTAGAAATTAAAAATTAGGATTTTTATCTATGTTTGATCCAGTAATTGGGCTTGAAATACATATACAACTTAATACAAAACGAAAAATGTTTTGTAATTGTGACAATAATATTTGGAAAGCTGAACCAAACACACATGTTTGCCCCGTTTGTTTAGGACTTCCAGGAGCTTTACCTGTTCCAAACGATGCCGCAATTAAAAAATGCCAAACTTTTGGATTAGCTTTAGGTTGTAAATTAAATGCGGATAGTAATTTTGATAGAAAACACTATTTTTATCCAGATCTTCCTAAAGGGTATCAAATTAGTCAGTATAAAAAACCTTTTTGTTATGATGGGGTTGTAAGTTTACCAGAAGGTAACATACAGATTGTTAGAATTCATTTAGAAGAAGATACAGCAAAAAGTATTCACGATACAAAAACTAACTCTACTTTAATTGATCATAATAAAAGTGGTGTTCCTTTAGTTGAGATTGTAACTGCACCACAAATTAAGTCTGCAAATCATGCTTGGGAGTTTGCCAAAAAAATTGCGGAGCTTGCAGAATTTATAGGTATAAGTAATGTAGAGATGGCTCAAGGTAATTTAAGAGTTGAACCAAGCATTAGTGTTAGAAAAAAAGGTGAAACTAAACTCCCTAATTACAAGGTAGAAATTAAAAATATTAATAGTTTTAAGTTTATGAAAGACGCAATAGACTATGAAGTAAAGCGTCAAATTAAAGAGATTAAAGGTGGTAATAAAATTCCACAACAAACAAGAGGTTGGGATGAAAAAAAGAAAATTACTTTTAAACAAAGGCTAAAAGAGGAAGAAAATGAATACAGGTATTTTCCTGAACCAGATATCCCCCCATTTAATTTTACTGATGCTTATTTTAAAGAATTAAAATCTAATTTACCAAAGCTACCAAAAGAAATTATTAAAGAATTTGTAGAAAAGCATAAGGTGAGTCGTTTTAAGGTTGAGGAGCTACTTAGAGTAGGAAGACTAGATGAAGCAAATTTACTTGTAAATCAAGGTGTAAGTGCAAAGGAATCAGTAAACATTATATTAAGTGCAACAGAGAATATTCGTGCAAGTATTAAGGCAAACCCAAAAGCATTTGCCAAAAAACTAAAACAAGAAAAAGCAGAAGTGGTAGGTAACAAAGATGTGTTGCTAGAGATTGTTAAAAATATTATTAGCAAAAATCCAAAATCTGTAGAAGATTATAAAAATGGAAACGAAAATACTATTAACTTTTTACTTGGTCAGGTAATGAAACAAACACGTGGAAAAGCCGATGCAGGTGTAGCTAGAAAATTGATTTTGGATCAGGTTAGTAAATAGCTTTTGTTTACAAAGTGGTTTGGGTAGATACCATCCCTGCTGTACCTACTTTCTTGCTTACAACTAAAGTGTACCACAGTACAATACATTTTCACTTAAAAGTAAGGCAAAAATAATATACAATATAAACAAGTTATGCAACCCCAATCTAAATTAACAAACCCAGATTATAAACTTATTAACAAGCAAAGTCAGATAAAAGAGGTGTACGAAACTTTAAAAAATGAAAAAATTATTGCTATTGATACAGAAGCTACAGGTCTTGATCCTTTTACAGCAACTTTAATATTATTTCAGATAGGAAGTAAAAAGGTTAGTTATGTTATAGAGGCAAGAGATATAAAAGACTGGCATTTAATAAAACAACTTTGCGAGGATGAAAGTAAGTTAAAACTTTTGCAAAATGCAAAATTTGACTACAAAATGATTAAGCAACAGCTTGGTATAGAGCTTAATAATATTTACGACACTATGATTGCAGAAGGTCTTTTAGTAAACGGTTTGCCAAGGAGTGAAAATCGTAGAGGTTTAGCATTTTTAACTCGAAAATATTTAGGTAGTACTCTCGAAAAAGAAGTTAGAAAATCATTCTTAAGATTTACAGGTGGTAGGGTTACTCAAAAACAGGCAGAGTATGCTGCCTTAGATATTATTGTATTGTTTGAAATTTTTGAAAAACAGTACCCATTAGTGCAAAAAGAAGGGTTATCAAAAGTTGCAAAGCTAGAATTTAAAGTTGTTCCAGTTGTAGGTGATATGGAGCTTAGAGGTTTTAATATTGATACTGAAAAATGGAAAAAACATATAGTAACTTTAAAAATAAACAGAGAAAAAGTAGCAAAAAAGCTACAAGATGCTGCAAGGCCTTATTACAAAATAAGTAGTATGGATTTATTTGGAAACAATACAGATGTCTTAAACCTAAACAGTCAAATTCAGATAATGGAGTTTTTTAATGATAAACTTGGTTTAGGTATTCCAAGTACAGGGGTTGCTGTTCTTGAGGCTACAGATCACCCAGTTGCAAAATTAATGCTTGAGTACAGACAGTACGAAAAATTGATATCTGCATTTGGGGAATCACTTTTAGAAAAAGTTAACCCTGTTACAAAAAGACTTCACCCAGATTATTCTCAAATGGGTACCGCTACTGGTAGGTTTTCTTGTTCTAATCCTAACCTGCAGCAAATTCCAGCACACGGTGATGGTGCTGTTTTTAGAACTTTTTTTGAAGCACCTCCAGGAAAAAAGCTAGTAACAGTAGACTATAGCCAACAAGAAATGCGCGTTTTAGCTGACTTTTCTGCAGACGATACTTTGCTTAATAGTTACAAAACTGGAAAAGACTTACACTCCCTTACAGCTTCAAAAATGTTTGGTGTCCCCTATACCGATGACTTTAAAGAAAAACACGGAGATTTACGTTTTCAAGCAAAATCAATTAACTTTGGTTTAGTTTATGGTCGGGGTGCTAGATCTTTAGCGGGTCAATTAGGTGTAACAAATGAAGAGGCAGAAAAATTGGTGAAAAAATATTTTATAGAGCTTCCCAAAATTGGTACCTGGCTTGAAGAAAGTGCTCGAAAAGGTATCGAAAATGGGTACGTACAAACATTAATTGGAAGAAAAAGATATTTTATTCCACCAGATCCTGCTGATCCAAATTATGCAAAACAAAAATCTAGTGTTGAGCGAGCTAGCAAGAATATGCCTATTCAAGGTACTAGTGCTGACATGACAAAGTACGCAATGGTATTAATTGATAAAGAGTATAAAAAGCAAGGGATTAAAGGTGGTATGATTCATACCTTGCACGATGAAATAGTTAGTGAGGTTAGTGATCAGGATGCAGAAAAGGCAATGGAAATTCAGCATAAAAAAATGATAGAAGCTGGGGAAACTTTTTTAAAGCATTGCCCTATGGGTGCAGAAGGCGAAATAAGTGTACAATGGGAACATTAATTTTGTTTACAAAATCTTAAGTATTAGCTTTGTGTGCTTAATTGAGAGATCCATTTTTGTACAAGGTCAGTTCTATATTTGCACATACTACCGTTATGTTAAATTTTTATAGTTATCACAATTTTACTCTTGCACTCTAACAATTACTCTGCTAAAATTACCCAATATGGTAATGTGTCAACGATGTCAAAAAAGACCTGCAGAGGTTCAAACTGCTCAGTTTGATCCAAGCAGCGGAAGAAACGTATATATAGCTTTGTGCCAAACTTGTTTTGAAGAATTACAAGGTGGTGCTCAAAGTGGTAGCGAGATGTTACTAAAGTTTGGGGATGACTTAACCGCTAAAGCTAAAAATAATAAACTTGATCCCGTAGTAGGTAGAAAAGAAGAAATTGAGCGAGTAATTCACGTTTTAGCCCGAAGAGTTAAAAATAATCCTGTACTTATTGGTGAGCCTGGGGTTGGTAAAACAGCGATTGTAGAAGGTTTGGCTCAAAAAATTGTAGAAAACAATGTTCCTGAAGTTTTACGAGGAAAAAAAGTAATAACTATAGATATGGCAAATTTAATTGCTGGTGCTGCTCATAGAGGTGTATTTGAAAAAAGATTAAAGGATATTATAAAAGAGGTTCAAGATGCAAAAGGTCAAATTATTTTATTTATCGACGAAATTCACACAGTTGTTGGTGCCGGTGCTGCTGAAGGAAGTGTTGATGCGGCAAATATTTTAAAACCATATTTGGCAAGGGGTGAATTACAGCTAGTGGGAGCAACTACCCTGGATGAATATCGAAAAAGAGTTGAAAAAGATGCAGCCCTTGAGCGAAGGTTTCAAACTGTAATGGTTAAAGAACCAACCCTTGCAGAAACTGTTGAGATTATAAATGGACTACTTTCTAGATACGAAACTCACCATCAAGTTAAATACACAAAAGGTGCTGTAAAAGCTGCTGTTGATTTAAGTAGTAAGTATATTAATGATAAATTTTTACCCGATAAAGCAATTGATTTAATAGATGAAGCTGGGGCAAAAGCTAGAATTGATGCAGTTAAAGAACCAGAAAATCTTAAAGAGGTTAATGAACAAATAGCTAAAACTAAAGCAAAAATTGATAAAGCGGAGCCTAATGATCGTGTAAAGCTTGAAGAAGAGCTTGAAAATCTGTTAAAGGTAAAGGGTGAGCTAGTAGATTTATGGACAAAAACAAAATTGGAAAAGTATCCTCGGGTTACAAAGTTTAATATAGCAGCTGTTATAAGCAAATCTACAGGAATTCCTTTAGAACAACTTAGTGTAGAAGAAAAAGAAAAATTAATGAGGCTAGAAAAAGAAATTCATAAATTAGTTATTGGTCAGGACAAAGCTGTAGGAGTAGTTGCACAAGCAATAAGAAGAAGTAGAAGTGGTCTTAAAGATCCAAATAGACCAATTGGTGTTTTTATGTTTTTAGGTCCAACGGGTGTTGGTAAAACAGAACTTTCAAAAGCATTAACTAAAGTATTGTATGGTGATGAAAGTATGCTTGTAAGGATAGACATGACTGAATACGGAGAAAAACACACGGCAAGTAGACTAGTTGGTGCACCTCCTGGTTACGTTGGTTTTGATGAAGCTGGACAATTAACAGAGGTTGTAAGGAGAAGGCCGTTTAGTGTTGTGTTATTAGACGAAATAGAAAAAGCACACCCAGATGTTTATAACATATTACTCCAAATTATGGATGATGGTCGTTTGACTGATAGCCATGGTAGGACAGTTAACTTTAAAAATACTATTATTATAATGACAAGTAATGTTGGTGCAGATGTAATTAAACGTGAACAAATAGGTTTTGGTAAAGATGGTCAAAGGTATGAATCTGTACACGAAAAACTTGAGAAAAATTTAGACAGCATACTAAAAAGCAAGTTTAAGCCCGAATTTATTAACAGAATAGATGAGATAGTTGTGTTTAAAGAGTTAAATAAAAAAGAGATTGAAAAGATTGTTGAGATTCATTTGGCAAATGTTCAACAGTTAATGAAAGTAAATAAAATTAAGCTAACTTGGGATAAAAAAGTTGTTAAATTTATTGCAGATCAAGCATTTAGCCCTGAGTTTGGTGCAAGACCTGTTAAAAGATACGTTCAAAAACATGTTAGTGACAAGATTAGTCAAATGATAATATCAGGAGATGTGCAGAATCATGAAACTGTTAATGTAGGAAGATCTAAAGATAAACTAGATTTTAAGGTTTTAACCCCAGCTAAGGTAAGGTCTTAATTTTAGATTTAGGTATTAATACAAGGAAACCGTTGTATTAAGCGTTTTTAAATGCTAAAATCTCACCGTTAATAAATATAACTAAAAATGGCAGATTCTAAAAAGCCTACAACTAAAAACTCTAAAGATTCTATGAGCGCAAGCAAAGGTAAAAACCAAGCTGGAGAGCAAATTAACCAGTCAAAGCCTGTGGTGGGGAGGGAAGAAGAAAAGCTTGAACCAAAAAAAGATTTAGCTAAAACTTTTAGAGTAGGGGATACCGTAAAAGTTAACTACAAAATTATAGAGGGTGGTAAAGAAAGAATACAGCCCTTTGAAGGTATCGTTATCTCAAAAAAAGGAAAAGGTGTTAGTAAAACTTTTACAGTTAGAAGAATTGGTGCCAAAAACATTGGTGTAGAAAGAATTTTCCCTACTTATTCACCTAAAATTTCGTCTATTGATATTTTAAAACTAGGTGTTGTAAGAAGAGCAAAGCTTTACTACTTAAGACAACAAAGAAGTAAAAAAGATGCTAAGATAAAAGAAAAAGTGCAGACTTAACTTAATGTTTGTAAAAAAGCTAAATAAGCCTGTTGGAAAAACACCTTTTCAGTTGATTTACAATCTTTCAAAAAAGACTCACAAAAAATATTTTCATACTGGAACTTTAGATATAATGGCAACTGGATTAATCATAGCAGTTGACACACGTCTAAGATTTTTAGAAACCTACTTTAAGAAGTTTTCCAAGACATACCAATTTGAAGTTATTTGTGGCTTTAGTACCGATACTCACGATTTGCTTGGTTTAATTACCGGTGTTTCTAAAAAAACTTGTATAAATTTAACCTTTCCAAAAGCATATTTTACCCAGATTCCACCAAAAGTAAGCTATAAAAATTTAAATACTAAACTTAAGTTAAATAACTTTTTAAAAGGACTACCTTTAAAAGAGTTACCAAGTAAAAGTGTAAAAATATATAGCCTTAATTTACTGGGGGAGTATAAAATTACAAAAGAGGAACTGTTTAGTAAACTTGAAAAAGATTTTAAAAAAATAGAGGGTGAGTTTAGGCAGGATGGGATACTTAAAGAATATCGACTTAATAAAAATAAACTTCCAAAAGAATTTAAAGTACTAAAATATTCAATAAAAGTTACTAGTGGTTTTTACATTAGAGCTTTTGTAAGAGATTTATCCAAGATTAATAAAATACCCTTAACTACCTACTCTATTAAACGAACAAGGGTAGGGTTTTACAGGTTATAAATTTTATTTCAACTGTTACTATTACTAACCACTACCCACATAAAGCTTCTATTTCATCTAAAACTATTTGGTGCTCTTTAGGGCTTTTAAACAAGTTTGAATGGTATTTAATATCTTTACAAAATACAACCCCAGCTTTAAGTAGGTTATTTTTAGAAAAGTTACCTAAATTTGAAAGACTTGTTATTGGG
>Ga0114931_10005967_pt1 | contig 15050 bp, 10 predicted proteins | sample 2SBtaG_FD_89579 | JGI IMG/M metagenome (GOLD analysis project Ga0114931, IMG submission 89579) | Deep subsurface microbial communities from Kolumbo volcano to uncover new lineages of life (NeLLi) - 2SBTROV14_V59a metaG | ecosystem: Environmental > Aquatic > Marine > Volcanic | place: Kolumbo...
AAATGGAATCTTTCATTGATCAAAAAAAAGTTGATGCTTTGGGTTCTGCCGGGAGTATTTGAAGTTTTTGCCAATTTCTTTCTCTGGAGTAAGGAATTCAAGAGACTTAACTTCCCAACGTTGGAGCGCCCAAGAAAGGATATTTCCGGTAATTCATCTTTTGTCCAGTGTTCTTCTTCAAAGGCACTTTTAACAAATTCGGCTGAGGTAATTTTCATTTTTCGAGGCAATGAAAGAAACAAACTACGGAATTTTAATCCCTATCCGCCGTTCGCTTACTAAAATCTACGCTCCTTTTGACATTTCCTTTTTGGTGTCCGCCCACTTTTTCATGGATTCGCGCGCACCAGTGATCACGTTTTCGGCATCCGGCATTCTCATAATAAGCTTCTCAAGATTTGCTAGAAAATCATCCCGACCAAACGCTTCACGCATATCTTCTAAAAACGGATGGATTTTGCTAAAAACATATATATGCTCACCATTCATGTCATTAAACATCTCTTCATCAATCGCGCCATGATTAACTAAAGTAGCGGCATTGTCCCAATAACTAATTACCATCCTCAGATAAGCACTCTTTTCATCATCCATAAATGTGCCCATGAGCTCTTCCGGGCTCTCAGGCAAGAATCCCATCATCCAGTTCCGGGCGTCTCTCATGACTTCCTCACGACGCAGATCATATAATTTCAACAACAAGTGTGCGGATTCAGTTTTGCTCATTTCTCTTATCTCCTCTGTAATTAATTATTATGTTAGGTTTAGCTCGTTTGCCAAATTATCATCCGTATAAATCGGCGGTGTTTCTTTCTTGATAGCTCCAACATCTTTATCGTCAGTTATCGCGATTTTTAACACTTCATCAACCATCTCGACACAGTGAATCTTCAAATCCTCAATAACCTCTTCAGGAACGTCCGCCAAATCCTTCTCATTTTCTTTCGAAACAATTATATTTTTGATACCAAAACGATGAGCCGCCAGCAATTTTTCTTTTAACCCGCCGATTGGCAAAACCTTGCCGCGTAAGGTTATTTCCCCTGTCATAGCGATGTCATATCTTGCGGGTTTACCTGTTAATGCCGAAACCATCGCAGTCGCCATAGTAATTCCCGCAGAAGGACCATCCTTTGGAATCGCCCCTTCCGGAACGTGTATGTGCAAATCCTTCCGCCGGAAATCTCTCGAATCAATCCCAAGTGCTTCGGCTCTCGTTTTCACGCAAGTCAGGGCTGTATGAGCTGATTCCTGCATCACCTCGCCAAGTTTTCCAGTCAACTGTACATTTCCGCGTCCTTTAACGATTGTTGCTTCTACCTGCAAAACATCCCCGCCAACTTCGGTCCAAGCAAGCCCGTTAACAAGACCAATTTCACTCTTACGTGAAATATCCTGCTTGCGGAATTTTATCGTGCCCAACAATTCTCGGACTTTTTCGGCGTTGATTATTTTCTTAAAACCTTCCGCCCTTTCAGAAGCAACAAACTTACGCGCAATTTTTCTAAAACAAGAACTGATCTCCCGTTCTAGGTTTCTCACACCCGCTTCACGCGTGTAATGCCTGATGATTTCTAGAATTCCATCGCTCGTATATTTGACCATTTCTGAATCCAAACCGTTTCCTTCAGCTTGTTTTGGAATCAAATGCCGGGAGGCAATTTCCTCTTTCTCACGTTCCGTATAACCGGAAAGGCTCAATATCTCAAGACGATCTTGAAATGCCGGCGGAATTGTATGTAATACGTTCGCAGTAGCGATAAAAAATACGTTTGAAAGGTCGTAATCAATATCCAAATAGTGATCGCGAAATGTGCTGTTTTGTTCGGGATCAAGCACCTCAAGAAGTGCCGAACTCGGATCACCGCGAAAATCCTTTCCGAGTTTATCCACCTCGTCAAGCAAAATCACAGGGTTGACGGTTCCGGCACGCTTCATTAATTGAACTATTTGTCCGGGTAGGGCACCAATATATGTTCTCCGATGACCACGAATTTCCGCTTCATCGTGTACCCCGCCAAGCGACAATCTGGCAAACTCTCGTCCTGTAGCCCGAGCAATCGATTTCCCTAGCGATGTCTTACCAACTCCTGGCGCACCCACAAAGCAAAGTATTGTCCCTTTCGGATTTTTAACCAATTGCCTGACAGCAAGATATTCCAAAATTCGTTCCTTAATTTTCTTCAAACCATAATGGTCTTCATTTAAAATCTTCTCAGCCTCCGTTAAATCTTCAATTTCTTCGGATCGCTTCTGCCACGGCACATTTATTAACCAATCAAGATAGGTACGCGCCACCGTGCTTTCGGCAGACATCGGCGGCATAGACTCAAGACGGCTAAATTCCTGCAAGGCTTTTTCATTTGCCTCTTCCGTCATCCCTACTTCGTCAATTTGTTTTCGCAATTCTTCAAGCTCTGCCTTTTCATCCTTCCTACCAAGCTCCTTATGAATCGCTTTTATTTGCTCATTCAGATAATACTCTCGCTGAGTTTTATCCATCTGTTTCTTAGTATTATTTTGTACTTTTTTATCAAGCTGTTTCTTTTCAATCTCGATTTCTAGGACGCCGACAAGCCGATGCAAGCGCTCCGGAACGGAATAGGTTTCGAGAAGCTGTTGTTTTTCTTCGACCGAAATACGCAAGTGTGAGCTCATTGAATCAGCAATCTGTGCGCTGGAAACACCTCTTAAAGACGCATGCAGCGCATCCGTATAAGCATCCGGTGCAACGCGTAAAAATTGTTCTACAAGCCCATGAATCTGCTGCAAAAAGCCATCCGTTCGATAACCGGATTCATCAACTGATTCAACCCTTCGAACCATCGCCGCAAAAGTTCCGTCCGTGTCCTGCTCAACTCTTACGGACTCTCCTCGCTCGCGCCCTTCTACAACAACCTTAATTTGTCCATTTTCCTGCCGCTGCGCTTGAAGGATTCTTCCAATCGTCCCAACTTTATAAATCTGATCCGGCTTCGGTTCATCAACCGTAGCATCGTGCTGAGTAGCGAGAAAAATATTCCTCTTACCCTTCATAGCGCGCTCAAGTGCTTTTACAGAACTTGGTCTGCCAATCTTAAAAGCTACTTTTGTAAAAGGAAAAATAACGACATCGCGAATGGGAACCATCGGAAAACGCTCGATGTCCTTGGGCATTTGATCTATGATTTCTTGCATTTATGTATAAAACTCTCTTTCTAAGTGGAATTTGTTTACTATTTATATGTTTATTAACGTCGTGTTTTTAATTTTAGAACATTTAAGTTACTTTCCGCTAGTGAGAAAATTGTTTGTTCAAAAATTATTGCCATTTCAAACAGAAAATAAAGTAAAATGCTAGCCTGGATATTGCACGAACGGAATGGACTTTCTGGCTAATATGGCAAAGAGGCTTGTCAGAAATCTGTTCAGATACAAACTGTGATTTTTGAAAACCTCGATTTTCTCTTGTAACATGATGAAAGACCAGGTATTTATCGGAATTATTGTATCGCCTTTGTGCAATATCCAGGCTAGAGTAACAATTGTGTACATTTCTGTATTAAATATAAACTTTTTTGTTTTCTTCCCGTACTAATAAAAGTTCAGATCTAATGAGATTTTACCCAATAATATAAATGAATTTCGCAGAAACCCTAAAACTTGCCCTTGCCGCTATCTGGGCACATAAACTTCGCTCGTTCCTAACGTTACTAGGAATGATTATTGGTGTAACCGCATTTATGCTCGTGCTTTCGGTTCTCCAAGGCTTTAATACTTATGTGGACGACAAGATTGCGGGAGTTGGATCCAATTCTTTTACTGTTCGAAGATTTAACTTTAGCGACTTTAAAGACACGGACACGTTAGCCGCTGCGCAACGAAGAAATAAAGATTTAACATTTGAAGAATTGGAGTTTATTAGGGCAAATGGTGATTTAATTGACCAGATCGGAGCAAAAGCGCGGCGGACGACGGCAGAAATAAAAAGGGGAACAAAGAAGTTAATCGATATTAGCGTGAGCGGTGCTGAACCGATTATTGTAAATATCGAAAATGTCGATGTCGAGGAAGGGCGTTATTTCGTCGATGCTGAGAATAATAATGCCGCCCGTGTTGCGTTTATCGGAAAAGATATTGCAAAAGAGCTCTTCCCAAGAATCTCACCTATCGGAAATGAACTTTATATACGAGGAATTCCTTACCGCGTAATCGGTGTTCAGGTTGCAAAGGGTACGATTTTTGGTATGTCTCAGGATAATTTCATTGTTGTTCCGATGAAAACCTATATGGGACAGTTTGGGAACGCAACGGGTCCGCGAGGTCTATATTTTGTCGGAACTTCGCTATCGGACAAAGACTTTGGCGATGCGGTCGAACAAGCAAGAACATTGCTTCGAATAAAACGAAAGATCCCGTTAGGCGAAAAGGACAATTTTGGCGTTTCTACACCCGAGGCAATAGCAAAATTACGCCAAAATGTATTTGGAACAATTTTTATCGTTATTTTAACGGTTCCGGCAATCGCGTTAATTGTCGGTGCAGTAGTAATCATGAATATAATGCTTGTTGCTGTTACCGAAAGGACAAAAGAAATTGGTATCAGGAAAGCCCTCGGCGCAAGTCAATCTGATATTCTAAGACAGTTTTTGTTTGAAGCCGCTACGCTTTCGGCGATTGGGGGTATTGTCGGACTGATATTAGCAAAACTTCTCGGTATGATTGTCACGATTTATGTTCTCCAAACAATAATTCCCTGGTGGGCTGCGGTAATTGCTATTGGAGTTTGTGCGTTGGTAGGGATTTTGGCGGGACTTTTCCCTGCTTGGAAAGCTGCAAGATTAGACCCAATTGAAGCTCTGAGAGCTGACTAAATGGTAAGGGTAACAAGATGATTATAAGCAATACTTTTTTTGAAAATTTCAGAATGGCGTTTTCGACGTTGCGAAATAACAAACTACGCTCGTTTTTGACGATCATTGGCGTCATCATCGGTGTGATTACTATGATGTTAATTTCTTCAATCATCAGCGGCATAAATGTAGGGGTTGCAAAAGAAGTGGAGTCCTTTGGAACAAATTCTATCTTTTTGTATAAGTACGAAATTGGAATTCAATTCGGAAGACGCAGCCGCGAAGAAAGAATGCGAAAACCCCTTACCTTGGAAGATGTTGACGCGATTAATGAGCTTCCCTCAATTCAGGTTGCAGTTCCATTTCTGGATGTATCAAGCAATCGTTGGGGTTCAAAGATATTAATTACCGGAAAAAATGGCAAAACATCTTCGTCAATAAATCTAAACGGCACCTATCCGGAACTCGCAGAAACGAAAACAGAAATACTCACAGAAGGACGATGGTTTACCAAAGCTGAAAATGAGATGAAAAAAGACGTTGCATTGATAGGTTCAACCGTTGCAGAAGATTATTTCCCGAATAAATCTCCGATTGGGGAAAAACTAGAGATCGGAGGACGCGAATTTAGAATCGTAGGTGTCCTCCAAAAACGTGAGCAATTCTTCGGCGGCGGCGGCGGTAATAATGATCAAAGTAATATTATTTATATGCCAATGGGTTCGGCAATGCGCATTAAACCAAACTCGGAAGACCTATTTATTTTATCTGTAGCAAAGCCCGGTCAGATGCAGACGGGAAAAGATCAAATTCAGGATCTCTTAAGAGTCCGTCGGCAAGTCCCTTATGGAAAACCGAATAACTTTTCTATGGCAACGGCGGCAAGCATCCTGGAGCAGTTTAATGCAATTACGGCGGGGGTTTTCCTTGCGATGGTAGTTATCTCTTCGATTGGTCTAATGATTGGCGGAATCGGTGTAATGAACATTATGCTTGTTTCTGTAACAGAACGAACAAAAGAAATTGGGGTTCGAAAAGCCCTCGGAGCTAAAAGAAGCGATATTTTACTTCAGTTTCTTGTCGAAGCAGCAACTTTAACCGGAATCGGCGGTCTCCTCGGACTCCTAATCGGTTGGCTTTTGACGCTATTGGTCGCGCTTTTATTCCCGTCCTACGTTCCGCCATGGGCACCGATTGCGGGATTCATCGCAAGCGTTGGAATCGGAATCATTTTTGGATTATTTCCCGCCTGGAAAGCTGCCAGACTCGATCCGATTGAGTGTTTGAGGTATGAGTGATTTTTTTTGATTAAGAAAAAAGGGATTCCGTATCAAACCGGAATCCCTTTTCCCTTTACGAGTAAATTTTTAGGAAAAAAGCATTGCAGCTACAACTCTTACGGTAAGTCCTATTAATGCAGGAATGAGTACGATCACCAAAGCAGAACCAGTTGATAATTTCGCAACCGTTTTGAGTCCAATCGTCGCTAGAATGTATCCAAAAATCGCGAAAACATCAAATCCACTCAAAAAAGCAGACAGCACAGGCATTTCTTTTCCGTCCACAAACATGCTTGGATTGACCTGAAGCAATCCACGCTGGGCGGCACCCGGAGCGATATCTTCAATTGGTTTTAGAAACAATATTAGTAAATTTCCGATAACAAAAAGCAGCGTTGGAAGCAGAGACGAGTAAACCCAGACAGAGAGACCGTGGAGAAAGCCGATCGACCCACCAAAAGCATTAGCTCCAAGCCAATAAATCAATCCACCGAGCAACATTGATATTATTACTCCAATCGGTATGAATCCGTAGGTGATGCCCTTAACTAAATCTGAAGATTGCTGTGCAACCGCAGTGTCTTTTTGCTCTTTAGTCATTTGGTCAGCTTGCGAACTCGACTCGATCCTATCTCTTGCAATGTTTTCTATGCCAAGCCTTTCCGTCGTAAGTACATTGAAAGCTGTGACAGCCAAAACGATTACTAACCCGGCAAGAAGAAACCGAGGTTTGCGCAACAAGTCCTTAAACGTATTTCCCGGCTCAATAAAGATATTTGCCAAAGTGCCTACCTCGGACATCTGAGGCTGCTCTTTCTCCTTAGCTTCCGGCGGTGCCGGCGGTTGCCATTCTTCACCCGCTTGGTCATTTATCGATTCATTTTCTTCGTTCATTTACAGTTCTCCTAGGTAATAAAAATGTGTAAAACATTAAATTGGCGTATAAAAGTAATTTTATCCAAATTATAGTATTAATACGCTATAAATGGACAAATCGTTTCAAAATCTACCCGACAGTCTTCGCATTCTCATAGTTTTCGTCCAAAATACACGCAGAATAATGCCCCTCTTCGATTTCTCTTAATTCAGGTTCCACCTCTGAACAAATACCCTCCGCTTTTGGACAACGCGTTCGAAATCTACAGCCACTCGGAGGGTTAATCGGTGTCGGCACATCGCCTTCTAAAACTATTCGATCACGCTTCACTTTCGGATCAGGAATCGGAATCGCCGAAAGCAAAGCTTGCGTGTAGGGATGAAGAGGTTTCTCATACAAAGCTTTAGAATCAGCGATTTCAACTATTTTTCCGAGATACATTACAGCGACTCTATTAGAAATGTGTTCGACAACCGCAAGACCGTGAGAAATAAACAAAAATGTTAAGCCAAATTCCTGTTGCAAATCCTGTAGTAAATTCACAACCTGAGCCTGCACGGAAACATCAAGAGCCGATACCGGTTCATCAGCAATAATTAGCTTCGGATTTAACGCCAAGGCTCTCGCGATTCCGATTCTCTGCCTCTGTCCGCCCGAAAATTCATGCGGATAACGAGACATATATTTGGGATCAAGTCCGACTTTTCGCAGTAATTCGGCGACACGATCCTTTCTATCAGCCTTTGTTCCAATTCCGTGAATTTTTAGAGCTTCTCCGACGATAGAGAGGACGCTAAGACGTGGATTTAACGACGCATATGGATCCTGAAAAATTATCTGCATCTCGCGCCTGAGTTTCTGTAAATCCCGATTATGAAGATTTACAATATCTTGCCCCTCAAAAATCACTTCCCCGGAAGTCGGTTCATGTAAACGAAGCATACATCGCCCAACAGTCGATTTTCCACAACCGGATTCGCCTACTAACCCCAGCGTTTCGCCCGCACCAATATCAAATGAAATATCATCCACTGCTTTTACAACATCATCGCTGTTATCAACGGGAAAATACTTTACCAAGTTTCGAACTTGAATCAGTTTTTGAACCGCGATTTTAGTGGCAGTTTCGGTCATATCTTTTTCCCTGAACTCCTCTTCAAATCTTCTCTAATTATCGCCCAACGTTCGTGGTCTCGCCATATGCCGCCAATTTTCAAATACTTTTGTGAAAGACCTTCGTATCTGAATCCACACTTTTTAACCAGACCAATAGACGAAAAATTATTCGGCTGAATATTTGCTTCAAGCCGATGGAGTTTTAAATCACGAAAAGCGAAACGCAAAACCGTAAGGATGGCATCCGTCATATACCCTTGCCTGCTATATTTTTCAAATAAATAATATCCGAGGTAGGCATTCTTAAATTTACCGTAAAAAATCTGTGATAGATTCATTACCCCAATAATTGACTCGCTGGATTTTTCGCAAATCAAAAACATTTCGTGGGCATTAGATTTACTAATTTCAAGATGTTTTTCAAAGCTCTTTTTATCTTTTGGGGGACTAACCAAACCCCGGTGAAAATTCACGCTTGATTTACTTAGAGCGAGAAATCTTTCCGCGTCTTTCCGTTTCGGATAACGAAGGAAAACTCGTTTCCCATCAACCCGCAACTGCTTGTTTTTCTTGCTCATCATCGAATAAAACACATCTGACTTTCAATGCTTCCCCAATATCATAAAGCGGAATATCGCCTTGCCTACAAACATCTTTTTTAAACGCACAGCGCGGCGCAAAATGGCAACCATCGGGCAATTCTGTTGGGCTGGGTACAACCCCTTCAATTGTGGAGAGCCGCCTTCCCTTGCCTATTTCATCTTCGGTCAATTTAGGTACGCTTTCTAATAAGCCTTGTGTGTAAGGATGTTTCGGGTTTGCAAAAATCTCCTCAACACCCGCTTCCTCAACTATTTTCCCCGTGTACATCACACACACTCGATCAGCGGTCTCCGCAACAACTCCCAAATCATGGGTGATCAAAAGAACCGCGAGTTTCCTAGTCTGGCGTAACTCATTTAGCAACTCTAAAATTTGGGCTTGGATAGTTACATCAAGCGCAGTGGTCGGCTCATCCGCAATCAAAAGCTCTGGTTCGCATGCCAGAGCCATAGCAATCATCACTCGCTGCCTCATACCGCCCGAAAGCTGATGCGGATAATCCTTTATCCTCCTCGAAGGCGACGGAATTGCCACTTCCTTCATCGATTGAATTGCAGCATCCCATGCGTCATTCCTACTTAAATTGCGATGGAGCCTAAGAGCCTCAGCGATCTGTTCACCAACCGTATAAACCGGATTTAGTGACGTCATCGGATCCTGGAAAATCATTGCAATATCATTTCCGCGCAACTCCCGCATCTCACGCTCGGACGCCTCTATGAGTTCTCTTCCGTTAAACTTAATCGATCCCTGGACAATCTCCCCTGGAGGAGAAATCAATCGCATCACGGAAAGCGCTGTTATCGATTTTCCACAGCCGGATTCCCCAACAAGACCTAAGAGCTCACCCTCGTCAATATGAAACGATACATCATTTACGGCTCTGACTACTCCTTCACGTGTCGGAAAATGCGTTTTTAGGTTTTTTATTTCAAGCAAATGAGACATTAAATTGTATCTTTTCGGCACAATCGGGATCGAGCACAAATCCCCTGTAATTCGTTGACCATCAATTACTTTTTAAAATGCTCAAGCAACTAATTCTATCGCTTTTTGCTCTAATGGATGTTATCATTTTTTTTTGAATTTGTATTTTCCGTAATTATTTCGTAGGAGTTTCTTGTAGTGAAAAAAAGTTTAAATCTTTTGCGCGCTGTTCTTTTTGCCTTTTTCTTGTCCTCAGTCGTTTTTACACAATCCAACGCAGTTTCCAAGACAAAATTTAGAAACAGCGATGGAAGAACTTCCTCTTCGAGCCCAAGAAAGGAAGTAAAGATTACAACGATTGAAAAAGATATGGCTGAAGCTTTGACCTTAATCCAGGATAATCATTATTCCGGCAGCAAATTAAACTACAACGGTCTTTTTAAAACGGCAATTTCCTCGATGCTGCATACTCTCGATCCGCATTCCAATTATTTTGACGCGAAAGAATTTGAACAGTTTCGCACGAGTCAGAATTCAAGATATTTTGGGATTGGGGCGACGATTTACGATCTCCGAGATAAAAACGGGAAAATGATCGGAACCTTTATCAGAGCGACCTTTGATGGTGCCCCGGCAAATCGGGCTGGACTTAGATATGGCGATTTGATTGTAAAAGTAAACGGCGTTTCGATGCTTGGCAAATCATTTCCATATGTAAGAGATCGACTTCGCGGACCGCGCGGAACACCTGCGACACTTGTGGTAGAAAGATACGGAAGTGGTAAACGTGAGAATATCGAGATTGTTCGAGACGCGGTTTCCCAGCCCTCGATTTCGGAAGCATACATGCTCCGTCCGGGAATTGGTTATATCGCAATGACCGGCGGGTTTAATCGTACAACTTTCCGGGAATTTACCGGCGCGATGAAAAAATTCAAGACACAAAACCTCCGAAATATCGTTATTGATCTTCGCGGTAACGGCGGTGGATTGGTTAATCAGGCATATTTCATTGCAAATTATTTTCTTAAAGACGGGCAGACGATTTTCACCCAAAAGGGACGTGTTAGAGGTTCGGCTCAGTCATATGCTTCGGACAACCCGTACCCTGACAAAACTCCAATTGTAATATTGGTAAATGGAAGCACGGCTTCCGCTTCGGAAATTTTAGCGGGTGCTCTGCAAGATCATGACCGCGCTCTAGTTGTCGGCGAAAATACCTTTGGAAAAGGTTTGGTTCAAAATCCATTTATGCTCGACTATGGTTCGATGCTTTTGCTGACAATCGCTAAGTACGAGACCCCCTCAGGTCGTCTAATTCAAAGGGATTATTCGGATGGAAACCTTTACGATTATTATACGAATGGCGGGGTAGATAAAACCCGGAAAAAACAAAAAAAGCCATTGGGTACAAAAAAACAAACTGATTCAGGAAGGGCGGTTTATGGCGGCGGTGGGATTACACCCGATGTACTGATTAAGAACCCAACTATTCAAAGTGCGCGCGTAAGGCTGCAAAATAGGCTTGTTAATCCGATATTTGCTTTTGCTTTGGACTTGTCATTCGGAAAAATTAAGGGCTTTGAAAATTACAAAGTTGATCGCGCAATTACCTTTGGGTATGACATTAAAGGTAAAGATTATGCCATCGCCGATTCACTATTTAATGCATTTAAGAAATTTGCTATCAGCAAATACAAATTTAGCCCAAAACAAATTGAGCAAGAACGCGAAACCATTAAGTGGAGATTACGAACAGAGCTCGTGATGGCAGCGTACGGTTCAAGGACTTCGTTTCAGGTTTTCAATGAGTATGACACCCAACTTACAAAGGCGATCAAGCTATTTCCTAAAGCAAAACAGCTTGAGCTTGCCGGAGCCAGAGCAAATGCAAACAGACAATCAGAACGCAAATAATCTTTAGAACAAAATTTAACCGCCAACATTGCAACCATTGTTGGCGGTTTTTCTATGATATTAGCCAAGAAATCAGGTAATAGATCCCAATCCCAATTCCTGACAGAATTAAAAGAGCTCCCGCTATCAAAGCTCCAACGATAATCTTAAATTTCCTATAACGTTTCCCATCCGGGGGCGAAAGCGCATTTTGCGGAAAATATGGCGGTGGTCTTTTCATAGCTTTAAACAAATACCATTAACTTTTTAACAAATCAACAACCAAATTATTATCTCGGAAGAGCTTTCTCAAGGTTTGCTAGTCCGTAAGCCAATACCGCCATCACGGAAGCATTTTCAGCTAACTCTTTGTGGTTTACCTTATCGAGCGTATCAGCCGCTGTGTGATGGTAATTAAAATAAGTTCTCTGATCGTACCAAGGTTCGAATGAGGGTATCCCTTTCGCAATTAACGTACTGATATCAGAACCGGCACTCGGTCGAACATCAATTAAACTCGCCCCTTGAGAAGCCAATATCTTTGAAATCGGCGATAGATACGCAAGAGCTTTACGGTTACCGGCAAAAACAATTCCAAATGGGTGGCTCGCTCCTAAATCACTCTCAATTGCCGCAAAATGCTTTGCCGCATCAGCTTCTTTTGCATAGGTTCTCGCTCCGACAAAACCATTCTCCTAATTCATAAAAGCTACTACGCGAATAGTGCGTTTCGGCTTAATCTTCAAACGCTTCAATAGATATGGAACCTGCATTGCCATCGCAACCCCAACCGCGTCGTCAAGCGCACCCGTTCCCAAATCCCAGGAATCCAGATGTCCCGACACAATAACGATTTCATCCGGTTTTTCACTTCCCTTCAAATCCGCGATTACGTTATAACTCGTCGTATCCGGAAGGGTTTTAGGTGTCAAAATCATTCTCATCCTAACTTTTCCCGATTTTACAAGATGAGCGATTATTTCCGCGTCTTCATAAGGAACGGCAGCAGCCGGAATCTTCTTTACATCCTTGTCATACCGCATGCCGCCCGTATGGGCAAGCCGATTTTGCGAACCGCCCGCTGATCGTACCAATGCCGCTACCGCACCAAGCTTCGAAGCTTCGATAGCACCCTGAGTGCGATATCGCACTGCCTGAACATAAGCATTTCCACCATATCCGGCATTGGAAACCCGTCGATCAAATTTATTGTTAAAAAGGACAATTTTCCCCTTGACGCGTCTTCGACCGAGTTTTCTTAATTCGTCAAAATTCTTTACGGAAATAACTTCAGCGATCAAACCCTTCTCCGACGTCGCAATGCTTCCGCCCAAAGCCGTCAGCACGATTTTCTGAACCGAACCTCTTGCCATGCCGTTAAACTGTATCAACTCCCCTTTTTCCTTTCCCCTGACCCAATGGGGCACCGTCAGCTTTTGCAATCGAACTTGAAGACCAAGTCTTTTCATTTCAGCTGAGACATACTCAATCGCCCGCTCTGCCTGCGGAGAACCAGTTAGGCGCGGTCCGATATTATTTGTCATATACGCGGTTTGCTTATAAGCATATTGACTTCGCAATGCTATGCGCTGAATCCGCTTCATATTACGAATCGTTTTTTTTGAATACAACGCCGGCGTCGGTTTTGGATTCGGCTTTTGCGCTGCGGCAAATGAACAAACAAAAACAACGACGAGAATTAACAGGGCTATTTTTTTCATATATATTTTCCCAACTTAAAAACAATCTTTATGGAATGTAATTACATCATAACCTAGATACCTTATACTCAAAAGCGGTTATCAATAGCAATTAAACCGATTCGCAAAACTTTTCTATTTTATGTGATAATGTCCTGAAAATTTAATCTACTTTGCAACTATATGAGACTTCTAATTTCGTTCTTTCTTTTCGCTTTTACATTTTTACCTATTTCCTTAAGTGAAAAAACTTCTTTTAACCGAAAAAGAAGTTTCGACGTCGAGCATTACATAATCCGGCTTAGCTTTAACCGTTCAAAAAAAATGGTTTATGGTGATGCAACCATAATGCTTAAACCTTTGAGTGATGATTTTAGGTTACTCAAGCTTGATTCACGAAAAATTAAGTTCAAATCGGTAAAATTAACGGGGACAGACCGGGAACTAAAATACAAAACTTCCACCGATAAAATTCGTATTAGCTTGGATAGACCTTACAAAAAGGGCGAATTAATCTCCATAAGATTAAAATATTCTGCAAAGCCTAAAAAAGGAATTTATTTCGTTAACGAACTCAAACGAAAGGGAAAAATAGTTCACTCATCCCAAATATGGACGCAAGGGGAATCCGAAGAAACTCATCATTGGCTGCCTTCCTATGATTCGCCAAATGATAAAGCAACGACGGAGCAATTTATCACCGTAAATACGGGCGAAACCGTAATCGCAAATGGAAAACTCCTAAACACGGTTAAAAATTCGAACGGCACGAGCACTTTTCATTACAAAATGTCGATACCCTATTCGCTTTATTTAAACTCGTTCGTCGTCGGCAAATATGAGAAGGTGCAGGAAAATTACAATGGTATTCCTCTTTCATATTACGTCTATCCCGGACAAAAATGGTTGGTCACCAGAGCATACGGTAAGACGAAGGACATGTTTCGTATCTTCGAAAAGCTTACGGGGATTAAATATCCGTACAAGAAATACGATCAAACAATCATCGCAAATTTCAATTTTGGCGGCATGGAAAATATTACCGCTACCACCATGGCAGACACGGAAATCATGTTCGCAAGATCGCTTTTAGGACGAGGAATTGTCGAAGACCTGGTCGCCCATGAACTCGCGCACTCTTGGTTTGGTAATCTTGTAACCCACAGAAACTGGGCAGAATTGTGGCTCAATGAAAGCTTTGCCTCATACATGGAAGCTGCCTATCGCGAAAGAATGTATGGTCGTGATCAGTACATGTTTAAGATTCTGCAAGACGCAAATACTTACTTCGGACATGCCTCAAACATAAACGCACATCAGCATGGACTGTTCAACATTACCGCCGACCCAAAAAATGACGACACAATGTTTGATCCGATCACCTATCAAAAAGGCAGCGTCGTATTACACACTTTGCGGGAGGAAATCGGAGATGATGCCTTTTGGAAAGGCGTAAATATTTATCTTAACCGACACAAATTTCAAAATGTAGAAACCCTCGATCTTCAAAAGGCGTTTGAAGAAGCCAGCGGAAAGGAACTGAAGTGGTTTTTCAAGCAATGGGTTTATAGTGAAGGATTTCCAAAACTAAAGGTTTATCAATCATACAGTGTGAAAAATAAGGTGCTTAACGTAACGATCGCTCAACAGCAAAAAGCTGATAAAGATACCCCCGGCGTATTTATCCTCCCTTTATCTGTCGAGGTTTTTACAAAGGACAATAAAGTACTCAAAAATATTGTGTTGAATAAGCGGCTGCAGAAAATGAGTTTTAAACTAGAAAGCGAGCCAACTCGTCTGGTTCTCGATAGAACAAGTA
>Ga0114931_10005968_pt1 | contig 15048 bp, 14 predicted proteins | sample 2SBtaG_FD_89579 | JGI IMG/M metagenome (GOLD analysis project Ga0114931, IMG submission 89579) | Deep subsurface microbial communities from Kolumbo volcano to uncover new lineages of life (NeLLi) - 2SBTROV14_V59a metaG | ecosystem: Environmental > Aquatic > Marine > Volcanic | place: Kolumbo...
ACGAGTTCGTGGACGTAGCGCCTCAGCCGTTCGAACGTGGCGCGGTCGTGGGGCCGTTCGTGCCCCGGCACGTAGACCTTAACGTCGAGCTTGTCAACCCGGTCGAGGAGTTCGGGCAGGCGCAAGGCGCGCCCTTCGCTCGTCCCCTGGAAGTAGAACGCGTCGCCCAGGAACAGCACGCGCTCTTGGGGCACGTAGACGCCGACGCCGTCGTCGCTGTGGACGCCGCTTAACGGGAACAACTCGATCGAGAGGCGCCCGAAGTGCAGCGCCAAGCGTTCGGCAAAGCTGATCGAGGGCGTGACGAGGGTGAGGTCGGCGAAGTCGGCTGCGCTGAGCCCTCTGTTGAGCGGGAAAATGTGTGCCTCAAGCCACCCCAGCGCGCGCCCTGAGGACCAGTCGTCCTGCACGTTCTGGCTGAAGCGTTCAAAGCAGCGTTGGCTGCCGACCACGGGGGCCTCGAAGGCTTGGTTGCCGAACACGTGGTCGAAGTGCCGATGGGTGTTGATCACGTACCTCACGGGCGCTGCTTCGATCGCCTGCATGGCCTCGTAGGCGCGCCGGCCGTGGGAAGGCGTGTTACCCCCGTCAACGGCCACCCAGCCTTCTGCAGTTAGGACCATCCCGATCGTCGGCTCCAAACGTGTCCAGTCGTGTCCGTAGACCCAGACGCGCTCGGAGACACGTTTAACCCTAGGGTCTGTTCTTCCTGTTTCGGAGGTCACGACGGGATGATACTGCGCAGAGGAACCGCGCGCATCCCCTTGGGGTCCCATGGGGTCAAAACGGGGGGCGATTTGCTAACCTTACCCAGCAGTACCCTACGCTGCCAGCCTCCCTGGCCAGCGCTCCTGTCGAAGTGTTTGTTGATGGGAAGCGGCCGAGGGCAATCCAGGGTAACCCCGCTTTGGATCCGCACCGTAACACTTTCCAACGTGTTGGGAGCAGGGCACAGGCATCAGTAACAACCTGTTGAAACGATGTCGAGCGCCTCTAGAGTTGCTTTGAGCCGTTCTTTCTCTGAAGGGGTAGGAGACACCAGCGGAGCACGAACCGATCCCACAGAGAAACCACACAGTTCCAAGGATAATTTAATTGCGGAGAGGTAAGGGAATTGACGAAACAATGAGCGAATTCGCAGAATTTTTTCTTGCAACAGCGCTGCTTCTTTACCGTTTCCTTGGACCGTCGCCGTGTACAGCCGAACGACCAGCTTGGGGAAGACATTAGCGATCGCCGACACGCACCCGTCGCTGCCCAGTGATAACCCCTCGTAGAGCAAAGAATCAGTCCCGACCAGCAAGGAAAATTTGGGCAAATTTTGGTGAATTTCAGCGAGCCAGGCGATCTCGCCTGTGCTGTCCTTCATCCCACAGATGTTGGGAACTTGAGCGAGGGTCTTCACCACGTCGAGCGACAGCGTGTTCCCTGTGCGTTTGGGGATATGGTAGATGTAGAGCGGAAGCGTTGTCGCCCCAGCTACGGTTTGATAGTGGTGTGCGATCCCTTCGCAGGTCAAAGGAAAGTAGTAAGGGGTCACCACGCTCAACGCGTCTGCGCCCGCTACCGAAGCGTGACGCGCAAGCTCCACGGTTTCCCAGGTTCCGGGACAACCCACACCCACAATCACGGGCACTCGACCGGCAACGTGTTCGGTCACGGCGTCTATAACGCGTCGTTTTTCTTCCAACGTGAGCAGCGGTGCCTCCCCGTTTGTTCCCAGCGCAAAGACGCCGTGAACACCGCCAGCGATGACAAACTCCAAGTGTGCTCGCGTGGCTTTAAGATCGAGTTTCCCGTCGGAAGCAAAGCACGTGATCGTTGCAGGGATAATGCCTTTAATCGGGGTCACTTTTTTCACCTCTGAATCTGGTTGTTGTGTTGACTCAGCAACGTTTCGACTTCTTGAACAGAAACGAGAGCTTCATCGCCCGGGATTGTACGCTTCAACGCAGCAACGGCGCTGGCATAGGTCAGGGCGCGTTGGACATCTTGGGTGGTCAAGAAACCACAGACAAAGCCGGCCGCGAAAGCGTCACCAGTGCCAATAGGGTCAACTGTTTCAGTTGGGAAAGCGTTTACACGACAAATCTTCTGGCCATCTCCCGCAATGGCCCCGGTTTCCCCCAAAGTTAACACCGCTATTTGGGGATCAAACGTTTCAAGCACCCAACTTAAAATACGTTCGTCAGTGCCTTTTTGGCCGAAGACAGAGGAAGCATCGCGTTTGGAAATGATGACGCAATCGACATAGGAAAGCAGTTCCCTCAGCACGTTGCCAGCCTTGTCTGCAGTCCATAGTTTGGCGCGGTAGTTGATATCAAAAGAAACCCAAACGCCGGCTTGATGGGCTTCTTGTAGCGCTTTAAGCGTTACTGCTTGGCACGTGTCGCTGAGTGCAGGCGTGATGCCCGTGGTGTGAAACACCGTTGCAGAACGTATTTTTTGCCAATCGACCTCGTCAGGTTGGAGCGAGCAAAAAGCCGAATGTGCCCGATCGTAGTAAACGCACGTGGGCCTGGGGGGCTTTCCCAACTCGACGTAGTATTTCCCCACTCGATGCTCGTCAGTCCAAACCACGCTGGTGGTGTCCACCCCGTGTTGCGCGATACGAAGTTCAATACGCTTTCCAAAAGGATCGCAGGTGAGCTTGCTGATCCAGGCAGATTTCAGGCTTAGTCGGGAACAAGCAACGGCGAAGTTGGACTCTGCGCCCGCAACGTAGCTATCGAATGCGTTGGCTTGTTCTAGGCGTTGGCAGCCTCGGGGTGAGTAACGAATTAAGGCTTCGCCCAAAGTGACAACGTTCGCGGTCTTTTGCGCTTTGTCTCGATGCATATTCAAAAAAACAGGAAAATCTCCCAGGTGTCGACAACGACGAATTCATCCCTGGGACGCCCCGTACCTCCCAGCTATGGCAGTGTGCTACATCTAGGTAAATGCGGACGCCAAAAACATCGATGGCGTTTCTGTACCATGCGCATGCCACTATACCACCACCACACCACACGATTCCAGCGGTTGTCAACAGAGAGCGCCACAAAGACATAATTTTTATGTTAATTTAACATAAAAATTATATTTATCTCCTAGATAGGTGATCAACACGTGCTCGATAGGCATCGAGCCATTTTTGAGAAAAGTCGTTCTTTCCAGGAATAAAACGGGGCTGGTTTCGTTGATGCCCAAAACTTTGGCTTCCAAGGCGTTGGCGAGCCTTGCAGTCAGGGTGCCTTCAGCGTTGTCTAAAAATATCGCATACTTTTCTGCAAGTGTTTTGTAAAGAGAGCGATTGTTAAGGTCTATATTTTCAAGCCCGGGGCAGAATTTTCTCCTGAGGAATGCTGTATGAAGCGCGATGGGTTCGGCGTTGATAGTTCTCACCCGTTGAACTCGCACAAACTGCTCATCAAAAGATGCCCTAAATTTATTGGCTAACACCTCATCTCCTGAAACAACACGAATATCTAACACCTTTGCGCCAGGTTTGAGGTTTTTCTTCTCCATCTCCTCAGTAAAACCTGACAATTTAACCAACCCCTGGTTGATTCTAGCTTCAGCAACGAAGGTACCTCTCCCCTGGACCCTGTAGACCAAACCCTCTTCTTTGAGTAGGGAAAGTGCGTGTCTTGCCGTCATCCTGCTAATGCCATAGAGCTTTTCTAATTCACGTTCAGAGGGGACGAGCCCGTTGGGTTGCAGATCGCCCTCCCTGATCTGTTCTGCGATCCACTCCTTGATTCGGATATATAAGGGTATGGAGCTATTTTTACGAATTCTCTTCATCAGGCGGTATCCTTTTAACTTTCAAGCCGTCCAACAACATCGACATGCCGGCCTAGACCACTTCTTTAAGTATCTTCATTGCCAGGGCATTTGCAGCGTTTACCACTTGTATTACGGACATTATCGGTTACTTGCAAGGTTTGTCAAAGGTCAGCAACGGCAGATGTAAGACTCTTGACAAACCTCTGGCCTATGTGGTATGGTCATGGTATGGTGGTACAGTAGTGGTGTATTTGTAGGACAGAAGGCTTTGTACAAAAATGGAGGTCTACGTAAACCGAACTGAGAAGGAGGTGAAATGTTGTTGCGTTTTTTTGTCCCAGACAAAATATAATTTTTTCAAGGAGGCTCATCCTCATGATAGCTAGACTCAAGTTGTTGATCGTTGCGCTGGTGTTGTTGCTGTCCGCGACCATGGTCGGTGCGGCTCAGAATGGTCCGGTGACGATCAGTTTTCCCTGGTGGGTTGGCGGGGGAACTTCAGGAAGCGATATGTGGTTTAAGCAGGCTGTTGATAGCTTCAACGAGCAGTACGCAAACCAGTATAAACTCGACATCGAATTCCTGCCTGGACAAGCGGCCTACATCGAAAAAATGAAATCTATTTTTGCAACAGGCAAACTGCCGCCCCTTGTGACCCTAAAAAGAGATCCAACACTGGCACAACTGTGGGTTGACCAAGACTTGTTGGTTGATTTGACCCCTTATTTTGACAGTAGCCCTGCGTGGCAGGCCCTATCGATCAAAGATTCCGTTGAACTCAACACCATTAACGGGAAGCTGGTCGCAGCCCCAGATGCTTTCTTGACGCCAATCGGGCTGTTTTACAACATGGAACTTCTGGGTAAAGCGGGCGTCACCGCCGTGCCGACCACCCTCGATGAATTTTTTAACACACTGGAAAAATTGAAAGCGGCAGGCATTCCAGCCATTTCGCTACACATACAAGACACGGGTTGGTCTGCAATGCTGGTGTTCGAATCGCTGCTGGCTCAGACGCCACAGGGTATCGAGTTTATGGATACCAAAGACCCGGATAGCTTTAACAAACCCTTCGTCATCGACGCCCTGAAAAACCTGCAAAGGGTCCTCCAATTTACGACAGCCGACGCTATTGGGGCCCCGTTTTCCATCGCTGCCAACAACTTTTTGAGCGAGAAAACAGCCATCATGCCTAATGGCCCCTGGATGATAGCAGACTTTAGAAACCCTGACAAAGCTGCTGCGGGATTTGGTGACAAGCTGGCCAGCGCATTGTACCCCGGGAATGTTGCTGTTGCCGATACAGGACGTCAGCTTGGAGAATACGCTGCGGTTAAGGGATATTCCCAAGAAGTCACCGATGGCGTCGTTGCGTTTGCCAAACACATGCGCTCGGCAGCCGTGCTCCGCGCTCGCGTGATTCAATTGGGATCCACGGCACCTAACCTCGCGTTGACCGATGCTGACAAGGAACAAATTGATCCACTGGCTGTACAGTTGATTGACTTAGTCCAACGAGAAAATCCTCCCATTCTGGCCAATTTTCAGGCCCAGTGGAATTCAACAATCCAGAACGAAACAATAGTTCAAGGGTTGCCGCAATTAGCTTTGGGAAATATTACGCCAGAAGAATTTGCGCAAATGTTGACTGATGCACTGTAGATAGTAGACACTCGAATCAACGCAAAGGAGTCACCTAAGCCGTTGTGGGCAGGAGAGCAGTGTAACCATGAGGAAACGACATCTCAAGTTGTGGATTGCACTCTTTCTCTTGCCCACCTTTGTGTTGTTCGGTCTGATTTATGCCGTGCCCTTGCTCACCGTTATCGTGACCAGTTTTACCGATTGGAACGGCTTTAGTAACATTACGTTTATAGGACTGGATAATTACGGACATCTACTTCAAGATGAACAGTTTCGGCATGCCTTTATCAACTCGCTGTTGTGGGGAGCCATTGCTGCCTGTGTCCACGTCCCTTTCGGGGTGATGGTTGCCCTCTTTCTCAATAGAAAACCCCCTGGATGGCGCTTTGTACGGTCGGTCAGTTTGCTCCCTAATTTGATCCCAGGGGCGGCGTTGGCGCTTTTGTATGTTTTTATTTTTAACCCAGGCATCGGTATTCTAAACCAATTTATCCGCCGACTTGGGTTTAAAGATTTTACGATGTACTGGCTTTACGATCCGCACAGCGCTTTTTTATCAGTGACCGCAGTTTGGGTTTTTTACGCCGGTGTGATCATTTTAATCACGATGGCAGAGTTGTCGGGCATCCCCCCGGAACTTCGTGAATCGGCCATGATCGATGGGGCGACTGAACGCCAGGTAGATTGGTATATACACCTCCCTCTATTAAAAAATATCATCGGGGTGGGGATCATTATTGCCGTTACGGAAGTCTTTAAAATGTTTGAGTACGTCTATTTTACCACGGGGGGGGGGCCCAACAACAGCACAATGACTCTGGGACTCATGATCTACAACCAGGCTACTTTGCGTTATCACTACGGATATTCTAACGCCGTAGGTGTTATTTTGCTCGTTATGGGACTGTTAACGCTGTATACGGTATCACGAATTTTCAGAACGGATACGGTTACCCACTAGGAGATAAAAAGATGGTGCCTTTTTTTCGGCGGTTGTTTAACTTGTCGGGGAGATTCTTTAAGTACGGAGTATTATTGTTTGTCATTTTAACTTCGCTATCTCCGTTTGTATGGGTGTTCTTGTCCACATTTAAAACCAACAAAGAAATACTTGATTCGGCGCTATCTTGGCCCTCACATTTTTCTTTTGTTGCGTATGCTAATGCACTCGCGCGCGCGAGGTTTCCGCTGTATTTTTTTAATTCCATGTTCGTCTCTGGCCTATCGACCCTCGGGGCTGTTTCTATCTTTGGAATGGCTGCCTATGTATTGGCCCGTTATGAATTCCGGGGAAGGGACACGATTTACGCAATTTTGATTTCTTCGTTGTTGCTTTCGTTAATCCCTATGCAGCAGCCCATTGCGATCATCATCCGTATGCTCCACCTTTACGATACCCGTTGGGCGCTGATCCTTGTTTATGCGGCCAAGGGACTACCGATCGTTATTTTTATCATGTGGAGTTTTTTCAAATCACTCCCAAAAGAAATAGAAGAAGCCGCCTACCTGGATGGTGCCAACTTTTGGCAAACTTACACACGCGTGATGTTGCCCATGTCCAAACCTGCCGTTGCCAGCGCTGCGGTACTCATTTTTCTAAATTCTTGGAACGAATTCCTCTTTGCCTTGCTGCTGACACAATCAGAAAGTAAGCGGACCCTTTCTTATGCGTTACGGTTTTTTGTCGATATGTTTGCCTATGACTACCCTACCTTGTTTGCCGCGATGTTTATGACGATTCTCCCCAGTATTCTTATCTACATTGTGCTTCAGGAACAGATTCATAAGAGCCTGGTGGGCGGCGCGGTCAAGGGCTAAGAGCGATCAACCCGTTTTCAAAGTGAGCGAAGGAGTTCTACGAATTGGAAAAATTTTCTCAAACGATATGCCTGCAAAAAAAAGGCCAGATGTGTTATCGTGATCGCCAAAAGTACCATCCGTTTGATTTTGTTGTGCCACCCGGAACGCAGCAGCTTCGAATCTGTTTTAACTACACACCCGGAAACATCGGAGATGTCCATAATTTGCTGACGTTGACCTTGTTTGACCCCCTAGGATTTCGTGGGGCAGCCCACCGCTGGAGTATTGAACAGGAAATTCTTGTGACGGGCGCTCGGGCAACCCCGGGATTTTTACCCGGTCCGATTCCTTCGGGAAAGTGGCAAGTGGAAATCGACGCCCACGAAATCCTCAACGACGGCCAAGCGCACGGATGGTGTGAGTTTGAGTTGTGCGTGGTCGCCCAAAATGCTCCATCAGGAGAAGCGTTTCCCGTCAGGCCGATCTGTAAAGACCCACGCAAAACACCTCCTCAAGCGGCTTGTATCCGCACAAAACCAGGGTGGTACAAAGGCGATTTGCACAGCCACAACCAGCATTGTGACGGAAGCAGTCCAACGCTTGACATGGCAGCAGCGGCTGTGGGGTGCGGGTTAGATTTTCTGGCCGTGACCTGTCACAACACCACAAGTTGGTTTGGAACAACGCAAAGCTGGCCAGAGGGGCTGTTACCCGTACGGGGCATGGAATGTACAACTTACTATGGCCACGCCAACGTGTTGGGCATCGAGGCGTGGGTTGACTGGCGCACTGCAGGGTGCGTGTTTGGAACGCGTACGATCCTGAAGCAGGCCAAACAGATGAACGCGCTTTTTGTGATCAATCACCCTTGTGCTGTCGGTAACCCGCTATGTACTGGCTGCCATTGGAGCTACCTTGGCGTTGATTTTGCCCAGGTTGACTGTTTGGAAATCTGGAACGGCACGTGGGATGAGCGGGGTGTTTACAACCCGTCGGCCTTAGCCCTTTGGAGCGAATTACTCAACGAAGGGATTCATATTACCGCGGTTGCCGGCACAGATAACCACGCCGCCCACCACTACCAATCCAGAAAAGGGCTGGCGTTTACTTGGGTATACGCTGAAGGGTTGGCTGAAGCTGATATTCTAAACGCACTGCAACAGGGTCGGGCCTTTTTGTCTTCGGGACCTGAGTTATATTTTACAGCGACAAGCTCTAGCGGGTTTAAAACCTCCTTGCCGGGCACGACGATGCCTGTAAAAGAGCCTGTTTCGATCACCGTTAAGGTAGGCAAGCTACAAAACTCGGCGACGCTGTGGTTGGTCACCGATGGATGTGCCGAACAATCTTGGCATGTGTCCGTACCCGGTACAGAGGTTTTTATCGACGCCGTATCGCCAAAACGGTGGTGTCGCTTTGAACTTCGCAACGGGAACGGTGTTGATGGGGAGTTGCTGGCCATTACAAACCCGCTCTACACAGAACGGTCATAAAGCCATTTCTAAACAATGGATACAGGCCGGTTGCTCTATCGCCACTGTAAATTTGACGTTTTGAGGGAGGTCAGCGGTTATGTCAAAAATTTCGGTAGCCGTGGTCGGTTGTGGGGCGTTGGCTCAGGTGATGCACCTGCCCTATCTGCAACGCCTTGATCAATTTGAACTGGTTGCGGTCTGTGATCTTAGTGCCAAGCTGGCCTGTGAAACGGCCAAACGCTTTCACATCCCCGAATGGGTCACCGACTACCGCCAGCTGATCACCCCGCAAATCCAAGGGATTTTAGTGCTTACGGGCGGTTCACACGGTGAAATTTGCCTGGAGTTCGCCAAAGCGGGCAAACACATCTTTGTCGAAAAACCCTTGTGCTATTCGCCGCAAGAAGCAAGGGCGTTGCAAGAGGTGGCCAACACAGAAGGCATTTGTGTGGTCATCGGCTACATGAAGCGCTTTGATCCTGGCTACCGCTACGCCCAACAACTCCTTACGGATCCTCAGGATGTGCGTTACTTACAGGTCACCGTGCTCCACCCCAGAGAAAGCCACTATCTCAAACACCAGCAGATCGTGCGTGCGGACGACATCTCACGTAAGACAATCGAAACGTGGGTGTCGAACTCACGCCGGTTGGCCAAAGATGCGATCGGTGACGTTGACGATGGGGTGTTGGACTTTTACACCAATGTTCTACTAGGATCGCTCATCCACGATATCAACGCCACACGACACCTGGTCGGAGAACCCGACAGAGTGCTGTCGGCCAACGTGTGGGCCAAGCGACAAGCTGTTTCGGTAGATTTACAATTTTCAAACGGCATCGTAGGCCATTACTCATGGTGCTACTTTGACGATGCTAATGCCTACAGCGAAAAAATTGGCGTTTACAGCGAAGGACAACGCATCACGTTGGACTTCCCTTCGCCCTACTTACAACACGCTCCCACCCCAGTCACCGTGGAAAACAGCGATGCCGATGCGATGAGCACGTGCCACGTTGTCGTCAACTACGAAGAGGCATTTGAACAGGAATTATTGCACTTCCACGCCTGTGTCTCGAAAAAAGCATTGTCGTTGACGCCCATCGAAGATGGCTTGCAAGATATTTTAGTCTTAAAAGCGGTAGCCCAAACAATCATTTCAGGCACACCTCAATCTATTCTTGACCAGGGGAGTGAGCGTTAACATGGCAACGATGCGTATTGGGACGGCTCCGGTAACGTGGGGCATCGAAGGGAACCCCGATGGGGCATTACAACTGCCTTTCGAACAAGTGCTCAGCGAGATGAGAAAATCCGGTTATGCAGGAACGGAATTGGGGCCTCCGGGCTTCCTGCCCAACGACCCTGATGCACTTGCAAAACTTTTAAAGACCTATTGTCTTGACTTGGTCTCGGCGTATTGTGCGCTTGACTTGCACAGCGCAGCATCTATCTCAAACGACATGGAAGAAATCAAAAAAACGGCTAAAACACTGACGGCTTTAGGCGCCCAACAAATCGTTATCGGTGAATGGGGCAGCCCCAGCCGCTACAAAATTTCCGGTCGCGTTTGCTCTGAGGCGGGAGACGATGTTCTGGATAAAGCCGGGTGGAAACGCTTGCGTCAACGGGTGGAAACGGTTTGTGAGGTGTGTGTCCCTCTTGGCTTGAAGGTCTCGTTTCACCCCCACGTGGGAACGTACGTTGAAACCAGCGGAGAAATCGACCAGTTTTTGGACGCGGTCAAGGGTCTGCCCGTAGGGTTGTGCCTCGATACGGGCCATCTGGCTTACGCCGGGGACGAGCCGGTCAAGGCGTTTAAAACGTACGCCCCACACATTAACCTGTGTCACCTCAAAGACGTCAAACGGGAGATCCTACAGCGCTGTTTGCAACGACGACTTGATCTTACTGAAACGACACGCGCCGGTGTCTTTGTGCCGTTAGGACAAGGTGATGTGGATTTTGGCGCTCTCCTGACCGCTCTATACAAGTTGAACTACAACGGATGGCTCGTCGTCGAACAAGACCGAATTTTGACCCAACCTGACGACACGTTGGCAGACGCACGTGTCAGTTATTCATTTTTGGCGACCCTTTTAAAGGCGTTGGAGCCGTAGGAGGCATACATGATCCGAAAAGGAATGGACGTTGAAACACTGGATACGCCTTGTTTGCTCGTTGACCTCGACCGCATGGAAACCAACATCCGTGCTTGGCAAGCCAGAATTTCGGCAACCGGCGTCCACCTGCGCCCTCACGTTAAAACCCACAAGGTACCCCAAATCGCCCAATTACAGTTAAAAGCCGGGGCCACGGGGATTACGGTGGCCAAGCTGGCCGAAGCCGAAGTGTTCGCCCAAGCTGGGTGCAACGATATTTTCATTGCCTATCCACTGATCGGACCGCAAAAGTGGACCCGCGCGGCGAAGTTGGCCACTGCGTGTACGCTTATCGTTGGTGTTGACAGTCAGGTCGGCGCCGAGGGGTTAAGTCGCGCGGCTGCCCAACAAGGATGCACTCTTTTGGTACGCGTAGAAGTGGATACAGGCTTGAACCGCTCAGGGGTATCGTTTGACGGTGTGGCCGCGTTGTGCGAATCGGTCAAAAATTTACCAGGTTTGGAATTGGACGGTCTGTTTACGTTTAGGAGCATTTTTTTTGCCGGCGCTAAGGGGCGCACGGCAGCAGAGCTGGGATGCGAGGAAGGCCAATGTATGGTCGATCTGACCCAACGCCTTCAGCGCTCGGGGATCGAGATCCGACAACTAAGCGTGGGGTCTACGCCCACCGCCCAACACGCAGCAACGGTAGAGGGGATCAGCGAAGTGCGTCCGGGCACCTATGTGTTTGGCGACATCATGATGGCGCACGCCGGCGTCATGGCCTACGACGACATTGCTCTTTCGATTCTCTGTACAGTGGTCAGTCGGCCGGCTCCAAATAGAGCAACGGTCGATGGAGGATCAAAGACGTTTTCGGGCGATATCTACCCCAGCCTTCTGGGTCTAAAAGGCTACGCACGGTCGGTGAACGGGGACGCTTATGTCACAAGCCTGTCTGAAGAACACGGCGTTGTTCACTTGAACCAGCAAGACAGCGGCAACATCGGTGATAAAATGGCCTTTTATCCGCTCCACGTGTGTACAACGGTCAACCTTTCCGATGAGCTGGTTGGCCTAAGAAAGGGACGGGTGGAGAAAATTTGGCCGATCCTAGCCAGAGGAAAACGAACTTGAGTTTAACAGCATATTGACTGCAAGGAGACTATATTCATGGTTAAAAAAGTGTTTCAATCCGACCAAGTGGCCCCTCCGGGGGGGGCTTATTCCCAGGCGTTGCGTGCGGGTGACTTTATCTTTGTAGCGGGCACAGGCCCCGTGGACTCTTCCGGCGACGTGGCAGCTACCACCATTGAGGCACAAACAGCTTTGACGCTGGAAAACCTTAAACTTATCTTGGAAAATGCCGAAGCGAGCCTGGCCCACGTAGTTAAAACAACCGTACACCTCAGCGACCTTGCGCTCTTCGAAAAATTTAACGACGTTTATGCCCAATTTTTCTCCGATCCCAAACCCGTGCGAACGACCGTGGGCAGCCAGTTATTAGACATCTTGGTGGAAATAGACGTGGTGGCCTACGTTGGCAACTGAAGCCCCGTCAACGGAGGAGGTCAACCGAATGCAGGTCTTCACCGACGTGGCTGCTGCCATTGCTCAGCTTGAGGTGCCCGAGGGGAACGTGGCAATTTTTTGGTTGGGACAGGCATTTTTTGTCCTAAAGGGCGCGGATGGAACGACGATGGCCATCGATCCATTTTTTTCGGACGTGGTTTACGATCTTGTCGGCATTAAGCGTCTTTTCCCCGCCCCCTTCCCTGCGGCGCGTTTAGCAGTAGATTCCGTTGTGTTCACCCACGACCACGTGGACCACTACGACCCCAAAGCGGTCTGTCAGATCGCCGAGTCCGCTGCCCAAACGCTGTTCGTTGGACCCACATCGTGCCTCGAGCACGCCCGGCGCGACGGCGTTGAAAACGAACGCCTGATTGATATGACCCAAGATCAAACCATCAAAGTTGGTGCAGCCCGACTGTGCGCTGTCTACGCCGAACACTTGACGGTCGGCGGACCGGCAACAGACGCTGTTGGTGTCGTGGTCGAGTTGGGAGGTATTCGGCTCTACCACACGGGAGACACCGTTTACAACGCTGAGCTGCAACGCGTGGGCCAACAATTGAACGATATCGATGTACTGTGCGTGCCGATCAACGGAAACTATGCCGTGATGAACAGCCTCGATGCAGCGCTGTATACCAAAGACGTTGATCCACGGGTGGTCATTCCCATGCACTACGGCATGTTTGCCGAAAACACCGCCGACCCGTACTTGTTCGTGCGCGACTTGCGCGATCAGGAGGCGGGAGTTCGTCCCGTGGTGATGGCCGTTGGTAGCGTCTATTTGTACGTCCAACCCGTAGAAGGGAAACATGCTGAAACTCACAGGTAAAAGCGCCATTATCACGGAGCGGGGCGGGGTATTGGCAGAGCGATCGCCAAGAAATTTCTGCAAGAGGGTGCCAACATCGTGATATGTGATATCGTAAAAGAGCGGGTTGAGGTCGCAGAAAAAGCGTTGAGTGCTTACGGCAAGGTCCGCGCAGTAGCGGGAGATGTGACGGACAAAGCCTTTATCGAAAGGCTCGTTTGTCAGGCCCAAGAGCATTTCGGTTCGTTGGACGTGGTGGTCAACAACGCCGGCATTGCCCTGTTCGAGCCTTTTTTGGAACACACGGAAGCCAGTTGGGACAAAACGATAGACGTTAACCTAAAAGCCACGTTCCTGCTCGGCCAGCGAGCGGCTCAAGCGATGGTCGCCCAAGGGCAAGGGGGAGCCGTCGTGAACATGGCCTCCACCAACGGACACGTGGGTGAGGGTGGGCTGGTCGCTTACAACGCCTCAAAGGCAGGCGTCATCTTGCTCACCAAAACGATGGCCGTTGAGCTTGCCCCGCACGGCATCCGCGTTAACTGTGTGGCACCGGGTTTTATCCTCACCGAGTTGGCTGGTGAAGCTGGCGTTGATCAAGAATTTATTAAAGAATACGTCAAAAAAATCCCTCTAAATCGCTATGGAAAGCCCGAAGAAGTCGCCAACTTGTTCGCCTTCTTGGCTTCCGATGAAGCTTCGTTTATCACCGGAGAATCGATCGTCATTGACGGGGGGCAGTTGGCGCAGGAATGAGACTTAAATCTATTATTAAGAAGGAGAAACAATCGATGCGTTGGAAAGATGATACCGAGCTTTTTTCTTTGATTAAACGAACGTTGTTCACCGCCGTTGTTGGCGATGTGATGGACGAAATGGCGCTCAAACGCCAATTTTTGCCGCCTTACATGAAACCTCTTTGCGACGATATGATCGTTGTTGGCCGTGCGATGCCCGTGTTAGAGGCGGATGTATTTGTGGAGGATTCAGATTCAAACAACAACCCGGTGATGTCAAAACCTTTTGGACTCATGTTTGAAGCGTTGGACGACCTTGAGGAAAACGAGGTCTACATCTGTACCGGCGCTTCTCCGGCGTATGCGCTGTGGGGGGAGATGATGAGCACCCGAGCGCTTCGCCTAAAGGCCGCAGGTGCGGTGGTGGATGGCTATTCCAGGGATACACGAGGAATCCTGAAATTGGCTTTTCCCACTTTCTCTCGTGGACGGTACGCCCAAGACCAAGGACCACGCGGTAAAGTGGTCGATTTTCGAGTCCCCATTGAGGTTGGACAGGTAAGAATAACACCTGGAGACATCGTTTTTGGCGACCTTGATGGCGTTTGTGTCGTGCCCAAAGGAGCTGAAAAAGACGTTTTTAACCGCGCGTTTGAAAAAGCGCAGGAGGAAAAGCTAGTTAAAAAAGCTCTTGAAGACGGTATGAGCGTGGTGTCTGCATGGAATAAATACGGCATCATGTAAGAGAGATGGAGGGACACAGGCCTTGAACGCTTCCAACGATTGACTGTTCTAACCGTTATCGCTCGCACACCGAAGCTGTGCTGTTACAGTGAAGGTAACCAGTTGATCGAGGTCGGTCGGGTTGTTAGAATGATCGTTGCTGGTCATCGCCAGGCTTGATGAATCAAGGAGGTTTGTTGTGACAAACGGTCGTTTTCGTGGGTTGGGTTATGTCCCTTCTTTGGGGAAAATGACCTGTTTTTGTAACGCTCTCTCGCCTTTTTGTCCCGTCAAGTATACGTGTATCGAGGGACGCGATTTTTAAGATTTTTCAGTCTTAATACAGCGTCCCCTACCTGAATACCAAACTCCAAATATGTTGAGCTTGTGAGCGCTGATAGGTGCGCTCGGTG
>Ga0114931_10005969_pt1 | contig 15047 bp, 13 predicted proteins | sample 2SBtaG_FD_89579 | JGI IMG/M metagenome (GOLD analysis project Ga0114931, IMG submission 89579) | Deep subsurface microbial communities from Kolumbo volcano to uncover new lineages of life (NeLLi) - 2SBTROV14_V59a metaG | ecosystem: Environmental > Aquatic > Marine > Volcanic | place: Kolumbo...
CGAAGCTGCTCAGTTAAAATTCCACCACGCTCTGAGCCAACTATTCCGCGCGGCATTCCGATGAGTTTTTCAACCCCTATGGTTCCATCTCCATATTCGGACATATCGATACGAATCATTTTTTCTTCAGCACCAAACATAAATTCGGCAACCGCTTTGGCTAATTCGGTTTTTCCAACACCCGTCGGACCAAGAAAAAGTAAAACTCCATCAGGCGCATAGTGGTTTTCTTTGAGTGGACCTTTATTAAGTCTCAGTCTTTCGCAAACTGCTTTTACCGCTTCTTTCTGTCCAACCACACGTTTTGCAAGCTCTTTCTCCATTTTGGAAAAACGATCTGTGGTGTCACGATAAATCATGTCCTTAGGAATCATCGACTCCTGCGAAATGACATCAACAATATGCTCAGGTTTTACAACCAATGAAGCAGAACCATCAATCTCAACTTTTACCGACGCAGTATCAAGCCAACCAATTGCTTTATCCGGAAGATGCAAATTTCTTATATATTTCGGCGACATCTCGAGTGCCATATTAATAGCTTCATCCGAAATTTTCACCGAATAATTCTTTTCTAATCGAGGACGAATCCCTATCAAAATCTCTTTTGTTTCCTCAATTGAAGGTTCATTGATTTTTACAAGTCTAAAACGTCTTGCTAGTGCTTCGTCTTCTGCAATATATTCTTTGTATTCAGTGCGTGTTGTCGCGCCTACAATTCTTAGCTCGCCGCGAGCCAAAGAGGACTTAAACATATTTGCGGCATCCGAAGAAGTTCCAAGTGCAGCACCTGCACCAATTATCGTGTGCGCTTCATCAACAAAAAGAATTATATTTTTCTTTTCTTTAACCTCATCTATTACGCCTTTAATACGCTCTTCAAACATTCCACGAAGCATCGTGCCGGCTACCATTCCGCCCATTTGAAGCTGAACAATATGCGCATTTCTAAGGCGTTGCGGCAATTTTTCAGGCTCAAGTTCGATTAAACGCGCCAAACCCTCAACAACCGCAGTTTTTCCAACACCAGGCTCGCCTACAAGCATCGGTGAATTCGAACGCTCCCGGTGTGAAAGAATCTCAATCATCTGGCGAATTTCTTTTTCCCGCCCAATCACGGGAGGCAATTTATCTTCCCGCGCCATCTTATTAAGCGAAACTCCAAAGTGCTTCAAATATGATGGAAGCTGATATTTTTTTCTGACGTGTTCTTCTTCTTTCTGGCGTCTTCGAATTTTTTTGCGAGCAGTCTTGGAAAGTTCTTCCGAATCAACACCCATATGCTGCAGAATTTCGTTTAAAATACTGCGCTCATCAGTAGATAGCACATAAAAAATATCGCTGGCATCAATTATCCTGCGTCCCTTTGATCGAGCGCGATCCATCGAACGCCTAAACAAATCCGTTGTCTCGGGAGCAATACGAAATCCTTTCCCTTTGTGCTGCTCACCGATTTCGACACGTTTTTCAATCAGAAGCCGGACCGATCGCGGGTCGATGGTTAAATCCCGCATCGTGTCATTAAAAAGCTCCGATTCTTCATCAGTGATCGCCTGAAGAATGTGCTCAACCGAAACGTAATTTTGGTCACGTTTTTTCGAATCGTCGAGGGCACTATCTAACACCTTGCGTCCACTATCGCTAAATTTATCTTTATATGCTTCTATGTCTGCCATTTTATATATCTCTCAAATATGCCGGAAATTATATATCTCTCAAATATGCCGGAAATATGATGCGAATAGGCAGAAATAATCTGCCTCGCGTAATTATAATAGTAACATTTTGAAGAAATTGTTTGTACGCAAACCGGGGGTTGAGGGTAATTTCGATATCCAATCTATTTTTGTGATATCAGATGAATCCTTGCAAATAATAGGTTTACGAAAAACCCTTCAACGCTTGATTAAGTTTCTGAAATATTTCGAACTGATAAAAAAAAGCAGAAAGCCCGAAAAAACCGTTACTATCCCAAGAATCGAAAAACCCCGCAATACATAGTTATTAATGTTATCTCGCCCATTGAAATCGATTGTGTTAAGCATCCATAGAAAATCAAAAATTCGCCATCGATTCGTGCGAAACGCGCCAACTTGCCCAGTTTCTGCTGACAAATACACAGTCAGATTATTTTCAAATGTAACCGCCCAGGCGGGAAGGGGCTTTTCTCTATATTCATGATGCCCACCAACATTCTCTTCGGTTAGATAAATTACTTCATTAATTTTGAGAGGTTTTGAAACCGCCTCAACAGCGAGTTTTCTAGCTTCCGCTTCCGATATAGCCGACCTTATTTTCCCTGTAAGCACATCGGCAACTATTCGCTTTTCATTCTTATCTTTATCTTTAAGAAGGAATTCATAAAAAGGCGCACCCGAAATCTCAATTACACGCATATTCTGAATCACCATAGATTTTTGGCATTTTCGATCTCAGCTATCACGGCTTTCGGGGAAATAAACTCCTTCTTAAAGTCAATTTTCGCCTTTTCCTTCTTAAAATCATCGCCATGAATCTGATCAATATCCGTCCAGCTAAAATATAACCCGCCAAGCGTCCAAAATAGAAATTGAATTCCTATGAAAACACCCAAATACCTATGAGATTTGCGTATGTAAAACTTATATTTGCGGTTACTCATTGTTGCTCCATATCATTGTTATTTTGCTTCGCGTAAGAGTCTTTTGATCATCAAGATCTGCCCTTTATGCTGCGCCTCATGGTCAATCAAATGGTGTAATATCCATCGCAGACTTTTTTCGATTCGAGTACCGTCATCTTTGTCCCAACCAAAGTATTTGTCCAAATCATCGTCCGTAAATCCTTTTAGAGCTTCGAGGCATTCCTTTCGAACCCGATCTACTTCTTCGATACAAAACTTTGCTGAATAATTCTTCGCAGCAAAATCTTGGTCAAGCAAAACATCCCAAAAAGCCTTGCGGCTCGCTTCTTGTTCGTCCAATTCCTTTTCCGCCACAACACACCGTAGCCACCACCATTCGGCTTCTCCATTGTGCAGTATTAATTGTCCAATAGAATGGGTATTCGGAGTAAATTTCGCCGCGATTTCTTCGTTTGATAAATCTTCAGCCGCCTTACGCAGCTGCTCCCTCACCTCTTCCATTCCAGCAATGTAAAAACCGATTTCTTTTGAGAAATTCGTGTTGGTTTTTAGAGTTTGTTGTTCCGTATTCATAGCAGCCATTCTGCCACAAAAAGATTCAGCCCGCGAATCTGCGCGAATTTTCACGAATCATAAGAAAAATACCTATTGGGGGAAAAAACAAGGTCAGTAATCGTCACCGAAACGGTCTTTGGGTTTCGGCGGTGCAAGTATAAAACTGCACTATCTGCGTAGAACCTAAACGAAAATAACCGCCCCACCCTGAGGGGGGCAACCGATAATAGCCCTTTTGGGATGCCGGAACGCACGCGCCCCCGCGTGCACAGCGTTTGAAAAACGCTGAAAACCACAATCATCTACGCATTTAGATCGCGCTTGCGATCTGTGCCGGCAAGGGTGCCGGCGTTCCGGTTTAGGTCGCGCTTGCGATCTGTGCCGGCAAGGGTGCCGGCGTTCCAGGTTGGATTGCTATTGTATTCTTTGCCGAAAATGGTGAATTTAGAATCTCTAGTTTCAGAATCTATGTTTTTGATTGAGAGTAAATCTCCAGTTCCTTTCCGTCCATTAGGATGCCGGAATATAAAAACCGGAACGCACGCGCCCCCGCGTGCACAGCGTTTGAAAAACGCTGAAAACCACAATCATCTACGCATTTAGATTGCTATCGCAATCTTTGCCGGCAAGGGCGCCGGCGTTCCGATGGCTTAGACGTGGTCATCTAAACTCAAACTTCCTAAAAATTATAGGTGTTCGCGCTAATCAAACCATCTGCAATTCGCTGCCGGGCGGCGATTGTATTGATTGGCGCATTATTTTTTGTAAAACGCTTTAAGGCTGCGAGCATCATGCGAAGTTCGTCGCCTTCGCCAAATCCGGCGAGGGTGTTTTTTGCGGTGGCTTCAACCCTTTGAATCGCGTCGTTACAGAAAACCCCGGCTGCATCGATATATTTTGCGGCGGCTTCGTCGTCTCCTTTTTCGGCGATCTTTTTCGCACGCAAAACAGCCGTTTCCATTGCGTATGCTTCCATGATTATATCTGCGCAACCGATCAAAATCTCCTGCTGGTTTTTGATATCAGCCATAAATTTCTGCGCTGCACTTCCTAAAACCATTAGGGCAACTTTTTTTGCATTGCGGGCGAGTTTTAATTCGGTTTCAAGCAATCCCGTTTCTTCATCAAAAGAGATTTGCGGATTTAAAATCTCGTCCTGTAAAGCCTTCGCCGCGCCAAGCAAACCAAGTTCGCCTTTCATTGCTTTTTTTAGCAACATTCCCGGAATGAGCATACGATTGATTTCGTTTGTGCCTTCAAAGATTCGATTTATCCGTGCATCTCGATAGGCTTTTTCTGCCGGATAATCTGCCGAATATCCCGCACCTCCGTAAATCTGAACCATTTCATCTACAACATAATCCAAAATCTCAGAGCAATAAACCTTGTTGATTGAGGATTCAACGGCGTATTCCTCGATGGATTTGAGTTTCTTTTTTGCATCAGTTCCGTCGCCGATAAGGGAATCAATCATTCCCACCGTACGATATGTGATACCTTCCGCAACCCATGTTCGAATCGCCATCTCGGCAAGCTTATGTTTGATAGCGCCAAATTGTGCGATGGGTGTATTGAATTGCTCTCTCTCATTGGCGTATTGCACAGAGTGGTGAATGGCGAGTTTTGTGCCGCCTGTAACCGAAGCCCCGAGTTTGAAACGCCCCACGTTTAGCACATTGAGTGCGATCTTTGCGCCATCGCCAATTTCGCCGATAAGATTTCCAATCGGTGTTTTAGCGTCTGATAGAATAAGCGGCGTAGTCGATGAGGATTTAATTCCCATCTTGTGTTCTTCGGTTCCCGGATGGCAATTTTCGCTGCGTTCCATCAAAAACGCTGAAAATTTATCATCTTCGCCGTCGAGTTTCGCAAAAACAATATAATAGTCCGCGAAACCACCGTTGGAAATCCACATTTTCTCGCCGTTTAAAATATAGTGTTCGCCATCATCGGAAAGCTTCGCGACACATTTAGCCCCAAGCGCATCCGAACCCGACCCTGCTTCCGATAAACAATATGCCGAAACCTTCTCGCCCGAAACAATCCCAGGAATGTATTTCTTCTTAAGCTCATCGGTGCCAAAATAGAGAATGGGAAGCAAACCAATGGACGAATGTGCGCCGTAAGTTGTCCCAAAACCGCCCGCACGTCCCATCATCTCGGCGACCATTACGCCCGAAACTTGATCCATATCTAAGCCGCTGTATTCTTCAGGAATATTTGCGCCGAAGAGTCCTAATCCGCCTGCTTTATGAACAAGTTCGCGAGCAACTTCCCAGGCATGATTCTCCATAGCTTCGAGTTGCGGAGTAACCTCATTATCAACAAATTCACGCGTCGTCTCACCGATCATCTTATGTTCTTCTGTAAAATCCTCCGGCGTAAACATATCTTTAGCATCCCGATCTTCAATCAAAAACGCTCCGCCTTTTACATATTCTTTTTCTTGTGCTGCTCCGTCCATAATCTACAAATCCTCTTTATCTATCGTAAGTAACTCTCTTTATTATAACTGAATGAACGTTCATTCAGCAAGAAAGGTAAAAAATTTAGCCACATATATACATAGAAAACATAGGGGGAAATAAAATCGCATTCAAAGAATGAAAATATAATAGCTCCTTCAATTCTTATTATGATTTCTATGTGCCTATGTGGTTAATCCGCTACCCCATCAACTCAAAAATTCCAGCGGCACCTATTCCGCCGCCGACGCACATTATCACCCTATAGTATTGGGCATCCCTTCGTTTCATTTTCTATATTTATATTTTCTTGAAAATATCTTCATCATGTTCCCTGGCGGACCTAAACCCAACTAGGTTTCCATCTGGATCGCGGAATTTTGCTATCGTTCCCCAATCGAACTCATTGTAATCATAAGAAATCTCATTGGCATCCAAAACTTTGCAGGCTTGTTTTACGTCCGTAACATTTATGCGTAAACAAATCCTGTCTCTTTTTGGTTTTGTGGCTTTGGTTAAATTTGTTTCATCGTCAATTTCAACCATTAAATAGCTTCTGCCAAACTCAAAACATGTCAAAGTTTCTTTTTTATATAGAATCTCCAATCCCAAGATATTTTGGTAAAATTCAACACAATTTTCGTATTCGATCGTGTAAAGAATAAAACCTGTTTTCTCAATCTCCATATTACCTACCCAATCAACTCATAAATTCCAGCAGCACCCATTCCGCCGCCAACGCACATTGTCACCATGCCGTATTGGGCATCCCTTCGTTTCATTTCCTGCAAAATTGTCGCCGTTAGCTTTGCGCCCGTGCAACCCAAAGGGTGACCTAAAGCAATCGCGCCGCCGTTTACATTTACTTTCTCGGGATCCATTTCAAGCACTTTCATTACCGATAAACCTTGGGCAGCAAAGGCTTCATTAAGCTCGATGACATCAATTTGATCGAGCGTTAACCCAGCGAGTTTCAAAGCTTTTGGAATCGCATAAACAGGTCCAATCCCCATTTCTTCAGGTAAACATCCGGCGGTTGCAAACGAAACAAATCGCGCCAATGGTTTAAGTCCCATTTCTTCAGCTTTCTCCGCTGACATTACAACCGTTGCCGCGCCTGCATCTGACATCTGAGATGAATTACCCGCCGTTACCGAACCCTTTGCGTGAAAAACAGGTCGCAGTTTTTGTAAACCCTCAATTGTAGCGTCAAACCGAACGCCTTCATCCTGCTCAAAAACAACTTCTTTTCGCGTTACGCGACCCTTTTCGTCAGCTTCATCAACGAAAACGTTTTGAGCAACGATCTCATCCTTAAATTTCCCCGCTTTTATCGCCGCCGCTGCCTTTAGGTGAGAATTAAGTGAAAATTCGTCCTGCTCCTCCCGCGAAATCTCATATTTATTTGCCAGAGCCTCCGCCGTAAGCCCCATATTCAAATAATAATCGGGATAACTATCGACTATCTTCGGATTCGGACGAAAAACATTTCCGCCCATAGGAATCATCGACATCGTTTCAAGACCGCCCGCGACAATAATCTCCGCACCGCCCATACGAATCCTATCCGCAGCAATTGCAATGGTTTGCAAGCCCGATGAACAAAAACGATTTACCGTCATCGCCGGCACTTCCACAGGTAAACCCGCCTCAATCGCCGCCGTCCTAGCTACATTCATCCCCTGCTCGGCTTCGGGAAATGCGCATCCCATTATCACATCATCAATCTGCCCACCTTCAAGCCCGGGAACCCTCTCAACCGCATTTTTTATCGCCGTCGCGCCAAGATCATCAGGGCGCGTATTCTTCAAAGTCCCCTTCGGAGCCTTCCCAACCGCCGTCCGCACGGCTGATACAATTACTGCTTCTTTCATAATTTATTTCTCAACCTCATAATGAGTGAATGTTCATTCATTTTTATTATAGTATACAAGTAGAGACGTTTTTTCCAATAGAATTCGCAATCTACTACGGTACATGGATATAACTAGTCTTATATAATTACTTAAGGAGAATAGTTTGAAATATAATTTACTATTGATTCTCTTATGGTCGAATTAACAGAAATAGAATCTAAATACTTTGACTTCACTAAGGGCAGACTTTCTCCTCGTGAATTTGAAGAATGGGTTTATAAATCAGAGACGCTCCAAATAGAATTAGATAAAAATGAATACCTAGCTCTGATTTCGCTCCATTTCGATACTCCAAGTGTTAAATATGAAGTTGAAAAAATCTTAAAGAACAAAGTTAATAAAGGAAAATTTCAGCAAATAATCTTATTAAACCTCCTAGACTCAATAATCGATAGAGATGGAAAAGAAGGTGAATCTTTAGTTAGAATGTATGATTTATATTGTGGCGGATACTATTTTTTACAGGATTTAGGCTTAGGAATCGGACTACAAGTCGCCTCACCTTTTAGGTACGATTATGATTGCTATCACGAACTAACTACAGAACAAAAAAGACAGGTGGTTGATAGGGTTTATCCGGAAGCGGACGAACTTGCCCAAGAAATCAAGAATTGGATAGTAAGAGGTGAGTTAGTGTTGACGGGCACAGTAGAACGCGAAATGAACCGATGGGAATATATTGATAATCGAAAAGAAAAAGATAAGCAATCACGAGTTTGGCGGACAGTCAAAGAAGCGGACGAAGACAAGATAAGCGTAAAAAGGAATGTACTTTTAGACAAAAGTGGCGAAGTGAAAAGTGAGAAAAAGTGGTGGCAAAAACTATTTCGGAAATAATTTTCTTCGATCCTTACAGTTTTTCGTTCCTTACAGTTTCATGAGCTTCCCGCGAAGCGTGTTTAACCACGTCCGTTTACGGCGTGGTTAGCAATTCACAAAAAATCTTAAGGCGTTTTAACGTCCTTCTCCGAAAGCTTTAGCTATCATCCGAATCTTCTCTTATTGTTATACGAAGGACGTTAAAACGCCCTTTTTCAATTAGCTTTCAAACTACCACGCCCTAAAGTGCGTGGCTAAAAAAAGAGTTGTCGATGAAAATTATTATGTTTGCGTCATCGAGAAACCGTATCTTTTATGCTCCCCGCCTTAAACAAATTTAATCTAGAAAACTATTCAGCCAACTCATTCTATTTCCCTGAAAAGATATTTAGCCACGTCCGTTTACGGCGTGGTCAGCCAGTCACAAACAATCTCAGGGCGTTTTAACGTCCTTCTCCGAAAGCTTTAGCTATCATCCATCGAAACCTTCTCCAATCTCTTGTGAACCGTTCCTTTTTTGTGATGTTCTTTTTGATTTAGAACATACGCAACAACCCAATCCAAATCCTTCGTTCCAAAACTCACGATTCCGTAGCCGCGTTGCCATTCGAGGAGTTTGTTGTTTGAATCGCGATTTATCTCGTAGGAACTACCGCCTTTTAGTTTGCCGATCCAATCGCTTATCAATAGTGACGGCGGCACGCTCACGGCGAGATGTATGTGATTTTCGATTCCGCCGATCGCGTGGAAATAAACGTCGGGCGTTTCGATAATTTTATGTTTTAGGTGTTTGAATAGTCGCGATTCGATTTCGGGCTTGATCAGTGGCATATTTCGTTTTGTGTGCCAAGTGATGTGAAGATTGATTTCTGAATAGGTTGAGGACATAAGGGTTTATGGCTAAAGCCTTTATTGTAAGAACGTTAAAACGCCCTAATTTTTTTCGCCTTACTATACCACGCCGTAAACGACGTGGCTAAATGCTGAATATTTTGAAATGTTCAGCCCGGTTGGCGAACGGGGGCTCTACGCTATCGCCGCTTTTGGCGGTTAAGCCGTCCAAGATAAATTCAAAAACGCGAAAGAATATCCGAATAATGTTGATCACCGCGTCAACATTATTTACCAGCTTTGTAGGAAACGACTAAACACCCAGTATAAATCTTCCCCAAATCAAAAAGATGACAGAAACCAAAATGATTCCGATAAAATTAAACCACAATCCGCCTTTAATCATATCTTTCATTTTCACATAACCGGAACCGAAAACAATGGCTTGGGTCGGCGAAGCCACAGGCATCATAAAGGCGCAACTTGCGGATAGAGTAGCGGGGATCATTAAAAGCCGCGGGTCAATAGCTAAGGCTTTAGAGGCTTCGGCAATGATTGGTAAAATAAGATTTGTTATCGCCGTATTTGAAGTAATTTCGGTTAGAAAAGTCAAAACAAATGAAACCGAAAATACGGCAACCGTCGGCGAACTCACATGCAATTGAGCAAACTCATTGCCGACGATTTGTCCAAGACCGGAAGCCTGAAAACCGCCCGCTAAAGCTAAACCGCCGCCGAACAAAAGCAATATTTCCCACGGCACTTTAAGCGTGTCTTTCCATTCTAAGATGGACCCTTTTTTCTCTCCTGAGGATGGGACGATAAAAAGCATCATCGCCGCAAAAATCGCCACTGCCGCATCTTTAAACTCGGGTATATTTAAAAACGTTCGCCATCCGCTAATTCCTATGTTTCCGGCGATATGAATATCCGAACCGGTCAGCCATAAAACTACCGCCAATAAAAAAATAAATCCCGCTCGTTTCTCGTCGGAAGACATTCTGCCCAATTTGCCATACTCTTCTTTAACTACGTTATACCCTCCCATTAAGCGCTTATTTGGTAATTTAAATACAATTCTTGTTAAAACCAACCATCCGGTAAACAGAAAAATTACGCTAACGGGAATAACCATAATCATCCAAGTCACAAAACCGACTTGCGGAAGATTTGGAAACAGCTCGCCATACATTTCGGAAAACACTAGATTTGGGGGCGTACCAATTAGGGTAGCCATGCCTCCAATATCAGCGGCATAAGCCAAACCGAGCATAATTCCTAATCCCAAATTCGCTAATGCCTTGCCCGACAACCCGTTTTTCTTTGCCGTTTCAATAATCGACAACCCGACCGGCATCAAAACCATTACCGTCGCCGTATTAGAAATCCACATACTTAAAACAGCACTCGCCAACATGAAACCCAAAACCAATTGATGCGGTTTATCTCCAATTTTAAGCAGCAAAAACAGAGCTATACGTTTATGTAATTCTGTTTTTTGCAATCCGATTGCTAAGATAAATCCTCCTAGGAATAGAAAGATAATTGGTCGTCCGTAAAAGGCGGTAGTTTCCGACAGTTTTCCTACCCCAACAGCGGGTAAGAAAATAATAGGTATGAGAGATGTGACTGCCAGAGGAATGAGTTCGGTTACCCATAAAAATGCCATAAAAACAATCATCGCAGCGACCCAGGGTGCTTGAGGATGTTCATTTCCGGGTACTACAAAATACACCGCTACCGATAGGATTATCGCGGTAAAAATCAGTAAAATTCTTTTAAAGTTCTTAAGCATAGGGATTATTCAATTTTGGCATAAATCTAATCTCGATTAATTTTAGATGTTATTCGGCATATTCTGCAATAGACACTTTAATTGAAACTGTTTGAAAGGGGTTTTTTAATTCGTAAATTGACAATAGTGTGGGCATTTATCTAATAAGAAAACTTTCCGAGCATTTGGCTAAGAGTGTTGTACTGGCGGCGATCTTGGCAGCGATTTCCTATAATTTGATTACATGGAAATTTGGGCTTCCAAGCTCTTCTTCTAATTCTTTGACGAGCGGATTGGTTGGTGCCGGTATATTTGCTCTTGGAACAAATTATGTAAATTGGGGTTTTTCTGGTTTGGCTCACGGAGAAATTACCGGCTTTATGACAATAATCGTCATCCACCAGATAAACGGAATCAAAACCATCCCTGATGCAAGAAGCAAGCCTAACACACTCTGCTTTTTCCACATCGAATAGCCTGCCAATCCGATGCCGAACAAAAACTGCAGGAGGCTTATCCACACAATGCCTTCGATTAGTGTTTCTGATAAATGTTCCGGCTTATGCCAACCAACCTCAAGCTTATCAAGCAATCCAATAAACAGAAAAAATATAACCGGCACCCAACAAAGAGCGATGTATGCTCTAACATAATCGTAAAGCACTGACAAAACTGCATACGCGAGAGCGACCGTAGGAAAAAAGATAAATATGATAAAAATCCCGTCCATTTTAATTTAGATATCAAACCGCTAAGAATTCCTTTTAATAAAATTTCTACTTAGATATTTGCAAGGAGTGTGCCAAGCATTTTTTAGAACTCATGCCTGTGCCGATTATTTTTACTAAACAAAAAACTGTGGCAAAAGTGAAAGGTGAGCCTTTTTGCCACGGTTTTCTGGATTTTGCCATCGGTATTTATTGGAGAGAGTTATCCGCAAAAACGATCTCAATCGAAATTCCCATTCCGCTTTCCAAAAAACCCATATGGTTATTTTTAAGAAACTGCTAAATTTACAGATTGATAGAGGTAAAAAATACGCAGTAAAACGTGAGATATTCCCCAAATATATTTGATTTTAAGAATTAAAAACACGTAAATATGCGGCATCGGTTAAGGCACACTTTTTGCAAATAAAGCTAATGTATGAATGAAAAAAATGTAGGAAGTAAGTAAAACAGGAGATTACTATGATTGAAGTATTACCGGAAAGTAAAGGGAATTGTCTCTTACTTAATGCGACGGAAAAATTAACAGATCAGGACTATAAGGAGATACTTATTCCACGTCTGGAGGCGATCATTAAAGAATATGACAAGGCACGGCTTCTGCTGGATATGGGAGAAGAATTCCATGGTTGGGAGCCTGCCGCTTTATGGGATGACACGTATTTTGGATTAACGCATAGAAACGATTTTGAAAAGATGGCTGTAGTTGGCGGACCAAAATGGGTCGAGTGGGGATTGAAAATCGGGTCAGTAGCAATCAGCGGAGAGATAAAAAGTTTCTCTTCAAGCGAACGTGATGAGGCAATGCGTTGGATTTTTGAGTGAGAAAACCATTTTTTTGTTGCTTAAGATGATGAGAAAAGATTGAGATTTCTAGTTTGACGACTTGGATTATTTACTTGAACGCAGCAGGTCTCGCCTTTACAAGTTTAAGCGACCGTCTGATTTTATCAGCATCATGCCAGACAGACAGCCGATTCCGAAATACTGACCAATTAACCGAGGATATATACAAAATTTACGCAGAAAGTTTTCGTGGATCGGAACATCTACACCTAATTGAGACCGAAGCACAGTCTTTCGTCAATGAGGTTTTAAAACGGAAAGGATCGTCAACAGATAATAGTTTGACGAAGGATATTGGATACTAAGAAACTATTCGCTGTCGCAAACATTGAAATTCTTCGGCACGAATCATAAATAGATATTTTACGAAACCGTCACAGTAATCAGGGTCTGTTGACGGAATCACAGAGGTAGTTAAAATGAGAAAAAGTAGTTTATTTTCAGCGTTGATTTTTTTTATAGTTCTCGGGATTGGGGTTGTCTTGGCAATCGCCACAGACGGAACTACAGGTAATTTCCAAAGCCAAGTGATCGTCGCCGTTGCCTTTGTTGCCGCAGTAGTATTTTCTGTTGCGGTAAAAGTCGCGGATCAGTGGGAGCGGGCGGTGGTTTTGAGACTTGGAAAATTCCGTTCGCTCGAAGGACCGGGCTTATTTTTCATTATTCCTATTATTGATGCAATACCTTACTGGATCGACATTCGTGTAATTACGGCTAGTTTTAAGGCGGAAAAAACTTTGACAAAAGACACGGTACCGGTAGATGTGGATGCGGTGCTTTTTTGGAAGGTTTTGGATCCTAAGAAAGCGGCACTTGATGTCGCTGATTATCAAAGCGCAATCAGTTGGGCATCGCAGACGGCACTGCGGGATGTCATCGGTAAAACGATGCTTTCGGATATGCTCGAAGGCAGGGAGAAGATCAGCGAAGAGTTGCAAAAGATCATCGATGAACGCACCGAACCCTGGGGCGTGAAAGTAATTTCAGTTGAAGTAAAGGACGTGCTGATTCCCTCCGGATTGGAGAATGCAATGTCAATGCAGGCTCAAGCTGAAAGAGAACGTCAGGCTCGCGTAATTCTCGGGGATTCGGAACGACAGGTTGCCAAAAAGTTTGGCGAAGCGGCAAAGACATACACTGACGATCCGGTGGCTCTTCATTTGAGAGCGATGAATATGCTTTATGAAGGTTTAAAGGAAAACGCCACAATCGTAATCGTCCCAAGCACCGTTACAGAAACTATGCAACTCGGAAATATGGCAGGATTGACGGCTCTAACGATGGGATTGGGAAACAGTGAAGCAAGTAAATCGGAGCATGAGTAAGAAAAAAAGAAAATGAATAAAGCAGTTTCAGTCAAAACTTTGTTTCTCGATCAGGGCTTTCTCATAAAAAATAACTCCTTAGATGTCGCGTTAGCGACAATCTGATTTTAGCCGTGTCTTTCAAGGCACTGGGAATATGGATGGATGATTTTTTGTCGCGTCAGCAACAACTGAATATGATTTAAGACAGATGATAATCAGTCGTCGCTGACGCGACGGAAAAAATCTTCTAAACTAAAGCCGTGCAATAAATTACACGGCTAAATTCATAAAGTCGCTATCGCGACAAAAATGGATTTTTTAACTTTTATGAGAAAACCCTAGTTTCTCGATATAGGTAGTGTGTTATTTTCAACGGGTGGGAAAATGATTCCGGCAAAAAGGCGTCGGCGAAATTCAAAGAAAACCATTTTTTAAGTTGCAGTTTGATTGCGTCTCAAAATGAATGAAACCAATATAATATTAATCTCAGGCATTATTTTGGTCATTTGTTATGACTTCACCAATGGTTTTCACGATGCTGCCGATATGATCGCTACCGCCATCGCATCTCACAGCATGAGTTCCGGGCGGTCAATCGCTTTGGTTACATTCTTTACTTTTCTTGGTCCTTTGCTCGGCGGGGTCGCCGTCGCCGATACGATCGGGCAATTTGTTCAAATCGACCCGCAGCAAACAGCGGTTGCCCAAACTGTGGTCATCAGTGCATTACTTGCTGCAATTTCTTACAATTTAGTTACGTGGAAAGCCGGTCTGCCTTCATCATCTTCGGCTTCGCTGACAAGTGGCTTAGTAGGTGCCGGTTTGCACTCTGTCGGTTTTCAAAATATCAATTGGGGTATTGTTCAATTGAGTAGTTTTCAGCTTGCCGGTTTTATGAAGGTCATTACAGGTATGATTTTTTCACCGCTGGCAGGATTTATTATCGGGATCCTGATCATCAAATTGTTTCTGAAAGTATTCGCCCGTCTTACTATTAAGGTAAAGCCGTTCTTTATAATATCTCAATATCTTTCGATTTCCTGGCTGGCTTTCAGCCACGGCACCAATGATGCCCAGAAGGGAATGGGAATGATTGCTATGATGCTTTTTGCCAGCGGTGTTTCTGCTAAATTCACCGTGCCGTTTTGGGTGATCCTGCTCTGCGCGACGAGCATCACCGCCG
>Ga0114931_10005970_pt1 | contig 15045 bp, 12 predicted proteins | sample 2SBtaG_FD_89579 | JGI IMG/M metagenome (GOLD analysis project Ga0114931, IMG submission 89579) | Deep subsurface microbial communities from Kolumbo volcano to uncover new lineages of life (NeLLi) - 2SBTROV14_V59a metaG | ecosystem: Environmental > Aquatic > Marine > Volcanic | place: Kolumbo...
AATTCCGGAGATTTTCAACAACTGACTGTCCAAGCAATTTCTTCCGAAGAGACGATTCCTGATCTGCGTGTCAAAATCCTTGAGAGGTTTCGAAGAATTCGACCCGTCATTTCGTTTTTTGGATCTGCAAGATGAAAGCTCAGAGCGAACGACAGCGGATTTCAGGGTTTGTGACCGCGGATAGGGAAATAGTTCTGTCAGGCTCCGGGTTCCCCATCTATTGTGACCGCGGGATAACCATAGTCGATCTTTTTGCCATACCGACTGGAGACGACGGATTCGTCGTCAATGCGTCTGGCGATGATTGGAGAAGGGCTGGGAGAGTACGGGTCGTTAGGAAGTGAATTCCGATGTTGAAGCACTGCGAAATTCTCATGATGATCCCCATAAGCCATGGCGGGGATTTTCTGTTTCGGATTCCTTGAGTTGCTCGTAGAGTGCTTTCTCCGATCCGTCGATCTGATTCGGAACAGCGATTTTCACGATGATATATTGATCGCCTTTTTTTTTCGATTTCTGATCGATGACTCCTTTGCCTTTCAGTCGTAATTTTGTCCCGCTCGATGTTCCAGGGGGAATCGTGACGGTAACGTTTCCGTCTTCCAGAGTGGGAACTTCAACCTTCGCACCTAAAACAGCCTCGGCGGGCGAAATGGGAACTTCAACGATCAGATTCGAGGCCTCCCGTCGGAACCAGGGATGTGGAGCGACCCGTACACGCAGTCTTAAATCTCCCGCAGTTGAGTTGCCGCTGCTCGGTTCTCCCTGTCCTGCCAGACGAATAATACTCCCCGTGTAAACGCCCGCAGGAACCTTGACGTTCAGACGATCGGGTTTTCCGTTGCGTTGAAATTGCACGCTGTGACTTCCACCCAGCGCAGCAACTTGAAAAGGGATCTCCATTTCGAGTTGGATATCCCGTCCTTTTTTTGGGGTGGATTGTCTGTTTCTTTGCGAAGCGCGACCACCGCCGAAACCACTTTGCGCTCCTTGTCCAAATGCTCCTCCGAAAATCGAACTGAGATCGATCTCGCCTCCCCCACCACCAAAGAATTGGCTGAAATCGACCTGTCCCCCCTGGGGAGATCCCCAATGATAACTCTGCTGAAACGGTGCCTGCCCTGAGCCTTCGAATGCGGTTCCGTAACGGTCGTATTGTTCGCGTTTCTCGGTATCTCCCAGAACCGCGTAGGCTTCCTGAACGTCTTTGAATCTTTTTTCAGCGGCTCGATCACCCGGTTTTGCATCGGGGTGATTTTGCTTGGCGAGCTTGCGGTATGCTTTGCGAATTTCGTCTGAAGAAGCTTCTCGTGAAACTCCCAGCGATTTGTAATAATCTCTATCAGCCATTTGAAGGAGTCAATAATTGTGAAAGAGTCAGTGAAAGGAATTGAAACATTTTATGAATCAACCACCGTGAAGTTCAAGCTCTCAAAATCTCTGGTAGTTCTCGGATAAGATTCCAACTCGACGGCTTTCCTTCCCATTTTCGTCATCAGCAGACGAAAACCCTATGGTTCAGTCCGCCGTCACCGCCTGTCGATCTCTGATTTTCTTGAAAGTCACCCGACGATTCGAATTTTCCGGGTTATTCGCTACAATAGCACAACAATGTTCGTAGACAGAGTCGAAATTTATTGCAGAGCCGGGGACGGAGGAGACGGTTGCGTCAGCTTTCGGCGGGAAGCCCATGTGCCTCGCGGCGGTCCTGACGGTGGAGACGGCGGTCGCGGCGGAAGTATCGTCATCGAAGCCTCGACACACGAAAGTAGTCTTGCGGGTCTTGTCGGCCATAAGCACTGGAAAGCGGACCGTGGACGGCACGGCGAAGGCAATCTTCGCACTGGTAAAAGCGGGAAGGATATTGTGATTAAGGTTCCGCGAGGGACGTTGGTGAAAGACTCCAACCGCGGACATCTCCTTAAGGATTTGACCGACGACGAGGAACGGATTGTCGTCGCCAAGGGTGGGAAAGGCGGTCGCGGAAACAAACATTACGCCTCGGCCGTCAATCGAACGCCCCGCGAGTTCGAACAGGGTGAGCAGGGAGAACAGCGAAACGTCGTTCTGGAACTGAAGGTTATCGCCGATGTTGGATTAGTAGGTTTGCCGAATGCGGGAAAATCGACACTTTTAAGCAGACTCTCGCGCGCGCAACCGGAAATCGCCGAATACCCTTTCACCACAAAATATCCCAATCTCGGAATTGTCAACGTCGGATTCGATCACCAGTTCGTCTTGGCGGATATTCCGGGGTTAATCGAAGGAGCACATGCGGGGGTTGGACTGGGACACGAGTTTTTGAAGCATGTTGAACGCACACGCATTTTGGTGCATCTCGTAGAGCCAACGCCTTTGGATGGTTCCGATCCGGTCCAGAATTACCGGACGATTCGCAATGAATTGCAGGAGTACGATTCCGCATTGGCAATGCGTGAGGAAATTGCAGTCGTCACCAAAAGTGAACTTCCCGATGCCCAGCCTGCGCAGCAATTGCTGGAAGAGGAATTTGGCATTGAAGTCTTGCTCATTTCTGCGGTCACGGGCCAGGGCTTACCTATTCTCACCAGGAAAATTCTAGAACGACTTTCATTGGTCAAGGAGCGTTAGATGGTTCGAGGCTTCGTGTTCTCGGTTGTATTCTGTTCGCTCGGCAGCACGTTCGTGTCGGCGACAGATGCCCCTGTGACGGCCATTGTGTTTTCTCCAGATGGGAAACAGGTTGTCGTCGGTTCCCAAAACGGGCTTGTGGTGAAGAACTGGCCGAGTCTTAAGACCTCGCAGAATTTGGAGACAGCTCTCTTAACAATTCACGATCTCCGCTTTTCTCCCGATGGAAAATTTCTCCTGGCAGCGGGTGGCGATCCCGCTGAAACGGGTGAGGTCGAGCTTTATTCCTGGCCTAAGAAAACATTGGTGCAGTCGAAGTCTTTCTTCGAGGATGTCGTTTACTCCGTAAGTTGGCAGAACGATTCGCTGCATTTCTTCGCGGGAAGCCTCGATGCCTCCGCTCGGTTAATTTCCACCGAGAAAATGAAAACGCTACGGACATTTCGTGGACATTCCAAAGGAATTCGAGCGGTCGTCTGTCTTGGGGACCGGCGTTGGGGAATGACTGCGGGAGAAGATCAGACGATTCGCGTTTGGAATTTGAAGGAAGGAACCATGACAAGATCGCTGAGCCAGCATGCTGGGACGATCTACGATCTTGCCCTCAAACCGAAAACCGAGAAAGATGCGCAACCGATGATCGCTTCGGCGGGAGCAGACCGTACTGTGCGGTTCTGGCAACCGACCATCGGTCGCATGGTGCGATTTTGTCAGTTCAAGCGATCGGTACCGATGGCATTGGCCTGGACGACCGAAGGAGACACCCCGTTCGCAGCCTGCAAGGATGGGAAGGTCTATGCCATCGATCCCGAAACCGCAGAGATTCGCAAATCGTTCGCGGTTTCCCAAGGTTGGATTTACTGCATCGTCAGGCATCCCAGTCAAAATCGTTTTCTCCTGGGAGATTCCTCCGGCAAGCTTCTCAGGCTCGACGACAATTTACGGAAACGATCGCCGCGATCACCTCAAATTCGATGATCCAATCAACGAACGACTCGGGAGAAATCGCCCTTTCGGAACAATAAAGTCTGAAACGCTATCACGAAATTGAAAGGAAATTCCAATGCAAACAACCGACCCATCCTTGAAAAGTTTTGTTTCGGTTTCTTCGGAATCGCATTTTCCCATACAGAACCTGCCTTATGGGGTATTCCGAACTTCAACGAATGCAACACCACGCATCGGAGTCGCCATTGGCGATTTTGTGTGTGACCTTTCCATTCTCGAAGACGAAGGGCTGTTCACTCATCCCGACATCACAGATAAAAAAATCTTCCACCAACCCAACTTGAACGGTTTGATGTCGCTGGGACGACCAGTCTGGAGCGATGTACGCAAACAACTGACCGAACTCTTGAACGAATCCTGCGCCACGCTCCGGGATAATTCCTCGCTTAAAGACCGTGTGCTCGTGCCGAGGTCCGATGCCGAACTTCTCCTGCCGGTGAAGGTCAACAATTACACCGACTTCTATTCATCCCGAGAACATGCCACCAACGTGGGTACGATGTTTCGTGGGCCGGAAAACGCTCTGATGCCCAACTGGTTGCATCTCCCGGTCGCCTATCATGGCAGAGCGAACACTGTGATCCTCAGCGGCGAAGACGTCCGCCGACCCTGCGGACAACGCAAAGCCCCCGAAGCCAAAGCCCCAACCTTCGGCCCCACCAAGCGTCTGGACTACGAACTGGAAATGGGTTTCTTTGTCGGTCCGGGGAACGAGCGCGAAATTCCAATCCCCATCGCCAAAGCCGCCGACCACATCTTCGGCATGGTGATCGTCAATGACTGGAGCGCACGAGACATTCAGGCTTGGGAATATCAACCGCTGGGACCGTTTCTTGCGAAGAGTTTCGCAACTTCGATTTCTCCCTGGGTGGTTCCGTTGGAAGCTCTCGAACCGTTTCGTATGAAAGGCCCCGAACAAACCGACCCCGAACCGCTCGATTACCTCAAGTCTTGTGACGATCGGGCTTACGATATTAACCTCGAAGTTTCGATCCAGACCGACGAAAACCAGGAGCCAATGACGATTTGCCGGTCCAACCTGAAGTATATGTACTGGAACATCTGCCAGCAGTTGGCGCACCACACCGTCAACGGCTGCAAAGTCGAAGCCGGTGACATGTTAGCCTCGGGGACGATCAGCGGTCCCGACAAATCGTCACGGGGCAGTCTTCTGGAATCGACCTGGCGGGGCGAAGAGCCTATTGAATTCCCCGACGGTTCGATACGAACCTTCTTACAAAACGGCGACCGTGTCACCATGTCTGGGTTTTGTCAGGGTGAAGGGTTCCGCGTTGGCTTCGGCGAAGTCACCGCGAAAATTCTCCCCGCACGCTCGAAAAAATCGACCTCGTAATTGACCGCGAAAGATTTCCATGTTGCGACGACTCTTTCATCTGGCTCTCCTGAGTATTCTTTCTCCCATCTTTCCACCAACTTCGCAACTTTTGGCGGATGAGCCGAGTCGGGAAAAGACCATCCGCATAGCCGCAGTCGTGACGGAATACCGGCACAATTCTCATGCCGATGTGATCGTGAGTCGGCTTTTACAAACTTTCACACTCGACGGCAAAGGAAAATCTCCAAAACTGAAGCTCGTTTCGCTTTACACCGATCAAACCCCCCAAAGCGATATCAGCCGGAAGTTTTCCAAACAATATGGATTCCCAATTTTCGATTCCGTCGAAGGCGCCTTAACTCTCGGTGGAAACAAATTGGCTGTCGAAGGTGTCCTGCTGATAGCAGAGCATGGCGAATATCGAAAATCATCTACGGGTCAGACGATTTATCCCAAACGACGACTGTTTGAAAAAATCGCCGGCGTATTCGAAAAAAACCATCGGTCGGTTCCCGTATTTTGCGACAAGCATCTAGCCGATAATTGGAAAGATGCCAAGTGGCTTTACGACACGGCGAAGCGACTGAAAGCCCCGCTGATGGCAGGTTCTTCGCTACCGATGTTGTGGAGATATCCCCCGGTTGACGTTCGTAAAAATGCTTCCTTGAAGGAAATTGTGGCAGTCTCTTACCACACGCTCGATGCCTACGGATTTCACGCGATGGAGATGGTGCAAACACTGGCCGAACGAAGAAAAGGAGGAGAGACCGGTATTAAGTCGGTACAATGTCTGCAAAACGCTGCTGTCTGGAAAGCGGAGACGGAGAAAATCTTCGATGTCAAATTACTCCAACAGGCTTTAGCGCGTCTGAAAAGACCGGTCACGTTGGAAGATGTGAAAAAACGGGTCAAAAACCCTATTCTGTTCATCATCGATTACAAAGATGGATTGCGAGTCAACGTCTTCACATTGAATCATGCCGTGGGGGAATGGGCCGCTGCCTGGCGTTATGCGGAGACAGGTAAAACCGAATCGACGCTTTTCTGGACACAGGAAGCGAGGCCGTTCATGCACTTTTCGTTTCTGGTTCAGGGAATCGACCGGATGATGCACACCGGAAAAGCAACCTGGCCGGTCGAACGCACGCTGATGACCAGCGGCGCGCTCGATGCGCTACTTATCTCAAAAGCAAACCATGGAAAAAAGTTGAAGACGCCCTATCTCGAATTTTCCTATAAAACCGAATGGAACTGGAAGCAACCTCCACCACCCCCAAAAGGACGACCGATTAACGGTCAATAGTTTCCGATGCCGTAGAATCGAATTGCAGATCAAGTTCTTGAATTTGAATCAAAAGGAAACCTCTCAATGCGACAATTCCAGCTTGTGATCTTCGTCCTGCTCTCTATGACCTTGTGTGTTCCCAAAAAGATTGTCGCTCAGAACAAGACGGTGAAAAAAACTGTCGCACCTTTTCGCTATGTCCAGGCCAAGGCGTTTCACATCCCTCCCGAAACCACGACCGAAGAATCGGGATATTTTTCATTATGCGAAGGGAAAAACGGGAAAATTTATTTTGGAACTGCAGCTTATGGGCGGGATTCGTATCTGGTCGAATTTGATCCTGCGACCGAAAAGATGCGCATCGTTCTCGACACGCACAAGCTGGTAGGGCTTCCGCTCACACCGACCGGCTATGCGGCACAGTCCAAAATCCATACACGCAACTTTGTCGGACCGTCGGGAAAAATTTACGTCGGCTCGAAGCAAGGGTACCCCACAGCCAGGGAACGCGAAGCACTCAAACGCGGCGAGAAAATTCCGGTCTATCGAGGTGGCTATGTGATGACTTACGACCCAGCGACAGGCAAGGCCGAAAATCTTGGTATGCCAATGCCTTTGGATGACAAGCAAATCGCAGCCGGAGAAAAGGAAGGACAAGGTGTGATCGACGTCACCGCCGACGAATCGCGAGGATTGATCTATGTGATCACCTGCGAAGAGCAGCACTGGATGCTCTACGACATGAAGACGAAGAAGTACCGGGAACTCGGTCCGATTTTGCGCGACCAGCCGAATACGTTAATCGACGCAATAGGCCGAGGGACAGCGATCACGGCGGATTTCAAAGTTGCTCGCTATAACCCCACGACAAAGAAGGTCTCGATCGACCCTCTGCTGGTTGATGGAAAACCGTTTTCGGAATTTCTCGGTGCCCAGCGCGTGCATCCCGACTGGCGAATCACACCCGACGGCAAGACTGCTTATCTACAACTTCTCAACGACCTGCGCATGTTTCGAATCGACCTTTCCGGTGCACAGGGCAAACCGGTGGTCGCCACCAACCTGGGAAATCGCATTCAGGGAGAACATCCTGATTCGCGCGGATCGATCTGCATTGGACCTGACGGTCGCGTCTACTCGTCAATCCGCATCGACAATAAAACGGGATTCGGTAGCGGTTATGTGCATCATCTGGTTCGTCACGACCCAAAAACCGGCACGATGAATGATCTGGGGGTCTTCGCAGTCCGCAATCCCAGGTTTTTTAATTTCGCCGCCGGTCCGACTAAAAACCCCGACGGATCGTCGAGACCGACTCACGGCTACCACACTCTCCCTGACGGCACGTTGACGCCGCTTCACGTCATTATGGCAATGATCGTCACACGCAACGGCACAATTTATGCGACGACGATTTACCCCTTCACTTTGCTGAAGATCGAATCGGTGCGTGCAAAAAGGTAAAATCAATGCGAACGGTTTGGTGTCGGTCATTCCTCGCGTTGAAGCTCAATGGCTGGAATTCTCTTCGCATGTCTGAATCGATTCCAAGGATGAGGATTTACCATCTTTGTTGGATCGTAGGCAATGCAGCAGACATTTGATCTGGAACGGAGTGATCCCGGCAATTTCCGAGAGCAACCGCGCGACCAGACCAGAGATGTGCGGACAGGCGAAGCTTGTCCCGGTGAAAAGGCGAAATTTTCCGCCAGGGCTGGGTGCTTTCACATAGATGCCGTTGGCCACCGCTTCAATCGGTTCTTCCAGACGGTAATGGAATTCCAGCGGATTTTCAAACGACTGATTATCGACCGCAACCAGCGAAGCGAATTGTGCAGGATAACTCTCTTCAGAAAAATTGTTTGCGGCAGCCACAACAATTTGACCTTTGTAATAGGCTTTGTCGACCAATTCGTGAAGTTGGTTCAGCAGACGCTTACGAACGGTACCCAGGCTGAGATTGATGATGTCCATCTCCTGCTCGATCGCCCAATTCAAACCGAAGATCAGTTGTTCGAGAGTCCCCGAAGCATCACGACCGATGACTCGCAAACTGTGTATCTCGGCATCGGGAGCCAACGCATGAATAATACCGGCACAGGCCGTTCCGTGACCAACCGGGTCGCCATCGGAACATGACTGAGTCACCATTTTTCCGCCAAGTTTCGTTACCCGCAGGGCAGTTTGGATCGCATCTTCCAGTGCAGGATGATCGCTTTCGACGCCGGTGTCGAGGATCGCCACTTTAATGCCGCGTCCCGTTCCTTCCCGGGCGACTTGCCGGAGACGTTCGACATCGATCAAATCTTCCATTGCGATCATCGCCTACTCCCAAATCGATCAAATTGTGGGCAGGTTGGTTTTTTTGCCCACATTTTTGTTAGTCGTTCTTTATACAAACTTCAGTACGAGAAATCGTCTTCACGATAATGCGAGGCGAGGACACCGATCAAATCGGCGACCATTTCCTGTTCGCGGCGCGACATGGCCTGGAGATTGTTCAACACACGAGCCAGCGGTGTTCGAATTTCGTGTTCGGTGGAGGCCATCGGGGAAAACTTTTCCAACTGGCTCTCGGAAACGAATCGCTTTGCAGTCTGGTACAGTTCTCGGCTTAATAGTTGTCGTTGCAGAATCGCATTTTGGTATTGTTTCAAGCCGATTGCTGCGAGGTCTGTAAGATGACGGCTATGTTCGATATCCGATTTGTCGAAGGCGGTTTGGGGTTTGTGATCGGGCCGGTTGACGAAAGTTGCTACCCCCAGAATTTCTTCACCACTGACGATGGGAGACACCAGATAGATTTTCGTTTTTAACCCGGTTTTGCGATCCACCTCGGGGTAAAATTCTTCTGGATTTTCGACGGCTACCATCTGCCCGGTGCTGTAGACACAACCCACCACGCTGCCATCGCATGGAACGGACATGTTCATCACAATCTGGGCAACTCCCGGTTTTGAATTGACGGAAACCAGAAATTTCAATTCCTCCCCAACCGCATTGGGGATAAGGATTGCGGTTTCCGCACAGTCGATAACTTTCCGTCCCGATTCCAGCAATTCCCGTAAGGAATCGACGACAGGCTCGGTGAGACTTTCGAGACTCTGAAACATCGACTCTATCAAATTGGACCAGTCCGGCGGTCGGTTCGCAGCGGCGGACATAAGCATTCTCTCGCAGGGGACATGAGAAGTGGAACAACTCGGAGATCGATTATGGCTTCGTGGAAAGGTTCCCGCAACAGAACGAATCATTCGGGAATCATGGCTGTTTGCTGCCGATTTTCGAAATCCCTTTGAGGCCATTGACCGTGAAGGTAAATATCGCGACGAACGATATCAACCGGTATTTGGATCACCGAGCGGCAGTGCATCGTTTCGCTCGAATCGAACGTTTTATTTTCGAAGTATTTGTTTGTCGGCGATGCCCCCTGGCAGAACGGAAAGTAATAGCAACTTTCGGCGCATTTTTTATTTCCCGCTTCGATATCTCTCAAAATCTTTTGGAAAGCCTTGTTGGAAGTGGCATCGAAAAAACGGTTTTCGAGAACATTCCCGAATTGAAACGAACCGTATTCTTCGGTCGCTTGCCCAAGCAATTCCGGTGAGAACGTCGAAAAGTTGCCGTCGCAATCGACGTTGATCATCGAGAAAGGTTGTGGCTCGTTATTGATGTAGGTTTGAGGGTTGAGGATTCGCTCTCTGGCATCGTCGAACTCGCGAACCTGCAGGGGGAATTTGTGTTGGCGATTCAATTCGAAGAATCGTCGCAAAAAACGGTGCAGGCGATGTTCGGAACCGTCCACCGACAAGGAGGTCTCGCGGTTTGCGCCTTCGATTTCCTCGATGTTGAAACCGACGTTGAAACAACCGAGTTCCAGGAGAAAATAGAAAATATCGTCGGGAAAATCGAGCGACGTTTCCGAAATGACCGCGATCACTCCAAACGAAAGTTCGTTCTCGTGCAGTTTTTCGATTCCGGCAACAACCTGGGCATGGGTGCCTTCTCCTTTTCGGGTCTTGCGGTGTGCATCGTGAAGGAACTGCGGACCGTCGATGCTCACGCCGAGATTGACATCGTGCAACTTAAAAAAATCGCACCATTTCTGGTCGATCAACATGGCATTGGTTTGGAAAACGAACTTGGCGTGCTCATCGGCTTGCGGAAAACGGCGAATGACTTCGATGGCTTTTTCGTAGTAGTCCACAGGGACAGCAAGGGGTTCACCAGCGTGCCAGAGAATATCGAAAGCATGACCGATCAATTCGTCTTCGCAGACACGCGCAATCGTTTTTTCGAGAACTTCCATCGACATCCGACGAGTGACGTTACGATTCGGGAGATAGCAATAGTCGCAATCGATATTACAAAACGGGCTTCCTTGCAGTACCAGCAAACTCAAAAACACGCGGTCTGTGTCGTTCGGTAGCGGAAGTTGGTGACGTTGTTGCTCGGGATTCATGTCTGTGTTGCCCATTGACTCCACTCCCACTGTCTGAGTCGCTCTTCGTCCTCGTGGTCCAAGCGTTCGTTTTCTTTCCACGACATCGCCTTCTGATCCAGTTTTTCACAACCGGCGAATCGTGCAACCCAATCGTCCTCCATGGGAAACAACTCGCAAACCAGTTTCGGATCGGAATCTGTTCGTTTGCGAAAATCGTCATCGGTAATGGCTCGCAAGATCGCTCCCTGAAAACTGCGAAGATTATCGAATTCTCCTGCTGTCTCGTCGAAGAGTTCTTCTTCGTTGTGAGAGATTTCCTGCGGAATTTGCGACTCGTCCGGCGAACTTTGCGGTCGAAGTTCATAAAATATCTCGCGAGCCTTTCTCACATCTTCCATCACTTCGCGGAATGGATCATACCGATAGTCGCGTTCGATAATCACCATATTCGCCGAAGTGTATTGCAATGCTTCTCGATAAATTTCCCAGACATCCGACATCACGGTATAGCCGTGGCAGTCGGTGAGAAAACCGGATTCGTCGTAGTGACCGCCAGCGAGGTGAATTTGGGAAATACGATCCGGCGGAAGTGCGTGAAGATACTCCATCGGGTCCATGCCATAGTTGGTGCAATTGTTATACAGATTGGTGACATCCAACAGCAGTGTGGCATCGGTGCGTTTGAGGAATTCGCTTAAGAACTCTGGCTCGGTATAATCTGAATCCGGAATCTGGAAGCTGAGGCTGACGTTTTCCAACGCGAATGGTCTGCCAAGTCGGTTGCGTACTCGAAGATAATTCTGTGCGAGCCAGTCGAGCGAAACATCGTGGAACGGCATTCCCAAAAACGAGCCGCTATTGCTGCCGTTCATGCGCGTGTACGCCAAATGCTCGCTGAAAACGCTGATCCCCGCCTCACGAAGCAACTTGAGTGTATTCGTGAAATACCCTTCGTCGAGAGGTGCAACCGATCCGATCGACATCCCGATTCCATGTGCGATGCATGGGAATTTCTCGAGAACTTCCACGAACTTTTCCTGCGCCTGCGGGTACGAAAGCGCACGGCGGCGAACGATGTGGTCGATGGTGGGGATCTCGAGAAGATCGATCTCCTCATCGAAATGCAAGACTTCTTCATGCAGGTTGAATCGATAGGCGAGACCGACTCCGTAGGGATGATTGAGATTTGACATCGCCACTCGTGTTCCTCGGTTGTCAATAATGGAGTGAACTTCGATTTTGCGTAACGCGAAAGATCGCGAACCATACTGCCGACGAAAACCGTAGAACTGTCGAGCCTACGATATCATCCTGGCTGTATCAAGGAAGCGATCGCTTTGTACTTGTTCGCGATATCGACTGCGCCTTCGGGTTGCATCTAACGAACGAAGCCAATCGACAATCTTCGTAATGTCAGAAAACAACCAAAAACAACAAGAGAGCAAATCTCGAAAGCACAATTCGATTATGATTGCGTTCCGCAGTATTGGTTTCGAAATCCACAGCTACGAAAACCGCAATTGCGAAATTTCCGAAACCCGCAGTTTCTGAAGCCGCAGAAACCGTAAGGGCGAACTTCACCACCCATCGGGGAACCACCAGGTCCACCTGCACCGGGACCGCCTGCACCAAGTAGTCCTTTCACCTGATCGGCAGGAACTTCGTAGTTCGCCAAATCGTCATCCGGAACGTCGTAGAATTTTCCATCAGCACTTCTCAGAATCGCCATCAAAAACCCTCCTCATGTTTTACGATGAAAGAAAAAAATGTGAATGAACTCCAGGATGGGGGGAGAACCTGCGGTCACAGAATTTCAGATGTTACAGATATTTTCTCGAATTGCAAGTTGTCGCCGTCTGCTATTTTACAATTTGGAAAGATTGTTCGGATCGACAAAAGTCCTAAATCATCGAAGTTTCTTGAGAACTTTGTCGTCGCTTTCTCAGTCCTAAGAACGAATCAGCCGGCTCATTTCGACGACACGATTCGCTTCGAGAGTTTTCGGCAGCATGTGGGTAATCAGAACGATTCCTGCGCCGCGGTTTCGTTCCTGGTGCAAGGCTTGTACGACGCGGTCGATCGATTCGGAATCGAGAGCGGCGAATGGTTCGTCCAAAAAAAGAAACGGTCGATGACTGACGAGCGCCCGACACAGGGCAAGTCGATATTGTTGCCCCACGCTCATATTGCGACCCCGGTCGGTGAGGACTTCATCGAGTCCCCCTCGAAAACGTATCATGCCGGCCAGTCCAACTTCCTCCAACGATCGCCAAACCATTTCGTCGGAGACATCGTCCATTCCCATCGCGATGTTCGCTTTGATGGTTCCCACAAAAAGATAGGGATGCTGCTCGACGAACGCCGAGAGGATTACGGGAGCCTGCGGATAAGCGTTCGAAGAACCGTTTGCCAATTCGACCTTGAAGTCCCCTCGATTTGCCGGTCGCAATCCCGAAAACGATTCGAGCAACGTCGATTTTCCACAACCCGACGGTCCCATCAAAGCGACGATTTCACCTGTTGCAAGCATGAAGTTCATGTTCTCGATCACCGGTGGATCGTCTCCATAGGCGATGGTGATGTTCTCGACGGATAAATTTCGCACTTCCGTCAATTCGTTTCGCAATTCTGCGTAGAGTTCGTCGTTGTCGTCGATTTGCTTCGATTCATCGTAAAGCAAACTCGCCAACCTGCCTCCTTCGACAAAAAACCGGTTCCAGTCGTAAGTCGCCCCCGCAAGCCCTTTCACCGATCCCAGGAACATATTGATGTAAAAGGGATAGACCAAAGCGTGCTCTGCGGTCAGATGCTGATTCCCAATTCGGAACATGGCGAAGGTTAAGACCGCTGTAATTACGAGTTGGCTACCCAGTTCGGTCAGTCCCATCAGACTTGCCATCGATTTGATAATCCGCATTCCCGCTCGATATAAATTCTTCAATTGACCATCGATGCGCTGTTCGATGAAGTTCTCTGCACCGTAACTGCGAATCGTCCTTAGCCCTTCGAACGATTCGATCATCGATTGAAACACATCGCCTTCGATCACACGCGCCTCAGTCAATGTCGGTGCCATCCTGCGCTGGACGGTAATGTTGAACCAGACCAACACGACGGCAACCGGAATGAGAACAAAAGCCACCGCACCGCTGGAATACACAAAGATCGAGAAAGTCCCCAGGAGCATCGTCAACTGGCGAATTTGATCGGCCAGGGAATCGGTGAGAAACAGTTCGCAACTTCTCAAATCCGATGTCATCCGCATCATCCATTCGCCGCGATGACCCACGTCGAGTTTGTCGATTCGCATTCTGTTCAAGCTGGAAACGGCATCGCGTCTTAAGCCGATACTCACCGTGAGCCGTAACCATTCTCTAAGAACACCGCTGAAATAAATCGAAATCCACAGGCAAATTGCGATCGCCCCGCCATAGATTGCCAGCAGCGGCAAAAAACTCGAGAGTGTCGTGTTTTCGAGATTCTGCGTTGATTCTGTAAAGAATTGAAGAAACCATTGCGGTAACAAAAACAGCGAAGACAGCAACATCGCCGCTGGTATCCAAAGCTTGTACCTCCAACCTAATTTGCGGGTGACTTCGCGTATCAACCGAAAGCAGTAACGACGCATCTCCCGCTGAAACGACTGTCGAGAAGACACGTCGGCAGAAGCCTCTTCGGGGGAATTCGCGGCGTCGGGAGGAAATTGTTCGTCCGGCATGGCGTTATACATATCCAATCGCAATCGGTGAAGCAACACAACTGCCCAGACGATTCAGAAATTCGAGTCGGCATGTCAGAGGCTGGAGACCTTCCATGCCGATCAAGCATCCCGCAGTGATTTCAATTTTCACTATTCTTTGTATTTTGCCACGGCGCAAGAAAAGAAAAAAACCTGTTTTCATCGTCACCATCGTCACTGGGTTGTAAATCGTTTAATACCAATAGTTTGCGGGTGACGATGAGGTGACGGTGCGGTGACGATGCACAGTCCATCGTCACTTCATCGTCACTTTATCGTCGAGTGGAATGAGGTTTGACGGCGAACGAATCTGTTCGAAGGGGTCTGGTTGAGAGGAAAACGGCATGGCGGCTTTGTCTCAGGACGTGAAAAACCTTTTCGGGACTTTTGGAGCAACCGGGATGGTTGGAATTTCGGTTTAACATGGTTTGTTCTCCTTCTACCCTAAGCGAGTTGGTTGCGCAACAGCGGGGTTGCTGTGCTGTTGGAACTTGTCTGCAAGGTTCATCGGTTCAAAATCGGATTTGCGCCGCTGTGGGTTGATTGATCGAATTCTGCCAGCGAGGGCTATGCTGTGCATAGCATTTTCTTATGAAACTCGGCTGAATTCTGAGGAATCCAGC
>Ga0114931_10005971_pt1 | contig 15045 bp, 13 predicted proteins | sample 2SBtaG_FD_89579 | JGI IMG/M metagenome (GOLD analysis project Ga0114931, IMG submission 89579) | Deep subsurface microbial communities from Kolumbo volcano to uncover new lineages of life (NeLLi) - 2SBTROV14_V59a metaG | ecosystem: Environmental > Aquatic > Marine > Volcanic | place: Kolumbo...
AAGATCTGGCACGGCGTATTTCGCAATCGACGCAAGGGCGGTGGCTACTTCTGGGTACAAAGCACCATCGCCCCCATCATGGGTGGCAACGGAAAGCCGCGGAGCTATCTTGCCATACGTACCGACATAAGCGGTCATTACCGCGCTGTTACGGCACTGGAGGAATTTGCCGGCGCCGGCGGCGGAGAACTCTTTTATTTCCGTCTCGCACGTGCCTTGGCAAATGCCCTAGGCGTGCGTTGGGCGGGTATCGGAGAAACCCGTGACGGCGGCACGCAAGTGCAGATGCTGGGGTTTTGCAGTGACGGCAATCCCGCCCCGCTGATCGCTTACCCATTGGCTGGAACCCCGTGTGAGCACGCCTGCACCCATGATCAGCCGGTAGCGATCGAAAGTGGCGTGATGGAACAATACCCCGACGACGCCGAGCTCAAGCAAATGGGCGCGGTGAGCTATCGCGGCGAACCCCTCACCGCGGCCGACGGTACGAGCATCGGCGTGTTGTGGGCCATCGATGACCGACCGCGCCCCGAACACCCCGGCGAACGCGCCCTGCTGGTGACCTGCGCACAGCGCGCTTGCGAGGAGATACAGCGCCAGCAGGCGACCAGCGAAGTACGGCAAGCTCATCGGACCCTGCAGCAGCTCATGCGGGCGCAACAGGCCTTCAGCCAGGTGAATCACCTGATCGTCCATGCAACGGATGAAAAAACCTTGCTGCAAGGAGTGTGCGAGGCGATTGTCTCGACCGCAGGTTATCTCATGGCCTGGGTCGGCTATCGACGCGATGATCCGGCCAAGAGCATCGAGCCGGTAGCACAGGCCGGCTTCACCAAGGGCTACCTGGACGATATCCGCTTTACTTGGGCGAAATCGGGACTGGGAATGGGCCCGGGCGGCACGGCGATCCGAACCGCGCGCACGCAGGTGGTGAATGATCTATCCCATGACTTGAGCAAGTTTGGATTCAACGTGGACGAAGCCCAGCGACGTGGATTCCGTTCCTTGCTGGCCCTGCCACTGATCGAGGGAAACCAGTCATTCGGCATGCTTTCCGTGCAGTCGGCCGAGCTCAATAATTTTCATCGGGATGAAATCAGGATGCTGGAGAAGTTGGCGGGTGACCTCAGCTTCGGTATCCTGCATGTACGCTCCCAGCAAGAAAAACTGCGCTTGCAGGCGCAGTTACGACAGGCGCAAAAAATGGAATCGGTGGGTGAACTCACCGCTGGAATCGCCCACGATTTCAATAATATTCTCGCCATCATCATGGGTAATGCCGATCTGGCGCTCAGCACTATGGACCCGCAAGACCATCCGCAAAGAAAATACCTGGAACACGTTTGCACGGCCAGCGAACGCGCACGCGATCTGATCGACAAGCTGATGGTGTTTAGTCGCAGTGACCCGGTGGCGTTGGATGCCGAAGCACGCTGCGAACCACAACGGGTGGTGCGGGAGGCCTTGAAAATGCTGCACGCCGCATTACCCAGCAGCTTGGAAATCCAGACCTCCATGGTTTCAGAAGGGGCTCTGTGGTGCCGAATAAGCGCCGACGCCCTGCAGCAATTGTTGACCAATATCGTGATCAACGCGCGCGACGCCATGGGCGGAAACGGAACCCTTGCTATCGACTTGCGCCGGGTTTCGGAAGCGCAAAACGTTTGCGCCTCCTGCCATCGCGATTTCTCGGGTGACTTCGTGCGGCTTTGTTTTCACGACACCGGTGATGGAATACCCGCCGATATCCTACAACAGGTCTTTGAGCCTTTTTTTTCCACCAAGGAGGTCGGTCGCGGAACCGGGTTGGGTTTGTCGATGGTGCATGGAATCGTACACCGGCGCGGCGGTCATATCACGCTTTCGTCGCAAACAGGAAATGGGACCACAATCACCGCGTATCTGGCCCCGGTCGACCAACGCACGGATACGCAAACTGCCCAAGGCGAACCAGCCGAGAGCAACTACCTGGCACTGGCCGGAAAACGGGTGTTGCTGGTCGACGACGAATCCGCCTTGACCACGCTCTATCTGGACTGGCTCACTGAACACGACATGCAGGTCATCGCCTTCAACGACAGCCAGGCGGCTTTGTCGCATCTGCACCAGCATAGCCAAGAGATCGATATGCTGGTTACGGACCAAACCATGCCGGGGCTGAGTGGAACCGGGCTCGCCCGCGCGGCACATGAGTTGCGCCCTGACCTGCCGGTGCTGATTTGCAGCGGCTACGGCGAAGACATCAAGCAATTGACTGAAAGCCTTGGCTACATCACGTGCTTGAGAAAACCATTTGCTCTCGGCCAGCTACTTGCGGCCTTGCAGGGCATGCTGCGGGATGCTTAATATTCAAAAAATGACGGGGCCAAGAAAGGACTCATGCCGCTCGACCACTGTAGCGCGATGTTCAATTTCGCTGGTTTCAAGGCCCATCACCCGCTCGAAGAGGGGCCCGGCGTCTTCCGGGCGCCTCTGAAATGCAGATTTCCGGTATTGGTTGCCGATACGCAATCGCGGAAAAAAGGAAGTATTTATGCGCGCCGAGCGGGATCCGATTGGCTGCGGTTCATAAGCGGGGAACCGGCAACCCCGCAAAGCCAATCACTTCAGTCCTTTGTGAAACGAGTGACACTGGAGTCGATCTTCAGACGCCAAACGCGTCAACGACAGGGTTCCGCTGCCGATATGCGCATCGTTGGCCTGGTAGCTGAATTCAATCCTATCGCAGGAAACGCTCAGCAAGGAAAGCTGGCCCCAATCCGAGGCAGTCGCGGCCGTGGGTGATTGCCCCGGAATGAGGATGCCGCCGGTATTCTTGTAGGCCATCGCGCGCACCGAATTCCCTTCGCGCGCACCAATGCCGTAAACCCAAAGTTGTCTTCCAGAGGGGTCGAAGGTGTTCCACACCATGAGCACACCCTGGCCGGGGAGCTGGGTCACGTTCAGGTAGTGCCCATCATTGTTCGGATCGAACCACAAGCCCACGATTTCGCCTGGCGCGCCGCGCGCGCTGACTTCAAAGGCGCCGATGTCGCAGCGGTCCGAGGTCGGTCGCACAAAGCCGCGTTGGTCGAGCCGTTCGCACGCCGTGTCCCCACTGCGCGCCGGGCTACCTGAATCCCGGGGTGGTGTGGAGTCCACGAAAATATTACTAACCGGATCAGCCGCCAGAATTCCGCCATCGTCGGCTTCTGCACGGATCTGGAACTGATCCTCACGCAAATCCCCCTCGGCGCCGAATTTGCAGGAACTGCTACCTTGTTCCAGGTTGAAACCGAGCGAGGTGATCCTGCCGCGGCAGTTGGCGTTTCGATTGCCAAACAGCGAATTGGAGACCAATATCGTGGCATTCGCCAAGGAAAAATCATTCATGATCTGTTGCGCGCCGCACCTCAAGGTAGAATTGCTATAGAAACTATCGTTATTCAGGCGCATCTGCCCGGCGTTGTAGGCCCCGCCCGCACCGAATATACAGTCACCTCCATCCCAACCTGGAACGCTCAAGGTGTTGGCGTAGAAGAATCCGTTACGGATTTCCATGTCGCCGAAATTGTTTACGCCAGCGCCGATCGTGGGCCGATCAAAGCCATGTTTATCCGGATTGACCGCGCTATGAATTACCGCGTTCTCGCGGATCGTCACGCGTTGCATCCGAACATCGCCGAGGTTATACACGGCACCATATCGATTGCCGCCGGTGAGTTCCAGGTCACGCAAGGTCAAGCGTACGTTTTCCGGTATGAAAAAACCGAATTTCCCGCCAAAGTTGATTTCCGAGCCGTTGCCATTTACGGTGAGATCCCGGTCAATCTGCACCACCCACGCCGTCCGGAACGTGCACGTACGGGGAATTCCAATTTTCACGTTTCTTCTCGTCGCCTGTTTGGATGCAAGCGAGCGCCGAGACCAGTCCGGGGCCATGTCCAGCACATAGCGTGAATTGGCAGCGAGATTAATGATGGCCGGGCCGTCGTGCGCAAATTCCTCCGAATGGCACAACGCTTTGGCGAGGGAGTGGCCATCCCGCGGCGCGATGAAAAATGTCTTTGCCACCGCGGTCGTATGGGCGGTGATTAGGATGAACAACAATGTTGCGACTACGCGTTTCACGGCAGACTCCTCCACGCCGTCGCCGGCGATTCTTTCCTCGGCGTCGATCTGTCTCCCCGCTGAACGCGGATCTCAAACAACCCTGATATCACGAAGGCCCGGCTTCGTCAACGCGTCCCAGCGCCGTTACTTAGGAACTTGGCGGGACGCCAAGTGACACCACGGGCTTAACGGCTACGACTCAAGGCTTTTTGCCGCTACGCTGGCAAACCGCCATTTGTCTTCGCCTGCCCTGGGACGGTTGCGCAGGCCAGGCAAAGCCAGCATAGAAGCCGCATAAAGTGCGCAGGGGCGGCGCGCGCCAGCGCAAGCCCTGGAGCACGTGCTTGCTACGTGGCACCGCCGCAGGCAGGAGAGCCTTGCTGGATTGCCGTAGGCCGTGGAGCTTCGCGGCGGGACGAGCAGCAATGAACAACCAGTTGTCGCAGCGTAGGCTAAGCCAGGTTTGCGGCTTGCCGCAGGCAAAAAGCGTGCCTGGCGTGCCGTTAAACGCGTGTAGGCTAAGCTAGGCTTGCGGCTTGCCGCAGGCAAAAAGCGTGCCTAGGAGTCTGTCGGACTTAGGATGCGCTACTGCTCAAATGTGGAATTCGGTCATCTTAAATGATCCTTTTCGTCAAATAGCTACGGCTATTCTCCTCAAACGATCATCCAAACTGCCTCGAATCCACATCCCCTCGCTACGCACCCCTAAGTCTGACAGACTCCTGGCGTGCCGTTAAACGCGTGGCCGCTTTCACCGGCTGGAGGGACCCAGCTGGTGAATGAAGGCCCAGGTCAACACATCTTTAAGGGCGAAGGACGCACACGCCTGACCCGGCGCTTCCCTGTCTGAGCTGGGTCCGTCGATCTATCCACGTTCAGGCTTTGCCCAAGGCCGCCATGGTTCATGGAGCCGGTTCCGATGCTGGCCGCAGACGGCGATGCAAACGCCGGTAGATTCGGCGCCACAGGTGCCAAGGCTCATCGGCGCGCGCACGCAGATCATCGACATCGGTGTTGGCCCACAAGAGTCGACAGAGGCGCACCCGCCAGTGCCAGATTCCGGCTTGCAGCAACAGGACTGCGAGACACAGCGTAAACCACCACCACGCGCCACCCGCTGACTGGCGCCAAGCGTAGAGAATCTGTGCACCGACCAGCACCGAGCCCATGGCCAGCAACCAATGCAGTAGCATGGCTTGCCACGCATGCCGCCAGCAGATCCTCGGCACTACGGGTAACAGACGTCGCAGCAGCCGGCGTTCGTCGGCCACCAGCAACACCCGCAACCAAAAGGCACAAACTCCGACCAGGCTGGCCCAGGCGAGCGTGACCAGCCCGCGTGTCAACGGCAACGCGACGCTCAGCGAATAGCCGCTCCAGCGCGCCACTTCTCCGTGCTCGGCGATACGGGTAAACCCCTTGCCAAGCAAGCCAGCGCCCACGGCGACCAGCACCAACGCCAGCAGCGAAACGCGCAAGTATCGCCACAGGAAACGACCTCCAGTATCCACCGCAGCGCGCCACACCCGCACCTTGCCCGCGCTTCGCGCCGGATCGAGAATTTCCACGGCGCCGGCGGTGAGCAATAAATTCGCCAAGCCGGCGAGCAGCAGCCCCAGGGCCAAGGCGGCCCAGGCGCTGCCCGGAATACGCCCCAGCAGCGTGAAAAACTCCACCAGCGGCAAGGGGTCGCTCGCGTCGGCGAAAAAGGGACGGCGCGCGAAGACATCGCCCAGCGCCGCGCCGGCGCCGATCATTCCCGGAAGCGCGGCGAGCACCGTAATCAGCCAGCGCACCGCGATCAGTCGCCGGCTACCCGGCACGGTTTTCAGCGCTTCGATTACAACCATTGGTTCACCCCCTCGGAAAACAGTTGCATTACGGCGCCCAGCCATCGGGCCCAATCGCCGGATCGAGTTTTGTCGGCCTTGCGTAAACGGGCGTTGTTGACCCGATCCGGATCGAGTCGGTTCCTGTTTTCCGGATCGATGCGCACTTCGGACAGCGGTGCGGCGCGCAGAAAAGAGTACAGCCGGTAACCGGAGCGGCCATCCCAGTGGTCATCGATCACTCGGCCATCGGCGAATCGAAACTCGACATCCGTCGGAAAATGATCCCAGCCCGGGCCTTCCACCCGCACGGTGGAGCGCTGAAACACGTTCTCTTCCGCTTTCCAGTCCGGGTCTTTTTTGCCCTCGCGACTGGGCACGCTGCGCCGCTCCACACTGCCGGCATGGACCACACCGGCGTGGTTGAAGCCCGGATCCAGAATGCGCATGACAATTTTTCCGTCCACTTCCCGCGCCCGTGGGTCGAGCCCAAGCAGCGCGTTGTCATCACTTTCTTCCGCGCCGGCGGTGATGATCCCCTGCTCGGTGACCAGACGACCCTTGGGGTGCTCCCAGCGCTTGGTCTTCATGCTGGCCACGCGATAATCGGGGAGCTTCTCGCGCGTGTAGACTTCGGCCACGAAATCCGCGAAGGCATCCCCGCCCACCTCGCGCGCCACCGCAAGATAATCCTCAAAGCGTGGATGGGCGTATTTCCAGCGCTGAAAGTAGGCGGCAAACACACGATCCACGGTTTCCTGGCCGAACAGCCTGGCGGCGGTGGCCATGGTCAAGGCCGGAATGGCGTAGAACTGCGTAAAGGCGCCCGGATGCTCCGCCAGAAACGAAGGGCGCGCCCAAACCGGCCGCGGAAAGGGCCGCGATTTGGGCAAACGCAAGGCCTCGGCGCCGAGCACGTCGATGTCGCGGTCGAAAATTTTACCCACGCCGCCCTTCTCACCGTACATGGAAATCATGATCTGATCCCCCCAATACTCGGTAAAGCCTTCGTCCATGTAGGCCTCTTCAAATTCATTTGTGGCCAGCAGAAAAGCGAAATACTGGTGGGAAAATTCGTGCGCCACGGTCAATTCACCGATACGTGCCTCGGCGAAGGGCCAGCGGTCCCACATCGGATCGCCGGTACCGCCGAGAATCAGCGTCGGATACTCCATGCCTCCGGTCGCCGACGCCCAACTCGGTGGGGCAACCAGGGTCAGCGTAGACCAGGGGTAGGGACCGACGCGGGCGCCGAGCACGTCGAGGCTGGCCTCCACCACCTTGCGCCAGCGCGGCGCCTGGTTTTCCGTGCCCTTCGGCACCACCACGGTGATCTGTACCGGCGCCCCGGCGCCCGCCGGCTGGTGGGTCGCCACGCTGGCCACCAATTCGGTACCGGTGACCCATACAAAATCGGGTACCGCGTGCTGGCGGAAGTGATGCCAATGGGTGGTCCCCTGAACGGTTTCCGCCCCCCCTTCCCCGGTCGCGAATGCCTGCCAGCCTTCGGGCATGCCGATGCGCACGTCATAGTCGGCGTAGTCGGCGTAGAACTCGGTTTTGCCAAAAAACTGGTGGGCGTTGAAGTGATCCTGGGTCGCGCCGCGCATACCCTCGCGTTCGAACACGGCAATCTTGGGGAACCACTGACCGACCACAAAAAAAACCTCGCGCCCGCCGGTACGCGCCATGGGCACGGGCAGGCGCGCGTCGAAACCGATGTGCAATTCGAGCACACCACCCGGCGGCACTGGTTGTTCCAGCGTCACCTCGATCAGGCTACGATCGTTGGGATTGGCATCGTCGGGCGCGATGGGCTTCCACGCCAATTCCCTGTCCCCCTGGCGGATGAGCACCGGATCACTGTAGCCCCACGGGTGCGGGTATTTTTTTAACAGCTTGTCGATTCCCTGCACGCGGATCGGCGCGCTTTGCATCCAGGTTGAAGCGGTATTGGAAAATCCGTTCAGGTACAAGTGTAGGGGAACGCGCGCGATGGTCCGCGTCGACGATGGATTGGTCCAGTGAAGGGTTTCCTGGCCGCTTAACTCGCGCGTTGCCGGGTCCATCGACACCTCGATGGAGTAGGAAATTCCCACCTCGGGCAAGTCCAGCGCGCTTGCCGCCGTCGCATTGCCAAGCGCCAACAACACCAATCCCGCAACGATGTGATTAAATTGCATGAGGTGTCCCCCGGTTCCGGTTGAAAGTCAGGTTCATTCAGCGCACCCCGTCAGCGGGCGGCGGCCGGGCTTTATGTGTCCTTTTCCGGCAGCTTTTCGATCAGCACCAGTGCCAAGGTAGCGATGGGTCCGAGCAGCAAGGATAATAGAAACCAATTGGTTCCGCCGCGCCCCTTGCTCTGCGCCAAACCCGCGTTGATCAGGGCCAGCGTGCCCCAGCCCACGTAAAACTGACCACCCTGGTTCAAGAAACTGTATTCACTCAAGGTTTGTAAACTCCCAGCGCTTGCTTCAACCCTTGCCAAATCCGAACGATCTCTCTGCATAGATGAACCGCTACGGTGCTATGAAGCCCGGCGGATGCCGGGCGACCCCACGGGCGGGCGGCTGCGACTCAAGGCTTTTTGCCCTGCGGGCACGCCACGCAGCACGCTCGCGTTTAGTGGCTTGCGCTTACGCGCGCCGCGACTGTACGCTTTGCGGCTGCTATAAGTCAACATTCGACCCCATCGACCCTTCGGCAGCGCTTTTTTTCCGTTCGGCGCCTGAAAGCGCTTGATTCCAATCGATTGGCTTCGTTGCGGACTTAGCATTTGCAACACCACAATCATGTATTGGTCGGAATTCGCCAAATGCTTGGGCTGATATCGATCGGGAATCCTGTTGCGCAATACCTTGTCCTGCGGAGTGGTTACCAACATCCTCTTATGCCCGTACGCCTGCTTGATTTCACAGTTTGTCCCAGTCCATGCCGACCTTGACGATTGGCCATCCGGCATCATGATTTGAACCGTACAGCGATAGAGATCGGAGACCTCTTGGAAGTTTTCAATGGCGTAATCGAATTCGATTCCCAGCTTGTAGTAGCCTTGCTCGTGGTTGCCCAAATCCTTTACGTGGAGATTGGAAATCTTCGCTTTGCTCAGTTCGATCGCAGTGTGCGGTTTCGAGGAGCACCCGGCGGCGCCAAGCACAACCAGCAGACCACAGGCTATTATCACCGAACTGCGCTGGGCATGTGCGGGGCTTGTCATGCCATTAATCCGGATCGATCGGGTCGGCACATGATTTTTTCTGGGTAGCCCCGTTCCAGTAACTGTTGTCGAAACGCATCGGCGCATGGGCGCGGAACCTCAATCCTGATCACGCGGTCGACGAATGGCCTCAGTAGCCACGGAGGAGGCTTCAACAGCAACCGCCAGACGCCCTTTCCCTGATGTTGGCAGGATTCAACCCGTTGAACAACATCAATGACAGCCCGAAATCCGAAAACCGCAAGCCGGCAATACGCAAACCTGAAAGCACCCGCGGGACATTGTCATCGACTGATGCGAACCCGAAAACTGCAGCAACTGCGAAAAACCAGATACGGTCATGAAGTGGGCCAAGATCGAGCAAAGTAGCACCAGCGCCCACGTGGCCGTACCACCACCTGACGATGATCCCTAGCGCAGAGAGTAGCCACAAACCCATTGCCCCAGAGACATAGGCGTCAGCAAACGATTTTGTGAACAACTGATGGATTACGAATGCTGTGGGTACAAGGAGCACCTGGACTTCCAATATTGCAACCACTGCTTTCACGCTGCCTGATCTTGCCTTGATGCTCACGTCTAGCTCCTTGCTCTCTCAGTGTAATCCAGCAAATCCCGCACCCATTAACTGGAGTCCGGCGGATGCCGGGCGACCCCACGGGCGGCCGGCTGCGACTCAAGGCTTTTTGCCCTGCGGGCAAGCCCTGGAGCACGTGCTTGCTGCGTGGCACCGCCGCAGGCGGGAGAGCCTTGCTGGATTGCCGTAGGCAGTGAAGCTTCGCGGCGGGACGAGCGGTAGATGTCAATAGGTTGTCACGGCGCATGCACGCATTCCGTGGCTTTATTTTGCTGCGCAAAACATCGCCACTGCATGCTTTATGCCGCACCTGTGGCCGCTTTCACGGGCTACGGCTTCGGCCAAGGTCTTCTTGCTTTGCAAACCGACATGAACCTCTGCCTGAGCTAAGGCCCAAGACAACTCCACTATAAGTACGCGACCCCGGCACGACACAAACATTGGAACCCCTTCCGCAAAAAAACCTGCTGACACTGCCCGAATCGCGCATCCCGGGCGCGACGCTTTAATCTAGCGCGCATGGTGACGGTCTGTCAACGTACGACGCCTGCCGCGCGTAATACCCACCAAGCGGCGGCCCGGCGCTTGAATCCTTGTGCAACAACCCTATTTGACCTACTGTTCACCGATGCGAACCGAGGCTGCTCCCATGCAAAAAAAATCGCGTACCTACCTCTTGTTGCTCAGCGCTGCTTTGCTGTTGAGCGGTTGCGGTATCAACAACATCCCGCGCCTGGATGAGCAGGTGAAATCGGCCTGGTCGCAAGTGGAAAACCAGTACCAGCGCCGGGCGGATCTGATTCCCAACCTGGTGGCCACGGTAAAAGGCTATGCCGGCCACGAAAAAGACACGCTGGCCGCGGTGGTGGAAGCACGATCAAAAGTCGGATCCATGCAAGTGGACGCAAAACTGCTGGACAATCCCAAGGCGTTCCAGAAATTCGCGCAAGCCCAATCACAACTGGGCACCGCGCTGCAACGCCTGATGGTCGTAGTGGAGCGCTACCCGGATTTGAAGGCCAACCAGAACTTTCTGGCCCTGCAATCGCAATTGGAGGGCACGGAAAACCGCATCGGTGTGGCGCGCCGGGATTTCATCCAAGCCATGCAGCGTTACAACACGGAAATCCGCACCATACCGGGCCGCTGGTGGCACAGCATGCTCTACAGCGAGCTGCCGATTCGTGAGAACTTTAAGGCCACGGCCGAGCGTGCCGAGCAGGCACCCGCGGTGAAATTTTGATGCGCCGCATCCGGTCCTCGCTGGGGCTGTTGCTAGTCACTGCCGCGCTTTGGGCAGCGCCGGTTTTTCCCAAACTCACCGGCCGCGTGGTCGATCAGGCGGGCATGCTGGGTGCGGCCGCCGAACGCACCCTTACCGCACAACTTGCCGCACATGAAAACGCCACGGGCAACCAAGTAGTGGTGGTTACGCTGAAAGACCTGGGCGGTTACAGCATTGAAGAGTACGGTTATCGACTGGGGCGCCACTGGGGTATCGGTCAAAAAGGCCAAGATAACGGCGTTTTGTTGCTCGTCGCGAAAAGCGAACGCAAAGTACGCATTGAGGTAGGGTACGGCCTGGAAGGGAAACTCACCGATGCGATTTCGTCGAATATCATCCACACTGTAATCCGGCCGGCCTTTAGAGCCGGCCGCTTTGCCCAAGGCATTCAAGGTGGCGTCACGGCAATCATCCAGGCTTTGGGCGGCCAGTACAAGATGCAGCAGCGCACTCGATCCCGCGGCGGTCGTGGCATCGGCATTGGCCTGGTCATTTTCCTGATCTTGTTGGGCATTATTTTGTCGTCGATTTTCCCCGGTGGCCGCGGCGGCGGGTATCGGCGTCGGCCCGGACTGGGTACCGGTCTAGCCGCGGGATTCCTACTCGGGCGCAGTGGTTTTGGCAGTGGCGGGTTTGGCGGTGGCTTCGGCGGTGGCGGATTTGGTGGTGGCGGCGGCGGGCTTGGCGGCGGCGGCGCGTCCGGAGGATGGTAATGATTACAAGCCAAGAACAAGAACGCATCAGCGCAGCGATTGCAGCAGTGGAACAGCAAACCGACGCTGAGCTGGTCACCGTACTAGCCAAACAAAGCGATGACTACCGTTTTATCCCCACCTTGTGGGCTGCCCTGCTGGCACTGCTCACCCCCATGGCGCTGGGCTATACGCATTTCTGGTTGCAAGCAAGTGATTTGCAATGGGTGCAACTGGTGGTATTCGTAGTTCTGGCGCTATTGTTTCGCTGGCCGCCGCTGATGTTGCGACTGGTACCCAGGTCGATCCGTCACGGCCGCGCGGCCGGCATGGCGCGTCGGCAATTCCTGGCCCAACAGCTGCACCACACCAAAGATGCTACCGGCGTATTGATCTTTGTCTCCGAGCGCGAACGCTATGTCGAGATTCTTGCCGATCAGGGCATCAATCAACACGTGAAGCCTGAGCAGTGGCAAACTTTCATCTCGGCGTTCGTTGCCCGCATCCAGTCTAAGCAGGTCGCCGATGGCTTTATCGAATGCATCCAAAGCTGCGGGGCGTTGCTGAAGACCCATGTCCCCGCGACGGTCCAGAAGAATGAACTACCCAATCACCTGGTGATGATCTGATACGTTGTTTTCGCTAGGAGTCTGTCGGATTTAGGAACAATCTACTGCGCTGCTGGGAGAGCGGTCCAAATGTCGCCGATTTTTCGTTGCTTAGGGCCACTATGCGCCTCAAAATCAGCATCATTTATCCTCGCTCTCCCACCATGCTCGCTACGATTGCCTAAATCCTAGGCGGTTTCAGGTTTGGCTTCACGCGACAATAAGGTGCGCAAACCATCCCGGGGGGATATTCCTTGGTGAACGATGGCGTGGGTTACCTGGGCAATGGGCATGTCCACGCCGAGTTTTTGCGATAGACGGCGGAGTTCCACGGCGGTTTTCACGCCCTCCACGACTTGGCCGATCTCCGCCAGGGCATCACACGCGGCGACACCACGGCCCAGGGCCAGACCGAAGCGCCGGTTGCGGGACAGGTCTCCGGTGCAGGTCAGCACCAGGTCACCGACACCGGATAATCCCATCAGCGTTTCCGCCTGTGCACCCAAGGCAACGCCGAGGCGCATGGTTTCGTTCAAGCCGCGGGTGATCAGGCCGGAGCGCGCGTTGTCGCCCAGGCCCATGCCATCGGCAATGCCCGTCGCTACGGCCAAAACGTTCTTCACCGCTCCGCCAATCTCCGCGCCGATGATATCGGTGCTGGTATAGGCACGAAAATGTTCACCGTGTAATAAGGCGGCCAACGCGCGGGCTTGGTCATGATCTCGCGACGCCACCGTGGCCGCCGTGGGCAAACTGCGGGCAACCTCCGCGGCAAAGGTCGGACCGGTCACGATGCCAACGGGTGCATTGGCGCCGAGTTGCTCGGCCGCGACTTCGTGCAACAGCCGGCCGGAGCCCGGCTCAAACCCTTTGGTAGCCCAGAAAACCGGTTGTGCGGTGCGTCGATGGGCGACAACTTGCTGCAAGACTGTGACGAAAGCGTGGCTGGGGCAGGCTAACAGCAGCAGGTCGCTGTCCGAAACTACCCGGCCCAGCTTGGCGCTGAGCTGCATGTTGGCGGGAAAAGAGACCCCGGGCAGGTAGTCCGCATTGCTGCGCGTGACAGCCATGCGGTCCACCGCTTGGGCGTTACGCCCCCACAACACGGTCGCGTGACCGTTGCGCGCCAACAGCATGGCCAGCGCCGTGCCCCAGGAGCCCGCCCCCAATACCCCGACTCGAAAGGGTTTGCTGTTCCCGTTTACCGGCATTTGGCGATATCCCCAGCGGGCGATATGGGAAGCGCGTCAGATATCATGCACCGGGCCGTTACCGAATGAACAGCAACAGCCCGACGATGAAAAAATCAATGGCTGGTGGCGCTGCCCGCGGCTTCCACGGGGGCCGCGTCCGATCCGGCTTCGGCGGCTTCCTTGGCCTGGGCTTCCTGTTGCTGCTTGAGGTGCGACAGATAAACCTGGTTAAAGTCCACGTGCTGCAGGATCAAAGGCGGGAAGCCGCCATGGGCGACCAGGTCGGAAATCACACTGCGCGCATAGGGATACAACAACTGCGGGCAATAGCTGCCGAGGATGGCGTGAATCTGCTGTTTTTCGAAACCGCGCACACCAAACAGGCCACCTTGCTGTACTTCGACGATGTAGGCTGTTTTTTCGCCCAGTTTGGCGGTAATGGTCAGGCTCAAAACGACCTCGTAGATGTCGGTTTCGAATTCCTTGACCTTCTGGCTCAAATTCAGATTGATGTCCGTTTGCCCGGACTCGCGGAAAATCTCCGGCGCGCCGGGTGCCTCAAAGGACACATCCTGCAAGAACAGTTTCTGGATGCCGATTTCGCCCTGGGTGGGTTGACCCTCGGTCGGGTTGGCGGCCGCTACATTGTTGTCATCTGCCATGTTCAATCTCGGTATTTATTGGTACGCCGCCCACGCGCCGCCCTGATGGAAATCCAAATTGCCCGCGATCGGGCTCCGTTAAGCCGGCGAATGATCGCATGATTGCTGCGATCGGGCAAGTTTGTGGATGGCCGGGCACATGGAAAAAATTCCGGTGGGGTCCAAGCCGGGGCCGGCTCTTGGCGCGGCGGTTATTTTCGCCCTGTGCTCAATGGCAGGTTATCCGCCTGCCAGGCACTGACACCACCCTTGAGCATAAACACCTTGCCAAAGCCCGCCTTCACGAGCCGCTTGCATATCGCCGGAGCGAGTTGACCTTGTTTACAACACACCAACACGGTGCGCTCTTTGTGACGGTCGAGGCCGGGCAGGGCGCTGTCGAACTGGCTGTGCGGAAAATTCTTGGCGTGAATAACGTGGCCTTTTTGAAATTCCGCGGCAGGGTTGACATCGATGATGAGGGCGTCTTCGCGATTGATCAAGCCGGTCGCCAGGATCGGCGAGACTTCTTTGAAGCCGCGCGTGAGGATCTGGATTTCAACGACGATAATGGCGACGATCAGACCGAAAAAAATCGTCACCAGCAAGGCGTTCTGGCTGGCAAAATCGAACAAGTTGTGCATCATGGCTAGCTTCGTGTGGTTGGCTTGGACGCGCATTATCGCCCAAGCCGGGCTTGCGGGCCAGTGACCGTCGCCTGCGCTTTCGGACTCCTCTACAATAGTCGAGCCGGAAAAATCCGACCCTGGGATTTTCCCATGCCGCATCGGCAACAGCGGTTTTCCCAATGCCTACAACAAAGCGCTGTTGCCGACCCAAGCTGAACCGATGGAGAGCCGATGCAAAAAAACCCCGTACTGTTGCTGATTTTCGACGGGTGGGGTGTGTCC
>Ga0114931_10005972_pt1 | contig 15043 bp, 10 predicted proteins | sample 2SBtaG_FD_89579 | JGI IMG/M metagenome (GOLD analysis project Ga0114931, IMG submission 89579) | Deep subsurface microbial communities from Kolumbo volcano to uncover new lineages of life (NeLLi) - 2SBTROV14_V59a metaG | ecosystem: Environmental > Aquatic > Marine > Volcanic | place: Kolumbo...
AATCCGAGGATCACGATGCGCTCCGGGCGCTGCAGGAAGCCTACCTGGCAATCCTGGCCGAGGGCTTCGGCACGCGCCCGGGTGTAGCTCACCATCATCCCGCCCAACACGCCGAACAACAGGGCCCACACCGGCCAGCCACCCCCGAAATACACCATCAGCCCGAGAAAGACGGCGAATTCGGAATAGCGGTCGATCACGGAGTCGAGATAGGCACCGGCGGCACTGTCACCGCCGGTACGCCGCGCCAGACGACCGTCGATGATATCGAGCGTTCCACTGGCGAGAACCAGGAACCCGGCGGTGTAGATGAGTCCGGCCGCGAAGGCGAAGGCACACACGATGCTTCCGGCGAGTTGGGCCCAGGTAATCGCGCCCGGGCTCACACCCCGCCGCGCGAAGAGGGCTTCGAAGGGATCGAGGTTGGTGAAGTACCAGGCGCGGATCGACGAGCCGAGAAGGCGCGATCCGCGCACCTGGGTGACGTCGGGGCCCGATGCCATGTACATCCGCATGCCGATGTACGCAGCACCAAAAACCATGGCCAAATTCAAAAGAGCGAAGAAAGAGCGATCCATGAACGTCGACAATGCTCCTAACCGAGGTTGCGGCGACCTATAACCGAGCCCTGTACCACCCGCAACGCGGCGATCATCCCCGCCCCACCCCGCCCACCGGTCAACCGATGATCCTCGGCGCCGGAGCCCGCTCGGCGTCAGCCGCGAGAGCGTCACGGACACGATCGGCAATCTGCCCGTACAGCTGGCTCACCGGGTGCGCCGGGTCTTCGACGACGATCGGCACTCCCGAATCACCGGCGCGACGGACTTCTTCGACCAGCGGAATCTTAGCCAACAGAGGGATCCCAAACCCCTCGGCGAGAGATTCGCCGCCACCACTACCGAACAACGGATCGCGGTGACCACATTGCGTACAGACCAATTCGCTCATGTTCTCGACGACGCCGATCACCGGCGTGTTGACTTGCGCGAACATCGCGATGCCGCGCTCTACGTCGATCAACGAGACATCCTGCGGCGTCGTCACCACCACCGCACCGGTAACCGGCACCTGCTGCACCAGGGTCAGCTGCGCGTCGCCGGTGCCAGGCGGCAGGTCGACGATCAACACATCCAGCTCGCCCCACTGCACATCCACGAGGAACTGACGAAGTACACCTGTCACCAGCGGACCGCGCCAGATCACCGGCGAGGTATCGTCGAGGAACAGCCCCATCGAAACGAAGCGAATACCGTGCGCCTCGATCGGCCGGACCTTGTTGCCGTCGACCACCTCCGGCCGCTGCGATGCGCCGAGCATCGTCGGCATGCTCGGCCCGTAGATATCGGCATCGAGAAGACCGACCCGCAAGCCGCGCTGCGCCAGCGCGCAGGCCAGATTGGCGGCCACCGTCGACTTGCCGACTCCGCCCTTGGTGCTCGATACGGCGACAATGTGCGCGACCCCGGGGATCGGGCCGACCTCCTGCCCCGCAGCCGCCTGCGGCGACACCACCTGGACCTCGACGGCGTCGACGCCGTCGAAGGAACCGATCGAACGCCGGATCTCCTCGAGAGTCGCGTCGAGGACCGGTTCGGGAAGAGGTCCCCGCAGCATCTGGATATGGGCGCGCGTGCCTTCGAGGCGCACCTCGCGAACCATACCCGCACTGACGATATCCTTGCGCAGACCGGCGGGGCGAATCTCCGCCAGACGTTCGCGGATCAACTCGACGCTCACTTCCATTTCAATGGTCCAAATCTCCGTCGCGCTGGTTCGCCCGCCTGGCATCGCCACACACGGAACACGGGCAGATCTCGCGCAGGGTGCGATAGCTGTAGATCCCAGCGTCGTGACCGTCGCTCCACTGCATACTCACCGCATAGCGCCCGACCGTCGCGATCTGCACCGGGTACACGTCTTCGCCCTGGCCGACGATCGGCAGCGTGCGGCGCGGATTCTCGCGGCACTCCGCGCAGGGGCAGTTCTCTCGCAAGTAGCGGTTGCCGTACTCGGCCCGGTGGTCGTCCTGCCAAACGATTCGCACGGCGCGCACACCCAGGCGACGAATTTCGCGCGGGATCGGAGCAGAATCTGGCATCTCCGCGACGCTAACCGCTCGCCTGCTCAAACACAATGAGGCCGGCCGCAGCCGGGGTGTAACGCCAGATCCCAACCCGCGGCGACCGCACACGAAGCCGCATCACCTTGACAGCATCAAGCCATCTGACATGATTTCGTCAACGGTCGCCATGCGCTTGGTGTCGCACCGTAGAGGAGGAATCAAACGGAGCGCCGCGCCAATACTGCTCGCATCCCATCCGCGAATCCCGCCACCACCACGGCCCTGGAGCTGGTCGCGGACGAGTTGGGAGCCGTCGAGAAGAGGTTGAGCGAGGTTCTCGCGTCGCGCGAGCCACGCATCACCGAGATCGCCAACCATCTTGTCGGCGCCGGTGGTAAACGGGTCCGCCCGATGGTCACCCTGCTGGCGTACCGTGCCTGCGGCGGCGAGAAGATCGCCGATGCCGTCGATGTCGCGGTCGCCCTCGAGCTGATCCACTCGGCCAGCCTGCTCCACGACGACATCATCGACGGCAACGATACCCGGCGCGGGCGCGCCTCGGCACGGCGCAAATACGGCATCGCCCACACCCTGGTGACCGGCGATTTCTTGTTTTCACGAGCCTTCCAGATCTGTGGCCGCTTCGACGCAGAACACATCGACTGGGCCGCACGAGCCTGTGTCGCCCTGACCGAGGGCGAGATCATGCAGTCGAGATTCCGCAACAACGCGACCGTCACTCTCGAAGATTACCTCGAAATCGTCTACCGCAAGACCGCGTCCCTGTTCGAACAGGGGGCGCGCATCTCAGCGGCGCTGGCACGCCCGAATCCCACCACTCTGGTCGACGCGGTCGCCAACTGCGCCCGCCACGTCGGTCTCACCTTTCAAATCGTCGACGATCTGCTCGATGTAACCGCCGACGAAGCCGAGCTCGGTAAACCGGTCGGTCTCGACGTGCGCGAGGGCAACCCGTCCCTGCCGATCGTCCTCGCCATCGCCAAGGACCAGGAAATCGCCCGCCTGTTCGAGAAGCAGACGCTGAGCGAAGGCGAGGTCGGAGCGGTACTGGCGCGCATCCGCCGCTCGAGCGTACTGCAACAGTGCCGAGAACTGGCAATCCAGCACGGGCAGCTGGCACACGAAGCGCTCGCGCTACTGCCCGTGTCGGCCTACCGGCAAAGCCTCTACGCCCTGATCGACCAGCTCGTCACTCGCGTCGCCTAGCGGCCCGGCTGAGGGCCCAGTAGGCGGGTATCGCCGTCGCGCCGACGGCCAGCGCCGCCACGCATTCGAGCGGCCGGCCCAAGAGCATCGCCGCGGCGATCGCACCGTTGGCGACGAGGTAGAGCGCCGGAACCAGGGGATAGCCCCACGCCCGATACGGACGGTGCCGGTTTGGCTGTTTGCGCCGTAACCGGTAGAGCGCCGTCGTATCCGCCATGGTCGCCAGGACGATGGCGAAGGTGGTGTAGTCGAGTACGCGGGGAAAGCTGCGCAAGAGAAGGATCAGCACGACCGCCGCCACGCCCTGCGCGATAATCGCCATATGTGGTGTGTGGTGGCGGGAATGCACGCGATCGATCCCGCGGAAGAACAACCCGTCCAAAGCCATGGCATAAGCGATGCGCGGGCCGACCAGAATGGTCGCGTTGAGGCATCCCACGACCGAGGCCAGCACCAGCACTGCGGCGATCATACCGCCGGCGTCGCCGAACAGCGCTCGCGCCGCCGTCTCGCCCACCAACAGCTCTCCGCGCAACGAGTCGATCGACAGAGCGTAAACGTAGAGGACGTTCACCAGCAGGTAGAGCCCGGTGCAGATCAGCAATCCAGCGAACAGCGATCGCGGCACGTTGCGCCCCGGATCGCGGATCTCACTGGCGACGTACACCGACGAATTCCATCCGAGGTAGGAGAACAGCACCGGCGACAGAGCCAGCCCGAACGCCGCAACCGGCACCTCACCGGCACCGCGCACGATCGGGCTCAAGTTGGCGACGTCGCCGCGGCCGACGACGAAGCCGGCAACCACCACCGCCAGCAGACCGAAGATCTTTGCGTAAGCCGTGACGTTGTTGACCCGCGCTCCGGAGCGGACACCGAGGAAATTGATCCACGAACAAATCGCCGTGGTCGCGATGGCGATGACGACCTTGCCCGTTTCACCGACGGCGACAAACAGATCCAGCCCCTCGCCGACGCCGGCGGCGAGGGTCGCTACCGTACCCGCGTAGATCACGAAGAAGGTGAGCCAGCCGACCGCGAATCCGGCGAAGGGGTGGTACGCCTCGCGCAGGTACACATAGTCGCCACCCGCGTGCGGATACATCGCTCCGAGCTCGGCGTTGGCCAGCGCCCCGGCCAGCGACAGCAGACCACCGACCAGCCACGCGGCCAGAAACACCCCGGGATGCGGCAACAGATCAGCGACAGAGCCGGGAGTCAGGAAGATACCTACCCCGATGATCGAAGACACCACCAACATCGTCGCATCGCCAGAGGACAATTGGCGGACCAACAGACCCCTGGGATGGCGATCCGTATCGACCGGCCGGTCCACCCACTCGTTCGACCGGTCTGTCGAGTCGGCGGCGTCGCTGATGTCATTCGACACGCCGCGACAACATCGGACCGCCACGCCGAGGTCAAGGCCCGCGGTCGGGACACATCGACGACGCATCCGGGATACACCGACGAGGCATCGAGTCAGAACGGCGCCAGCACACCCTGCCACCAGAAACCGAGATACCCCGCCACTAACGCGAGCGCAGCGAAAATCGTCACCACGTCGACCGCCTGCATGGGGTAGTGGAGGTACGACGTCCTCTCGCGCTCGAGCTGGAAGCCACGCGCGTCGAGGGCCATCGCCAAACCGTCGGTGCGCCTCAACGCGCCCATGAACACGGGCACCAGCACCGGCACATAACGGCGAATCCTCTCCAACAAACCACCGCGCTCGAAGTCGAAGCCCCGGCAGCGCTGCGCCTCGACAACCTTCTGCGCCGATTCCAGGAATACCGGCACCAGACGAAACGCCAGAGTGATGGCGAAGCCAATGCGGTAGGGGAGCCCCATCGTGGTCAGGGCGTACGAGAACTCCTCCACCCGCGTCACCGTGAGAAACACCAATCCCGCGGCGAGCAGCACGGTCAGCTTGAGCGCCATCGTCAGCGCGAAACGACAGCCGGCCCCGGTGATCGCCAGGGGCCCGAGCGACCACAGGTGGGTCGATGGGTCGGGTCCGTAGAACAGCACCCAGATGAGGAAGGTCATCGTCGGCACGATCGCGAACAAGGTTCGCAACCTGACGATGTTGGCGGTCGTTCCGGTGCTGGCGACCAGGTACCCGACGAGCACCAGCAGCGGTAGCTGCGACGACGGTGTATCGCCGAGAAGAGCGGCGACGAAAACGGCCATGGCAAACGACAGCCGCACCAGCGGATGACAGCGATGCAGCCAGCTCGACGAGTCGACGTACAAGTACACGCTACACCTCGTCAACCGAGCCAGGCGGCGGCACCGCGACAGCCGTCAACAACTCCCCCACCGAGCGGGCGAACACGCCAACTCCGCGTCCGACTCGGGTCGCATCCGGGGGCTGGAAGTCGCACCGCCGCATGATGTCGCTGGCAGCGAGAAAGTCGCGCGTCGGTCCGTCGAACACAATCCCGCCCGCCTCCAGGGCGACACAGCGTTCGGACCACTCGGCGACCACCCACGGCGTGTGCGTGATGACCAGCACCGAGGTTCCGCCGGATCTCAGACTGGCCAGGAGGTCCATCATCTGCCGCTGCTCCGTCGAGTCGAGTCCGGTGATCGGCTCGTCGAGGATCAGCAGCTTCGGCCGCAGCACCAGCAGCGAAGCCACCGCCAATCGTTGGCGATGTCCCTTGGCCAGCATGAACGGATCGGCGTCTTCGAGATCGTCGAGGCCGACCGCGGCCATCGCCGCCTCGCTGCGCGAGCGAATCTCCTCCTCCGCCAGGCCGATGTTCTCGCCGGCAAAGCGCACCTCCTCGCGCACCGTACTGGCGAATATCTGGTGGTCGGGATTCTGAAAGATGTACCCCACCTCGGTGGCGACATCCTCCAGGTCGAGCTGCGCCAGATCGCGGCCCCCGACACGAACCACTCCGCTGACGGGATGAAGGAGGCCGTTCAGATGTTTGCACAGAGTCGTCTTGCCCGAGCCGTTCGGCCCGACCAGCGCCGTCCGCTCACCCGCCCGCACGGCCATCGAGACATCGCGCAACACCGGCGCGCCGCCGGCGTAGGAGAATCGCACCTCGTCGAGTGTCACGAGAACGTCTCCCGTACCCGTCGGTTTCGCGGTCGTCGGCGCCGGCTGAGTCGATCCCGGCGCAGCCCCGCAGAAGCGGCGCGACCTCAACCACGACACAGCATCCTCGACCGCTGCGAATCGACCTTCGAAACCCAGTCCCTCGGCCAGCGCATCCAGGTCGGCGAGCGGAGCCCCCAGCTGCGCAAGACGATCGACGCGGCGCAACACCTCAGCGGCTGGCCCGTCCTCGACGACTCGTCCCTCGGACATCAGGACGACGCGGTCGGCATAGTGGCCGGCGGCCGTTTCGTGCTCGATCAAGACGATCCCCATGCCACCGTCCCGCAACCTGCCGAGGAGCTCGAAGATCTCGACCTTGCCGAGCGGGTCGAGATCGGTCGTCGGCTCGTCGAAGACGAGCAGCCGCGGCCGCATGGCAACCACCGCGGCAATCGACAGACGTTGCTTCTCGCCGCCCGAAAGGGTGCTCGGGTCGCGCCGCTCGAATCCCCGCAAACCAACCACCCGCAGGGCGTCGTGTACCCGGGCAACCATCTCGTCGCGGACGACCCCGAGCTGTTCCATCCCGTAGGCGACTTCGAGCAGGACGTTGGTCGAAAACAGCTGCGCCTCGAAGTCCTGGGTGACCAGACCAACCACGCCCGCGAGATCGGCCACCTCGAGCTCCGAGCAGTCGACTCCGTCGATCGAGAGGCCGCCCTCGAGCGCGCCGTGTTGGTAACTCGGGATGGCCCGGTTGAAGCAGCGCGCCAGCGTCGTCTTGCCCGCCCCACTGGCACCCATCACCAGCACCAGCTCACCGCTGGCGACGCGTAGGTCGCAGCTGTTCAGCGCCCGGCGCGCAGCGCCCGGGTAGCTGAAGGACAGCGCGCGAAGCTCGGCCAGCGGCAGTGGTTCGCCCGCCTTCATCACAGCAACAGAGCCCCGAGAAACAGCAGCGCGACAAACGGCGCGACGCCATACGTGATCTGCGACGCCACGACGGCCCCCACCGGTACCACCAGGTAGCCCAGGGCGATCGTATTGCCGAAGACGATACCGCCGAGCGAGGCGACGCTGACCAGCACCACACCGGCCCAGCTGCGCGGACCGCGCCGGATCGGTTCGATACGCAGATCGTCGTAACACAACCCCGCCGCGCGCACGCGGCCATAGACGGCTCGCAGCAGCAGTGGCGTGAGTACGATCGCCGCCAGAAAATTATTGACCAGGACGATGTTGGCCAGGGCGACGAAAGGAACAAAGCCGAGCGCGTTCAGCCCCCACCCGATGACCAGCGCGCAGGCGGCCGACGACACCGCCAGCACTGCGGCGAAGCCGAGCCATTCGCCCGGCGTCGACGGCGTCGGGTCGCGATCTGAGAACGCGCGCCAGAGGTAGTACGGCAGAAGACCGAAAAAGAAGTTGCCAATCGCGCCGAAGAAGGCACCCGGCCCGAAACCGCCGAAAAAGTCGCCGATGATGTTGCCGATCGCCGCCCCCCAGGCCGCGGCCGGGCCGAAGAGGAACGAGCACAGGATCGGGATCGCGTTCGCCGGTCGCAGCTCGGTCGTTCCCGGAATCAGGGGTAGGAGCTTGAACGGGATCAGCAGAGCCGCGAACAGAGACGCGCTGATCGAAGCCAGAACCACCAGACGCGTGTGGCGCCACATCGAGAAAACCCCGGTACCGATCGCTCCGCCGCCACTGCGCCGGGGCGAGCGAGCCAGCTGTCCGGGTAGGGTCGCGGGCGGGCTCATCCCGTATCGTCCGCCAACGACGAACGCGTCAGTCGTTCGTACTCGACCGTATCGGCGCGCCCCTTGAGCATGAAGCTGGCGTCTCTACCGCCGTCGATGTGGGAAACGCGCAGCCGCAGCGCCACCCCGGCGCGCACGTGTTCGGCCGACACCCAAAGCACCCAGTAGCCCGACCGGTAGTCGCCCGATTCGCGCGGGAAGTAGCGCAGCCGGTAGCCGTCGCGGCTCCACTGGCGCGGGCTGGTGAAGCGCCCGGTGTCGAATGCGAGAGCGAAGCGACCGTCGACCCACAGCTGAGCGGTGCCCGGCACCGGGCTGAGGACCGCGGTAAATGCCACTGCCGTCGCCACGGCCTCGGGCAGCGGCGCCGTCTCCCACTCGACCGCGCCGTCGGGATCGTAGAGGTACTCGACCCATCCGACACTCGGCCCGCGATAGTCGCCGTCACCCTCCTGGACGTGGCTGAACGCCGTGATCTTGGCAAAGCCGTCGACCAGCTGGCGCGGCGCACCCGACGACGTCGCCGGCAGCGGTTCGACCCCGATGCGCGCGCGTGAGGTCAGCCCCACCGGCGGCCGGCCGTCGGCACCCCGCACTCGCGCCGTGAACGACCAGTCCGCCTGGCCGCGACAGGTCTCGAGCAGTAGCTGATTACGTCCCCGGTCGAGGCGCAGGACCCACTCGGCACGGCGCTGGCCTATCTGCGTCATACGCGGTGCCAGGGCTTGGCCATCGAGCCATCCCTGCACCCATTGCGTCGGGCCGTCGATCTCGAGGCCTACCTCCATGGCGTGGTCGGCGACGAGCTCGGTGGTGGCATAGGCACAGACCCACACCGGATCCCGGCCGGAGGGCTCGATCGCCGAGCGATAGAAGTTATGCAGCTCGACCCTGACGAAGAAGGGCAGAATGCGCCGCCAGTACTTCAGTTCGTCGCCCACCCGGTAGGCGTCGAGGGTCGGTACGAAGTGCGGATAAACGTCCGTCCGCAGAGCCGCACCGGTCGCATTGTCGAAGGTGCCGAGGAGCAACCAGTCGCGCAGGTAGAAACCCCGCTTCTCGATCTCCGCGATGGTGAAGACCGTGCGTCCCGACGGGTCGGTGACGTGGCCGCGCACCTCGACCTCGTCGAAGAGCGCCAGATCGCTGTCGCGTAGCGCCGCCAGGACGCGCTCCTTCTCGGGATCGTAGCGATCGAATTCCGCCGGGTCGATGATCAGGTACCCCGGGTCGAACGCCTCGAGCCACTTATCCGGATCGTACTGGTTGTAGAAGAGCGCGAAAATCTGCGCCTGGTTGCCGTCGGTGGTAGTCATCAGCAAGGTGTCGTAGTTGCCGCGCTCGGGCTCCATCAGCGCCAAGGCCTGCTTGTAGCCGTACTGGAACGCCGCGGCCGCGGCCGCCGGATAGACTGTCGCGTAACGGTAACCGTAACGGCCCGCCTCGACCAACAGCAGGGCGACGACCGCGCAGATCGAGATGTCGTGAAGCCAACCGCGCACGCCGCGCCGTCCGCCGGCGAGCAAGGTGCCCGACAGCGCCGTCGCGCCCGCGGCGGCGAGCAGGCAGTACACTCCTGCCCCGATGAACCCGCGCGACGCACTCGGCACCTCGTTCATGAGACTCGGCGCGATCGGGTACAAGAGCAACCACCACAGCAACAGCTTGCCCTCCGGACGCCGGCGCCGCAGAGTCCAGACCATGCCGATCAGGATCAGTGGCGCCATTGCGAAATAGAGCTGGCCGACTCCGGGGACCGAATGCCGGATCAACGGATCGCCCGAGAAAAAGAGAAAGTCGGGCGTGAAAAAGGACGCCCAGTTCGCCGCCACCGCGGCGATGCTCTCGACCGGCCGCGACGGGTCGAAGATCGTCGTCTCGCTGAAGTACTGCCCCGACCGCTGCCGGTGCATCAGGTCGAAGATCACCACCGGCAATCCGGTGAGAACCGCCGCGCCGAGGCCCGCCCATGCCCACCTCCCTGCGGCGATCAGCCGGCGCAGGTACAGAACCACCGCTCCGGCGACGAACAACGGGACGAAGAGCTTGGCCGGCGCGTAGGCGTAGAGACTGCCGGCGAAGAGAACCCCGGCTGCGATCAGCCAGCGCGGCCGGCCTCGCACCCCGAGCAAAAAACACGCGAAGCCGCCGGCAAAGAACGGGAGAAGCGCGATCAGCTCGAAGGCGACACGACTGAAGTGCACATGCCACGGACAGATCGCCAGCGTGAATCCGCTCCACAACCCACCGCGGCGGCCGAACAGGATCGAGCCCAGCCAGAGAATCGAGGCGACGCCGAGAATGCCCCACAAGGCCGCCGTCAGTCGGATACTGAACTCGCTCAAGCCGAGCGCGGCCACCACCGGGATCGCCGAGTAGATGAATACGGGGTTCTTGTAGCTGACTCCGAACGACCAGATGTACAGCGGGAAGCGGCTCCCCTCCTCGTCGCGACCGCTCTCGAGAAGAGAAAACGCGTTGTAGCCGTTGCCCGCCTCGTCACAAAAGAGACCGGCCGGCACCTGATCCAGGCCCCACACGCGGATCAGGGCGGCGAACAATAGAATGGCGGCACAGCCGAATCGAAACGTTCGCCGCGAGACGTCCGCCGTGGCGGCTCCGCCCTCTTCCCCAACCGCCGGTACCATGAGCTCGTCTGGCGGAAGTACCCCGCACGCACTGTGGGTTCAACAGGCGGTTACACGTATCGTTTCGGGGAAGTCGATCCGCCCGCGAGCGTGTCCAGAATGCGGTGGAACGAAGCGAGGGGCAGCTAACCTGAAACTTGGAGCTTCTCACCCTCAGTTTCATCCTCGCGAATGGTCCGGCGCAGCCGGTGTCCTGGCTAGACCGAAACTCGCTTCGCTCGTAGGCTGAGGCGCGGGCAAAGGCTCAGGCTGAGGAGGGTGGTCGCTGCGCGACGATAGTCGACGATATGTCGCGCTTGACGATCAGGGTCGTGCTGCAGCACTATGCCATACGTTGACCACGTCGATGTACCCGTACTGCGAGAATCGCCAGCAAGCCGCAACATTGAACCGACGACCAACCGCTGCCGCGAATCGGCCTGGTTCAACAATCCGGTGCGGCCGGGCGGCCCGTTGATCCGCCGCGGATCGCCAGGACGTTAGATGCACACACGATACCTGCTATTACCCGCCCCACCCCCCGGCGTACCACTAGGATCTAGAGCCATGATCAACCAACAGAGAGTCACCTGACTTGGCCAGTGCCCAAAGCATCCGCGAAGGTCAAACTCTCACGGGCTCGCTCTTTGCCGAGCCGATGAGGGTGGAGACCGTGTGCCAGACGGCTGACGGATCCTGGTCCGTCGGCCTGGTCGGTACCCGGTCGGAGCGCTTCCGCAAGGTCATGCTGAGCGTCGACGATCTGGCGTCTCTCACGATCCAGGAGTCGGGGTTCGCCTTCAACGGCGACGGCAAGCTCCTGCGCCTCGGCCTTCAGGCCCACGCGCTCGGCATTGCCTGGGAGTTCGACCCGTACTTCGGGCTTTCGATCTCACGCGTCGATCCCCTGCCGCACCAGCTGGAGGCGGTCTACGACCACCTGCTCAAAGTACCACGGGTGCGATTCCTCCTTGCCGACGACGCCGGCGCGGGCAAAACCATCATGGCGGGGCTCCTGATTCGCGAATTGCAGCTTCGCGGTCTCGCCGAGCGCATCCTGGTCGTCGCGCCCGCCAATCTCGCCTTCCAATGGCAGCGTGAGCTCAAGGAGAAGTTCGATGAGGAGTTTCTCGTCCTCAAGGGCGGCGATCTGCGCGACCAGTTTGGCGTCAACCAGTGGATGAAGCAGAAGAAGATCATCACCTCGCTTGATCTGGCCAAGCGCGAGGAGATCCTGCCCGGGCTGCGCCAAGTGCAGTGGGATCTCGTCATCGTCGATGAAGCCCACCGGATGTCGGCCCGCGACGAGTCGCACAAGAGCCTGCGCTACAAGCTGGGCGAGCTGCTGCGCGACACATCCGACCATTTCCTGCTCATGACCGCCACGCCGCACCGGGGCGATCCGGTCAACTTCACGCTCTTCCTGCAGCTTCTCGATCGCGATGCCTACGCCGACGTTCGCTCCATCCAGGAGGCCATGGCCCACCAGCGGGCCCCCTTCTATCTGCGGCGCACCAAGGAGGCGATGGTCTACTTTCCCGAGCGCAACGACGACGGCACATGGCAAGCGCGCAAGATTTTCACCAAACGCATCCCGCATACGGTGGCCTTCGCGATTGAAGGGGAGGAGTTCGAGCTCTACCGCGAGATCACCCGCTTCGTGAAGCGGCAGAGTACCCGCGCAGCCGCCGAGGCCGACAACCCACGTGCCCGGGCCGTCGGCTTCTTGATGGCACTCTACCAGCGCCGACTCGCGTCCAGCACTCGCGCCATGCGCCGCAGTCTGGAGAACCGCGCCATGCGCCTCGAGAAGGGTCTCGAGCAGGCCCAGGAGCTGGTGCAGACCGCGCCGCCTACGCTGCCCGACTGGGACGAGCTCGACGAGATGGAGGAGGCGGAACGCGAACGGCTCGAACTCATGCTCGAAGCCGTCACCCTGGCCGGGAACGCGGAGATGGTCCGCGAAGAAATCGCCGAGCTGCGTGAGCTGGCCGTCACGGCCAAGGGCGTCGAAGAGAGCGGCGTCGAAGCCAAGCTCGGCAAGCTGAAGACCCTGCTCGCAAGCGAGGGTTTCTACGATCATCCCGACCGGCGCCTGCTGCTCTTCACCGAGTTCAAGGATACGCTCGATTACCTGGTCGAGAATCTCGAGGCATGGGGCTTTCGCGTCGGGGTCATTCACGGCGGCATGAAGCCCGGCTCGCGCGATGAGCCCGGCACCCGCATCTACACCGAACAGCAGTTCCGCGACGGCGAGATCCAGCTTCTCGTCGCCACCGAAGCCGCTGGCGAGGGTATCAACCTGCAGTGCTGCAACATCCTGTTCAACTACGACATCCCGTGGAATCCCAACCGCCTCGAACAGCGCATGGGGCGCATCCACCGCTACGGCCAGCTCGAGGACTGCCTGATCTTCAACTTCGTCGCCACTAACACCATCGAAGGCCGCGTGCTGCAACGCCTGCTCGATAAGCTGCAGGAGATTCGCAACGCGCTCGACGACGACGCGGTCTTCAATGTCGTCGGCGAGATCCTGCCCGCCTCGCATGTCGAGCGGGTTCTGCGCGATTACTACGCGGGCAAGCTCGGCGATGCCGACCTGGAAGAGCGCCTGCTGAAAAATGTGGACGAGTCCCGTTTCCGCAACATCTGCCAGAATGCGCTGGAGGGGCTGGACGCCAAGAAGCTCAACTTGGAGATGCTGATCGAGCGCCGGGCGCGCGCCAAGGAGCGCCGCCTTGTGCCCGAGAGCATCGCCCGCTTTCTTCGTGAGGCCGCCGAGTTCGTGCCGCTCAAACTGAAAGTAGTCGCCGACCTGCCACACACCTTCGAGCCGGCTCGCACGCCGAGTATGCTCCGGCGCTACGAGCGCGAAGAGGACTGGAAGCTCCCCGAACTCGCCAGCCGTTACCCGCGCTGTTCCACCGAGCGCGAGACGGCGGAGCGACACAACCTCGAATGGGTCACCCCCGGGCACCCCTTGTTCGAGTCGATCCGACGCCATACCCGTGAGCGCGCACGAGAGCCCTTCGGTCAGGGGGCCTGCTTTTTCTCGCTCGCCCACGAGGCGCCCGCCCGCATCGACTTCTACCGCGCACGCGTGGTGGACGGGATGGGGCGCACGGTCCATGAGGGCCTCTTTGCCGTGGAGCTTTCCGAGCACAATGAGCCCCAGTTGCGCGAGCCCGGCGCCCTGGGCAACTTCACGCCCGCCGCAGCGCCCGATGATCTGCCTGCCATCGCTGCCGCGCGGGAGCCTGCAGACTGGTTGCAGGAACAGGCGCTGGCACCCTTCCTCGAGCAGGCACGCGGCGAGCGCATCGACGAGGTCGAGCGGATCGCTGAGCATGTGGAGTTGTCGCTGACCGAGTTGCTGCAGCGCACCGACGAAGAGATCGGCCGGGCTACCATCGATACGGACGCGGGAAAACAGGGCGCGGAGGGGCGGCTGGCCAAGGCAGAGAACCGACAGGACGAGTTGCTCGCCCGTCGCGAGCGCCGCCGCGAGGAACTGGGTCGCCAGCGCGCGTTGTCCCTGCAGGGCGTCGAGCGGATCACCAGCGTGCTGGTCCTGCCCCACCCCGAGCGGGCATCCAGCGATGTCACGCGGCTGCGGCAGAACCTCGAGACCGAGGCCATCGCCATGCAGCTGGTCATCGAGCACGAACGCGGCCGCGGCTGCCAGGTGGAGGATGTCAGCGCCAGGAACGTCGGCTACGACGTGACCAGCCTCGACACCCGCTCGGGCGAGATGCGCCTGATCGAGGTCAAGGGGCTCTCGGCTCTCACCGGCACCATTCTGCTCACCCCCAACGAACGCCGCGTCGCCGAGGACCGCCGCGATTGCTACTGGCTCTACATCGTCACCAACTGCGGCGACGAGCCCGTGCTCCAAGAGCCGATCCTCGACCCTGCCCAGCATGAATGGAACGAGGTCAAGAAGGTGCAGCACTACTATCTGCGGGTGGATGCCATGACGCAGCCGATGCAGGTGCGCGAGAAGCCAGAACCCCCTTACGGGGGGAAGGGCACATGAAGGCTTTCTATCTGACCTGGCCGGAGACGCAGGAACACGAGACTCCGCAGACACCCTCAGCGGAATCCGGGCCCGGGAACATTCCGCGGACAGCGTCCGCAGAATGGACACCCACGGGAAGGGGCCAACGCTTCCTCCTGCCCTGGTCTGCCTATGTGCGCCTGCTTTCGGTCGAGAACGAGAGCGCCCGCCGTTCTTGCGAAATCGAGGCCCTGCCCGGGGAGGATAGTAGATGATGCCGAAAAACTGCAAGTACATGATCGAGGTCGA
>Ga0114931_10005973_pt1 | contig 15043 bp, 6 predicted proteins | sample 2SBtaG_FD_89579 | JGI IMG/M metagenome (GOLD analysis project Ga0114931, IMG submission 89579) | Deep subsurface microbial communities from Kolumbo volcano to uncover new lineages of life (NeLLi) - 2SBTROV14_V59a metaG | ecosystem: Environmental > Aquatic > Marine > Volcanic | place: Kolumbo...
ACCGTTATTATCGTTTATTCGCCAAATCCAATCATCATTTAAGAAAATTGCAGATACATTAGTATCCACAATCGGAGTAGGCTCAATTTTTTTAGACTCTGCCATTATTGAGGGAGTTCCAAAGAATATATCGCCACCTTCTTTTACGTCATCACCACGTGATAAATCCGTCCGGAAAGCTTTCGGAACCGCAATCTGAAATTCTCTGAAGCGACCACTATCATCTTTGGGCTGACCACAATCTTCACAAAAGTCATTAGTTGACAGTGTTTCTATACTTCTAGTAAGTCCGCAGGACTTACAAATTTGAAACCAGAGCCTATAAGGAAGGGGATTATCATCCCTTGGAACCCATCTATTTCCCCTATACATGAGAGGGGAGGTAAATCCTATTGCTGTGTAAATAGCTTTATCCTTTGTTTTCTGTGCTCCGGGTGCAAATTCTGTAATCGCTAACTCTAAATCTCTGTCAATAGTTTTTTCTTCACCGTTACTTAGTAAGCGATGATATAGAGATCGAGTTCTTGAAGGCATACCAAACATTGGAAGAACCGCTAATTCTGCAAGACATTCTGCTAGTCCATCTGACGACACTTCCAAGTTTTCTGAGGCTTCATCAATTAGCGTTAAAAGATTATTCGAAACCCAGGTTTGTAAATCAGCTTTATCTTCTCCTGCCAACGCTTCGATTATTTGATTTTGTTGGTCTGTTTCATTTTGCAACCAAGACCTGACTGCATCCCGGTTTTCTATCCAATCTTCTTTCTTTCCAAATTCGCCATGACTATCGGGTGGTGTTGGGGAATCATACCAACAAACCCCTGCTGATTGAAACGCTCGTCTTAGGCATTCCTTTGCAATTAATCGCTTAAGAATCCTTTCTTGTCCAATGGTAAGAAATGGAACTGGAGGAACATCGCCTGTGATTTTCTTCGGTTCCATAAAATAATACTCATCATGACTCCGCCCACGACACAAAGTTAAAACAGCCGAAAATGCTTGCCCACGGCGTCCTGCACGTCCCACTCTTTGTTGATAGTTAAATCGCATAGGCGGCATATTGGCTAAAATAACTGCCTGTAAGTTTCCAATATCAACTCCAACTTCAAGAGTTGTTGTTACACTCAATACATCTATTTCTTCAACTTTTCGGATAAAGTTATTATGGCTACCAGGCTTATTTACAATTACATTTCTAAAATGTCTTTGCCGTAGTGGTTGATCATCTGTTTGCCCTGTAAGTTCTTCACAATGTAAACGGATAGGAGGTCTTTTCTCAATTGCTGGTTTTGCCAAATAATTAAAACCCCATAACCATTCACAGGTTTGGTTAGGTGAACTATCTAAATTTTCTAGACAGTAAGTACATATTCCGGCTGACTGATGCAAATGTGGTCGTCGACACACTGGACAAATCCATACAGGGTCATCATTAACTGCTACTCTTACACTTAATCTTCGAGTGATTAATTTGGCATTATTGTGCCCTGCTTCATTTAACGCTTCGAAGATAGTTTCTCCGATCATTGTGTCGCTTTTATTGATAACCGAAGCTAAGGTTCTAGGGTATTTTTTAAGAGCGGCTTTTGTAGTGTCATAGGTAGGATAATCCTCTTGCGGATAATCTGAACCTTGGTGGCGATAATTATCCCCTAAAATTCGAATATATGAATCACAGATTTGAGTAAATAAATCTGGGGTAATACCCAGTTCATTAGCAAATCGTTCTTTTGAGGAATTACTCAATTGGATTGTTAACCAGCCTAGTCCTGCGGACTCAAAACTAAAATACATCCGGCTGAAAAACAAACTGCAAAGGGTTGAGGTAAGTTCGTCTGAAATTCTATCTCTTCCGAACTGAGCACCTTGAGGTAGGTCTTGGTTCCAATTATTATTCTCAAACTCAAATAAATTTGTCCAAGCGTGGTATTGTTTATCCCACCCAAATTCCTGAAGCAACACATCATTTCCTGCAGGATTGACACCAAGATCAAGTAATTTCTTAATAACAACTCCGCAATCGGTTAAATCATTTGTTGAGGGTAGTAAGTTTTGAACAGAAATTGTACGAGTCTGTGCCTTTTCCTTTATTTCTTCAAGTTTCTCTTTAGCATCATTATATTCTTGCTCTACAACAGACCTATAAATTTCCGAAACATCAACAGGTGGTGTATTAGCTTTTTCTATTAGCTTTGAAAATACCTCATCCTTTCCTGGATTACGTGAAAGATAATTTTGTGCTAACTCACTATATGGTGAATTTCCATCCTCTATATCTTGAAGCAAAGTTGGCTCACCAACAGCAAGTAACTGCAATTCATCGACAACTATTTCTCTGACTAAATCTGAGTAGTGATTTCTCTCAACACCGTTTGATATTGCCGCGGCATCTTCACGACTATCTGAAAAAACTATTAATTTTCTTGTAGATTTATCTTCTTCTGGTAATTGATAAAATAATTCTTTGGTGAAAATTTGACTTACTTTTGTAAAACCAGTTCTAAATCCGCGAACTGGAGATTTACGATATTTTCTCCGCACATAGTTCTCAGCACAAGCCGGACAAACACAAGGCAAAGCACTAAAAGTTTTTCTGATATCATTATCATTATCAGCATCCAATATTCTGAAGCGGTAGCCTTTTATCCAATTATCAGTTTGTCTGTCATGACCTAATTCGACTTCGCCAGTGCGTACATTAAGGCAAGATCTAACCCAGTCACCTTGCGAATTATCATCAGAACTAACAGATGGTTGGTTCCAACCTTGTGCATCGGGATTTTTCGGTTGATCGCCCAATGACCAGAATATTACATATTCATCGTAGGTTCGTTTTTCAAGAAACCTTGCTGCCTGCCGATCAGGAATGCCCTCAATATCAGGACTTGTTGCAAGTATTTCAATCTTATTTTCAGATTGAAGTCGATTTCCGCCAAAAAACGTTGTTCCACAATTATCACAATAAAGTAGTTCAAGAACGCGATAACCATTTTCGTCAGTAATCCTTTGTTTTGTGTGAAGTGTTCCCGTCGTTCTACTGTCAACTGCTTCATCTTTAGGTTTTATTGTTGCCCATAAACCCTCAATATTGCGAAAGAACAAATGTAATCTAAATGATGGCAAAGAAAACCCTAAATTGTATTCGTCGTAAAGCGATCTGGTTATCAATAATCCCTTTACTGCTTGAAATAAAAGACTCTCTGAAATATCCCCGAAAATCTTTTTTCCAAAATCACTTATTGATACCGCTCTGGTATTTTTGTTAATTGTTGAATCATCTTCACAGGCTTGAATCATTCGTTCACCTATAACAAAAGGAGATTCGATTAATTTTCGTAGAAATAATTCACGAAAATTTTCACCATTTTCTTGACTATCTAATAACTGGAGTGCTTGATCAAATATTTGTTCAGAGATTTCTCCAGTCTGAGAAGCTATCAATGTAAAAGGTTGGTGGGGGAGGTATTCTGATGCAGTTTGCGTTTTTGCTACAGTTTCTTGAACACCTTCAATAATTTCAAAACTATCTGTTCCAAAAAAATCAGAAAGGAACTTATTACTTTCTTCTGCGGCTTCATTTGTATTTAAGGAAGCACTTGAAGCTAAAATTCGCAACTGAGGACTATGCGGATGCAAACCTAATCGTAACAAAAGAAGTCTTATCAAATGGGCTACTTCTGTACCTGCCGTTCCTCGGTAAAGATGAAGTTCATCAACTATCAAATGGAAAACACGTTCCGATCGAGCTTGCTCTCGCTTTTGAGAAGGAATATCCTCACAAGCTAACCAACGACGCGTTTTCTCAAAAATTTCTTCATCTGCTTCTCTCATCATCATGATTCCAAGCATTGAAAAATTTGTAATTAAAATGTCTGGCGGAGCATCTTGCATATCCCATCGGCAACGCATTTCTGATCCATCGAGTTTAGGAAAAAAAGATGTTACTTCTTTTGGATCGGGATCAGTATTTTTAGGATCTTGTGCGTAGATTTCAGCTATTTCAGAATTTTGTTGAATTTCTTTAAGTTTTTTTACTAATTCATCAATTTTTTTTCTATGTGGATTTCCGCTCTTTTTGGTTTCATGTCCCGGCACTGGAGTTTGACCATTGTATCGTCCCAAGTACATCTTGTTTTGATTACATTCTTTGGCAAACCACTCGCGGGTTTCGTCAGAGTCTAATGCTCTTCGGAGTCGTGTTAGTTGATCTTCAACAAGGGCATTCATTGGATAAAGAATTAATGCTCGCATTGCCGCGGGTCTTGATTCATGTCCACGTTGAGAAACTCGATAACTTTGGCTAATGTGACCATTTGTTATGCATGAAGATTGCCAATCTTCATTGCTCCACCAATCATTTAAATTGGGATGGGGTGTATTTGGTGGTGTCCATTGTTTTAATTCTTTAGCAATCTGTGCAAATAGCGGTAAAAGGAAGGATTCTGTCTTGCCGGAGCCGATTCCTGCCGAAACCACACAGTTTTTTCCGCTTAAAGCTTTTTTTAGCATTTCGGCTTGATGGCTATGAAGATTAATTGCTTCACCGTTTTTTGCATAACTTTGAAAAAGTCCACAGTGAACTAAGGATTTGAAATCTTCAACTTGATTTGGAGTAAGACCGGGAAGATCATCTTGAGTTAGTCCCTCAATATTCTTATTACTTGAAACATACTGCGGTAATGGTTCAATCCAAGGCTCTTTTCTGAAAGTACCCGATTCTCTTAAGAGATTTTCCCTCTCTTCATTGAGACTCTCAAAGCGTGTGTTGAATGCTGTTTTTATGTAAAGAATAAAATTTTCACAAATTGTTTCATACGATCCCAAAGGATTGAACATTATATTTTCTCCTCAGTCTTCAATTGTGTTTTCGTTTAGAGATTGCCCAAGTTTAATCCCGACAAACTCGGCAAGTTGTGGATTTATAGAACTGTAAACTAAGTAATCTCGATCATCAAAACTAAGCAACCGCGGCACTAATCCTGTACAAAGCGTCAAAGCACGAGCGATAAGAATGGGTAGAGGAACGGTTGAAGGTACAGCTAGTAAGTATTTCTTTGAATCATACATGAGAATGTTTCTGCTATGTTTCGACAGTAATATATATCTACCCCAATCCCTTGAAGTATTCGCCCTTGTGTCCTTATTCCAAAGCCAATGCAACTTTTTACTATTAAATCTGTCGGAATATTCAACAAATCTGTACTGATCCGATGAACATGGGTTTTCGACACTTGTAAAGTAAAGTTTTTCTAATGAGAAAGTACGCTTTGACCAGTTAATTTCTGGAAACTTCTCAAATCTAAGTTCTTTCTCAATCTCTTCAATTCCATCCGAATAATTCAATATTGAAAAAGATGGTGAAAAATCTAATAGGTCAATGTTTAGTTCAGAAGCAATCTTACTTAAAATATCAAAATCAACTGCATCAACATAAATTGCGGATGGAACAAACGGTTGTAAAAAAAGTTGACTGTTTTGTGATATTGATAGAACTTGTTTATTCTTTTTTACTTTCTTTTTCAGTTCCTTTAAAAGATTGGAATTTCTCGCACCAGTCAGTAGAAATCTTGGCACTCCTTTTGTTGGAAGTAACACCAACATTGATTTACAAGAATATATGTAACGATTTTCAAAATCATATTCAATATGTCCGAGAGAATCTAAAAACCGAGCGGTTAGCCCTCTGAAATAACCAAACTGTTTTTCATCAAAATCTAAGTTGCTCCAAATTGCATTAAATAAATCATTAAACTTTTGAATCCTCATTTTACCAAGGATGCTAATCGTGCTAAGTATTGTTTCAGAGTTTTTTGGCGACACCTTGATATGCCTCCCATAATTTTTTTACTGGCGTTAAATTTAGTAAATGAGTATCGTGAATCTTTCGGTTTACCCAAAGAAACTTTTTCCATTTTTTCTTAGATTTAGAATCATTTGTAGAACTTTTTACTTTTGGGTATGTATCTAAGTCACTACCGCAAAAATATACTAACCAATGTTTTCGATTTTGCTTTGCTAACATCCAAACAGGGAACCACTTATCTGAGATCGTTTCGTTTGGAAACTTCGTGACCTCGCCGACATTTTGCCCAATTAGCACTATTTTATTTCCAAGATGTAAAGGAAGAAAATCAAAACTGTTTTGTATTTCTTCTTCCATGCATATATCTGCACCTTTAACATATTCTTGTGTTGATAAGTGTGTGTCATCTATCCCTCCATCAGGCAAACGCCTTGGTGGCTGGGGATCGCCAATTGACAAAAAAGATTCCGATACAACCATAATATTGTAATTCCGCCGCAATTCTACCTGTTCGTCATTAGAATCTAATACTTCTAACTTTAATTTCTCACCTGTTGGAATATCTTTTGGAAAAGTCCAAATATTTCCATTTTCATCAATTTTATTTAGCTCTTTTTCAAAGTTTTCTCCGACCACTTTTATTTTTTCGTCTTTAGCATTTTCCAGTTCTATTTTGGGGAGGACAAAATCAAAGAATTTGTTTCCTCTACCTAACTTAAACCCTCCCTTAAACCGAACATTCAAGTCTGAAGAAATGGACAGACTCTCCGTTTCTTCAAATGAACTTCGTGCATTTTTAGTATGAAATAAATACCACCCATTCGGTAGAACCCGTGAATCGATTAGCCCCTCACAGCTGCATTTTATCCAGCTTGTTATTTTCTCCTTCAATTTTCCATTGCAAACTACTAAAAACTCAGCATTAGACTGCAAATTCTGAAGTGTTTCTATCCACTGATCTTGTAAGTTTTCTAATTTACCTTTTTTAAATAATCGTATTTTCTTTCCTGTAAGGCGTGTACTCCACTCATCCTCATTGTCTGTAAAGTAGCAAGTTTCATCCCAGTCTAAATCAAAAGCACTTAATGTTTTTTTAGAATTTGTTTCAACTATTGGCGTAGACCATTCGGAATTAGATTCTTGGCATGAGAGATTTATGTTGGAGATTTTCTTCAAATGAAAAGAAAAATCAGAATGTGGAATAGCTTTATTGAACTTCAACCTCAACCGACTTGTTATATTTCCAGATAAAGGCTCAATGTTGAGACATATGCGTATACCAAGGCGAGTTTTTATAGATATATCCGAATTTTGATCTATTACTTGGATTGTTCCGTTCCAGAATATTATTTCATCCTGCAGAAGTTGAATCAAAGCATTTTTAAGCTCTTTGAATTCATTGTTACCAGAAATAAACAATTTTCTTGTTCTTAATGAGAAATAATCTCTGCCGTATACTTTCAGATTGTTAAGTAAAATATCTGAGGAAACAAATTGTCCAGGTTCAAAATTTGCCTTATCGAAAAAATAGGGAAGATTTTTTCTGTCCTCGCTTGTCAAAATGGTTTGCGATAAAGGTAATCCAATATGAATATTCCCTCCCCGAATTCTTGCTGTAAAGCTGCCCAAATCCTCATTTTTATCTTCTTTACTCCAAGTTTCTAAATCACTCCACAAAGCGATCATTTTATCAAAAGAGGGAAGCATCCCAGCTTCCTCATCAAATCCAAGTAGTTTATTAAGTTTTGGATAGTATGCGTTCGGACTAAAATCTCCGTCTAGTTCGTTAGCGAGAACAAACAGGCAAAGGTAAGCAATATAGGGTGGATATTTAAAATCTCGTTTTCGCCAGTTTTCAAAAGATTGGTATGCTTTCATGCATAATCCACTATAAGTTGTCCAACTGGCACCTTGTTTGAGACTGTCGATAAATGAATCTAAGCCATTTGTGTTTGGACCTATTTCTTCAATAATTTTTTTATTGATATTGAGGATAACCTCTCGACCTTCAGTTTCTTCGTTGAAGAAATATTGTGCTAACTTGTTATTCCAATCTATAAAGTCCATATATGAGAGCAGTTATTTTTTGTTCATTGTTATAACAAGTAAATAATGACGAATGCAAGTTTTTAATTGTATAAATCAAATTGTTAAATTTTTGTATTCGAAGATTTTTGAACATCCAAATCATTTTCCTGCATGTCCAATTTTGGATTTCTAAGCAGCTGTTTTTACATTATTTTCAATGGTTGAAATGACCTTTAAATCTTTTGTTCCGTAAACATGGGTTGGAGGAATATCCCATTCGGCAAATCGCAAATCACAAATCACTAACGAGGACACGATCACCCCTGTCTTCCAAAAAAACAACTATAAGATAGTTCTGGAGATGTGTCTCAAAAATTTGGTTCGTTTGATAGTGAGACCAATAGTTCGGCTAAGGCTGTAACTGTTGTTACTAAAAATCAGATTGTTTACAAAAAGGTTGTAGCTAATGATAAAGTTTTTGAAGGAGTTCGCGCGGAAATCCCCAGATTCTGACGAATATTTTTCATCACGGCTTCACTTTGGGTTCCAGATGTCTATTTTAGCAAAGAAAAAAGGCGGAATGAATCCGCCTAAGGAGTAAAAATTGAGCTGCGATTTATTCGTCATCATCATGAGCACGAATTCTTCCGTCTTCTTCAGCCTGTTTTATGACTTTTGCTTTTAAATTATGCGGCAAAGGATCATAATGCGAAAACTGCATGTGATAACTCCCTCGTGCTTGGGTCATCGAATTTAGACGACCTTGGTAATCGAGCATTTCGGCAAGAGGGACCTGAGCTTTGATAATCTGTTGATTGCCGCGCATATCCATTCCGCCCACTCGACCGCGACGTTGATTCATATCGCCCATGATATCGCCTGAGACCTCCTGCGGGCAGAAAACTTCGACTTCCATTATAGGTTCCAGCAGAGTCGGTCTCGCCTTGTCCATCGCGTTTCGAAATGCTTTTCGACCCGCCGCTTTAAAAGAATGTTCGTCGGAATCCACCGCATGATAACTTCCGTCGATCAGTGTTACTTTGAAATCGTCAAGCGGGTATCCAGCAACAGATCCATTTTGAGCAGCTTCCAGAATTCCTTTTTCAACTGCCGGACGGAAATTTTGCGGAATCGAACCACCGAATATCTTGTCTTCAAATTCGAAACCTTTTCCGTGTGGAAGCGGCTCAAATATGCACTTGCAATCGCCAAACTGTCCTCGTCCGCCTGATTGTTTTTTATGACGTCCCTGAACTTCTACCCGGGCGGTAATTGTTTCTCTGTAGGGTACCTTGGGTGGGTGTAGTTCGACCTGCACCTGATAACGATTTGTTAGCTTATCAACGACCGTTTCAATGTGCTGTTGTCCCGAGCCGCTTAAGATAAATTCGCTTGTTTGAGCGTCACGCTTGAAGTTCAGACTGGGATCTTCCTCAAGAATTTTATGCAAGGCAACACTTATTTTATCTTCATCAGCTCGCGATTTTGGCTCAATTGCAAACGCAACGGCGGGTGCGCGGTATTTCACCTCAGGGAAAACGATTGGATTTTGTTTATCACACAAGGTGTCGCCGGTTTGAGTTTCCTTTAGCTTCACGACAGCAATAATATCGCCGGTTTTTTCCTTATCAACCTTTTCGAGTTCTTTACCTTGGAGCACATGAAGTGCGCCCAAACGTTCATTTTCATCTCTAGAAGAATTATAAACAGTAGCATCTGAGGCAATCGTACCAGAAACGACTTTCATTACATTAATTCTCCCTGCAAAAGGATCGGCAATTGTTCGGAAAACGTAGGCTGAGAAGGGTTCGTCATTTGAGTATCTACGCTCAATTTTATCGCCCTCTAAATCGTAATCTGCGTACCCGTATTCTTTTTCGTGGGTTGCCGGGTTTGGAGCAAATTCCACTATGTAATCGAGTAATATCGAAAGCCCGACCAAGTTTTCAGCAGAAACCGCGAATACCGGACACAATTTACTTTTTGCGATGGCTTTTGAAAGATTCGGAATTACGTCGTCGTCAGAAAGCGTTCCTTCATCAAAATATTTTTCGAGGAGGTCATCGTCCGACTCTGCGACAATCTCTATAAGCTTTTCGCGAGTTGAATCAGCCAAAGCCCTTTCTTCCTCCGGGATCGCTATTTCCTTTGCTTTTCCTTTTTCGTCAAATTCGAAGGCTTTCATACGGACAACATCTATAACGCCCTTGAAATTCGCCTCTTTACCAATCGGCAGAGTAAAGGGAACGATTGACCGCGCAAAAGAATCAGTCGCAGTTTCCACCGCATGTCCAAAGTCGGAACGTTCTTTATCCAATTTATTTATAACCATGAAACGGGGCAGTAAAAACTCATTTGCGTAGTTCCATGTTCTTTCAGTTTGTACTTCTATGCCATTAACGGCATCAACCAAAACAAGTGCTAAATCCGCTACCCGGCAGGCTGGACGGGCATGAGCTACAAAAGCGGCATAGCCAGGCGAATCGATCAGGTTTATTTTTTTATCTTTATATTCCAGGTGTGCGAAATTATTGTTGAGAGTTATTTTCTTTTCTATTGAATCCTCTTCGTGGTCTGTGATGGTTGTTCCTTCATCAACTTTTCCCCAACGTGGTGTTGCTCCAGCTACATACATAAGCGAACTGACGAGCTGGGTTTTACCTGCGTCGCCGTGTCCAATGACAGCTAAGTTGCGTAAATTCTCAGTACTAAATGCTTTCATTCTCGGCAAGAACCTCCCTATTACAAAATAAAAATAGATTCCAAATAATGAATTCCTCCTCGGAAATATTCAAAAGCAGTATTCAATTGTTTGGTTAAGCTTTAATTTATACGAGGCAGAAGCGAATGGCAAGAAGATTTGTATTTTGGCAAAAATAAGTAGGGGAAACGTTCAGATGTTTGCGGGCATCCTAGATGGGTCGTTTGCCTATTTATTAAAGCTAGGTAAAATGTGTTTGAAATTGGTTTTTAAGGTAAAAGAATATAGGGAATAATATGGTTTCTGATAAACAAGTCAATAAAGCAGTCGTCTGCGGATTTATTATTTGGGGTTTTCTTCTTGGGAATATACCTGTCGGTGCTCAAGATTTGGTTTCGACCGCAAGTCTTACGGGTGGTTCGAGCGTTTTTGTGTTTCGAAAGTCCAGACGGGCGAAGAAACGTTATGGCTTGGCGAGCCGCAGAAAGCGTGCTCGTAGAACAAAAAAACAGAGGCGGCGCACTCGAGGGAAAATTACCACCCAATCGCGCAGGATCGCCAAAAAGAATAGGTCTCGCCGAAAAACAAAAATCGTTACTAAGAAGGTTTTCGATACGATCAAAATCAATCGGAAATCGCCAGAGGAGGCTTCAAAGCTTTTTGCCGGATTGGCAGAGTATTACTTAAGAAAAGACGAAATCGATAAAGCGATATTAGCCTATGAGGAAGCCGTTGATCTTAATAAAAACAATAAGGACGCGAAACTTGGATTAAGCGAGGTTTATACAAGAACCGGCGACGATGCGCTAAAGGCTGAAAAGTATGAAAAGGCAAGAAGGGATTATGACGCCGCGATTAAACTCGATACGAAAAATTCCTCAGCCTATGCCGGACGGGGACAGGTATTTGACGAGCTTGACGAAGAAGCAAAAGCTAAAACGGATTACGAGAAAGCGTTAACGATTGACCCTGAATTGACGCAAGTGTATGCCCCGCTCGGCATAATTTATTATCAGGAAGGCGAAGTGGCGAAAGCTGAAAGGTATATCGATAAAGCGGTTGCTGACAATGGTGAGAATGCGGAAACACAATACTTCCTCGGACTCATTAGATATAAGCAGAATCGTAACCCGGAGGCTGTAATGGCATTCCGTAAATCCATTGAGTTGGATAATGAGAATGAAGACGCGCATTATTATTTAGGCGCAGCTTTAAACCGTCTATCAAAGGACGATGAAGCGATTAAGGAGTTTGAAAAAGCGGTTCAAATTGACGGTAAATACACATTGGCTTGGTTTGATTTGGGCGTTGCTTATTACAATAAAGGGCGGTATGCCGATTCGATTGGTGCATATAAAAAGTCGATTCAATTCAATACGAACAGAACTCCGGAGTTGAAGAAGATATTCGGTGAGAGTAATGCGAATCTCGGTGAGGCTTATCGACAAACAAATCAGTTTGCCTTAGCGGAAAGTAGGTATTTAGTAGCGGTTGACCACATAAAGACAGACCCCGACCTGTATGGAAGTTTCGGTTTCGTTTTGGGAAGACTGAACAAATGGAACCATGCGATTAGTTACTTTGAAAAAGCATCGGTTTTGAAACCGGATTCTATTAGCTTTGCGAATTTAGGATGGGCTCACTATCAAGATGCGCTGAATGATGTCGAATTTAATTATCCTCGAAGTCGGGTCGAGGCGAAGCTAAGAAAAGCGAAGCCGGCATTAATAAAAGCGGTAGAACTTGATCCGAGTTTTGCCGGGGCACAGCTAAACCTTGGTGTTGTGCTAAATGAGTTGGGCGAGTACCGCGCTGCCGCAAAGGCACTTGAAAAATCGGCGGCGTTTCAGAAAAACTGGTTGCCGGCTATGAATGAACTGGGCGTTGCTTATCGTAAATTGGGCAAGTTGAAGCAGGCAAGAAAGCAATTTAAGAAGGTTGTGAAGAAAGACAAGAGCTTTGCTTGGGGACAATTTAATCTAGCGGAGGTTGAATTTCAACTAGGTAATGATAAAGCGGCTCGGAAGATTCAAAAGCGTTTGAGAAAACTTGACGCGAAGCTTGCCAATAGTTTGGATAAGGTTTTTTTCAACGGTCGATCATAGTCCGATAAAAATCCTTTGGTTGTGAGTCGGAAGTAGAGAGGTTAAAATCTTTGCTTCTGATTTTTTTTATGGAAAGTATCCCGAATATTTTAGAAAATATCTCGTTGGCTAACCGAACCACTCTCAGGATCGGTGGAAATGCCAAATTCTTTGCTGAAGCGAAGACTGAGGTTGACGTCGCGAATTTGTTTGCCTACGCGGAAGAAAAATCTCTTGAGGTGTTTATACTTGGAGGTGGAAGCAATGTCCTTATTGCGGATGAAGGATTTTCAGGTCTTGTTCTGAAAGTCGGACTCAAAGGCATTTCGGAACAAAAAAACGATAGCAGCGAAGTTTTGGTTACCGCTGGTGCGGGAGAGGATTGGGATGCTTTTGTCGATTATTGCGTTAGAAAAAAACTATCGGGATTGGAATGTCTCAGCGGGATTCCGGGATTAGTTGGAGGAACGCCAATTCAAAATGTGGGCGCATATGGGCAGGAAGTTTCTGAAACGATTGTGAATGTAAGGGTTTACGATAGAAAAAACAAAGAGATATTTGATCTGACAAATGAAGATTGTAGGTTTCGTTACCGCGAAAGTATTTTCAATACAACCGAGAATGGTCGTTACTTTGTTTTGTCTGTTACCTATAAGCTAATTGAAAATGGTTTGCCGAAACTCGCTTATCGGGAACTAGCTCAGTATTTTAAGGGAAAAGATTTGAATCTTAAAGAAGTGCGAAATTTTGTTTGTGAGTTGAGGGAGAACAAAGGAATGCTTGTCAGGCAGGGCGGACTTGACTCACAATCTGCTGGTTCTTTTTTTAAGAACCCCGTTGTTTCTCTTGAAAGTTTGACAAAGATTGAAAAAATAGCATCTAAGATATGTTCGGAAAAGGTACCAAGATATTCGGTGGGCAAAGAGTGTTATAAGGTGCCGGCGGCTTGGCTCATTGAGAAGACTGGGTTTGGAAAAGGCTTTACAAAGGGGAACGCAGGACTATCGACGAAACATACGCTTGCTATTACAAATCGTGGAAATTGCTCCGCTCGGGAGATTTTGGAGCTAAAAAAAGAGATTCAAGATAGGGTTCGAATCACCTTTGGTGTTTCGCTGCTTGCGGAGCCTAATTTTGTTGGTTTCGCGAAGGGGACTAACGATAGGTGAGATATTGTCTTATAATAATTGCATATGAAAAATCTACTTCTAACTATTTTACTGGGCTTGCTGTTCACGCTATCAAGCCATTCTCAAACTATGCCAAATAAAGCCTATCGAGTTTTTGACGGGAACGGAAAACCCTCAAGTATAAAGCGGATTATGCGGAAGTTGCGGCAAACCGATGTAGTTTTCTTAGGTGAGAATCACGATGATTCGGTTGCGCATAAGCTGGAATTTGAAATATTCAAGAATGCGTTTGAGTATTATGGGAAAAAACGGAATGTGGTGCTTTCACTCGAGATGTTTGAGAGGGATGTTCAGATCGTTGTAAATGAATATTTGAGCGGCTTGATTTCCGAAAAACATTTTTTGGCGAGTAGCCGCCCTTGGGGGAACTATAAAACCGATTATCGACCGTTGGTTGAATTCGCAAAGGAAAATAAGCTGGAAGTAATCGCCGCAAATGCTCCGCGGAGGTATGTAAACATGGTTTCGCGTCTTGGGAGAAAATCGCTCGATAAACTTTCGCCAGATGCTAAGAAATGGCTTCCGCCTTTGCCGTATGGTCAGCCTTCCGAGAAATACGCAAAGAAATTTAATGCCTTGATGGGTGGACACGGTAGTGCGAGAATTCTCGGTTCTCAATCACTTTGGGATGCCTCAATGTCCAACTCTATTGCGGAAAGTTTCAAACGAAATGAAAACAATTTAGTTGTGCATTTAAACGGAGCATTTCATACGGAAAGCCGAATGGGAACCGTAGAACACCTTTTGAAATACCGACCGGGAACACGCATTTTGGTTGTAACGATGAGATATGTGAAGGATTTCAAACGATTCGATATGTCAAAACATAAAGGAATTGGTGATTTTGTTATTTTGACCGATGCTGCTCAGCCGCGAAGTAAGAGATAGATCATGGAAAATAATGGTGAGACATTGGGCTGGATGGTCGCGTAGTTTTCAAAAAAAGCTTGGCAAAGTAAGATTTGCCAAGCTTTTTTAAAATTGTCGCAAAACTTATTCTTTTTTTGTTCCAACAAATGTAACCTCAGGAATTCCGTCTCCCTCGATTTCGCCGGTCATTTTTTTGTTCTCGACTTTTGCTTCCATCTTCAGTTCCATCGGTTGACCTTGAATTTCAATGTTGATGGTGGCACCGACATCAGTACCGTCCACTTTCCCATTTTCGATTTCTCCATCTCCAAACGGGGTCGAAACCGTGCCATCAAAACTCTTCTCACTTTGCTTTAGATCAAAGGTC